>Ga0075464_10000296_pt1 | contig 21477 bp, 22 predicted proteins | sample DEB19_08_DNA_5_FD_75068 | JGI IMG/M metagenome (GOLD analysis project Ga0075464, IMG submission 75068) | Aqueous microbial communities from the Delaware River and Bay under freshwater to marine salinity gradient to study organic matter... | ecosystem: Environmental > Aquatic > Marine > Coastal ...
CAGAATCTACCTCGTCAAAAATCAATGTCTCTGCTTGACCGAGTTGGCTGGTGGTCACCGCAATGGCCAGCGCAATGCGCGACAACTCTCCGCCAGAAGCTACTTTTCCGACGGGCCGCGGTGTGCTGCCGCTGTGGCCAGCGACTAAAAATTCGGCTTGTTCCAGACCGTGCGCTGCGGCTTGCTCTAGCTTGCCCAACGTGACTTCAAACTGCCCGCCCTGCATGCCCAAACCTTGCATGGCGGCGGTGATGGCTTTGCCCAGCGCCGGTGCAGCTTTGGTGCGTGCGGCAGTGATGGTTTTAGCCTCTGCCAGATACGCTGTTTGCGCGCTGCTGACCGCGCGCTCGAGCGCTGCCAAATCGGTGGCGGCGTCCAGCTTTTTCAGTTCTTGCCGCCAGCTGGCCAGCAGCTCTGGCAACTCGGCAGGCGGGCGTTTGTAGCGGCGTGCCAAGCTGACCCAGCTGGCGAGTCGTTCATCCAACTCGTTCAGGCGCTGCGGCTCCAGTTCGGAATGTCGGGCGTAGCCATTCAGTGAATGCACGGCGTCTTCAGCTTGCGCCAAGGCGCTGTGCAGAGCTTCCAATGGGCTGGTGAATTGCGGTTCAATATGCGCTTGCGCTTGCAGTGCGGAAATGGCCCGGCCCAGTTGGCTGGTCGCGTTGTCGTCGGCATCTTGCAAGGCATTCAGCGCTGCTTCAACAGCGTCTCGCAGGGACTGTGCGTTAGACAGGCGGCTGTGCTGCGTGTTGAGTTCATCCCACTCGTCGGCACCCGGCGCCAGTTTGTCGACCTCACTGATTTGCCAAGCCAGCCGCTCTTGTTCGCGTTGCAAGCTGTCTTGCGCACTGCGCGCTTCGTCCAGTGTTTTTTGGGCAGTGCGCCAAGCTTGCCAGCAAGGGTTCAGTTTGTTGAGTGACACGCCCGCGTAGGCGTCCAGCAAACCGCGCACCGAGTCAGGCCGGGTCAGGCTTTGCCAGGCGTGTTGGCCGTGGATATCGACCAGCTGGTCGGCGATGTCTTTGAGTTGCGTGGCGGTGGCCGGACTGCCATTGATCCACGCACGACTCTTGCCCTGCACGTCAACCGTGCGCCGCAGCAGCAAGTCGTCTTCAATCGGCAGGCCTTTGTCTTCCAGCCACGCCAGCAACGGCGCAGTGCAGCTGAAGGCGGCGCTGATCTCGCAGCGCTCGGCGCCTTCACGCACCACGGTGGCTTCTGCGCGGGCGCCCAGCGCGAGTTGTAAAGCATCAATCAAGATCGACTTGCCGGCGCCGGTTTCTCCCGTCAGCACGGTGAAGCCGCCGACGAGTTCAAGCTCCAACTCGCGAACGATGACAAAGTCCCGGAGGTAAATGCGTTTCAGGCTCATGGCTCAGGCGAGGCCTTCATTCCAGTGCAGTTTTTTGCGCAAGGTGTCAAAGTAGCTCCAGCCGACCGGGTGCAAAAAGCGCACTTGATGTTCAGAGCGCCGAACGATGATGCGGTCGCCGTGCAACAGACTGGTCAGGGTTTGCATGTCAAAGTTGGCGCTGGCGTCGCGGCCGGCCACAATTTCAACGGCCACTTCGCCTTGGTCTGACAACACGATGGGGCGATTCGACAAGTTGTGCGGCGCGATCGGCACCAAAATCCAACCGCCAATCGACGGGTGCAGCAAAGGCCCGCCCGCTGACAACGAATAAGCCGTGGAACCGGTGGGTGACGCGATGATCAAACCGTCAGCCCGCTGGTTGGCCACAAAGCGACCGTCGACCTCCACCCGTAATTCGACCATGCCGGCCGAGGCGCCGCGGTTCACCACGACGTCGTTCATAGCGGTGGCGTTGAAAACACAGTGGCCGTCGCGAACCACTTTGGCCTGCATCATCCAGCGCGGATCTTCGTCGTAATGGCCTTGCAGAATGGGTGCCAGCGTGGTTTGGTAGTCCTCAAAAGCGATGTCGGTGATGAAACCGAGCCGGCCTTGGTTGATGCCGACCAAGGGCACGCCAAACTGCGCCAGCAGCCGGCCAATTCCGAGCATGGTGCCGTCGCCGCCGACCACCAAGCCGAGGTCACATTGCGCGCCAATTTGTGCCACGTTGAGAATCGGATAAGCCGAGATGCCTGCATTGCTGGCGGTGTCTTCTTCCATCGCCACCTCGCAGCCCTGCGCGCTCACGTACTGCGCGATGCCTTCAAGCGCCGACCGCGAACCCTGGGCGTGGTACTTGCCAATCAGGGCGACGTGGCGGAATTTTGACTTCATTTTTAAATTACATCACAACCACGGTGCTTCGATCCGTAGAATCGCCAGCATGCTTGATGATCGTGCGAAGTTATTGCTCAAAGCGCTGGTAGAGCGTTATATTGCCGACGGCCAGCCGGTGGGCTCGCGCACGTTGTCCAAGGCCTCAGGCGTGGAACTGTCTCCGGCCACCATCCGCAACGTGATGAGTGACCTGGAGGAGCAGGGCTTGATCATCAGCCCGCACACTTCCGCCGGGCGTGTCCCTACTGCCAGGGGCTACCGGCTGTTCGTTGACACCATGCTCACGCTGCAACCGTCGCATCTTGGTTCCGGCTTGATGGGAGGTCAGAGGCTGGCCCCTGACCAACCGCAAAAAGTCTTGACCAACGCCGCACACATGCTGTCCAGCTTGTCGCAGTTTGTCGGTGTGGTGATGGCGCCACGGCGTACTTCCGTGTTTCGTCACATTGAATTTCTCCGACTGTCAGACCGGCGGGTTTTGGTGATCATCGTCTCGCCTGATGGCGATGTGCAAAACCGCGTGATTTTCACTGAAACCGATTTTTCGCAGAGCCAGTTGATCGAAGCGGCGAATTTTTTGAACTCGCATTACGCCGGCATGGCCATGGAAGTCGTCCGCGAGCGACTTAAAAATGAGGTCGAAGCACTGCGTGGCGAAATTGCCAGCCTGATGCAGGCCGCTGTCAAAGTCAGTGCAGAAGTGATCGAATCCAGCGAAGAGGTGGTGGTCTCGGGTGAGCGCAACCTGCTGGCTGTCAGCGACTTTTCAGGCGACATGAGCAGCCTGCGCAAACTGTTTGATTTGTTTGAGCAAAAAGCCCAGCTCATGCGGCTGTTAGACGTTTCCAGCCGGGCTGAAGGCGTGCGTATTTACATCGGCGGTGAGAGCCAGGTCATCCCCTACCAAGAACTGTCCGTGGTGACCGCACCGTATGAGGTTGATGGTCAGGTCGTCGGCACGCTGGGCGTGATCGGCCCGATGCGCATGCCCTACGAAAAAATGATTCAAATTGTCGACATCACGTCTAAATTAGTTAGCACGGCGCTAAGCCATAGCAAATAGAATTCGATTTCCCGGAGGCCTTGCATCGGCTTTGAATGCCTCCACCTTGCAACGGTCCGGCTTTAACACTACAAAGGTAATTCCATGCTCGGTGCTTTTACTCAACGCTTCGGCAAGTGGCTCGCCATTGCCGCTATGCTGGGCTTTGGCCTGGCTTTTGCCCAGTCCGAACCCACCTTGAATCAGGTCTACGAGGCGGCGCAATCCGGAAAAATGGACCAAGCGCAGACCATGATCCAGCAAGTCTTGGTCGCCCACCCGAACAGCGCCAAGGCGCATTTTGTACAGGCTGAGCTGTTTGCCAAACAAGGGCTCAATGGCCGCGCCAGCGACATGTTGGCTACCGCTGAAAAGCTCTCCCCAGGCCTGCCATTCGCCAAGGCTGAAGCGGTTCAGAGCTTGCGGGCTAAGATTTCAGCCCGACCTGTTCAGCAGGCTTCAAACAATGGCGGTGGCAACGCATCAGCCAACCACTTCAACAGTTCGGCAAACCCGGCTGCGGCTGCATCGACTTTTTCATGGGGCATGCCTTTGTTGTTGGCTGCAGGCGTGATGCTGATCGGCTACTTCGTGTTCCGTCGCAAAGACACGGCTGTTGAGTACCATGCACAGCCGCCGTATGCGAATCAGCCTAATCAGGCACCAATGTCCGGCGGCTTGAGTGGCCCGCAAACTTTCGGTATGGGCGGTGCGCCTGCCGCTGCGCCGGTTTATGGTCAACCGCCGGCCAGCGGTTTCGGCAGCAATATCGCCGGTGGTCTGGCCACCGGTTTGGCCGTCGGGGCGGGCATGATGGCCGCCCAAGCCATCGGCAAAAGTCTGATGGGCAACAACGAGGGCAGTCATGACGGCTCATCCCGTCTGGCAAATAACAACAGCGGCAACAACTACGAACCGATTGCCGATAACAACAGCACCATGGGCGGCCAAAACTTTGGCGTCACGGACAACGGCTCGTGGGATGACGGCGGCAGTGCAGACGCGGGCGGTGGTGACTGGGACAGCTGAGCGGTACATCGGTGTCAGCTGACCATTCAGGGCTGAGCATGGACATCTTCAAACGCAGGTCTCTGCTAGCGCTGTTGGCGCTGCCTGCGGGCTGCGCGATTCAATATCTGCCGCCACTGGCAACATCCCAATTAAGCCGCGGCGCGTCAGTTGGCGTGATTCGAGCGCCAGCGCTTGGTCAAACGTGGACCTACCAAAAATTCAACGTCTACAACAGCCAGTTGCTTGACACCGTCAAGGAAGAAGTTGTTGACGTGGCCGGCGGCATTCGGATCAGCCGGCGCTCAGTGAACAATCTGGATCTGGGTGATGAATTTCAGCCCGTCTGGGGTAGGGTCCAACAAGATTCTTACTGGGATTCGTTGCAAACCTACGAAGTACCGATGCCCTTGTGGCTGGACAATTTCGCCCTAGGGACAAGCCAATCCAGCAGCACGCACTACCGCTCAGGCAGGTCATCTTTTCGTTACTGGATCAACGCCAGAACGACGGTCACGGCTTGGGAACAGATCGAGCTTTCCTGCGGCAGCTTTGAGACGGTTCGGATTGAAAAAATCATTCGACTCAACCACCCAGACATCAGCCGGCTTGACACGGTGCGGCGCGACACCATTTGGTTGGCCCCTGAGGTGGGTCGCTGGGTGGCGAGGGAAACAAACGGCGAATTCAGAATCTCTGGCAGACGTGGCGGCTGGACCGGGCGGGAAGATCACTTTCGCTGGCAGCTGGAGAGTTGGGCTTGAGCGTCTGGCATGCATCTGTCCCTTACAATCCGTATCGGTATGGGGCGTTAGCTCAGTTGGTTAGAGCAGAGGACTCATAAAAATTGTGCACCGGGGTAGGAAACTTCTCGTGTGAATGGCGTCAAATTCGGTGAAAGCTAAGTGCAATGTTGCATACGCCAATGCCGAGCCAAGCTCAGTGAGAAATCACTTTGAAGGTGTAGAGACTAGACGGCGCCCGTCTAAGGCGCAAGCTACGATGAAGGCATAGTCCAGGGAGTAGCGAAAGCTACACAAACCAGAATCCTTTGGTCGAGTGTTCAAGTCACTCACGCCCTACCACTTATAAAAGCGACTGTTCAAAAGACAGTCGCTTTTTCTTTGGCGCTGACTTGCACTCAAGTCGGCCTTGCAAGCCACCGGATCATCGACTTTTGCTGCCCCATTTTGTCAGGACTTAAACGACTCGCAGTCCCCTGATTTTCTATTCAATCCATGAGTAGCGCAGGTCTCAAGGCCTCTGACGAGGCGGATCATTCATCCGGAAGATCAATCTATATTCATTGACCACGCACATCAGTTGTGCAAGCGTGGCGTACCCATGCCGATTTTTTCGTATCAAGGCGATGCAGGGTGACATCCGGTGGATTGCCCGCACCTGTCGTCTTGTCATTGACGAGGAGAGGAAACAGGAGGGTTTTCGTGGCGGCAATCGGGACGACATCGAACGAAGAAAGATGGAAGGTCAAGTGCGTGAGCTGGCTTTTTACGACGAACCCTGACGCTGTCTGAGCGGCTTGACCGTCGTGTCGGCGTGCCGTAACGCTCAAAAGTCGGTTTGAAGGCTAGAGATTGCGATTCACCCTGCAGTTTTATTCATGGCGGGTAAATTTATTTGGCATGATGTCGACCTATGACTTCTCGACAACTACGACTGCCCACGGTTTCTTGCGTGTTGCCCGCTTTCAATGAGGCTGGCAACCTGCCCAACGTGGTACCTGATATTTTGCAGGCCTTGCGCGGGCTTTTTTCGGCGGTAGAGCTGATCATCATTGACGACGGCAGCCGCGACGAGACGCTGAAGGTGGCGCGCCGTTTGAGCGAGACCCATCCCGAAGTCGTTGTGCTTGAGCTGTCGCGTAATTTCGGCAAAGAGTGCGCATTGACGGCTGGCTTGCACGCCACCCGCGGTGAGGTGGTTGTTTTGATGGATGCCGACGGACAGCATCCGGTGACGCTGTTGCCTGAGATGTTGGCGCAGTGGCAAAAGGGCATGGACGTGGTTTACGCGGTGCGCCGCTCGCGTCTTGATCAGACGCCCTTGCAACGGCATCTGACGGGTCTGTTTTATGAGTTGGTGAACTTTGGCAACCGCGTGAAGATCCCTGCCCACGCCGGAGACTTCCGGTTGATGGACCGGACGGTGGTGAACGCACTGAACGCTTTGCCGGAACGCAATCGGTTCATGAAAGGGCTGTACGCCTGGGTCGGTTTCCCGAGCATCGCGATTGACTATGAACCGCTGTTGCGCCAAGCCGGACAGAGCAATTTTGGTTTGATGGGGTCCATCAAATTGGCCTTGACCGGTTTCACTGCTTTTTCCATCGCACCGCTGCGCTTGTTGACTTTGCTGGGCTTGGTGATGGCGACCCTGTCGATGGCATACGGCGTCTGGATCACCATTGACTATTTCGTCTGGGGCATCAACGTGCCGGGCTTTGCGACCCTGATGGTCAGCACCCTGTTTTTGAGCGGCGTTCAAATGCTCGGCATTGGCGTGGTGGCCGAATATGTCGGGCGCGTTTACGAAGAGGTCAAGCAGCGGCCGACTTTCCTGGTGCGCCAACGCGACGGTGCTGGGCTGCCAGCAGGGCCTCAAGCACCCGCCATCCCGGCGGTTGACGCGCCTTTGTTGTAGCGCTTCTATGGCGTCACGTTCGGTGGGTGTCTGGTTCTTGGTGGTGGGCGCGTCGGCGGCGCTGACGCATGTGTTGGTGTTCGCGATGGTCAAACACTTGATGCTGCCTGAATTGGCCAATGCACTTGGTTTTGGCGTGGCCTTTTTCGTCAGCTTTGCTGGCCATCGGCTGCTGAGTTTTCAGGACGCGACAACCAGTCTGTGGCAAAGCTTGCGGCGTTTTGCGGTCACAGCGGTGGCCGGTTTCGTCTGCAACGAGTTGGTGTTCATGCTGATGTTGCGCGGCTTTGGCTGGGCAGACTTGCCGGCGCTGCTTTTGGCCCTAGTGCTTGCAGCCGGTCAAACCTTTGTGTTGAGCCGTTTCTGGGCTTTTGCCCGCTGACCGCAGCAGCGTCCAGTTGTCGCCTGCCTGTACCAGCGTCCATCCGCTGGGACGCGCTTGCAACGGCATACTGCTCGGCAGGAGCAACCAATTGCCGGGAGCGTTTTGGGCGGTTGCCAGCGCCTCTGGCCCTTGTAAGGCGCTGCCGGCGGCGGCATCAAAATCAGCCCCTTCAAAGAGTTCGCGTTGCCAACTGTCGCCTGCGCTGCGGCGATTTTCAGCCCAGTTTTGAATGATGACCATGGGCTTTGTCGCACCGGTGTAAAAAGGCAAGTCGTACGGAAAACCGCCGAGCACATAGACGCGGTCTTTTGCGGCAGCCTCACAGGCTAAGGTGGTCGCCACGTCCCGGCTGGTTTGGTTCAAGCTGAAGCGCCCGCCCAGCAACGTCACAGCCATTGCAGTCAGCATGGCCAGCAGCGCCAGTGTCGGCAACAACCAGCGACTCAGCTGGGCACGATTTTTCAGCCATTCGCCATAGCCCATGGCCGCCAGCAGCGCCCAAGCCGGCATGACCGGCAGCACATAGCCAATCAGCTTTGAATTGGGAATCGAGAAAAAACCGACGATCGCGATGACCCAGATCCACAGCAAAGACCGCCAGGCTTTTTGCTGGGTGCCTAGCGCTGCGTCAGGCACGGGCCGAACAAACAAAGCCCAGGGGAACAGCAGCAGCACCAAGCAAAGCAGGTAGAACCACCAGGCTCGGGCGTTGTTGAAGGTCGTGCCCGTGAAGCGGCTGAACTGATGTGTCCCGAACATGTACGACAGCATGGTCGGGAACTGCTGATGCACCATGACAAACCATGGCAATCCCAGTGCACCCAGCAGTGCCAGTCCGCGCAGCCAGGGTAAGCAGATGATCTTGCGCCATTGACGCGTCCAGATCAGCCAAAGCAGCAACACCAGTGCAGGCAGGGCGATGCCAATCAGTCCCTTGGTCAAGACCCCCAAGGCGCAGGCGACAAAACCAAGCAGCGCTAAGCGCACATCGGGTTTGTCGCCATGCATGAATGCCGCGGCAAAAGACCAGATGGCGACACCGATCCAGCAGGCAACCAACATGTCGTGATTGATGTATTGCCCACCGATCAAAAACGACAAGCTACTTCCGAGCATCAGCGTGGCACGCCGCGCCAGTTGTTCGCCACCAATTTGGCGCGAAGCGAGATACAGGGCGGTCAGCATCAAGCCGGCATGCAGTGCAGGCACCAAACGCGCGGCCCAGGCATGAACGCCAAAGATGCCCATGGAGATCGCCTCCAGCCAGTAGAGAAGCGGCGGCTTGTGAAAAAAGGGAATGCCGTTCAGGCGCGGCGTGAGCCAATCGCCAGAGACCAGCATCCAGCGGCCAATCTCGCTGTAACGGCCCTCATCGGGCAGCGCCAAGGGGCGCCACGCCGCCAGCAGCAATAAAACACCCCACAGCACGGCTAACACAAACCAAGACGTCGCGGCTGAATGTGAGTGACCAAATTGAGAGGCCGGAGCGCTTGGTTTTTCCACGGATTTATTCTTTGTACAGGCGCGAGCCGCGAACCAGTTGAATGCCGCGCGCTTTGAGTTGTTTCTGAAACTCCGCGCCGGAGAGGTAGTGGTATTCGTTGAGCCTGGCGCGACCAATCTCGTCATGGGCTTCGACGTCTTGTGCGGGATGACACATCAAAATAGTGCCTTGCGGGCTGGATCGCAGCCAGTCGCTCATCCGTTGCCCGTAACTGAGAGGCCTGTCGCTGAAGTCATAGACACCTGACAGAGCTGATGCGCAGGCTAAGCCGTTCATGCCCGCCAAATGGCGCAACGACTCTGCGCCCATAGCCGCAATGACACGGGCTTTGACGTTGGCTTGCAAGGGCGGTAACTTGGAGATCCGCAGATAGGGTCGTGTAGGTGTATTGCCATAGCGCTCAGCCAGTGTCTGTACCAATGCTTCCCGAATGCCTTTGAATTGCTGGACATGCTGGTGCCCATCGACGAAATCAGGCGGCGCTTGCCAGACTTTTTCAAAATCATTCAGCTGGCGTTCAATCACTGGTTTGGCTTGTGCCGGCTTGATAAGCCTTAACCAAGCCGAGAGCATGGTGCGGGGAAGGGGCATGCCATGACCAGCGCTGATTGCAAATTCGCTGGTCCAGTCCAAGTGCAGACCAACGTCGATTTGATCTCTCAGCGGGGTCAGTAATTTAGCATCTGCCAACCAGCGCGGAGACAAGACCATGACGCTGGTCGCCGTGATGCAGCCCATTTGTGCCAGCGCCGCAATGCCCTTCGAGGCAGCGTCATGCAGTGCAAAGTCATCGGCACATAAGACCAGTTTTTTCATCTGAAACGTTGTGAGTTGCAGGAGCGGCTGTCCGTCAGAACCCTGAGCACCGCTTGATTTGCATGGGATTATAAAGATGAGCTGTCTCGCTCAACAGTCACTTCTAGAATGCGGATTATTCTATTGGCAATAGGTCGGCATCCTGATCCGGGAGCTTCTTCGCTAACGGGTTCGTGCATGATTTTTTTCAATTCTCTCGGAGCACGCATTATTTAGGCTAGAATACGAGGCTTAGCGGCTGTAGCTCAGTTGGATAGAGTACTTGGCTACGAACCAAGGGGTCGTGGGTTCAATTCCTGCCAGCCGCACCAATCGTAAAGCCTGCAACGAAAGTTGCAGGCTTTTTCGTTTGTGCCGCCACCCTGTTTCAGGGTTGCCGTTCGGTTGCCATTTTGCGAAGTCCTCTTCACTGCAACATCATGAGCAAAGCCTTCACCAAAGAAACTGATTCAGACGATGAAGAATTGGTGCTGCCGCCACTTCCGGCAGGCGGCAAAAACTACATCACACCGGCAGGTTACGCCCGGCTCAAAGCTGAGTTATTGGGTCTGATTGACAACGAGCGGCCGAAGGTTGTGGACATTGTTCACTGGGCTGCCAGCAACGGTGACCGGTCAGAAAACGGTGACTACATTTACGGCAAAAAACGGCTGCGCGAAATTGACCGCCGCATTCGTTTCTTGACGAAACGAATGGAGATCGCCGAGATCACCGACCCTTCTGTTCATCACGGCAGAGATCAGGTTTTTTTTGGTGCGACAGTCCGCTATTTGGTCGACGGTAAGACCGAACAACGCGTGACCATCATGGGAATTGACGAGGCGGACACTTCCGCCGGTGAGATCAGCTGGGTGTCGCCTGCGGCGCGAACCTTGCTCAAAGCGCGCGTTGGAGATGAGGTCAACCTGGTGACGCCCAACGGCGTGCAAGTGGTGGAGGTGCTGGAGGTGCATTACCCCGCGCCGGCGGCAAAGGCCTAGACCGCTGACTTGACCCGTTGAACGCGCAGCACGGATGTGGCGCGCTTCACATTGCGCATGACAGCTGCCAGATGAACGCGGTCACGCACGGCAACGCTGAAGCGCAGATCAGTCGCACCCTGGCGCGAGTCTTGTTCAATCTCTACCTGGTTGATGTCGGCCTCCGCTGACGCCATGGCTGCAGCAACGCGGGCCAAAACGCCTCGCCCTTTTGAAACCGTCACCAATAAATCAGTCTCAAAGGCCCGGACAGGTTCGTCGGACCAGTCCACGGCAATGAAGCGCTCGCTGTCGCGTTGAACCAGTCGCTTGGCCAGAGAACAATCTTCGGTGTGAACCATCAAGCCTTCGCCGCGCCCCAAATAACCAATGACGTTGTCACCCGGGATGGGCTTGCAGCACTTGGCAAAATGAATCGAGGCACCTTCGCTGCCGTCCAGCAGCAGCGCACCTTGTGAGACGGACTCGTGTGCTGTGAAGCGTTCCCGGCTCATCAGCAGCACATTTGGTTTTTCGCCGATTTCACCTAATAACCCGACGATGCGTTTGGCCAGAATAGCGGCGATGCGTTTGCCAAGTCCAACGTCCGTCAGCAAATCGGCACGTGAACGGTTGCCGCTGAAGCGCAGAATTTTTTCCCAAAGGATGCGGTTTTTCTCGTCGTCGTCAGGCAGCTTGTCGATACCCTCTGCGCGCAAGGCTTGCGCCAACATTTTCTCGCCCAAGTCTTGCGACTCGGTCAGCGCCATGGTTTTCAGGTAGTGGCGGATTTTCGAGCGCGCTTTACCGGTGCGGACAAAACCCAGCCAAGCCGGATTCGGGCTGGAAACAGGGGTGGTGACGATCTCGATCACATCACCATTGTGCAGTTCAGTGCGCAGAGGCACTTGTTCTCCATTGACCTTCGCCGCTACCGCGCGGTGGCCGATATCGCTGTGAATGGCGTAAGCGAAGTCGACAATAGTAGCCCCACGAGGCATCGCCATGATCTTGCTTTTGGGTGTGAAGACATAAACCGCATCCGGGAACAGATCAATTTTGACGTGGTCCCAGAACTCGGCGGAATCGCCGGTTTCGTTCTGGATGTCGAGCAGCGATTGCAACCACTGTGTGCCCAGATGCTGTGAATCATCACTGCCAGGGGTTGTCGCTTTGTAGAGCCAGTGCGCGGCAACGCCAGACTCGGCGACCACATGCATGGCTTCGGTTCGCATTTGAAACTCAATGTTCGTGCCAAAGGGGCCGACCAGCGTGGTGTGCAGGGATTGGTAACCGTTGATCTTTGGGATCGCGATGTAATCCTTGAAGCGTCCAGGAAGTGGCTTGTAAAGCTGGTGCAGAACGCCCATGGCGGTGTAGCAAGACACCAGCCCGTCAACGATGACGCGAAAACCGTAAATGTCGGTCACCTGTGCAAAAGACAGATGTTTTCCGTCCATCTTGCTGTAGATCGAATACAGCGTTTTTTCACGCCCGTCAATTTGCACACGCATGTTGGCTGATGCGAAAGCGGCTTCAACTTCAGTTCTGACGCGTGTGATGACATCGCGCCTTCGTCCGCGTGAACGGGACAGTGCTTTTTGCAGCGTTGCATAACGCCAAGGATGCAAATGCTGAAAAGACAGATCTTGCAACTCGCGGTAGGTCGAGTTCAGACCAAGCCGGTGCGCAATCGGCGCATAAATGTCCAGCGTTTCGCTGGCAATACGCGCCCACTTGGCACGCGGCGCGTCACTCAGCGTACGCATATTGTGTGTTCGGTCGGCGAGCTTGATCAAAATCACCCGCACGTCGCGGGCCATGGCCAGCAGCATCTTGCGAAAAGACTCGGCCTGATTTTCTTCGCGTGTGTTGAACTCCAGCTTTTCCAACTTGGTCAGCCCGTCGACCAGCTCCGCCACCGGCGCCCCAAAACGCTCAATCAGGTCGGGCTTGGTGATGCCGCAGTCTTCAATCGCGTCATGCAGCAAGGCCGCCATCAGTGCTTGTGCGTCGAGCTTCCATTCGGCGAATTGCTGCGCCACAGCGATCGGATGGGTGATGTAGGGTTGGCCGCTGTTGCGCAGCTGTCCAAGGTGCGCTTCGTCTGCATACCGGTAAGCGCGGCGGACGTTGTCGACGTCGGCGGCGCTCATGTAATCAAGTTTGGCGGTGAGCATGGCAAAGCTAGCAGCCGCCGCATTGGCTGCGGCTGGGGTTGGCTTGGCCATGACAGGCGTATGGAGCGAACTCATAAGCTCAAATGTATCTTGAGAGGGAAGACCTGTGGACGGTGGCGCTATTTTTGGCAACTGTAAAACAAAAAAGCACCGGCAAGCGGTGCTTTTGATTTGACGCGGAGACGATCAGAGCGGTACTTTTTTCAGCATCTCGAGGCCAATCTTGCCGGCAGCAATTTCACGCAAGGCAGTGACGCCAGGCTTGTTTTTGCTTTCGATTTTTGGTGCATGACCTTGGCTCAACATGCGAGCGCGGTACGTGGCGGCCAAAACCAACTGAAAGCGGTTGGGAATTTGTTCCAGGCAGTCTTCAACAGTGATGCGGGCCATGATGTTCTCCGGGTAAGCAGTAAGCGCTGGGTGAGCGAGGATTTCAGGGGATGTTCAGGGCTTGAAAGATGTCGGCACGGGCGCGCCGCTGAGCCGAAAACTTGAGCCGCTGGGCATGAACAATGGTCTTCAGGTCGAAAACCGCACGCTCGAACAACTCGTTGATTATAACGAAGTCAAATTCTTGGGCTTGCGCCATCTCCAAGGCCGCATTCTTCAGGCGCAATTCAATCACTTCAGCGCTGTCTTCGCCGCGGCGCTGTAAGCGCGAACGGAGTTCTTCCCAGCTTGGCGGCAAAATGAACACCAACACGGCGTTGGTGAAGATTTTTTTGATGTTGATGGCGCCCTGAAAGTCGATTTCCAAAATCACGTCGGCACCGTGCTGCATGCGTTCTTCAATCGTGTGGCGTGAGGTGCCATAGCGTTGGCCGTGGACATGCGCCCATTCCAAGAATGCATTGCGCTCGACCATGCCATCGAATTCGTCGTTCGACAAAAAGAAGTATTCGCGGCCGTGTTTTTCTTGCCCGCGTGGTGGCCGCGTGGTGTGCGACACGGCGGGCTGCACCCGCGAGTCAATTTCCAACAGCGCTTTGACCAAGCTAGATTTACCAGCGCCGCTGGGCGCTGCGACCACAAACAAATTTCCGGGATAGTCCATAAAAAGCCTACTTACTCGATGTTTTGTACTTGTTCGCGGATCTGCTCGATCAGCACTTTCATGTCGACTGAAATGCGTGTCAGTTCCAGTGCGGCTGATTTGGAGCCCATGGTGTTGGCTTCGCGGTGCAGTTCCTGAATCAGGAAATCAAGGCGTTTGCCAACCTCGCCGCCTTTGGCCAGCAGGCGGTCGATTTCGTCCAGGTGCGACGCTAGGCGGGTGATCTCTTCAGCCACATCGATGCGAATGGCAAAGGCGGTGGCCTCGGTCAAGGCCCGGTCTTGCGCTGCCTCGGGCAGGGCGGCACTGTCGGCCAGCGCCATGGCCTCTTTCCAGCGTTCCATGAAACGGGTTTTTTGCTGCTCGACCAGTTTTGGCACCAGTGGGCCGGCTTGCGCTGCCAGCGCGCGTAACTGGGCGGTGCGGTCAGTCAGCATGGCCGACAGCCGGGCGCCTTCACGTTCCCGCGCTGCAAGCAAGTCTTTGACGGCTTTTTTGGCGAGTTTGAGGAGTTCGTCGCCGTAGTCGTGTGGTTTTTGGTCTTCGTTGACGGCGATGCGCAAGACATCGGCAACGCTCAAGCCGGCAGCCTGCGGCAGCCAAGACTTGATGGTGTCTTCAAAAGAACCCAAGCGCTGCAATGTTTGGGCTGTGGGGGCACGCAGGCTGCTGGCAGAACTGCTTTCTAACCAGACGCGGAGTTCGACTTTTCCGCGTTTGAGCTGGCTGGTCAGAATCTCGCGCAAGGCCGGTTCGGCTTGACGCAGCTCATCCGGCAGACGAAAAGACAAGTCCAAAAACCGGCTGTTGACAGAGCGAATTTCAATGCCAAGCCGTGCGTGGGTTTCGGCCGACACCTCCGCAGGAACGGCGGCTCTGGGGGCACTGGATTGGGCAGTCGCGTAACCCGTCATGCTGAAAACTGACATGGTGGTGCTTTTTCTAAAGGAGTCTGGACGCCGGACCAAGTCCTGCTGCACGTCTACAAAATAAGGGCAAAAAGCAATTCCAACCTCTTGGTGAAAGCTGGAATGACCGCGTCTGGCTGGAATGGCCATCTGAAAGCTTGGGGCGTAGTTTACTAGGGCAGCGTTACGCCTCAGTCGACTGATAATGCGTGACGCGCCATCCCCCTCTCATTACCATTGAAAACACCATGACCCAGCCCAGCTTTATCCGATCTGCAGACCGCCAGGCCCACCAACTCCGGCCTGTGCGCATGACGCGCCAGTACACCGTTTATGCCGAGGGTTCGGTGCTGATCGAGTTCGGCGCAACCAAAGTGCTGTGTACCGCATCGGTGGAAGAAAAAGTGCCCGGCCACAAAAAAGGCAGCGGCGAAGGCTGGGTCACCGCCGAATACGGCATGTTGCCGCGCGCCACCCACACCCGCAGCGACCGCGAAGCCGCGCGCGGTAAGCAAAGCGGCCGCACCCAAGAAATCCAGCGCTTGATTGGCCGCTCGATGCGGGCTGTTTTTGACTTGAAAAAACTCGGTGAACGCACCATTCACTTGGATTGCGATGTGCTGCAAGCCGACGGCGGCACGCGAACTGCTGCCATCACCGGCGCTTTTGTCGCAGCACAAGACGCGGTCAACAAATTGATCGCCAGCGGCAAACTCAGCGAGTCGCCGATCACCGACCACATCGCCGCCATCTCGGTCGGCATCGTCCAAGGCACGCCGCTGCTGGACCTGGAATACACCGAAGACTCGGGTTGCGACACCGACATGAATGTGGTGATGACCGGCGCCGGCCATTTTGTGGAAGTGCAGGGCACGGCAGAGGGCGCGGCCTTCACCCGCAGCGAGATGAACGCCTTGCTGGAACTCGCCGAGCAGGGCATTCGCGACCTGGTGTTGCTGCAAAAAAGTGCGCTGGCAAGTGCAGCCTGAACGGAATCAAGATTGATGAAAATTGTTCTGGCCTCCAACAATTCTGGCAAGTTAGCTGAACTGCAAGCCATGCTGCTGCCACTTGGCATGGAACTGGTGCGCCAGTCGGATCTCGGCATTGGCGAGGCCGAGGAGCCGTATCGCACGTTTGTCGAAAACGCGTTAACCAAAGCCCGTCATGCTGCCAGCTTGAGCGGCTTGCCGGCATTGGCCGACGACGCCGGCCTGTGCGTTCAGGCCTTTGGCGGTTTGCCCGGCGTCGACACCGCTTACTACGCCACGCAGTTTGGCTACGCCAAAGGCGACGACAACAATGTGCGGGCCTTGCTCGAGCAAATGGCCGATGTGACCGACCGGCGCGCTGCGTTGGTCAGCACTTTGGTGGCGGTTCGCACGGCAGACGACCCTGAACCTCTGATTGCTGTTGGCCGCGTCAGCGGTGAGATTGCCCGCACGCCAGTGGGTAGTAACGGCTTTGGGTTTGACCCGGTGATGTTCATCCCGAGCTTTGGCAAAACCTTTGCGGAACTGCCGGTCGAGGTCAAGAACGCCAACAGCCATCGCGGCCAAGCCGCGCGGCAAATGATGCAATTAATGCGCGAGCGCTGGCTGTCATGAGCGAGTTGAAAGACATTCAGCACTACATGCGTGACGGCACGCTGCGACTGGCTGCATTGCCGCCGCTGTCGTTGTATGTGCATCTGCCGTGGTGTTTGAAGAAGTGCCCTTACTGCGACTTCAATTCGCACGAAGTGACGAGCGGCGCTATGCCAGAGCAGCGTTACATCGACGCGCTGGTGGCTGACCTAGAAGCCTCTTTGCCGCTGATTTGGGGCCGGACGGTGCACAGTATTTTTATCGGCGGTGGAACGCCGAGTTTGTTTTCGCCGGCTGCCATTGACCGCCTGCTGGGTGACATTCGGGCGCGCCTGCGGCTGGACGCCGATTGTGAAATCACCTTAGAGGCCAATCCCGGCACGTTTGAGAAAGACCGTTTCAAGGCGTTTCGAGGGGCTGGCGTGACGCGTCTGTCAGTGGGCGTGCAAAGCTTTGACGACCAACACCTGAAAGCGCTCGGCCGCGTGCACGACAGAGCGCAGGCGATTGCCGCGGTGGAAGAGGCCGCTGCGAGCTTTGACACTTTCAATCTTGACATCATGTATGCGCTGCCTAGCCAGACCTTGGAGGGTCTGGAAAAAGACATGCGGCAGGCGCTGGATTTGCAGCCGCCACATATTTCGATCTACCACCTGACGATTGAGCCGAACACCTATTTCGCTAAATTTCCGCCAGTCATCCCGGAGGAAGACTTGGCCTACGCCATGCTCGACCGCATCACAGAAATGACAGGGGAAGCAGGGATGGGTCGCTACGAAGTGTCGGCCTATGCCAAGCCCGGCCACCGCTGCTTTCACAACCTGAACTATTGGCAGTTCGGGGACTATCTGGGCATTGGTGCTGGTGCCCACAGCAAACTGAGCTTTGCGCATCGTGTGGTTCGGCAAGTGCGCTGGCGCGATCCCAAGCTGTACATGGACAAAGCCTTGGCAGGCCAGGCCGTGACCCAGGAAACAGAAGTCAGCCGTGCGGATTTGCCGTTTGAATTCATGCTCAACGCGCTGCGGCTTCGAGACGGCTTCAAGCTGCAAGACTTCGTTGAAAAAACCGGCTTGCCTGTCACCGCGCTGCAACCGGGGCTTGACGAAGCAGAACGCACTGGCTTGATCGAGCGCGATTTGGTGTGGGTTAAGCCAACCGAACGCGGCTTTGATTTTTTGAATGATCTTCAGTCGCTGTTCTTGACTGAATGAGCAACGCTAACGTCGATAAAAATTAACCCTCATGGAAACATCCAGCATCATTCTGCTGCTCGTCAGCGCGTCCATCAGCTTTGCCGCGGGGCGGGTTATCGTTCACTTTCGTAACGCCAAACGCAAACGGCATGCGCTCGAGCGGCAAGCGCAAACATGGCGCGAACGCCCCGCAGAACCTGAGGCTAAAAACAAGGCCAAGCGTAAACGTCAGCTGCAAAAGATCGAAAAAGCGTCCCGAAAAAACGCCAAGTAAGCGCCCTTCATGCGAGCGGTTTTGTCTCTTTTCGGGCTTGTCGAAAATTGACTGGCCTGCATTCCAAATGATAAGATCAAAGTAATGTATTGTTACAATTGGTACGAACTGATACGCTGTCCGTCACTTTTTTGGAATCGGATTGTTCTCGTACTTTGTGCATTTCGTTGCGGCTAAAAGCTCATGTAATCCCCCGCCGTGCCGATTGACTGTAGAGATTGCAGTCTGAGCCTTGCTACACGCTCCGTCGGTTTGTCTCAACCGACCCTCAAACAGATCTTTAAGTAAGGAACTCGGAATGAATGATCGTACCAATGAAGTGGGCTGTATCGTGATTGGCGAAGGCGTTTCGGTCTCAGGAAAATTTGTGGTGCCTGGACGTGCTGTGATCAACGGATCGCTTGAAGGCGAGCTTCAGGCCGATGAAATTATGGTGGGCGCCCAAGGCAAGTTGGTCGGCAACATCAAAGTCCGTAAGGCGGATGTTTTTGGCGAAATTCACGACACGCTACTGGCTTCCGAACATCTCATTATTCGCAGTACCGGTCGTGTCAACGGCAATGCGAGCTACGGTGAAATTGAGATCGAGCGCGGTGGTCTTGTTCAGGGCGCAATTATTCCAGCCAAAGGCGTTGTCGCCGTACCGGCCATTCTGAAGCCAGCCGATACGTCCAACGCTGACAGCCATTCGCCATCCTGAACTTGCTCGCTATGAAGCTGTTGGTTCATCGCTCACGCAGAGGTACCGCCTGGCTCTTGGCTCTGCCGGCGTATCTGTTGTCGTTTTGGCGTCGGGATTATCACGATTCAAGAATTATTCTTGAGCAGCAGGGCGATCTGAAATATTTTTCTGTCTCGGGCCATCTGCAGCGCAATGTTGTCAGGAGCTTGATTGTTGTGGGTGCTGCGAGCGCAGTCACCATCACCGTGTTGACCATATTTTCTGCCTTGTTGCTGATCGGCAATGCCAAGCTGGAGCGCTCGCACAGCGAGATTTATTCCGCTTTGTTGGGCAGTGCGGATGACTTGACTGACAAAGGTGTGCTGTCCATGAACAAGGACGACATGCTGGTGCTTGCGCAAACCATCCGTGAGCGCGACATCGAAATCAGGCGTTTTGTGAAGAGCTCCGCGACAACGCTGTCTTCTGACAATATCAGTCTCAAAGCGCGCTTAGACGCAACAGGATTGTCTGAAAAAGCCATCAAGGTGATCCATGGCAACGTCGCCATGGGTGGCTTTCGCAGTGATCAGGTTGAGCCTGCCAATCCTCTGCTGCGCGGTAAGTTGTCAGAGGAAATAGCCAAGAACCATGACCTGATGGATGTGTTGAATGCCTTGCCAGCCAAAATGCCACTGGGCGATTTTTCTACCAGTTCTGCTTTCGGGATTCGTAACCATCCCATCACGGGCAGGCCGAAGTTCCACACCGGCGTCGATCTCATCACGGGTGTCAGCGACGATGTTCACGCAACCAAAGGTGGCAAAGTTGTGCTCGCGCGCAGCTACCAAGACTATGGCAACACGGTCATCATCCGCCATGAACGTGGCCTCGAGACACTTTACGCACATCTCGCACGTATCGATGTGAAGGAAGGGCAGGATGTTGATCTGAACACGGTCATCGGACTCGTTGGCAACACCGGTTCTTCTACCGGTAAACACCTGCACTTTGAAGTCTCTGTCGGCGGTTACCCGGTCGATCCCCAAAAAGTTATTGAGACTGCCTACTATGTTCAAAAAAGCAAAAATTGATTCTCCAGAAGTTCTGGTAAAAGAAAGCACCCCGCCCATGACCACGCCCGCTGAAGAACTCCTTGTTGCCAAGCGCGGTGTCACCGGCGTCGCCGTGCTCGACACGCACAAGCCGACCGTGATCAGCGAAGGCTTTTCCCTCACGGGTGATATTGTTTCTGACGGGATTCTGCACATTGAAGGTCGGACCAGCGGGACTATCAAGGCCAGCAGTGTCAATGTGGGGCCGCGTGGTCAAGTCGAGGGAAATGTGGCTTGCGCCAGTTTTCATATCAAAGGTGTCTTTTCAGGAACAGCGGTCTGCGGAGAATTGGTTATCGCAGCAAGTGCTGTGGTGAAAGGGCAAATCACCTACCAATTGCTGACCATTGGCCGAGGCGCGATGGTTGAGGGTGATCTCGTCATTCGCCGTTGAGAAATAATAAAATGCAGACAAACATAGCTTAAGGAAGTACGTAAAAAATACGTCTTATGGCTGACTTTTTTGTCCATTTTCTGAATTATTTCTTCTGCTGAAAGCGCTTAGTTGTAAACGTATTGCAAGTCTTGTTTTGACTAGTTGCCAAACAGGCGAGGAAACTTGATTTTCTTGTTGGCAAGGCTAACATTCGGTCGTGAAAAATTTAACCGACCATTCCGAAATCTATTTGAACTTCCTCCGCATTTCTGGTGATTTGCGAAAGTCTCCAGCATACCCCCAGCTGGATTTACCGGAAGAGCGTCTTCTAGATTTGCTCGCCTTTTTTTGGAATTCGGGCAAAAAAATAACCGTGTTGAAGGCCATGCAAATGTCGTCGGATGCCTCGTCGACAACTGTCCACCGGCGGTTGAAGACTTTGCGGTTGAAGGGCATGCTGGAACTTCAGATGGACGAAGATGACAACCGCGTCAAATACATCAATTCCACTCAGCTTTCCAGAGACTATTTGAGTCACTTGGGTAAGTCTGTCGTTGCTGCGGCGACTGCCAAAAACCCTGATCGTCCTCAATAGTTTCAATTCAAAGGCAGCTAGGGCATCGATGATAATGTTGCCATGCTTTTTTTCTGCCAGTCACACTTGATCACCCGCTTTGTGCTGGTCTGGTTTGCCTTGTTTGTTGGCGTGGCGGCTGCGTCACCTCTGATCAATTCGCCGTCGATGGAACTGATCTGTTCCGGCTCTGGGGTAATGAAGCTGGTGACCCAAAGTGACGATGGTCCCAGCGTCACTTCTGCGCACACACAGGACTGTTCCCTGTGCGGTACTGTCGGTGCCCCACCGCCAGACGCCATCACCTTGCCAGCGCTATCGCAGCCGCTGGCCTATGCCCTCCAAAGTATCCCGCAAGCCCGCATCGCGGCGCTGACTGGTGCGCCGTTGCCGGCGCGCGGACCCCCCACATTCTCCTGAACCATTGATCCGATAGCGTCCTGACTGCCCTGCAAGGTGGGGCTTGGGCGCGATTTGCTTTTTTGTTTTCTGGAGAGTTTCATGCCCTCAAATTATTTAGCGGCGGCTTTAGCCGCGTCCTGTCCAATGCATGGCCGCAAGCTCGGCTTAGCGTTGACCCCGCTGTCCTTGTCGATGGTCTTGGTTTTTTCTGGCTCGGCCCTGGCGCAAAGAGACGCTCAGGTCAAGGCGTTAGGCGTGGTGACGGTCACCTCGGGTCAGCCTTCCTCGCTGCCAACGCAAATCCCGACGACGATGGAAAGCGTGACGGCCACGCAAATTGCCGAGACCATCAACGCGACCGACAGCGAAGATGCGCTCAAGTACCTGCCCAGCCTGTCTGTGCGCAAGCGCTACATCGGTGACTACAACCATGCGGTGCTGGCCAGTCGGGCCTCAGGCGCCAACAACCCGGCGCGCAGCGCGGTGTACGCCGATGGGATTTTGTTGTCTAACTATCTGGGC
>Ga0075464_10000297_pt1 | contig 21438 bp, 19 predicted proteins | sample DEB19_08_DNA_5_FD_75068 | JGI IMG/M metagenome (GOLD analysis project Ga0075464, IMG submission 75068) | Aqueous microbial communities from the Delaware River and Bay under freshwater to marine salinity gradient to study organic matter... | ecosystem: Environmental > Aquatic > Marine > Coastal ...
TAGCAGTCCACATCGTTTCCTATACCAATAAGAACGGTTTTGTTCCTGGTAAGAAGCAGATCGACCACATGTGTAACAATCGCAAGTGTGTCAACGAACACCATCTTCAGATGGTCACTCACAAGAAAAACCAGAAGCTTAGAGCTGAACGGTCCAAACTGAATCCCTTTGATCTTCCCTATAGCATTAGCGATTCCCATGCCCCTCCCTAAGCCTTCCGAGGCTGCTATCAAACGAGCCATCAACGCTTGGCTTGCCTGTGGCCTCGCTGTAGGCTCTGTAAGCGTCTCCCAGGATGGGTCCATCAGGATCGAAGCACCAGTTGCCAACATCCCCAAGGCCCCTGAGAAGAAGCCCCAGGACTGGTAGGAGACTACGGTGGCAGTGAACCTAAAGTATGTGACACGGGAAATTCTTCCAAGTGGTCAGATACGTTACAGATTTCGTAAGAACGGAACCAAGGTAACACTTACTGGTTCACCTGGAACCCCCGAGTTCCATGCTCACTACGCTGAGCTGCTCAAGGGAAAACCAAAGGCTGAAGATCCCCTCTTGGGGTCGATCAGCTGGCTAGTCACACTCTACCTTGAGAACCTTCAAGCCCGTGTGACGGCAGGCTTAGCCTCTCCTCTCACCTACAAGGGGCATAACCATCATCTAGCTAAGCTTGTGGCTGAGTATGGTGAGAAGAACGTAAACATGCCCAGAGGAAAACTCATCGAGTTTAGAGATAGGTTCACGTCTACCCCTGGAGCTGCTGACAACCTCATGAAGTCAGTTTCTGCTCTATACAAGTGGGCTATCCAAAGAGATCTGGTTTCTATAGATAACCCAACCCGTGGAATACATAGATTAAATCGGTCTAGTTCTGGTTTTGTTCCTTGGGTCCTAGAAGATTTTGCAGCGTATTTTGGGAAGCATGTTTCCCCGAGTATCGCTCACACTGCTCTCATGCTGGCCATAGGCACTACAGCAAGACGCAGTGACATGATCCAGATCGGAGCTGACCACGAGTTCCAAAGGGACGGACGTACATGGCTTCGCTGGACCCAGGCAAAGAAGCCTAACAGGGTGGTTGAACTTCCTATGAGCCAGTCTCTCCTGGAAGCTACAAGACCCCTCAGACAGACACCCTACCTCATCACAGCCTATGGTAGACCATTCACCATCAATGGTTTTGGTGAGAAGTTCAGATCCTGGTGTGACGAAGCAAATATCAGCAAATCTCTCCACGGAGTTCGCAAAGGAGTATCATCACTTTTACCCTCCCATGGCACAACATCTCTTGAATTAGATGTTCTTCTCGGTCATGAGATGAACAGCGAAGAAACCAAAGTGTATATTGCCGTCGCTGAGCGTTCAGCTCTAGCAGTCTCGGTCATCGACAGGCTCGACAAGATCTTGCTAAAGTGACCCACGTATTTTCAAAAGTGACCCACGACCATAAAAAACTACGTATTTTCAACAACATAATCTATGACTTGAAGTCCCTCCGGGCCTACCAACTCCATTGAAATCATTGGCTTTTCCAGAAAAACTGACCCACAGTCAGTCGATTTCGGCCATCCTAGTATCAATGGGTTAGGACCTGGAGTGCCCCACGAATTTTGAACCATGAAGGAACTTTTCCATGAGTAATACTCGAATCCATCTGACCACTACGGTCTCATACCCTACGATGAACCTTGCCATTAACCTGGAAGAAGAAGCTAAGGCTCTGAAGTCTGATGAGTATAAGACGTACTTCAAGAAGGCTTCTCACGCCAAGCTGATGCAGACGATCAACGGTCGTCCCTTCCAGCCTGTGTTCTCGGCTGATCACTTCATCAAGCCTCAGCCGGTGCTGGCACATGCTGGGTGAACCAGCTCGGGTGAACTACCCGATCCCAGACGCCATCGATCCTCGTGAAAAATTCTTGATCTGTAAACGGAACGACAGCATCGAAACTGTCGTTCAGTCTGACTCCACTCCTGATCGAGCACAGCACAGCGTCGATGTACTGAATGAACATGAAGTTCTGAACAACCGCAGTCCCAACTATTATTGGAGACTCCGCAAAGTGAGCGAAACAAATGAAGAGGTACGCAGGAATTGGCGCGCGAGAAACACCAGAGTCCAGTTTGAAAGCTATGAGAAGTATCGGCAAATACCTTGCTATTTCGGGACTTCTTCTACGCTCGGGAGGAACCAAGGGAGCTGATACAGCCTTCGAGGAAGGATGTGACATAGCCAAGGGTCTCAAACAAATCTACTTGCCATACAAATCATTCAACCGTAATGAGTCTCCCTTCTTTACTGTAACCAAGGAAGCCAGATTACTGGCAAAGAAGTACCATCCAGCATGGGAACATCTTGGAGACAAAGGACGGGACTTTATGGGTCGTAATGCCTATCAAGTCCTTGGCTTAGACTTGAATACTCCAGTTGATTTCATCGTTTGTTGGACTAATCATGGCCGTATTGAAGGCGGCACTGGTCAAGCTTTGAGAATGGCTGAAGACCTGAAGATACCTGTTTGCAATCTTGGAAACATGAACCTCACGGAAGTTGAGGCTTTTCTTAAACAACAAATCGAGTAAAGCAATGATAACAAAACGACTTTTGCGTTATGCACTTAGCACCATTTACAAACGTGAACCTGATTTCGTAGTTGGTGGGAGACAAGCACCATACATGCTTCGATGGTGGGTGTTACCTCGTAACAGGTTCTTCAACGTTTACGTTCACATGTTCCTGAGAGATGACGATGATCGTGCACTTCATGATCACCCTTGGGCAAGTTTGTCTCTGCTTTGTCGGGGTACACTTACCGAAGTCACCCACGACAGCATTAAGACTATTCTTGCTGGTGAGTGGAGCTTCCGCTCAGCTACTCTAGCTCACAGACTCGTTGTTCCCCCTCAAAAAGAGTGCCCTATCACCCTGTTTATTACAGGACCTCGGGTACGTGAGTGGGGATTCCATTGTCCTAAGGGCTGGAAACCATGGATGGAATTCTGTGGTATTGGAGACAAGGGCACTGTTGGTGCTGGATGTGGGGAGGAAGATCTATGACCCCACACAGCTCAGCCTGTAACTGTGAAAACTGTGATCCTTCACCAGGAAAATACCCTTTGATGGGAACTCTTCTCATCACTTTGGGTGTCGCTTTCTTTGCGGTTTTTCTCATAACTTAAAGGACATAAGAAGAAAATGAAAACTGAGCAGATGATCTTCGTTTTCGGCTCCAATCTTTCAGGCATCCACGGGGCGGGAGCAGCACGATATGCCCGACTCGAACGAGGAGCTGTAGTAGGTGTAGGAGAGGGTATCACAGGACAGTGTTACGCTTTGCCTACCAAAGGCTTCAAGCTTCAAGAGATGACCATTCAGGAAGTCCAAACCTCTGTTGAGACGTTCCTTCAGTACGCCTATGACCACCCAGAAATTGAGTTCCAAGTAACTCAGGTTGGATGTGGTCTTGGTGGTTTTTCCAGAGACGACATCGCACCGATGTTCGAGTACGCGCCAGAGAACTGCTACTTTGACCGTATGTGGAAGAATTATCTTCCCTCAGCTGCTAAGTTCTGGGGGAGCTTCTAGAGTACCCCTTGGTGATTCCGACCCTAGCCAAGGGATAAACGAGTGTGGATCCGAGTCCCCTCGTTATGAAAGCCCATGTCATCATGCAAATCCCCTCCATGGTGATGTGGGCTTTCTTTTTTCCATCACACTATATAGACCAGTCCATTCGCTATGGACTGTAGTTATAACAAAAGGAATTTACTCGAATGACAGGCACCAATCCATTTCCACAACCAATCTGTGAGCAGATCTGGAATGACAAATACAAGCTTGAAACTCCGAACCCTGACATCCCCAATGATACCTGTGTCGAAGACACTTGGGCACGTATTGCCCATGCTTGCGCAATGTCTGAACCAGAGATTTATGGCAAGTTTTCCAACAATTCTCATAACCCTTCTGAACTGTTTCTTCAGTATGTCGAAGCACTCAATGACTTCAAGTTTATCCCTGCTGGACGCATCACAGCTGGAGCTGGATCCGGTCGGAGTGTCACCCTGTTCAACTGCTACGTTATGGGCACGATCCCCGATTCCATGGGCGGTATCTTCGATATGCTCAAAGAAGCTGCCCTGACCATGCAACAGGGTGGTGGTATCGGTTACGACTTCTCCCCACTGCGGCCTGCCAATGCCCCTGTAAAGGGTGTAGACGCTGACGCCAGCGGCCCTATCACGTTCATGAACGTCTGGGATGCCATGTGCAGGACAGTCATGTCTGCTGGCTCTCGTAGAGGCGCTATGATGGCAACGATGATGTGTGATCATCCAGACATCGAAGCTTTCATCACGGCCAAGAGAGATCCCCTGGCTCTCCGCATGTTCAACCTGTCGGTACTCATCACCGACAAGTTCATGGAAGCTGTGGAAAGAAACCTGAGCTGGGATCTGGTCCACGAAGTTGCTCCTAGTGCAGGTAGCAAAGCTCGTGACTACGGTAATCGCAGTGTCCATGTCTACAAAACCATCATGGCTCGGGATCTCTGGAACCTGATCATGCAGTCTACCTACGCTCAAGCTGAGCCTGGAGTCATCTTCATCGACCGCATCAATACCCAGAACAACCTCTGGTACATGGAGAACATTAGCGCCACCAACCCATGTGGTGAACAGCCTCTGCCTCCGTATGGTGCATGTCTTCTTGGTTCGATCAACCTGACCAAGATGGTGGTCAAACCTTTTGATGATGACGGTGGTATTGACTACGATCTCCTCATCCAAACAACCAAAGCTGCTGTTCGGATGCTCGATGCTGTGATCGACATCTCTAACTTCCCTATTCCCCAACAGAAAGCTGAAGCTAAAGAGAAGCGTCGGATGGGTATTGGCATCTCTGGTTTGGCTGATGCACTGTTCATGATGAACGTCACTTACGGTACAGATGTTGCTGCTGATATTGCTGAAACGATCATGAATCGGATCACAATTTCAGCCTATGAAGAGTCGATTGAGCTTGCCAAAGAGTTCGGACCTTGCCCAGCTACTGCTACTCTTGAGCAACGTCAGAAGTTCATTGAGTCTGGTTTCATGCAGGGTATGCCTCACCATATCAAAAACGGTATCATCAAATGGGGTATCCGAAATACTCACCTGACCTCAGTTGCACCAACTGGAACTATCAGCCTCTATGCTGGGAACATCTCCAGTGGTGTCGAACCAATCTTTGCACCCAAATATACTCGCAAAGTTCTGGAGAAAGACGGATCTCGTCGTGAAGAAGTAGTCGAAGATTATGCCATCATGCTTTATCGTGAAATGAAGCCAGGACAAGCATCTGGTCATTTGGTTACAGCTCAAGATCTGAAACCAATGGAACATTTGAGGATGCAAGCTGCCGTCCAGAAATGGGTGGATAGCTCAATCTCCAAGACGATCAACTGTCCTGAAGACATCAGTTATGAGGACTTCGTTGAAGTCTATCTTGAGGCTTGGAAGCAAGGCTGCAAGGGCTGTACCACTTACCGTCCCAATGCTATCACTGGATCTGTTCTCAGTGTTGAAACCAAGCAAGAAGAGAAGGGTAGTCCTGAACTGATCACCCCTCAAGTGATTGCTCCGACTCTGGAGAAACGTCCCGACTCTCTCAAAGGTTTGACCTACAAAGTCAAAGCTGGAACCAACCATGCCATGTATATCAGCATGTCCTACAGTGAGATTGACGGGAAGAAAGTCCCATACGAAGTGTTCATGAACTCAAAGAATATGGATCATTTCGCATGGACTGTGGCTTTGACCCGAATGATCTCTGCCATCTTCAGACGAGGTGGCGATGTCTCTTTCGTGGTTGAAGAGTTGAAAGCTGTATTTGATCCAAGGGGTGGGAGCTGGATCAAGGGAAAATACGTCCCAAGTGATGCAGCTGCTATCGGAGGAGTGATTGAACAATTCATGAAGGATATTGACTATATCTCAAATGAGGTGCAGATCACTTCTATTAAAGACGAACCTATTCCTAGTAAGAGTGTCGAGCTTGTAGCGCCTATTCTTTGTACAAGCTGTTTTGGTTCCAATTTCAAAAAAGAAGCGGGCTGTGAAACCTGCATTGATTGCGGCCACTCCAAGTGTGGTTGATACAAATCCACCCCCTACCTTGAATAAGGGTAGGGGGTAATTTTCGCTTGCACATTTTAATAAGGGACAGAAGGTCATGGCACTCAATGCTGACCAGCAAAAAGGATTCATGGATGTAATCAAATTCATCAACGATCCTGACCAAAAATTCATGGACATCTCTGGTGGTGCTGGAACTGGTAAGACCTATTTCATCAGCCAGATTGCCGACAACATTCTCAAACACAAACAACCGGGATGCCCACTTCACACTGTGGCTATTACTGCCACCACAAATAAAGCTGCTGCTGTCATCTCAGATGCCATGCCACATAGAGCTGGTCAGATTGGTACGATCTACGGATACATGAACCTTCGGGTCCATGAGAACTTCAGCACTGGTGAAGTCTCCATCGTTCCTACAGCAAACTGGGAAGTGCATAGCGGTACTCTCGTCATCATTGACGAGTGTTCCATGGTAAACAAGGAACTCTTCAAGTTTCTGGTGATGGGGCTTGATAGCTCCTGCAAGGTACTCTTTGTCGGAGACAAGAACCAACTGGCTCCTGTCAAGGAAACCATCTCCCCCATCTACACCAAGGGATACAAGACGAGCTATCTCTCACAGCCCGTCAGAAACGCCCTACAGCCTGCTCTGATGGCTCTGTGTGAACAGGCTAAGCAGACGGTGCTGACAGGTGTCTTTACGCCTGTGGTGGAAGTTCCTGGGGTAATCGACTTCGCGGATGCCACTGAGCTAAAGGGTGTCCTTGAGCGTGAGTTCACTGCTGAGGATCCAGGTAAGCGTGTCCTGTCCTATACCAACAGTCGGGTGGTTCAGTACAACGAATACATCCGTCAGATCCGAGGTTACAAAGAACCGTTCGAGATAGGGGAGATCCTTTCCAACAACACTTCAGCTGAACTGCTAGGTAAGGAACGACTCTACACTGACCAAGTGGTTCGGGTATTGAGTATCACCAGTGATGATTACGATCTGGGGATTGTTCCTGGTCAAACCATTCGGACAATCACACTTCAAGTAGAAGATGTGACCAACAAAGCTGTGTATCAGGTAACGACATTTGCCTACCCCCAAGATCGTGAAGCGGCTCTGTCCTATTACTCAAGCCGAAAGCAGTGGGATAGATTCTTCAAAGTGAAGAACAATTTCCCTGATCTACGCTCTGTCGCAGCTTCCACTACCCATAAGGCTCAAGGCTCCACATATGATCGTATCATTGTAGACCTTGGTGATATTGGGAAGTGTACTAACAAAGAACAAACTGCACGTATGCAGTATGTCGCTTTCAGTCGTCCAAGGACTGGGATTGTTATCCGTGGTCAATTACCTGAAAGGTATTTCCAATGAGTAAAATGGAAGTTGCTTATGGTTGGTTCAGGCCATCCAACGAAAAGATTGAACCAGAAGACACAGATGATTTCTATGAACTCGAACAAAAGAACGGAGTTCATTATGTCAAAGTTGAAGGCAAGCTCTATGAGTTTGCTCGTTACAATGATGATATTGAAGCCTATGGATTCTCTCTCCTAATTCCAAATATGGATGACATGGGTGATACCCAACGCTTCATTTGTATGTGGTACAATGGTGGAGCTGGAATTCATGAAGTCGTTGAATCTCTAATTAAGGCATCTCTCAATGACTGATTTGATTGTTCGATTGACTCCAGGAGATCAAAAGCAATTGGCTGTCACGATCTTCAATGGAGAAGAGTATTACGGACAAGGCGGAACCATTGATGACGCCTTGATGGATCTAGGTTTGCAGTTGAAGGAAGCCGAAAATGAAATACGAGTTGATAGGCAACAGCAACAGCACTCCAGATATTTCCGTTCTGTGTCCTCGAATCCAGGTTGGTGAAGTAACAAAGCATTATTACACTCCTTACCTGGAATCTCTGGGTAAGGATGTAATGGTGTGTGATATCTACTTGGATCCAACCAAGAAGAAGACTTCAGCTGCTGACATTAAAGACTACCTTGATGATTTGCTTCCCAATCTAATTGCTGCTGGAATCAAACTGATTGTTGTGACCCAACCTGATTACTTCAAGGTTCCCACCAAGCAGGCAAAGACTGACTCGACTATTGGCGATGTGCTTCCCACCATTGTCAAAGATTTGTATGCAGCCTATTGCCCAAACTACTCACGGATCTTTTACGATCCAGACAAAACCAAAGACAAGATCAAGACTGCGCTTAGTTCTGTAGTGCGTTGGCTCAATGGGGATAAGTCCTCTATTGGTCAAAGTATTATGAAATTCACTGCTTATCCCAAGACTGATGATGAAATCATCGACTGGCTTGAAAAGCTTCTTGATATGGACTGTGATCTGACTTGTGATATTGAAGGTTTCTCCCTCAAACATTACGATGCAGGCATTGGTACTATTTGTTTCTGTTGGGATGAGCATAATGGGATTTCTTTCCCAGTTGATTACTCACCTATTGCCAATCCTGTAGGCAATACCTTTGGTGTTCAGATTACCAATCGCAGGCTTCACCGAGCATTGCGAAAGTTTTTTGAAGTCTTTCGGCACAAGATGATTTATCACAACATCAGCTATGATGCTTATGTCTTGATCTATCAACTCTTCATGACAGACATCCTCGATCAAGAGGGATTGCTCACTGGTCTTGAAGTCATGCTGAAGAATTGGGATTGCTCTCAGCTGATCACATATCTTGCAACCAACTCTTGCTCAGGAAATGAGCTTGGATTGAAAACACAGGCTCAAGCCTTTGCAGGTAACTACGCTCAAGATGACATCCATGACATCACCAAGATTAAAATGGATGACCTCCTTGAATACAACCTGATTGATGGACTAGCCACTTGGCATGTCTACAATAAGAACCTGCCGATCATGATTGCTGATCAGCAAATGGACGTGTACCAAACAATCTTCCGACCAGCTGTAGTTGATATCATTCAGATGCAGCTGACAGGTATGCCCATTAATATGGGTAAGGTTGAGAAGCTCAACGTTCTGCTTCAAAAAGAATCTGATCTCAATGAGCATCGGATGAATAGTCTGTCTCTGATTCAATCCTTTATGGATACACTCAGAGATGAATTGGTGGACAAGAAGAATGCCAAACTCAAGAAGAAGCAAATCACTCTTGCCGATCTGGGTAAAACCAAAGACACGACAATTGCATTCAACCCCAATAGCTCCAATCAGCTTCAGAGACTTCTGTATGATGAAGACTTCCTTGGTTTGCCTGTGCTCGATTACACCGACGCTAAGCAACCAGCTACAGGGGCAGAGACTCTTGAGAAGCTGGTAAACCATACCAAGGATCCAGACGTTGTTACGTTTCTGGAGCTGCTGATTGACTTCAAGGCTACGGCAATCATCCTGTCTACTTTCCTCCCTGCATTCTTGAAAGCCAAGAAGGGCAGCGACGGTTGGCACTACCTGTTTGGCAACTTCAGACTTGGTGGAACTGCATCAGGTAGACTCTCTTCCAACAATCCAAACCTTCAAAATATTCCAGCCTCTGGCTCATCTCCAGCAAAGCAAAGACTTGCCAAGCTGATCAAAGAATGTTTTGAAGCTCCTCCCGGTTGGTTGTTTGTCGGTCTGGATTTTGACTCCCTAGAGGACAAGATCTCTGCCGTCACAACCAAAGACCCTGAGAAGATCAAGGTCTACTCGGATGGGTATGATGGCCACTGTCTAAGAGCTTTGGCTTACTTCGGTGAGCACATGCCCAATATCGAAACTTGTCCTAATGGGGCTACAGCCTATGAAGCAACCATCGGAGACAAGTCGATCTACTTCCATTCTGAAGAGGAAGTAGAATATCTCGGAACCACCTACCAAGGGTCCGAGCTTTTCAAACACCTAGAGCAAAAGGAATTTGCATGATACAACGTATACACATGAACTTTGATGAAGCAATTGCGCTTCTTCAAGTTGGAGCCACTAGCTTCACTTTCAAAAACCAAGCTGGTGAAATTTTCAAGGCTGATAAAGACAAAGATCTCTTTATTACTATCACTCATGTCCCCAAACAGGAGAATGTCCAATGAAGAACTCAAAGCAATATATTGGAACCAAGGTAATCTCGGGAACTCCAATGACCCGAATCCAATACAATGATTACCGGGGATGGGTTATTCCTGAAGATGAAAATCCTTTAGATGAGGGCTATTTGGTTGAGTACGAACCAAATGAAGATAGTCCTCCGAACCATATTGATCATGCTGGTTACATCAGCTGGTCTCCAAAAAGTGTCTTTGAGGAAGCTTATAAGCCTACCTCAGAAGGTATGTCTTTTGGATATGCACTGGAGATGGTCAAGACTCAAGGTGCTCGTGTGGCTCGTAAGGGTTGGAACGGCAAAGGGATGTTCATCTTCCTGGTTCCTGGATCCAAGTTCGTAGTCAACCGCGAACCTCTGATGTCCCTGCTCGGTGAGAATGCAGTGGTAAATTACCACGGTCACATCGACATGAAGACTGCTGATGGAATGATCGTTCCTTGGCTTGCATCACAGACTGATGTGCTGGCTGAAGACTGGCAGATTGTCTGATGCTGATGAAACCCATCACTGGGTATGAAGAAGAATACTCGGTCACAGATTGTGGCCGGGTGTTCTCTCACCATTCCAACAGATTTCTAAAGCCTGCTACCCATAAGGATGTCGAGTATCTTCATGTATCTTTGTGGAAGAATGGATTTGGTTCTAGCTTTTATGTTCACCGACTAATCGCTATTACCTTCATTCCAAATCCATTTTTTCTCCCTGAAGTTAATCATAAGGATGGTGATAGACACAACAACAGTGTGTCCAATCTTGAATGGGTCACTCGAAAAGATAACGCTATTCACGCAGTGTCCACTGGGCTTCGTGTTTACACGAACAGAATGACCAACGATGAGTTTTTGGAATGCTTACAAGATGTAATTGATGGTGAGTCATACTACTCATTGTCTTTAAGGGTTCCGTATCAAGTTCCGTATTTGTCAGTGAAACTTAGACGGATTGCCAAAGAAGAAAGATTCGAAGACCTTCTTAACCAATCCCTATATAAACAGAAGGTAATGAGAGCGAGGACCAATAGTGCTAAAAATCAATAATGAAATTACGGATGTTCGGAAGGTGGATTCTTCCAAACACAATGTTGCTCGTGTAAACAGCATCAAAGTAGATTATCCAGTCTGGAGGCAGGACTCTAAGAGTCCTACCTTTCGCACTTACCTATCAGGGGACGTACATTACCCTGATGAATAACTGTGGATTCACCAAGAAATTAGCTCAATCAGTCGAAGCCAGTTACCACGATCTCTACGTTGTATCTGACAAATGGGTAGCTGATAAACTCGATCAAGCCTGCAAGGATGGATATGTCACTCTAGCCTTTGGTTTGAGGCTGCGTACACCTCTGCTTAAGCAGGTAGTGCTGGGTACATCCAAGACTCCTTATGAGGCTGCTGCTGAAGGCAGGACAGCTGGCAATGCTCTGGGCCAGAGCTGGTGTATGTTGAACTCCAGAGCCATGAGTGAATTCATGGGTAAAGCTCGTAAGAGCAAACATCGTCTAGATATCAAACCATGTGCTCAGATCCATGATGCCAACTATCTGCTTATCAAGGATTCCATGGACACTTTGATGTACACCAATACCCACCTGTCCATTGCTGTTAGTTGGCAACAAGATCCTCTGATTCAAAACGAACACATTTCAATGAGTGGACAGCTGGCTATTTTCTATCCGAATTGGTCCAAGTCCTTCGACATTCCAAATCAAACAACCCCTGAAGAGATTAAGGGATTGATCAAAAAACATATGGGTAAGCTTAAATGAAAATCACCAATAACCATGGCATCGACCTTCCTCTTGCGGTCTGGCTTCTACAGGATGGCTACAAAAGTGGGGCCAAGGACGCACCTCCTGGTGAGCTGCTGTCTGTCACCACTCTCATGAAGCCTACTCGTCAGCTGATCCTCCAGCGTAAGGTAGATATGACCCAGGAGACGATGGACATCTCTGAGATGGTAGCTGCTCGTAGGGGCCATGCTTTCCACGACTCTATCGAACGGTCCTGGACTGAGGGTGATTGGCAAAGTGCAATGAGGAAACTTCACTATCCTCAGAAAATAATCGACACGATCAAGATCAATCCGAAGAAAGAAGACTTGCAACCTGGGGACATTCCCATCTATCTGGAGCACCGTGGCTTCAAGACGTTTGAGGACATTGTAGTCACAGGGCAGCTCGACTTCCTGATCGGTAAAGCCTACCGAGACTTCAAATCAACATCCACCTTTGCTTGGACCAGTGGATCCAAAGACGGAGATTACGTTCTCCAAGGGTCTCTGTATCGCTGGCTTCTGCCAGACATGATCCAAGATGATACTATGAGGATCGAGTTCATCTTTACCGACTGGCTCAAGTACAGAGCTAAGGCAGATCCGAAATATCCCCAGGCCATCGTAGGCCATCGGGAGTACGCTCTTATGGGCCTCAAAGAAACCGAAGACTGGCTTCATTTCAAGCTGGACAACATCCGGTCCAATGCCCGTAAGGGACAAGACAAGATGGTTCGGTGTACTGACAAAGAGTTGTGGCGTCAGGCTGATAGCTACAAGTATTACTCTGATCCTAAGACCGCCTCTTCTGGTGGTCGCTGCACTAAACGCTTTGACTCTCCCACTGATGCTGAACTGCACCGTCAAGCCAAAGGCAAAGGTGTAGTCATCAAGGAAGCAGGAGAAGTAAAAGCCTGTCTCTATTGTCCCGCATTCACAGCCTGTGAACAGCGGAAAGAATATTTCAAAGATGATGGTTCATCCGTATGACCATTTAAGAAAGGAACTCCCCGTGAAACAGATGTTCGATCTAGAGGTGTTGGAAAACACACCTCACCACCCTGCTATGGGGGAGCTTGTAGATCTACTTTGCCACCGTACTGGTAACGTTAATCGTGATTTCTTTCAGGCAGAAGTGGCTTACTTCCTTGGGTTGATCCCTAGCTCGATGAGAGCTACGATCATCAGCCCTGAAAGAGGTAAGATCCCTACCAACATTTACTCCATTGCTCTGGCCACTTCTGGCTTTGGCAAAGGACACTCTGTCAGCCTTATGGAAGATGTCATCTGTGATTTCAGAGATACATTTGCCAAGGACGTATTCCCGTTCATCGCTGACAAATCACTGTTCGATCTCGCAGTTGAGATCGCTGCTTCAAAGGGTGGCGATGAAGTCAAAGAGAAAGAACTCCTGGATGCTGATTTTAAGCGTCAGGGGCATGCTCCGTTCATCTTTGACAGTGGTACTGGGCCAGCAGTGAAGCAGCTACGCTACAAGCTTCTCCTGGCTCGTGCTGGTGCAATCAACTTCCAGATGGATGAGATCGGTTCCAACCTCGTGGGTAACACCGAGATCATCAACATTCTCCTGGAGCTGTATGACCTCGGTCGTATCAAAACCAAGCTGGTCAAGAACACTGTGGACAGTGAACGAGGGATAGACCTGATGGGTTCTACCCCAGCGAACATCCTGATGTTTGGCACCACGTCCAAACTGTTCGACGGTAGCAAGACTGAAGAAGAATTCTATGCGTTCCTGGAAATGGGTTACGCTCGTAGATGCTTCTTCGGCATGGGAAGATCTGAGGCCCCTTCATCTTCAGTAAATCCTGAAGATGTCTACAATGGTCTGGTTTCTCAGAACCGTTCCCAGGCTCTGGTGAATTGGAAGAAGAAGCTCAATGCTTTTGCTGATCCAGCATTCTACAACCTGAAGATCGACGTACCCAAGGAAACAGGCGTAGCTCTTATCCGCTACCGTCTTCACTGTGAAAATCTTGCCAATGCTATGCCTGAGCATGATGTCTTGCGTAAAGCAGAGATGAGCCATAGGTATTTTAAAGGTCTGAAGCTTGCTGGTGTCTATGCTTTCTTGGACCACAAAGCCGAGATCTCAATTACGACCCTGAACCAAGCTCTCAAAGTTTGTGAGGAGAGTGGTGCAAGTTTTCAGACACTTCTCAAAAGGGAGAGAAACTTTGTTCGTCTTGCGAAATACATTGCTGAGTCTCCTGGCAATCTTACCCATGCTGATCTAGTCGAAGATCTGCCTTACTATCCGTCATCTTCAGTACCACGTAGAGAGATCATGGATCTTGCTATGGCATGGGGTGTGGGAAACCATGTTGTTATCAAAAAGAATGTTGTCAGTGGTGTTGAGTTCTTCTCGGGAACAACCCTCCAGGAAACTGATCTCCAAAAAATCCAGTTCAGTTTCTCAGACAACTTCGCCTCAGGCTATTCATCGGAGATGAAACCAATCGAGAAGCTGCCGAAGATGCTGGCAGCTCCTGGGTTCCATTGGTGCAACCACTACTTCGACAAAGAGCATCGCTCTGAGGAAAATGTGATCGAAGGCTTCAACTGTCTTGTGGTTGATGTCGATGGCACCATGCCTCTCGATGCTGTCCATGAGATGATGAAAGACTACACCTTCATCACAGCCACGACCAAGCGTCACACTGATGCTGTCAACAGGTTCAGGCTGATCATGCCCACCAACTACAATCTGTCCCTGGACAAAGCTGACTACCGTGAGTTCATGGATAGCTTCCTTCTCTGGCTCCCATTTGAGTCAGATATATCTGCTAACCAGAGATCCAAAAAGTGGATGACTAACCCTGATGCGAAGATTACTTTCCATCGTGGTCCCAATCTGGTTAACGTTCTGCCTTTCATTCCAAAGACTAAGCAGAACAGTGAATATCGTACCAGTATTCTCGACCTGGGACGACTGAACCACTTGGAACGTTGGTTCTTGAACAACATGGATGTGGGAAACCGTAACAACAACCTGCTTAGCTTTGCCATGATGCTCTTTGATGCAGGCATGGGATATGACGAGCTGGCTCAGAAGGTTCACAGCCTCAACGAACAGTCTACATCACCTTTGAAAAAAGATGAGGTCTCTATGACTGTTCTCAAATCTGTCGCGGCTAAGTACGCGAAGAAGTAAGGAAAACCAAATGAATGAGATTCAACTTAGGCTTGAGAAAGCCTATAACGAATATATTGATTCAATCACAGCAATAGGTTTAAGCAGAGAAACTTCTCTAGCTTTGACCAATGCTCAGCAAGCTCAGATGTGGGCACGAGAGAGGATCAAGAATGTCAGCTGAACATCCAAAGAGTATCCTGATCTCGGGAGAGTCAGGACACGGCAAGTCTTTCTCCCTCATGAATCTTCGGGATCAAAAGGGAGTCCTCTATATCAACGCTGAAGGTGGAAAACCCCTACCCTTCAAAAACAAGTTCAAGCGTGTCACTGTTGATGACCCCTACGAAATCTTCGATCTATTTGATCAAGTCATCAGCGATACTACTGGACGTTTCCACACTATCGTCATAGACACAGTTTCGTTCATGATGAATAGATTCGAATCCCTACACGTCATTGGTGCTGCAAACACCATGGCTCAATGGGGAGCCTACGGGCAGTTCTTTCCAAAACTGATGTACGATTATGTGGCTAAGGCTCCACAGTATGTCATCATGCTCGGCCACCTGGAGTCGATCCTTAATGAGGACACAGGTCGTTACGATTCCAAAGTTCCTGTCAAAGGTGCTTTGAGCAAGAATGGACTTGAAGCGTATTTCACCACAGTTGTTAACTGCAAGAAAATGCCCATCAAGGACATCAAACGTGATGCTAAGGAAGGTAAACTTCTTCACATCACGGAACGAGATGAGAACCTTGGATACAAACATGTGTTCCAGACTCGGACTACCAAGCAGACTGTAGGAGACCGCATTCGCTCTCCCTTTGGTCTGTTCAGCGATGATGAAACGTACATCGACAACGATGCACAAATCGTCATTGACCAGCTCGTTGGTTACTATCAGGACGCATAACCTAGAAACCTAACCAAGAATTTACCTCTGAAATCAAATAGAAAGATACAACAATGAGCAACGCATTTGCAAAACTCAAAACTGCTTCCAATGACAGTGGGGTCGAAGAAGACTTCATGGGTGGTGGTGGTGTCCTCGATACGGACATCTACAACGTCAAGATCAAAACTGCCTTCATCGGTAAGGCTTCTTCGTCTGAAGCCAAGAACGTGACTCTCCTCATGGACTACAAAGGCCGTGAAGTTCGTTCGCAGATTTGGGTCTCGAACAAAGCTGGTGAAGTCACTTACAAGGACAAGACCTCCAAGGAAGACAAGAACCTTCCTGGTTTCAACCAGATCAACAGCCTGTGTCTGCTGGTCACTGGTAAGCCGCTCGGTGAGCAGGATGTCGAAGAACTGACAGTGAAGCTGTATGACTTCGAAACCAAGAAAGAGATCCCCCAGGCAGTTGACTGCTTGACTGCTCTACATGGTGAGATGGTCAACATCGCACTACAGCGTCAGACCGTGGACAAGACTGCCAAGAACGATGCTACTGGTGGTTATGACCCCACTGGTGAGACTCGTGACCAGAACGAAGTTGTGAAGTTCTTTGCAGCCGACAAGCTCGTTACGATCTCGGAAGTGGCTGAGTTCATCAAGAGCCTTGGCGGAAACTTCGATGATGAAGTCGAGAATGGCAAACTTCTGAAAGCCATCAGCAAAATGGGTGACGAAGCTGGCAACTATGCCGACAAGTGGCTTGAGCGTAACAAGGGTCAAACCTACGACAAGTCCACTGGTAAAAAAGGTGAAGGCAAAGCCTTCGCTGGCAAAGCTGCCAACACCAACGGTGAGACTCAGAAAAAGAAATCGTCTCTCTTTGACGATTGATCAAGATCAGCTATTAGACTGATCGAATAGAATTTGAAGGTTGTGATTTTTGACTCAGGTATTTCAGCTCAAGCTACCAATGCGAATGTCCGTCAACTCCCATGGACATGTTGAGAGCATGAACCTGAACATCTATCGCAACCTTCATTTTCGAAAACTGAGCTACCAGAAAAGTGCTTTCCACAAGAAGGTTCATCCCCTTCTTCGTGGTCTTCCCAAGCTAGGAAAAGTGAGTCTCCATTATGAGATCCACCCCAAAAGTGAGGGAAGGTTGGATACCATGAACGTTGGTTCCATCGTAGACAAATACTTTTCAGATACCCTGGTTGAAGCTGGAGTCATCTTGGATGATGACTACAAGAACGTTGTATTCAACTCATTCTCTTTCGGGTGTGTGTGTCCAAAGGATCCGCATGTACTCGTCACCATCACAGAAACCGAACCAAGGAAAGAATCAAACATGCGTATCCTACTGGATCAAAATGAAATCCAGCAAGCCCTTGAAGCCTTTGTCCAGACGATGGGCCTTCAAGGAATTTCTGGTGTGGATCTGACTGCTACGGCAGACGGCACCATTACTGCCGAGATTGTCATGGGTATGCAGCCCAAGGCAACTCACCCTGTCTATCGTGAAACCGATTCGTCCGGTATTGTCGTTCGCCCGAAACGTGGTGGACGTCCTCTTGGTTCGAAGAACAAACCAAAGGAGGATAGTGATGATGTGGGATCAACTGGTGAGGATCGCCCTCATAGCAATGGGACAGGAACTCCTGAACCAGCAGAAGAGGAAGTTGGTCACACCGAGACCGACGACGAAACTGATGAAGAAGACAACGGGTTTGGATCCGAGGAATCGAATGGTAAGCCCTCCCCAAACCTTTTTGGGGACTCGGACACCGAATCTGCCAGCGATACTCCTGAAGAAGACGAGGAAGAAGCTGGTGATCAAACCGTAGTCCCCGCTGAGGAAACCCGTGTGAAGAAGGCTTCGATCTTCGATGAGTAATATCGTAGCAGGAATCATCTTCACGCTGATTATCGGAATACTGTCAGTTGTTGTCATTGTAGCCGGTGCAATCCTTGGAGCTTTGATGAGCATAGCTTTTCCAATTTTCATCCTATTCACGGTAGGATGTTTCTTGGGAGCTTGCTATGAGGAGCACAAGAAGGAAACCAAAAACAAGAAACAATAGCTGCCAGTTTCAAAACTACTGAGTTGATTGGGTCTACCAGAAAATTCAGTAGTAGAGGGGGAGAGCACCAGGTTGCCTGGAGTCTCTCCCCTTCTTTTTTACTTAACCAACTCTACCCACGGGTTCATCGACGGAGCATCAAACAACATCTCCATACCAAGTGAGTAGTCGATAGATCCATCTAGAACCTTAGGCACAAGGTTGTCTGTAATAGGACCAGAGCCAGTCTGAGCCACCATCAGTGACTTTAACGGGTTGTCCCTCATCGCTGCCATAGCCACTTTCATGGATCTGATCTTAAAGGTCAGGAACCATGTCCCACCCATTGCTTCCAAATACGTTCTCATACGACCTGGAAGCAGAGAAAAGTTCACAAACTCCTCGTTCACTTTCACCATTGCTTCAGCATCAGTCAGACCTTTGTCTGATGTCAGGAAGTCATAGTAGATCGACTTCGCGATGAAGTCCCCATACTGCACGGCTTTGTTAGCCCCTCTGTAGAGCGCAGTATCCTTAGAGAGCAGCCCATACTTAGCAATCGTCTGGACCCCACCAGGAAGACGGTTCAGCTGGCTTTCGACCCATTCCCCAATACGACCCGATGTCAGAGACACATCCATGTCTGTGATACCTTCAGAAATGTTCTTGTAGGCACCAGCAGCCACAAGAGGAGCAATGCTCATGCGAGCGTTCTCATCATAGATCACCTGACGCTGTTGCTTCAACACCGCTACTCTGTTGGCATCAGTACCAGCAAATTCGATACGTGCATTTAGCTCGATCACTTTCTTTTCGTTTTCGTTGTACTGGTCGATCTCAGAAAATTTCTTCTGGTATCCTTTCAGAACCTGTTTGATAGCCACACCTCTACCAGCCAACTGAAAAACGTTGGACTGAGTATTCATGTAAGGCACAACCAAAGACCGAACCACGATGAGATCTTTCGCATTAGAAATCGTGGTCATCAGGAGATCTTCACCTTTACCCAGGATCGTCACTGCCTTGTCACCCATGGTGAGTTTGGCAATAGCCTTGATTGCTACCTTCATTGGTTCAGGAAGTCTGGTTTTCCCAGTCCACACGTCCACGATAGAAGCATCACGATACCCAAGAGCAGTGTTGATCATGTCCCTACGAACCATGAAGCCACCATCTTCACCGAAGACCCGAAGGATGTGGCCCTTGGTTTGAGGAGGGATAACCTTCCAGGATTCCCGATACACTCTATCTTTGTCACCCAAACCAGGATCACTCATGTCGATGAACAAGTCATCGGACCCAGTATCCCGGTTGTCCCAGATGTCTTTGAGTTTCGAGACCAGTTCATTATTGTAAGACTGGGCGAATTTCTCTTCCACCTGACGACCAGCCCATGCACCCAGCATCAGAGCCAAGTTAGACTTGGGCTGAGTAAATTGCTGGATCTTGTCTGGGTTCAGAGCACGTTCGTAGTAGAGAACCCCAGTCTCATCATACACAGGGATCAAGGTTTCCTTAGCATCTGCCACAGACATTCTCTGGTTCAGGTTCTTCGTAACCTCGGACACACCGATCCCAGAGATGACCCCTGAGACGGTCCCATTCACTGTGAGGCCGGTGGTAGCGTTCACGCCTCTGTAGCTGTCCTGGACCTGTTGCAGGACGCCCTGGGAGTAGTTCCCACCCTGCTTCACAGACGTGGTGTAGTACCCACGAGCAGAAGACGAGAAGCCCCTCTCAGCGGTATAGTCACCCACACGGACGTAACCCATCTTGGTGAGTTCTTCTTTCTTCGCATCGCTCTCGATGATGAGGCTGGTTTCCCCAGCACCATGGTCAGGGATGTATCCCTTGTACCCATTCAGTCTTGCCGCTTCGGAGATGTCTTTCGACTCCTCTTCACGGTTCAAACCTTGCATGTAGATGACCATGTTGTGGATGGCTTCAGGGTCAGCATCGTGCATCTGGGAAACCATATCCTTCTGAGTCTGGTCTGCACCATCCAGAGCATAGAGCGTCACCATCTTATTGATCTCAGGGATCAGGTTATCTTTTTTGCCACCAGAGAGTTTATGGATGGCATAGGCATTCTTGAAGAGCTGGAAACCCGCACCCTTACCATTCATGAAGTCAGCTAGTTGCTGTGACTTCTCAAGGATATTGTCCGCAGTATTCTTGTCGAAGTTCCTACGGATGAGTTTCTCCTGGTTCGCAATCTTCCGGCTCAGACGAGCATTGTCCGAGATCAGAGTCATGGCATCATCTGGATCAGTGATGCTGAACACCGAGGCCACATCCAGCTTACCCAGGATCTTGTGCATGGCAGTCCACTGGGCTTCGTCAGGATGCTTCTGGAACAGGTTCTGAAGGATGACCGGGAGTTCTTCACGGTAAGCCTGACGAGCTGCCTGCACAGCAAACTGAACCTTGTCCAAGAGCAGGATCACATCCTTGTTGATGTCATCGGCTCCGACAACTTCAGAGATGAATTCCCGAACAGGAACAAACATGTCCAGAACCCCACCCATGTGAGTGACTTCTTTCACTGTGTCAGAAGAGACCTTTGCCAGATCTTCATCCAGATACTGAACAGCAAGAGCAATAGCTCCACCAACCACCTTGGTCAGACCAGACCGAGTTGAGTTCTGAAGATCCACATTTACCGTTTGAGCTTTGTTAGCCAGGATGCTCAGAGCACCACTAAGGAAATCATCTGCCTTAGTCAGAGATCCCATCAGGGTACGAAGACCATAAAACTCTTTCTCAGTATCCTGAAACAAGATGGAATCAGACAGTTCATCTAGAACCTGCTTCACATCCTTGCCAGCCATGTCGATAGAACCCACAGCCTTCCGCATCAGGAAACCAGTGGCTGAGGTCAGCAGATTGTTCAGAGAGGACGCAGTAATTCCATCAGCTGCCTCGATCTCCGGGATTTGGTCGAGAGCAGTTCTAAAGGCTGTGCTTGTTTGAGACAAAGCCAACAGAACAGCGATAGCATCAGAAACACCTTCATCATTTTTTGTAGCTCCCAGTAGATCCATGATTGCCGAATAACGATCTTGTGCAGCTGTGCCTGTACCAAACATTGCAGGCGTCAGATTGTTGGTGACGTGATCGTACATATTGCCCATGGCTAGAAGTGACTGGGTATCCAGTCTCATCTCAGTAGCCAGAACAGCATGGATCGCTCTAAAGGTTTGCTTCTGGTATTCACTCAAAGCGAAACCACCAAAGTCCAGCTTGGTAGTAGCATCATCAGCCACCTTGATATAGCGGTTCAGCTGCTTGATCTTGCCTTTACCATCACGAGTTTGGTTAGCAATGTTCAGACGTTCTCTGACAAGATCAATCCAGAA
>Ga0075464_10000299_pt1 | contig 21395 bp, 27 predicted proteins | sample DEB19_08_DNA_5_FD_75068 | JGI IMG/M metagenome (GOLD analysis project Ga0075464, IMG submission 75068) | Aqueous microbial communities from the Delaware River and Bay under freshwater to marine salinity gradient to study organic matter... | ecosystem: Environmental > Aquatic > Marine > Coastal ...
GACCGCGTAGTTCTCTCCAAAGACGAGGACCGACCTCCTGAACTTTGCACCGATGAGGCGACCTGTGAGGATGTCATCAGGCACCACCACAAGGACGAGTTCTGGTGCATCCTCCTTCAGCCCACAAGCCCTAACAGGACGACTGAGGACATAGATAGGTGCATCGAGAAAGCCACCACCAATGGGCTAGGCTGTGTCTCTACCTATCACTACAATACCAATGGTGCGGTGTATGTGGCGACTTGGGAATGGCTTGAGATTCACGACTTCCACCACACCGGACTGGCTAAGTACGAAATGCCTGAGGAGCGGTCATTAGACATCAACTACATCGAGGACTTCTGGAAGTGAGCCTCAGACTCCCACGCATAATTCCTCGCCTGGACATTAAGGGGCCGAACGTCATCAAGGGTGTGCAGTTCGAGGGACTTCGCGTTGTCGGAAAGCCTGAGGAACTTGCTAAGAAGTACAACATGAACAACCGCACCACTATTTCTGCTAAGAGAACAAGAGCCATTCAAAAGATAGCACCCATGTTAGCTGAACAAGTGGAGTTATCAAAAGCTATGGACGGTTGTTCTGCTAAAGGTTCTGCAAAAATCGGCAACAAAACTGTAACTTTTGTAGATAATGTTGTGGTTGAAGTCAGTTCTGTTGACAAAGATGGAAACGTAACCACAAAGACGAAAGAAAAAGACGGTTGGTTGGTGCAGACAAAAAATAAAAAAGGCGTTCTGTTGGTAGAAGGTATGAAAAACCTTGAAGACAAGCGCATTGGAACTTGGGTGGAATACCATGAGAATGGAAAAGTTAGTGCAAAAGTCAACTATGATTATGACATGCGCTTCATGACCTTTGACACTTTCGGAAATGGTATAGAAATGGGGAAATTGAGATGAATTACGACAGCTTTTACGACAGCGTCAAGTCTATCGGTGACTTGACGTTTGGTCATCAAAACGGAGACCATATGATTATGATGCCATTTGTGGCTGACATCAAAAAAGTCCACCTATTGGTGGAAAGAGAAGAAGTTTTTATGGAGGGGACACATCTAGAAGTAGAGGGCAAGTCCATTTTGGTCTTTGATGAACCTTTTGTTGATCTTCCGTTTACAAAGAACTTAAAAACCTTGTTTGGTGCTTTATTGGTGCAAACCAGCCCCACCACTGGGAGATTGAGCATATCAAAAATAGGGTGTCCAGTTTTAGACACACCACCAGATGCTAAGGAGCACATATTAAACTTTCTCGAAGAGGCGAAACAAGAATTGGAGAAGCGAACAATCGACCTCATCATAAAAACCAGTGGACATATGGATGTGTCTTTCACAGACACTATGACGTACCTAAACGACGGAATAACTTATTTTGGCAAAATATTTTTGGTGAAGGAGGTTATGAAGACGCTGGAACTATCAAGATCACTTCTGGTGGACAACATGTGCAACAAGGCTGATCTGGAATCGTTTTTCAACAGATTTATAGAAGCTGTTGAAGTATATTACACAGCATTATCAACGGCCAATTTGGCACAAATAAACAAAAATGGTAGTTAATTACAACGGATTGAAAGAACTTCAGAACAAATTGCGTTCTGCGGTTAATGTTAAAAGCACTAGTGTCGCATTAGTTGTCAGAAAAAACCTCATGGCTGTTGAGGAGAAACTCAACAACATCAGCATGGAAATTGAAGAAAAACAGCTTGTTTTGCTGGAAAAGCATGCTGCTGAAAGAAGCGAAATTGATGTGGTCAATGAGAAGATGGACGCTTTGCATAATGCCCTAAGAGACAAGTCAGGACAGGTCAATGAGGAGACGTTCAACAACAGCATGGAGGCAATTTTGGCCGCTCACCCATCTGTTAGACCATTCTTCGACGAGAATAAAGAATTGATCGATGGAATCTTGAACTCTGAGATGATCTTGGACGACATGGACAAATTCACGGTGGGGTCTTTGCCAGACAACTTGAGTGTAAACGACCTTTTTGTTTTAGGATTCCTGATAGAAGACCTAGACTAAAAGACAGTAAAGATAACTTGGTTGGGGTGGCTGAAATGTCACCCCAATCTGTATAAAGACATGTCATTGTGTCAGTTTGTCATGTCAGTTTGTCATGCCCAACTAGTTTCTGATGCTCTAGGAAAATTTGGCACGGTCTTTGAAAATTGTTTATGAATAATTAAAAGAAACATGGAAACATTTAAAGTCGACGATTACAACAAAGCCTTTTTCGAAGAGATGAAGCATTTGGGCTGTTCTCTTGATGTCGAAGGTAGAGAATTTGCCATCCCAGATAATAAGAAACCAAATTTCTCAGAGGTGAAAAACTTCTATTTTGGTGAAGCTAAAAACTTGACACCGTTTCAGAAAAAGTTTAAAACTTATCTTGAAAGCAACTTACCTTATGACATAATCATCAAAAAGACAGACAAAGGTATGTTCTTGGTTGATGAGAACGACTTGATCGACAAAAAAGACTTGATCAGTCTGTTGGGTAAAATAGGCGCAAAAGTAACTAGAACTATGAATAAAAAAAGACACCTTTTAAACACAGAAGGGTGCGTAGGTAAACTAAAATAATAAACTAAAAAATAACAAACATGAAAACACAAACACAAAACATCGCATTGAAAGCTGGGCAAGTATTCCAAACAGCATCTGACAACACTTTTTTAAAAGTTATTAAGAAACATGGCACTGGTTTTATCGTGCTGGTTATCGACAACGACAACGAAGTCGAATATGAAGTTTTCGCCATGAAGAAAGACATCATCGAATTTGGAGAAGTTGACCCGAAATCTTTGGACAAATCCAAAGTGCGAACAAAGATAAACAAAACAGAAATCCTCATTTTGTCTCAGATCAGAAAGATGGAGAAAAAATCTGACGACGGGCAAATCGAGTCTAGTGGAATAGCTGTTGATGGATTGAACAAGTTTCAGGTTGCTGGACACATTTCCATTTTGGATAAAAAAGGTTTAATTTCTTTGGACAAAAAATCCAGTAAAAAGAAAATGATCAGCGAATCGGCTTTCTCAAAGTCCATCTTTGATAGAGTTTAAAGACGACAAATCCTCAAAAGTCCAGCCGTTCTTGCGAATTGCTGGACTTTTCATATAAATACATATTGTAAAAGAAAGAGGATGTCCCAGCAATATCTACAAAAGAAAGACATACAAGGCCAAAACTTGTTGAACAAGGCCAAAACTTACATGTCTGACAAATTTGGTCAAATCGCCCAAATGTTCAGTTATTCGACTGGTTATGGCCAAATACAGCTGAACATATCGAATCATTCAAAACTAGTTTTCTACTACATAAAGGATTCTATTAATGAGATGTCTTTTAAAACGGCTAGAAGAAAGGATTCTATTTATGGGATGGCTCAATTGAACGGCCATAACGCTCATAGAGGATTTGGAGCAACTGGGACAATAACCGTTTCTTTGAAGTCAGATGGCCTATTAAACCAAGGTGTTTCTGGGGGTCTGATATACGTTCCCAATTTTACCAGACTCAGGTGCGCAGACAACGGCCTTTTGTATTACTTAAATCTGGGGCAAGAATATATTGAGATCACTGGAAACACAGCCCATTCGTTCACGGCAAACATACTACAAGGTGTTGTTAGAAGTGATACCTTTACTGGTGACGGGACTGATAATCAAACTTATTCCGTTACCTTCAACAACCTCATGGTTGACATGAACCACATCAAAGTTGAGGTAAACGGAAATCCATGCAAGGTCGTGTCTACCTTCTCTGAATTTGAGTATGGAAAGTTGTGTTGTATAGTTAGGACTGGTTTAACGGCTGGAATAGACCTTATCTTTGGTAAAAAGATATATTCAACCATACCAGAGGGCGGTGAGGAAATCAGGGTTTATTATCCAGTGATAGCTGGAAAACTTGGTAACGTCAAAGCACCAATATTCTCGTTCATAGACCCGTTCTACAACCAGAATGGTAACGCCATAGATGTCAATAAAACATATGACATAAAGGTCATAGAAAATCCAGACTTTGGTGCAGAAGCGGAGGACATAGAATTGACCAAGTTGATAGCACCAAACGTTAACAAGAACAGCATAATTTTTGATAAAAAAAGCTTAAAGTACACTATAGACAGAATGAACTTGTTTGGTAGTGTCAAAATTTTTAACGACACCCAAGCAAACGTTTTGGACACTTACATCTACCCAAGATTGGAGGATATGGTTGGGGTCGGCCAAGACTACTTCAACATGAACAGGAATGACATCGTGTTGTCTGATGTGACGAAAACGAGGTTGCTTGGGCTTATAAACTCACAGAGATCACAAAACATTGATGTTGTGATAAAAGACCCAGTGGTAAAAAGTTACTCGATGGTGGTAAAGGCTGATGTCTATAAGACTTCTGGGTCTGATCTCACGAAGATGAAAGAAGATATCAGGACTGTCATCTCCAACAGCATGCTGAAAATGAGGAGAACCAACAAGATACCAAAATCTGACATCGTGAAATTGGTGGATGACATGAACATCGTCGACTCAGTTGACGTCGAGTTTATTGTTGAAGATCAAAGCATGTTGGATTCCATAGGAAACATAATCGTCAAAAATAAAGAGATAGCTTTACCATCAAACAACTTTATAGATGGTAATGGCAACCAAGTGTTAAAGGCCATAGTTATTGACCTAACATATTCTGAGTAATGGAACTCCCTAGTGAGACACTAGCAAAAATCAAGAAGCACAGGTCTGATTCGTCCTTGAGGAACAGGAATCAGAAGTGGTTCAACGATTTCTATTTTGAGAGAGGAGTCCCGAAAAGTGCTTACATAGAAAACAACAGGAGGGAATTTGACTTCGTTGTTGGCCACATATACACCTTCTACTATTTCAATCCAAAATGGAAAGATGAACTTGAGTACTATAATGCAGTGCCTGTTGGGGTATTTATAGGATGGCACAAGTGTGGAAACCCGATGTTTCTAGGGCTACAGTTTATACCCCCAAAACAAAGAGCATTGGTACTGGACATGATAGTTAAATTCAACCAAAACAGGATTGAGGCCTCCAATAAGGTCATATTAAAGACTGGTGTTTCCTCTAGGATGTTGAGAACTTCTTACACTGATCTTAAAACCTATCTTAAAAAAAGCGGGTTTGAATACGCCATCAGAAGCTACATAATAACCAGAATAAAGATGAAGCCTTTGATAATAACCTTTTTAGACTGGTATAGACTACTTACCTTTTCTGGCCAGTTTATGAAAAAGAAAAACATCGCTTACATCTATTATGATTATAAGAAAAATCTGGACGCTTCATATAGAATCGGAAGGAAAGAACCAAAACTAAAAGATACATAAAACATGTTGAGCAATTCATTAGTAAAAGACTTCCAGATACGGCTTGGAAATTCCTTCATCTTAAAAGATGTTGAGGAAGAGTTCAAAGACTACTTTGATGTTGAGAATGGTTCATATTCAAAGATGATAGACTTTTTGAACAACACCATTATAGGAGCAACCGTCTTGGGTTTAGAAGCCCTATCTACTCAGGAACAACTATCGGGTAGAGGTACTAAAGTCAGAACTCACAATAGTTCTTTGCCATTGAGCAGAAAGAGAAGTAGAACCATAACTTTGACGTTCTCAAGCAAGAAGACATTTTTAAACTATATGATCTTGTATAGGAACATGGAGTCGTTTAATGATGGCGATAATGAGAACGCCAGAGATGGAGGTGCTTTCTATGACAACATATTTTTGGACATGTTGGATTCGGCTGGTAACATCGTTTATTCTTTTGTTTACCGTGAAATCCAGATAAACAAAATATCAGAAATAGGTTTGTCAAAAAACGACAGGTCGATTTCAGTGAATGAATTTTCTCTGGATATAACCTACAACCAACTCACATTCTCTTCACACTTGAACAAAAATAGGTCTGATCTCAACGACTCTTACAAACACAACTTTGAGAAATGATAGAAATAAAAGCGGATAGCATAAATGACCAAGACTACTCTCAAACAGACCTTGAGACATCTGACCCGATCGAAATCTACGCAGACCAGATAAAAATGGCTTTGGAGTCGGAACTTGGTTCTATCATGGGTGCTGACATAACCATGGATTTAGAGACATATGTCTTTGAGATGGATTTGGATCAATTGGAGTTGCAGACGAAAATACGGGACATAGTCTCCAATTTTTGTTCTTTTTATCCAATGTTCTCGACAGATATTAGTGTCATATTCACCAAAGGAGAAACAAGAGATATATGTCTCGTTTCCATACTCATAGACAATGTCAAGAAGATCAACGTGGTCATATCCTAGCTATCCTTTCAGCTTGCTTGCCAGCTAGGTCTTGAGCCATATAAAAAGATAAGTCTTCTCCAAGGTACAAATCTGAGTCGTCTGATATTAGAGCGATCTCGGCCTTGTGTAAAACATAGTAATTCCTGTTTTTTTTCTTGAAGGGGAAAGCACCAGCCATGTCACCAAAATGAACCATGTCACCTTTTTTTATTCCAGCTTCCTCCGCTTCCGCAGACAGAGCCTTGACAACTCCTCTATTTCTATATCTGGAATCGTTTACTTCGTTTATTATACCAACATCCGTTGTGTCGATCAAGATCAAGACGAGGTTCTCCATCATGATCACTTTTTCTGTGTCTATTACAAATTGCATATGTCAAGTTTACTACTGCTTAAAAACGCATCCAGACCATCTGTGGTGCGCATGCCTTTCTTGAAAAGATCGTTTATGTCTGTGCAAGAAGAATAAAAAGGGTTGAGTTTCTTAAATTTCGTCCATAGGAACACTCGTCTACCTTCTTTGAGGAGTTCGCTACCAATTTTGCGACCAGCCGTGTCATCATCTAGATAGTAATGGGCATCATCTATCTTTATTATAGACCCAGTCCCCCAAGACGCCAAAGAGTTTGGAAAATGATGAGAGTTCACAGAAGACTCAAAAATGTTTAGGTTGTTCCTAAGATCAACCCTGAGGATGTTGTACAACATGGAAATCCTTTTCACTTTATCTGCACCCTCTGGAACTTCTTGCTTCAATATTCTTTCGTAAATATCTTGGTAGCTAAAACTCAAAAATCTGGGTTTCGACTTGTCCTCCAATTTATACTTTCTTATCTGTAGACCTAAGACTTTTTCCGTTGTGGTCATATTAAAGAAGATAAGGTCTTTGTTCCTTGGATTTCCAGCAAGCCTAGTGTCGTAGATGTCTAGTTTTCTACTCTGAACATACTGCTTTATTTCTTGGTCTGCGAACACCTCCACCAGTCCCATTTTTTTCATCAGGACATCCCTTGGTACTAGTTTGTCTTTTATGTCATAAACATCGAAGATACTCATGGCCACATTGGATGATCTGTTTTGGCTAACAAATCCCTCAAGTGTGAACTCTTTGATGTAAACCGCAAGTTCTGAATCAAATTCCTCGAAGAAAGATTTAAGAGGCATCCATGGTTTGGGACACCCACCGTTCCAGCACTTGTATGTACTTGTGTTTAAGTAGATTATACCGCGTTTTTTTGAGGCTGTCCTTTCACTGTCCCCACAAAACGGGCATGCTATCCTTATCCTCTCACCACCATATTCTGGTTCTGGTTTCCTTTTTTCTGGGTGGTCGTGAACTTTTGTTAAGATCACTCTGAGTTCGTCCAAAATATTTTGTGAGTTTATCTCCTTTGAACTTTCCTCTTTAAAAAATAAATCAAATCCTATATCTTCCATACTTGTCCCATTTATACAAATTGGGTCGGTTAAAAAACCGACCCAACACAATGATGTTACTTGTTTTAAACTTCTTCACTAGTCAAACCAGTGGAGTCAGCCAAACCAGCTGGAAGATCATCACTAGTTCCGCTTTCAGCAGTTTCTGTCTTGGTTGTCTCAGGTAGGATGGTTTGTGGAGCGTCGCTGCTCAACAAATGCTCTTCACTGATTTCCATAGACGGTGCTTTTTCAGCAGACCCAGTGTTGATGTGGTTTCCATGAGTGTATGGACGACCATAAGTTTTTCGGAAAATTTCGCTGAAAATGTTGTCGTCACCAATGGTGATTCTAACAGATTCGATGATTCGATCTTCCAAGTCTTTGTCCCAAGGTTTAGGCAAGTAGTCTTCCAAAGCTGGCGAGTTCTCGATACAGTATTGGTAAATTTTCTTAGCATAAGCCTCTGATACAGCCACCTCTTCTTTCGTAGATTCTGGAACTACCATGACACTTTGATCTGGAACGAATTTCGACTTACTATAAGATGTCTGTTTTCTCATCTTTTTAGTAACTTTGTCCTCGAACTCTTCTTCTTCAACGTTGATGATGAAGTTCAATCCTGTGAATGGGTGAGAATAATTCACACCTTTTTGATTTGTGGCTTCGTCATCTTTAACGATGTCCTCGATTTTCTCGTTAATTTGGTTGGCGAAACGGAAGACCTTGATCTTACCTTCCAATTCTGGTTGTTGGATGTCTTTCACAATCTGTAAAAGGGTGAACCAATAACGCTTGCGGCTAAAATGTGCTTTAGCCAACGCCTCCAAACTGGGAACTTTAGTGTTCTTCAAATAAAAGAACGCATTGGTGATGATGTTGTCACGTTGACCCCAGTTCGACGTACAATCCACGGCAATGACCGAAGACTGGTTGTTCGGGTTCGGGATGAAATACATGAATTTCGAGAAGACATTCAATGTTTTCTCCTTCGTGTTTCTAGGATTTTTGATGAAGCGAACAACAGACCTGTACGCACCATTAACAACGTTCTCGTTTTTCAACGAAGTAACATAGACGTTGTCATCACCACCTTTGACATCAATGTCGTCTGCCACAGACTCAGAAATGTCCTCAGAAAACATACTGGCTAAACCAAATTCCTCAGCAACTGCATTCACTACTCCTTCTTTCGATTCCTCGATTTTTTCTTTTTCCGACATGATAAAAAATATTAAATAAAACTTAAACTAGAAAAACGGGTGCTTTTTGTATTTGTTGCACGTTTACCCGCAAAAAACGTGGTATCTTTTGCCTCCACTCATGAAGGATGATTTTCTTCTTTTCCCATGCATGTGGGACAGCATTCTTTCGTGATTTATACACAACCCACCTATTCTGTTATAAATCTTAGGGTTAGAACCCAGCATTTCTCCAAGTTCGTTAAAATGGGAACACGCATCAAAAATGAATCGTTCATTCAGTGTAAAATCGGAGTCCAAACTTGCCACCAGAACCAAGTCCATGTAGTTCTTCACTATCTCCATATCCAACAAAATGTTGTTGAAATCGATAGCATCACAAAACTTAAGTCTAAGTTGCTCGATGGACATGGATAAATCCCGTGTTATGACGTTAAAACGTTTGTTTCCTTTTTGATCTTCACCCACAACGAAAACAAACCTTTCCACTTTCGACTTATCACCTTTAACAAAAGACATGGTGAGGAAATAATTGAAAGACTTCCAAGACACACCTTTTTGTAGGAACGTTCTGTGTGCCACGTACAACACATACAATGATGCTTCATCCAATTCGTGCGCGTTTCTATAGTTGTTGGCCACAAAGTCATATTCGACTGGGTTTATTTCTCTATAATCATGCTCAGACAGTTGTGACAAGCATAAAATTTGACAGTCTATCACCATAATTCTGCATCTACGACATAAAGTTCATATGTCAGTTTGTAATTTGGGTCTACTTTCTTTATGATATTATTTATGGGAGACAACACCATCTTTTCAAATTGTTTTTTCTTGTCGACTGCTGGGGCTTTTGCTGGGACTCCAGTCATCACAGGGTAGGCAAACACGTCGTCTGTCTTATCTTCTCCCTGTGTAAGGTACACACCGACTTTTTGACCGTTTGATATCAGTGGATACTTTTTCATGGTATCGTCTGTTTTGATCAAATGATTGTGTATACCAGCCGCCCTGTGAGATTGTGGCGCACCAGAGATAAACATCAGCGGGTTGTCTGATATTATGGACTTCGTAAAACCATTAACTCTGACTATCTCTGAAATGTTGTCTATGCTGGCGTTCGCAAATTCCTCCCTTACCAGCTTGGCCTCCTTGGTTACAGAGAACATATCCAGTTTCCCTTCTTGAGCCATTATGTTCTTGATTATCTGCGCCAACTTGTCTCTAACAAATTTCGGGAAGGATGGTTTTGCCACCTCGATGCCTTTATAAGACAATTTCTCGTTGGGTTTGTATAGTTTACCATCAGACCAAATGGGGTTCTTGATGTAACGTTTCTTTTTGACGAACAAGACTTTATAATTGATCTCCTCAAGTCCAAGCTTGAAGCTATCAACCCCGTCTGGTCTTGTCTCAAACGCCCCACATGCTCTACAGTATTCTCTGAATTTCTCCTTAAAGAATCCTTTTAAGAAGTGTTTGTCGATCTCCAGAAGTATGTCCCTAGTTTTCTCGTAATCTTTCAAGTGAGGCCAATCGGTTGTTTGCAGCACCGTCTCCATGTTCATCATGATGGAGTCTGTATCGGCATAGATGACAACGTCCTTGTCTGTGTTCTTATGAACTTTTATCCCTAGGGCTTCATGCACATCGGTCTTATCTTTCCACTCGTTTCTGAAGAAGTTATTCACTATGTCTATTGTATACTGCAGCAAATCCCTACTTTGGGCTGTAACGGTTGAAGCAACCGCTATGTTGTACAACGGGAAGTATCTGTATCCAAGAACACCGTAAATCGAGTTCATGATGATTTTCATGGCCTGTGACTCGTTGGCATATTTTTTTGACAGTTTTCCAAGTCTCTCTAACTCCAAATAAAGTTCTTGATCAGACACGGTTTGTCCATCCTCAAATTTAGAGTACTCAAATTTGCCAGATATCTTGCCGCCTTCGGTTTTTTCCAAGATTTGTATTTCAACATCAACAGCTTTGGCTTTTTCTTTACACTGGACTCGACCATTGAACAAATCAAAGACCATTGTTCTTAATGAACTGTCACCATTCTCTTTCGTGTAGATGTAGCCGTTCGGTGCTAGGATGTGTCTTTTGAGGTCAAGGTCATAGATTTTCCCGTCTTCTTGTGAAATGTAAGACTTCTTATTGTGGGACAACCCCAACAAAGTGTCAATGCCCAGATTGAGTGCCATCATACCAGACGGGAACTTACTGGTAAAGTCATATATCATCACATAGTTGGAGATTCCAGCCACTGGGTCTTTTACCAATCCTCCTTCATATGTCCCGCCATCGTCGGATTCATACATGTTGATGAAAACTTGGTTGTTCTTGTGATAGAACGACTGGAATTTTCTTTCACACATCATCCCAGCAAACAGTGCGTCGTGGATGGGAACTTCTACCACCGAAGACAAAGTCGGAACTATGTCGAATATTTCTGTAGCCCTGTCTATGAGTTGGACTAGGATGCTGTCTATGGCGTTATATAGACAAAATTTTACGAAGTTCTTGTTGTACAATTCTTGTAGGGTCATGTCATAAGATACCTTCTTTACACCTTCTAGAACCTCCTCTGAAACAGCATCCAAGGAATATTTTGATCTCTTTGGATAGTCAAACTGTTCCATTATGGCCATATAGTCAAGGACTGGAACGTGATATGGCACTGGTACACTGATCTTAACGTCTTTGGCAAACTTGTCGACGATTCTTATGTTGAATATGCTACCAGTTGGGGAACATGTCTTAAAGGCGTCATAATTAAGGTCTCTTTTTTCTTTGCCAGCCAAATCTATGCCTTTCACAGTGATACTCCTATTGGCCAAGTACAACATATCAAACTTTAAGGAGTTCCAGCCCAACAAACAATCAACCTCGTTGTTGATATGCCTGAATATGGCCAGCAACATTTGCTCTTCGTTGTCGTATTTTATGTACCTTACTTTGTAGGGTTTCGTGACCAGAGACTTGTTCTTTAGCGTCGACAAATGTTTTGCTATACCCTCTTGTATCTCCACTATGTCATACTGGGTCAATTCTTTTAGCCCCATGATCAAGACGTCCTCGTCTGTCACAAAGACATTGGTCAATACTCCATGTTTCGGGTTGTCTGCATTTGGGAAAGAGTTTTCGTCGGACTCTGTCTCGATATCGAAAAATGTCTTTCTTGGTTGATGGGGGTAATAAATTTTTTCCTTTATATTCTCTGGAAGCTTGTTGAACATTTCATATACTCTGAACTTTGACAGATTTCTGAACCTCTTGAGAGGCACTTTCCTGACGTGTTTACCATACGCAGACTTCATGTTGGGGTCTGCTAGGCTGGGTGAGGAGGTCTCCTCCCATTCATACAACTCCGAGGTGGGAACTTTGAAGGAAATCATCTGCTTCTCTCCTTCTTCATTATAGTATGATACGAGTATTCTTTCTACAGTCCCTAGAGACCTGTTCATTACTTGTTCAACGTGAATCATTGCTTTATTTTGATCATAAACCGATCACATGGCATGACGTTGCTTATTAGATGTCATCAAGTTCGTCGCCCAGAGGGTCTGATTTTTCCTCTCCCCTGTTTAACTCTTGTTTCATTATCTCCATCTCATTCCACTCCTCATCCGACATGAACTTGAATTTTCTTGTCAACAAGTATTTCATAGGGAATATTGGGTTTCCTTCTCCATCTTCCAGTCTTGCCATCTCCCCGATTTCTGACAACATTTTGGTTTGTTTCTCAGAACTTCTAGCTTGGTAGTAGTAATCCATTGACTCCCAGTTGTACCTGATCTTTTTAGACAAGGAGTCATCCAACGTTGTTTTCGGGTCTGCTATGTTCACCAATAACATGGTTGGTTTCTTTATGGCGTGACCGAATTGGTGTAGAGTTCTGTCTAGGTAAGCATAGAAAGCAACCTCAGTGAAAGGAACACCTTCAGCTTTGTAAATCGAAAGACCACCTTTTTCACCTTCTTTGTCGAATCTAGAATATGGCAATTTTGTCGTATCCATGAACCTGTTTCTGAAGTAGTTCACCTCTTTCATCTCTGACATGTCATATCCATTCCAGTTGACCGTACCAACTTCTGGTTTATTTCCTCCCCTGTCACCAAGCACTATGTGTTTCATGGTGTTATATGAACCTTCACCGTTGATCTTCACGTTACCATCATGATCGACAGAGAAATTGTCCATATACTTGTTTCTCATCTTGGATATAGCTTCTTTCGCTTTAGATGCCACTTTCGTTGTAATAGGTATCGTTGTTACCTGTCTAAACATGGCATTCATGATAGTCCATGACACAACCGTTGACTCCATTCTGTTCAACAAGTTCCAGTTTCTCATCAACTTGTGGGCATAAGAAACCTTTCTTACGGTGTTCACAACACTACCATACCTATTGATCGGCAAGTGGTTTCCAGAAATATCGTTGTAGTCCACGATACAGATTTCATTATCCGAGTAGATTCTGTCTCTGTATGTGTAGTATGGTTTTCCTGTTTCTTTTACGGTCGTTTTTCTAACCTCCAAGAAATTGACCACCTTGATCTTTTTTATGTCGGTCACTATCAGTTCCTCTCCCGTCTCTTCGTTTTTCTTAAACGTGTCTCTGTTTGATTGTTCTGTTATCTGTTCCAACAGTCGTTTTGTGGCTATTTTTTTGATGTTCAGTTTTTCTACCAGTCTTTCCTGTTTCTTCTTATCCGCAACCGACTCTGTTAATTTTTCTTTGTTCTCATCCAGCCTGACATTTATCAAGTTCAGTTCTCGTTTAAGTTTTGTGACCTTCTCTTTTAGTTCTTTTCTGGATTTAAACTCAAACTCATACAACCAAGCCACTTTTCCAAAACATGACCACTCGTAGAACCTTTTCCAAGCCTCTCTATGGTCATCAAACCCAAGGAGACTCATAACCTTGTCGTGAGAATCCTGTATTTGTTTCATAAGGAACGTGTCAGCGTTATTGTCAACTTCTAGAGACACGAACCTACCACTACCATCTGGGACGATGGCGCAATCGCACATTTTTTCTATGGCGTCTTTTAGTTCAGAATAGAGTTCTACTGCGGTGTATATCCTACTATATTGTTCTTCTTGGGTAATGGCATCGTCTCTGAGAGCCAATATGTCCATATAATCCATTTCTGCATATATGTCATCAGAATCAACATTTTTGTCGTTTACTCTATCGGCAGATTTCGCCTTAGAAGGTAATTGATTCTTGTTGATCAATCTGGATGTCGAAACCCTGTTATAATAGTTGTACATTAATAGACTGTTTGTTTTAATATTTATTAACCCAGTCTGGAAAGCACTGTTTCATCAATTGGTGTCTTTCATCAGCAACTGGAATTAAGAACAAAGGTTTGGATATATAGATTATGGTAAAATTATACAAAGGTACTGTTGTGTCAGTAGCAGATGACACCAAGTCTGGAATCATAAAAGCCAGAGTGAACGGTCTCTACAATTCTGAGAAGATCGGGAACATACCAGATGATGTTTTGCCGAGCCTTCATCCCATTTATAGCCAGAACCTAAACAGTTTTGATACTCCAAAAGTCGGTGAAGAGGTGGTCGTCATCCTTGATAGAGACGATAAGCACTCTGGGTTTTGGATTGGGAAATATAGCCTATCCAAAGGGTTTTTGGATAAACTTTCAACGGATTATGAGGGATTCAAGTCTATAAGGTTTGATGAGGAGGAGAGGCTCAAAGTTTACTATAGCAGAAAAGACGGTTTGATGTTAGAACTGGACAAAGCCACTATAAACATAAAGGACAATGAGATCAGACTCTTGACACCAGATAGAAAACTTCACATAAAAGATGGGATGATATCTTTGGGGCAAGAGAACAAATCCAATGAACCTTCCGTTCTTGGTGACAAAAATGTCGACACCTTCAAAGAGATTTGTGACGAACTGACAGACATTGTTGACAAGTTGATAATTTTCACAACGACCCAGAGTGCTGTGACAAAAAGTCTTGGATATTTGGGTGGGTTGACCGCTGGATATGACACGCTGCTGCAGTCGCTTCCAGCTTTGAGGTTGAAAATAGAGAAAACAAAAAATGTCACAACTCCAAAAACACTCAGCAAAAAAACAAGCTTAGATTGATATGCCAAGAACTAAAGAACAGGTTCTAACTGATGTCAAGAGAGATGTCAATAGAATAATGAAAAAAGCGTTTATATCAGCAATGACTACCGAATTTTTGTTGGGAGATGGAAGTCAGACACCAGAAGAATATGCTGCACAGCACATAGAAAGGATGTCTACTGTTTTCGCCAAAGAAAGTGAAGATGTCGTGGACGTTATCTACAATAACATAAATGATTATCAAAGTGGTCAGGGTGTAGATGGGGTGATCTAAAACCACCCCAATTTTCCTACAAATCAAGTTCTTGTACTGGAGTCTTGAAGTTTGCTTCGGTGTACAAAAGAGACTTCAAAATTTTTCCGTTTTGATCGCCGTCTTCAACCTTCAACACCACAAACCCACCATTCTGACACGGTTGATACTTGCAGTCAGTAAGCTGTCTTTTATATTTCGCCACCGTATCTCTAGCTTCGGTTTCGGTCGCGCAGAACTTAGACATGTTGCTGGTTTGCACTTCTTTCCAGTCCTTTGAAATTTGGCCAGCGAATCCTCTTGTTAGGCTGTACCCAGCCAAAACATAGATGGAATCAACAAATGCGTCCCTTTCAAGTTCAAGATTTTCCTCCGCGCAAGCATCTGCAAGTTCTTTCGCTTCTTCGAAGATAAGACTGGTTCTCAACTGTTTAACACCATCAGACATTATCTGTGGGGTTTTCGCCACCGTGTGACCGCCCTTGATATTGAAGTCACACACATCAGAAACCACTTGCAATAGAGCGTTTTCTTTCATAAATTCCGCCATCAATTCGATCGCATCCACAGGCTGTGTGTCTGCCACAATAACGTTGAATTTTTCCGCGCCTTCTTCCATCAAGCCCGCCTCCACAAATTTCGCTATGATAGCGTTTTTAACCATTGTACTCATATATTTGCTGTTTTAAGAATTGGCTTTCGACAAGGCTAGTTATCGCTTTGTCTGTAAAATATTTCCTAAGGTTGTCCAAAGTCACCATAGTTCCTTTGACAAACCATAGTGTTGCCCTTTCAACGACATAATTTGTGTTTGGCGGCAATAATCCGTCAAACGAGTCGTCACACCAGACTGGTGTGTTTTCACCGACATATGCACCTCGAATGTTGAAGTCAAAGTGTTCTAGTGCGTCTTCCATACTCATCCCTTCAGCGACGAGTATGCTTAACACCTTTTGTGTTGAATACACCAACCTTTCACCAAGTTGATCAAATCCTATGATGGCATCATCAAATCCATCCGCCACCATAAACTGGGAGTCTGGAAAGTGTTCTACGATTTCCTCTAACATACTAAAAATGGGTTTTAAAAAATTCTGGTAAATGCTCGGATGGGTTCACTCGCTCCGTTCTGTTCTTCAAGAAAATGATATCGCTTGGACACACCTCTTCGTTAAGCATTATTGGTTGTTTGGCTAGATTGCCAGATTCACCAATGATTTCGTATAAACCGAAAAAGGCGTTGATCTCTGACAGCGAAATGTACTCCTTCATGCTTGCAACACTTATGACATCTTCTTTCAACGAATCGTAGATTTCTAAACGCCCGTCTGACATCATTTTACCAGACACCATGTGGTTTCTACCGCTTTTTAACATGATGCTCATCAAGAAAGGTAAGTATTTGTCCTCTGTTGCAATGAGACCAAATTCGCCATTTATGGAGAAGATCAGGTTCTGATACAATGGCAAGATCGCCACGCCATATTCCATCAAAAAGAGGTTCAGCTGGTAAGAATCATTTCCTCCCAAACACAAGTTCTGGTCTTCACCAAGTTTCTCAAAGGTGTCCAAATCGAGCAAATTGGCCAAGGCGTAGAACCCGCATCCATACGGGTTCTTTTGTTGTCTGATATTCTTCATGGCTACATCCATTCGTTTTTGTCAGCAAACCATTGTGGAACGTCCAACTCACAGTTCTTTTCATCCAAGGTATCCTCGATCAAAGACAAAGGTATCCAAGTTTGTTCTGTTTCAGCTTCGTCCATAGAAACCAACACCGCTTTTTCCGTTTTGCACACAACATGGTGAAACTTCAACGTGTAATATTCTTGACTTGCCATTATTTTCCGACTGAAAGTTTTAATCTAACTGGAGGGTGAGAGGTGTAGTTTCTCAAAATGAAGTCTTTTGGTTTCATGTCCCACAAGTTCACTTCTCTTGGACTATCGATCACACAAACAGGAGAGGCCATTGGCTTTCTCAATGCTTGTTCTCTCAATTTTTCTTGGTGGTTTTCATAGATATGAGTGTCGCCACCAAAGAAGGTAACGTCTCCAGCTATGCACCCAGTTTTATCGGCAACAGCCAGCAACAATGCTGCGTAGCTTGCCACATTGTACGGCAAACCTAAACCAACATCAACGGAACGCATGTAGAACGCAATGTCCAAGTATTTCGCATCCTTTTCGAATCTTACATAAAACTGGAACAAGATGTGACACGGAGGCAAAGCAACGTCATGGTGTGTTGAAGGATTCCAAGCAGACACAACGTGATATCTAGAAAACGGTTCTGTTTCTATAGAAGTCTGTATCTTCGCTATTTGATCAATGGAATCAGCAAAAGATCGCCACTCGTGCGGATAAACCTTACCAAGATCACCAAAGGTGTATTCCTTTATATCATTATCAGCCCCCCCTAGAAGAACGATCTTCTTTTGTGACAAGACGTGTTTAATGAACTCGTCTTTTTCGCACGGTTCAAACTCATATTTCTTTGCCAGCCTTAGGTAGTACTTGTAGCAATCATCGTTCCAGATGTTGCACTTGTTTTCCACCAAATACTTTATGTTAGATTCTCCTCTCAAGAACCATAATAACTCAACAACAATGTTGTTAAAGTCCATTTCCTTGGTTGTTAAAAGAGGAAATCTAGAATCGACATCCTTGAATGTTATGGCTTGTCCAAACAATCCTATTGTTGGTGGCATCCCTTCTCTAGCTGGTGGCCTAAAATTCCCCAGTTCCAAGATCGATGAAACTAGGTTGAGGTATTTTTTATCGTGCATAATAATACGTTTACACAAAAACCGAGGCTTCTTTATTTTGTTTCAACATCTGTCTAACAATACTTGCTCACCCAATCTCCTAGGCTTATGTAGTCAAAACGATGCGGCATGAACTTGGTATCCTTGATGTAAAGAGAGCCATCTTTTAGGAACATGTTGTCTGTAAGACTTTGTTTCAGTTCACCACAAATGGCAAGTTTTTGGAGAAGAAGGTAATCCTTTGGGCAAATTTGCACATGTTCACCATCCAGTAGTTCAGCCTTGAACACGACACACATGGAATTAGGCTCGTTATCACGTCTGATACAGAACACATTCTTCTTAAAGTTGTAGCATAAAGCACCATTGAATGGTTCATTCATGACAGTTGGTTCAAACCAAATTTTTATTTTTACCATATCACAGTTTTTTCTCAAAAACTTGAAAGGGTCATTTTGGTTACAATACATATCTTATGGAGCATATTCTAGAAATAAAAAAACCAACCTTAACTCTACCGACGGTTGAAATTCCAGCAACAGAACCAGCCGTTAACAGGCGGGATGAATATATTGCTGGTCAATTTTCCCCCTTAATAGACTTGGCTGGGAATTATTATCTCAACGATAATGTCATAGACTTTAAACTGAATTATGGTGGTGACACGTTCCTACCAAATTGTTCGTTTACCATAAATGACTTGGCATCCAACATAAACAATGATGAACTTGATGGCATAGAAACTTTCGTAGTGTTCTTGAGATCAAACACACCAGATTTCGAACCCATAACTTTAGAGTTCTTGGCCACTGGCATCAAGAAAGCTTCGGAGGGAAAGTATAGAGTGACTGGCGAAATGTTCATAAAGGGCATGGATGCGGAACTCATAAGACACTACACTGGTGATACTTTCTCAGTCTGTATGAAAATAGCAGAGGAGTTGGGGCTAGGTTACGCAAGCAATGTCACAAAGGCAAACGATTCTCAAAATTGGTTGAGGCTAAGCCAATCAGCAAGAGATTTTCTCCAAGAGATTTCCTCAAATGCTTGGGTCGATGATAAATCTGCCATAAAGGTGTGGATTGACCCATACTACAGGATGAATTACTATGATCTTGGAGAAGCGTACAAGAGTGATAGAAGTGATTTTGAAAAGATATCACAAGTGAATAAAATGCCGAGGTTGGACGCAGATAGAGAACAAACAGTGTACGAGTTTGTGTTCACAGATCATAAAAAACGTGCTGGTGGTGACACCTATATCGAAAGTTATTCACCTTTTGACAATAGGGGGGACATTGAACGAGCAATAGGATACGAACGAGTTTTCAAGACAGAGGATGTTGACACGAACGATTACTTTGAGTATAGTGTTAAACACATAGTCTTGGAAGACACCATATCAAGGGCTGGTGACAATACCAAAAACTCCTACATGGGGTTCACCAACAAAAATAAACACAGACAGTTTGATCATGCTAGGGTGCAAAACTCCATAAACTGGCAGATATATTCTGGCAAAGGCATAAACTTTGTTGTGTCTCCGTTCAATCCAGCCACGATAGTTGGTATGATAGTCCCAATAGTCATCAACAACAACGACAACCTAAACATGGATTTGAAGGATAACGCCGATGGTGTTCAATACAACAACACCTTGTCTGGGTTCTATATCATTGGCAACATATCCATCTCATATAGAGGAAAAGCCCTATACACAAAATACAGGGCTTTCAAGATCAGAGATGATATTCGCGATCTAAACTCCTAAGAGCCAGATGGGAGGGTATTCTGATGACATTTTTTATATTTCAGACCACTACCACATGGGCAAGCATCGTTGCGGCCGACTTTTCTGTCTAAGCGTCGCAAAGTTCCATTGATATGAGTCTTTGTGTAACCTTTCTTATTGGCTTCCTCTTCTTCACGCGCAGCATTTTCTTCCATGGCTTTCACAGCTTCTTCACGTTTTTTGATTTTGTCAACGACCATTTCCATCATCGTCTGATCTACTTCATCCAACAGAATTAGCGTACTTATCTTTTCCAAAAACAGGGTTTTATCTTCTTCTGAAAAACTTGGATTGTCTTTCATCTTCTCCAAAAACTCCTCTGGGGTCATAATGGATATGCCTTCTTGCTCTTTCAAGCCATCCAAGAGCGGGTTCTCTTTATCAGAAACCATTATTGGCTCATGAGTGGCGTCTAATATGGCCACGTATTTTTCTTTGTACTCTTCCATCAATCAAAAACTATTTGTGGATATCATTGTTTCGCAGCGCACACTTCTCCAATCCCCATAGCAACTGCCTTCTCTGTTTTGAGGGTTCTACCACAGACAACACACTTGCCATAATGATAAATCTCTAGAACAAGAGCGAGTTTATCGAGATCGCCAGCCTCCAAACGAAATAAAGTCTCGGATATGCTCTTAGCTGGTTCTGACACGACTTTCTCGCCTCTGTAGAATATATCACCAGCGAAGAATCTTCCTAGGTATTTTCTAGCACCGTTCTCGATTACGCTGACGTCCATCTTAATAAAACCATCATCTTCGGTTTTTCTCTTCACCTTTATGGTGTAAGACACACCAGTCTTCTTGCTAAAAAGTTCAAAAGTACCATACGAATAGTTCGGAGTCTCGAAAAAGAGACGTCTAGCTATTGCCAGATCAAGTATGCTTCTACTCTTCATAGGATTCTATGGTTGATATTTGGTCTTCGATCTCCTCCACCATTTCTCTTAGTCTTTCTAAGACATGACCTTCTTGAAAATGCTCTTCTATATTTTGTATAGATTCGTTCCTTTCGTCGACGAAATCTCTAGCCTCCTCTAATAACTCTTCGTTGTATTCTTCATCATCAACACAATCTTGTAGCTTCTGAGAGAGTTCTGAGAAAACCTTCTCTAAAGAGTGGGGGTATTTGTCGGTCAGTCTAGGTAGGTTAACGGAGCGTTCTTTTTCATAGTATCTCCATTTCCACCAGTAGTATGGACTCCCAACTGGTATTTTCTCTCCAGTCTGGGAGTCTGTGTACTCTTTTCTAGATTTCTTTACGTGGTGTACGGTTATGTAACCAATCTTCTTATCCGTCATGCTTTTTCCGTTAAAGTGAATTTTTCCATGCTATTCATACCACTTTGCAAAATCTCCAAAACTTTCTCCAATTTCATCGTTTTGATCTCTTTTGGATTACCAGCACCCATCAATAAGGAAACATGGTTGTTTTGTAGGATTTTCCCTTTGACAAACTTAACACCAAGGATTTTATCGTAGCAATACCCCATAGTTGGGTAAACTTTATCAAAACGAACTGGTATA
>Ga0075464_10000300_pt1 | contig 21347 bp, 31 predicted proteins | sample DEB19_08_DNA_5_FD_75068 | JGI IMG/M metagenome (GOLD analysis project Ga0075464, IMG submission 75068) | Aqueous microbial communities from the Delaware River and Bay under freshwater to marine salinity gradient to study organic matter... | ecosystem: Environmental > Aquatic > Marine > Coastal ...
CAACAGACTTCGATTACATACAGACTAGAAACGAGATAATCGAGGGAGCGTTTAGAATTGTTGGAGCGCTAGAGAAAGGGCAGACACTCTCTGCTGACATGCTAGAACAGGGTGTGAAAGCACTCCAGTTACTCGTTAAAAGCTGGGGGAATGAGCACCTGTTCCTCTGGAGCTTTGACCATAGTAGTTTTGTTACAGTAGCAGACCAGGAAGTGTACAACGCAACACTCACCCAGGCGATTATCGGCCTAGAGAAAGCGTGGGTTGTGGATTCAAACGACGACCTTCCACTCGAAGTTATAAGCTATAGTAGATACCTAGACATCCAGGACAAGGAAACTAATAGTGGTAGGCCATGCGCAATTGCGTATAGGCCAACTCCAGCCCCAAGTTTCTATCTCTGGCCGAGCCCGGATGCTGTCTACACAATTAAGGCGCTCGGCGTTCTTCCATTACAGGATCTAGACACAGCAGGTGGTACTGGCGACATACCTGTTAGATTCCAGCGAGCGCTTAAGTATGGACTCGCAGAGGATTTGTTTGATGAATATCCTGGCCCAATGAATGAGAGACAATTTGTTCAGGGGAAGGCAGCGGAGTTATTTAGAAGAGCTAAAATCTCTGATAGGCCAGTAGAAACCACTAACGAAGTAGAGGGACTATATGGCTATAGAAATCGTTGAGTTTTTACTCTCAGGGTTTACTGATAACTCCGGGGAGCCTCTAAGTGGTGGCTTAGTATATACATACAAAGCTGGGACTCTAACAAATAAGTCTGTATACACAGACAGCACAGGAGTAGCTCCAGAAACAAATCCAGTAGTGCTCGACTCGAATGGCAGGAAGCAAGTTTACGCGAGTGGTTCGTATAAGTTTGTAATTAAAACTGCGGCAGGTGTCACGCTCTACACACTTGATAATCTATATTTTGAGACAAACCTTGCAACGACTGTTGCGGAAATTTCTGCACTAGACTCTGCGGGGCTTGAGATTGTAATAAGCTCTGCGATTACACTTACTGGGAATCTTACACTTACAGCACCTGTGAAGTTTCTTCCTGGTGGTAGTATTATCACTGCTGGCTATACACTTACGCTAAATGGGCCATTAACTGCGGGAGCTCACCGAATATTTACCTCCGCTGCTGGGGAGGTAGTTCTTAGCTATAAAACAACGGCTGTTGTGCTTGCCGAGTGGTGGGGAGCTATAGCTGATGACTCCACAGACTGCACATCCGCAATCAATCAGGCAATAGCATCTACGAGAGCGACAGTCCAAATTCTCACTGGAACGTACAGACATACAGGTCTTACCATAAATAGGTCATTAACGTTTAAGGGGACTGGCTGGGCATCGATACTTAAAAATACAAGCTCTGTAAATCATAGTATTGAGGTAGTTGGTGATGCGACTACTATCTTAGAGCAGCTAAAAATCCAAGACCTGGCACTTACGCATACTGGAAGTGGATCGACCGTGATGGGTGTCTACATGAACAGTGTGTCAAATTTCTGGAGGCTTGAAAGGGTTTCAATTGTTGGAGCAAGGGCGAGCGGGATAAAGGTACTTGCACCACTAGCAACGAGCAGTGACTCCCTGCACGCAATCATAGATCAGTGCTTCGTGTCTGGTTCTGGACTACACGGGCTTTGGATCGAGGGAGACGGGAATAATATCTCTGTCTACGGTGGTAAGTATAACGCTAGCGCGAGTCATGGATTTCACTTCGATAATACCACCACAACGACACCGAATTCATTCCCTAATACGATCAGGTGCTACTCATGTGACTTGTCTGGAAATGATTACGGGCTATACGAAGGTGGACATAGCAACGCTTACTATGGGCTCAGGTTTGAAGGGAACACGACAGGGGAGATAATCCTTGCAACGAAGAGTCAATCTGCGATGTTTTTTGGAACATCCTACAGCTCTTTCCCTGCTCGTATTACTGGAACACCAACAGCGTCACCTAACTTCTATGACAAGTTCCATCCGATGCGATTCTACAACGCTGATGGGTATCTTGCGTACTATGATGAGCTCCTAGCGACTACACGACTTGCACCGAAGAGAAGCTTCCTAACTATTACGATCCCAGCAACAGTGGCAGGGTCAGGGGCGACTGATTATCCACTAATGCCAGTAATGGATACGATGGAGATTAAGTCTGTAAAGATGGTGTCGTCTGCGCTCATAACTGGCGCAAACACTAACTACATGGGATGGCAGTTAAGAGTTAAAAAAACAGGTGGCGCTGGCGATATTTCGCAAGCAGGAATCACGTTTACTCTTGGTACAGACCTCGCAGCACTTACAGAAGTAGACCTAACGCTTGGACTTGCAGCTAACCTTAAACGAGTGGACGGGGACATACTCTACATTCAGAAATACGACTATGGAACGGGAATGGCGTCTCCTCAGATAGTGATTCAAGTAGAATATGGTGGATACTAATGCCAACGGTTTCGATACCACTTTTTTCTAGGGTATACAAAAACACTGATGGCTCAGTGTTAAATGACGATGCGGCTGTTCAGTACAATGGATTTTTAGATGAGCTCGGTGGCCTATCGATTCGGCCTGGCGAGGTTCTAGCAATAAATACTGGCGATAGAAATGATGGCCTCTATATGTGGCCTGATAAGAATTACATCGTCTGTGTTGATAATGGAAATGCAACGCTAAGAAGCGTATCTGGGCAAACGCTCACAACAACACATGGTACAGGGACAGTTGACGTGCTCCCGGGGAACATGACCATATTCTGCAATGACTCAAACTATGTATTCATGGCAGGTGGCGCAAAGATTAGCTACATGGATGACTCTGGTGCAATTACTGAAATTGCAGACACTGAAGCACCAACGACCGTAACACACATTGCGTATCTTGATGGCTATATTCTTGCGATAAACGGGGACAATAGATTCTATTGGTCAAACATCCCAACGACAACAGACTGGGACGCCCTAGACTTTGCCTCAGCAGAAGCTAATCCAGATAACACTGTAGGGCTCTATGTAGTACAAAGGCAGGTGTATCTACTAGGTGCGGTAACGACTGAGATTTGGGAGAATGATGGAACTACTCCATTCTCAAGAATCCCAGGAGGGTTAATTGAGACAGGATGCGCAGCTAAGTATTCACCGATAAAGTACGGTGACTCACTTCTCTGGATCAACCAGGACTGGGAAGTAGTTCAGTTTACGGGAACACAGTTCAAAAAAATCTCAGGTAGGTACGACCAGGAGATACAGAGATTCTCGACTGTATCAGACTGTATTGGGGGCTTAGTTAAGAAAGAGGGACAAACATACTGCGTGTTTCAGTTCCCAACAGAGAATAGAACTCTTGTTTATGACCCAGTGCTTGAGGATTGGTCAGAGTGGGGATTCTGGGACTCGAACACTAGTGAATGGATTTCCTATGACTTTAGGGCTGCCGCTAGGGATATAAACACAGGGCAGGTATTTATTGGCAAGGAACGTGCTGGGGTGATTGCTTGTCTAGATTCGAGCTCTCGTGTCGATATGACAGGAGCTACAACATCTGCACCATTTAAGTTTCTTAGGCAGACTGGGCACATAGATCATGGGTCGTCGCAAAAAAAGCGCCTTGAGAAATTAACATTTAGGGCTAAGAGGGGCGCTGACGGCTTAACTACAAATCCGAAGCTAATGCTAAGGTATAGAAACAATGGTGCATCTCAGTGGTCAAATATCACAGAAATAGATCTTGGAGCTATTGGAGACACTAGCCATCAAATAAAGCTTTTCAGACTTGGGATTTACGAATCAAGGCAGTTCGAGATTTCAGCAACAGACGATATGTCAATCGTGCTCTCAAACGCTGAAGCAGACATAACGGTGCTACGATGACGGTTAATAAACTAGCAAGACCACCGAAGGATTTAGGCTCGTTCATTGGGCGAAAATGGCTAGAGTCTTTAACCAATCAACAAGATCAGTTCTCTGCGATTGCACAGCTAGATTTCTTACTAGTACAGCAAGACCCAACAGGCGGCGATGACCTACCAAACGCTAGAAACCTTGAGGTTACATCAGAGCTTACAATTACAGACTCAGGTGGCGGGGCTGCACTAACGCTTGACCTGTCTGACACTGGCATTACTCCAGGCTCTTATAATCTACTTACGGTGAGCGCGACTGGAAGAATCACTAGCGCTCTAATGAATGTAGTAGTTGGCGAGATAATCAACACAGACGGCTCACTTGGTGTTTCTGGAACAACAACTGTTACAGTTTCTATCGACACAAGCCATGCAAATGTATGGACAGTAGATCAGTCTGTACCAGATGAGGTTTACGGGATTGGGTGGGATGGCTCACTTGAGATACCGACAAAAAACGCTATCTACGATAAGATTGAGTCATTAACATCAGGCTCAGCTTCTGATGGTGATGCTAGGCGCTTAATTCACATGGGATATTAATGGCTATAGCAGTCAAAGTTTTAGCGGATGGGCAGCTAGCAAGCGCTAAGGCAACACTGTACACAGTGCCTGCGCTTACTAAGGCGTATGTAAAGTTCTTTTCTGTGATGAACGTTTCCGCTGGGACTGAAAACGTTACTATCTATATAAATAGTTCTGGAACATCTAGGAAAATAGCGTACGCAACTCTTGGGGTTGATGAAAGCGCTAGGATTGTAGACAAGGATGAAGCAATTACCCTAGAGGCTGGGGATTTGATCGAGGGGTTCTCCTCAAATGCGACTAGTGTGGATTATGTCATTACGGGAGCTGAGGAAACGTAATGAGAATGTATAGTGCGCATGGAGAGAAACTTGGACCACGGGCTGGGTACAGTACTATTAACGATGGTAGTAAGGATGTAACAACAGCAGGGACGAGGGTAGCGCTTTCCACATCTACTCCATGCAAGAAGGTAGTAGCTGTAGCAAAGGCTACGAATACAGGTGTGATATGGATTGGAGGGGCTACGATAGCGGCTGGAAGAGGTGAGCCACTTGTAGCTTATCAGAAGACAGAAATAGAGATATCTAACTTAGCGTCAGTTTATATTGATTCAACGGTGAATGGTGAAGGCGTTACTTTTACATATTTTAATTAGTGCGCTTGCGATTACGGCAGTAGCACAGCCGTTTCCACCTCCTCAGCTGAAAAACGAGGGGACAGCAGCAGGGCCATACCATTCCCTAAACTGTGTGGGGCCAGCAGTAAACTGCACTAACAGTAGCGCTCAGGCTACAATGACGATTGATGTTGAGGCAGGAGACATCTCAAATCTCTCCGCAAGCGATACTCAGGTTCTATACAAGGACGGCACCGGAATAAGCGGCGATGCCGATATGACGTGGAACGAAACCACCAACACACTTGACCTTGGGACTGGACTCTTAGAGGCAGGATATTTAGGGCTGGCAGGAACAGGGGCTAGTACGGCGGCGGCTATAAATATCGGTAACATCACATCGGCAGATATGATCTCCCCGATTCTTGCAAACATAACCTACACTGGCACAAGTACAGTTGTTGCGGCGCTGCAATCAGAAATGAACCACACAGGGAGCGCAGTGTCCCCTACAGTTTGGGGAGTAAAGGCAGCAGCAAGGGCAGGGTCAAACAATTTCGGGATTAACTCTTATGTTGGTATCCAGGCAGACGCAACGTACAATAGTAGCTCAGAAACTTGCGGAGCGTTTGAATACTGCGTTTTTTACGGGATTGATGCGGTAGTGCTAGGGGAGCCTGGAGGCTCTCATGATGCAACATCGACTAATATCGCAATCGGTGTTTACGTTCCAGCATTTGGCGCAGTAAGTGGTGGAACATTCATACGCCACGGAATTTTGATGGGGGAGCCACTATCCTTAACCGCTGGGACTAGGGTTGGTTACGATGCAGGGGTTTTTAACAACTCTACTACAGTTCAGTATTACGACAGCGGAACAAGTGAGCTCAGGACCGAGGTAGGTGGCACAGAAATCATGTCAGTAAAGGCTACAGCTATTGGGTTTTTTAATACTAATCCAGTCGCTAGGCCGTCTGCATACACACAGACCTATTCAACAGCATCAAGAACAATGCCAAACCTGACATCTTCATCAGTGTCAGCGACAGCCAAAAAGGAAGATGGAAGTGCATGGTGCTTCACTACTGATACCGAGTTGAATAACCTTATCACAGCAGTCAATGCACTACGGACGGACGTTGATAACGGCAAGAAGGTAACCAACCAACTAATCGATGATTTACAGAGTTTTGGACTACTACAATGAAAAAACTACTACTCGCTATCCTATTCCCTGCAAGCCTCCTGGCTCAGACACCTACACCAACCCCAGATCCAGATGAGCAGATTGGGCAGCAGTATGGTATCTCTGCGCTAGAGGTCAAAATGCAGCGTATCACCCAGGCTTTTAACGAGGTTCGGGAGCTCCAGAAGGTGGATCGTAGTGGAAAGGTAGGGACTGGGAGCGATGTGATTTTCGATATTACTACAGAACAAAGGCAGTCAGTAAGGCATGCTAGGCGAGCAAAGCTTCAGGCAATTAAGCAGCTATGTAGGGACTTAGCAGAGCCAGCGGAGTGAGTATTTATAGGGTTCCTACTATTTAATTTAAGGGGTATAATTCGACCATGAAAATCAACGCAAAATTACTAGCAAGGCTATTATTTACGCAGGTAGTAATAGCCTCCGTAGCGATTGCAGCTCCTATCGTCTCCATCTGGGATAAGGCTGGGGCTAATACAAATCCAGCTATTAGGCCAGTACCGCTATACGGCTTTAATGGTGGGATTACAACCACGTTTGAAGCTGCGTGGCCTGAGTCTGCTGTCTATACACCAACCCTAGCAGCACTTTCCTCTCCCTACTGTGCATCTTCTAGTGCTAACGATGCTGCGGCTGGTACGGGAGCAAGAACTGTTCTTTTAACTGGCATAAACACATCGTTTGCAGAGTTTACTGAAACCGTAACGATGAACGGGCAGACCTCTGTAGTGCTTGCTACCGCAAACATCCTACTTATTAACTCAATGGAGGTTATCACGGCAGGTTCTGGTGGCTTAAACGCTGGTATAATCCAGTGCGGAACTGGGGCAAACACGTCAGGGGACCCGGCAGTACCACACTCATATATGCCAATCAGCTCTGCAACAACCGTAGCAGGCGCTGGCAATAAGGCGAACTCCTTCATTTACGGAGTCCCTGCATCCAAGTCCCTTCTCTGTAGGAATATTTCAGCAGGAAGCGTATTCGCTACTGCGGCAGCAAGTGTTCAAGTCGCAATCGATGGCTACACAAATCTTGGCCTAATGAAACGCTTTTTCATGCAGCATGTTCATAATACAGGCTCTAACCCATCTACCTATCCAGGGACTATAGTGTTCCCAGAGAAGACTATAATCATTGGTAAGCTTGCAGGGCCAACTGGGACAAACACAGGACCAGCAGACTTAAGAGCAGAGTGTGTCTTAGTTGACAGCAACTACGCTGATTTATAAAGGGGAAGATTTATGAAGAGCATGATCAAGTTGTTTTTAGTGGCGTTGTTAGCACCTATCATAGCGCTCGCGCAGGATAATATTAGCCAATCTACGGGCATAATCGGTAATGGCAGGTTACTAGGGGCTAAGACTTATGACGGACAGGTGACTGTGGGTGTTCTTGGAGTTGATAGCTCTGGAAACACGACAATCCAATCATTGTCAGGAAAGAGTGTTAGCGTTCCTGGGACAATGGCAATAACTGGAGACGCGACACTCACTGGTAACGTAGTTCTAGCAACGTCAGCTAAGGGGCTTTTTACTGATACAGTAGACGCAGCGGATGACCAAATTATCGACCTCTCCGCTGCAAGTGCTATTGGCGTGACTCGTGGTGCTGCTCTTAGACTTGGTGGCAACGAGTCCTCTATCGCTGGGAAAGCTAGGCTTGTTGGTGGGCAGGTATCGACTGGGGATATTGAAATTTATACTAACCATGCGTCAGCCTCTACTATCATTTCTGGTGGTAACGCTGGAGTCGTTCAGACTAACAACGCTACAGGGCTTGTCTTGGCAGCAGGTAAAACACTTACGTCCGTTGCGACTAGCGACATTGGCTGGGCTGCTGTAGCAGGTGCAAACACTGCATGTAACACAACCTGCACTTCTGGATGCGTGTTTGGCTTCGATGCTGGAACAACTGCCTTAGTAAGTTGCGCATCAGCTCTTGCTGATACTTGTGTATGCGCTGGGGCTTCATAGGATAGGAGGATTATGGGCTGGTTTGATGAGATTGGTAGCTGGATTGGGAAGAATAAGGACTGGCTAGAGCCTGTTGTGTCAATCGGCACTGGAGCTCTGAAGCAGGTCAACGAGGACAAGGCAGCGGCTGGCTACATGGACTATTTACGAGAAAGGGAGCAGCAGAACTATCAAAGCTCTGTTGATCAAATCAATGCATACAATAGTCAGTTGGCCGCTAGTGGTGGTGGTGGTAGGAGCGGTAGTGGGAGCAATGCTGCTGCCGCTGCTGCGGCTCGTACGAATGAGAAGCGTAGTCGCAAAGCGTCGAAGAAGGCAAATGATGCGCTACAGGGAACCTACAAGCAGATCCTAGAAATGTATGCTCCTTACAGAGCGACAGCAGACAAGCTACTCCCACAGATGACACAGACCTACCAGAACTCTCTTGGTCTACAGAACGCACTTGCTCAGTATGTAAACAGTCCAGCACAAGTTGCAAAGCTTGATGCTGCTGGACCTGCCTGGAATGTAAATGTACCACTCCCTGATTCAGTGAGGCTAAAGTAAATGGCGATTAGGTCTGCAACACCTGGGCGTGGCTACCAACAAGCTCCAGCGCTTACAATGGAGCAGTGGCTTGCAGAGCAGGAGCGTATGGGGAACTACAGCTACTCTAGGGCACCTATGAGCGTATCAGCTCAGCAGGCTCAGCGTGCACCTTCCACTAGTGGTATTGCCTCAACAGTAGCGCAGAAAGGGGTGAGTGAGCTCCTAAAGGGTGATACTCTTTCAAACATATTCGGGAGCTCGTCTACTCCAGCGGCAACCACTACAGCAGCAGCGCCAACAGCAGTAGGGTCAGCAGCTAATGGTGGAACGATGATGTCAGATGGTTCTATTATGGGAGGTTCTGAGGGTGGGTTATCTTTCGGTAATGTAGCTGGAACGATAGCAGCACTCAAAGGTGGCTACGACACTATAAACGGCTTACAGCATGGTGGTGAGGGGCTCAGGGGTGGGCTAACCACAGCAGGCGCAGGTGTTGGGCAGCTAATTGGAGGTCCATTAGGCGCTGGCGCTGGGGCTCTACTTGGTAACATTGCAGGGTACGGGCTACAGGGTGATGGCTGGAAGAATAAGCTTGCGCTTACAGCAGTTCTACCTCCACTAGGGATTGCTAAAATGCTTGGCTTTAACCCTATACATAAGACAACTAGGCAGGTAGCGCAGGAGCATACAGCAGACCTACAGAAACAGTTTAAGGATGATTCTACCTATCAGGCGTACGTCCGGGGAATGAGGGAGCAGTACAACGCACCTCCACCTGACCCAACAAAACCATTTGCTGGAAAGTATGCAACCTGGGATGAGTACAAGAAAGGTGGCCTAGAGGCAGGGGACCTTACTGGTGTTTACGGAAACCTAAAGACGTTTGGGCAGGACTGGTCAAACATTGACCAGGCTAAGAGGCAGGCAGTTACTCAGGGGCTAATCGATGCTGGGCTATATAACAGTAAGAAAGGTGAAGTAGAGATTACTGACTCAGCAAAGGCTAGGCAGATCTATGACCAGATAGTAAAAGGCTCTGGCTACAAACCCCCAACTACCACAACTGCTGGTGGGGTAAGTGCTGGTAGGGGACCAACACAGAATCCAGACCCTGGTAGGATAGTTAGCGGAGCGCCGGTACCATCACCTACGATGATTCCACGTTCTAAAACTAAATCTCCTGGTATTGGCTTAGATGGTAAACGACTAAAGGCGGTAGGGGGTAGGCTTTAATGGCAATGATTCCAAAAGTAAATTTCACATCGAAGCTTGGCACTAATATCAATGTTGGTGGTATTACTGGGAAACCACTACAGCGTATTAAGCGGCTTGCAAACACTGGTTACGGTGACAAGGCTGCAATGGTAGCAAAGCGTAACAGGATTAAGATTCGGCGTGCTGGTGCTCCTGCTGAAACTCCAGTTACTGACACCCCAGTAACCACAACCCCTGACTACCAGATTCCACCTGGGGAGATGCAACCATCTGGCCCTATAAACTTCCAGCCTATTGCTGGTGGTAGTCCAACAACTCCAGCAGCGCCGTCACAGGACCAGGTTAATACACTGTTTCCGTCTACTAGGATGTTCGAGCCACAGAACTATGAAGGCTCACCACTCTATCAGTTCCAGGTTCAGCAGGGACAGAAGCAGCTTAGCAAATCCCTTGCAGCTCGTGGGCTTAGTAACTCTGGGCATGCTATTGAGCAGGAGCTAAACATTCCATTACGAGCAGCAGCACAGGATACTGACAGGATGACAAGGATTGCATCCGAGAACGCTGAAAGGCTTAAGTCATTCCAGGATAATGAAGCACTAAGACAGGAGCGTGCAAGTAACAACCAGTGGGATAGGGCTTACTCTGTTGCGGAGCTCATGGCGAGACAATCACCATACCAGTCTGCACTTGATGGGCTTAATAACTCAGCAGACTCTATGCTTGGTGCTGGCACTGCCGAGGCTAACTTTCTAAAGGACTACTTTAAGAAGGTCATAGCTCAGGGTGGTGGAGGCGGCGGTGGTGGTGGTGGCTCTGCGGGAACTCCGATACCAGTGCCAACAGCTCCTAACTATATTAACACACAGCCAACTGGAATATCTGGGAACTACTCGTCTAACAATGGGTGGTTAGACTTACTGACTAAGGGACTATCTAGTTTATTCCCATCAGCACCTGCTAAATAGGAGTTTATAAATGCCTCCAAGTTATAAACCACTAGCTGCCGGAGTTCAGGGAATACCTGAAGAGATATTCAACAATCCTGGAATTACGTTTGAGGATGCTCAAAAGCAGCAGGCACTTGCTCGTGCTCAGGAGCTTGCTAATCAGCGAAGTGAGCAGCAGGTACGCTCCGAGGAGATGCAGATAGCAGAGGCTCAGAGACAACTAGAGCAGCAGGCTAGGCAGAGGGATGCTATAATAGGTAAGTTTGGGGCTGGTGGTGGTGAGTTTAACCCAGACGAGGGGTTAAGAACTGCGCAGAGAGTAGCGCTTGAGGGTGGGGATATTTCCACAGCTCTTGATATAGAAAAGGCACTACGGGCTAGGAAGATTGGTGGTGGTTTTGGTGGGTCTGGTAGCGCTGCGAACATGCCACTACCAGAGGCTATGAGAATAGCAGCGAGCGAGCAACTTGGGATAGAGCTACCCCCAGGGACTACTCAAAAAGATATTGCAACCCTTACTGGTATAATGAGAACTAGGACCTACGCAGACCAGGTAGGGACGTATGTAAACGACCCTAACAGGGAGTTAAATGCTCAGACAAAGGCTGCTAGGCTTGCTGGAGAGCAGGTTACAAAACCATCTGAAAAACTTGCGCTTTCGGTTGGAGCTTCGACAGCGTTTGGTAATGAGGTAGATCGCACACTAGAAAGATACGTTCCGTACGTTTCTGAGAATAGAGGGGTTAGGTTCCTTGCAGCAATGGCAAACCCGAACTCAGCAGCGGCTAGGTATATGGGAGCGGTAAACCTCCTCGCTAAACAGGCAGCATTAGCATTAGAGGACAGGGTAACAAATGAGGATTATGCAATCATTAAAGAGCTATCCACTCCGACTGAGCTAGATACACTAGAAACAATGATGGATAAAGCAAGGGAGCTTAAAGGCTTTATTAAGCGTCGAACAGAACAGAACTTACTCGCGGCAGAGTCTGTGAACATAAACGTTACTAAGCTAAAGCAAATGGCTGGAATGTCTAGCCCAACACCTACCCCACTAACACCTGGGGCGGCTCCTGGTGGTGGTGGCGTTCCCCTAAACCCAGACGGCACACCATTATCTCGTGAGCAGTTTATGGCTCTAAGAAACAGAGGGCAGTAGATGGACGAGTATGAACAGTATCTTGCTGATGTTGAGTATGAGCAGTACCTAAGACAGGCTCAGCAGCAGAGCGTAAATAGCGCTATGAGCCGCTCTGGTGGCCCAGTACCACAGCCAGCTCCTACCCCAGCACTACCACCATTTGCGCAAAATCAAAGTAGTCAACTTGGCCCAGATTACAGCCAGTCACTAGGCCAGAACGCACTAAAAGGTATTACAGACCTCCCAGACTCAGTAGCCCACATGGCTAGTGACGCTTACGGATTTGCTAGTGACCCGATTGGCTCGTTCCAACGTGCTGGGGTTGAGGGCACTGCCAGGACCGTGGGCCCGTTAGCGATGGGGACTGCTGGGGCATTATCGCTTGGTGGTCTTGGTGCCACTGCTGGGAGCTTCCTTGGTCCTCTCGGCACAATCGCTGGCGGCGCAATCGGTGGTGGTCTTGGCCTTGGTGCTGGACTCCTCGGCTTCGATGCAACAACAAACTTCCTTACAGGGACTGATAAGCCGGTAGATGAGTACCTAAAAGACTTCGCATACAACTCTACCCAGGGTGGAATGTTTGAGGGTGGAGCTCGTGGGATAGGGGCTGCTGGGCGCGGAATAAAGAAAGTAGGGTATGACCCTTTTACGCCAGCAGGGACTGACATAAAAGTAGGCAGCGAGCTACTCAAGCAAGTTCCAGACCTAGCGCAGCAAATAGATGCTGGGTACGCCAATAGTGTTGATGTACCACCTACGTTCCTGGATAAGCGATCTCTTGGAGAGCTTACAGGTAACGATGCGCTAAAGGCAGCACAGAGAACAATTGAGCGCTCTGGGAATGAGGCTTACGGCAGATCTGCTGAGGCAAGGACAGCTCGTAATGATGCACAGTTAAAGTACCTTGACGCGATTGAGCAGTCCCCAGCTACGGCAGCAGATGCGCAGGCTGCAATGCAGGGTAGTTTTGACAGTAGAATTGCAGCAGCTCAAGACGCAATGAATAGCGCAAAGGGTGCTGTCGATACTCAGTTAATAGATCTTGCCCCTAAGATAGACCCAATGGATGCAGGAGCTACTATTAGAGACACGGCGCAGAGCTCAAAAGATGCGCGGCGTGGGATTATAAGTAAGAAGTTCGAGGCTGCCGGGGATGGTGTTGTTGATATTACTGACGTGCAAACAGTAGCGGCAGATACGATGCCAGCCTATTTCAGGGAAGTTGGGAAGCAGGCAAGCCCAGAGCTACAAACACTCGTGGAGCAGCTAACTAGGACAGCAGAGGCTGAACCAAGTAGTATCCTAGACCTAAACGGAGACCCTATTGTTAGGCCGATTACCTACTCACTTAAGGATGTTCAGGCGCTTAGAAGTAAGGCACTAGATATTGCAAACGGTAGCGACAAGGCAACCGCGAGAGTTGCTGGGGATATTGCAGCAGCGCTACTTAAGGTAGGAGAGGATGCGGCTGCGTCCGGGAGAATACCACCTGAATCTGTTAAGAACTGGAAGGAGGGAATATCGCTCCGAAAGAAGCTAGGGACTGACTACGAGTCTACTGCTAACCCAACTAAATCAGTATTAGCTAAGCAACCTTACGGTGACCCAAGAATAGAAGCTTCAAGAGTGCCAGAAAAGTATTTCAAGCCTGGGACTCGTGGAACCAAGGAAGCGATACTTAATTACAAAGAGGTCGTTGGTGCTAGTGAGCAGGCACTTGAACCACTCTATCGCTACGCTACGGATTCATTCAGGGATTACGCTGTAAAAGATGGGGTAGTAGACTCAGCCAAGGCTAAGAAGTGGCTAGATAGACACTCAACATCACTTGAGCAGCTACCAGAGCTCAAGAAACAATTATCTGATGTTCATAGTGCGCAGCAATTTCTAAATGAAAAGTTTGGTGACCTAACTAGAACTCAAGCAGAGATGGAGAAAGGTGCCGCTAAGCAGTTCCTACAGGCAGACCCAGAAAAGGCTATTCAAGCAATGCTATCTGGGAAAGATATGGTTCGTAGAACAACGGCGACTGTTCAGTATCTAAAGGCAAATGATGCTGATGCTGTTGCAGGGTTAAGACGTGGAGTCATTGAGCACTTAAAAAACAAAGCGTTTAAACCTGACAACATGGGTGGAATAGAGGAAGCGCTTGCTGGTGGAACCTTTAAGGGTAAGGTGCTTGGTGGAGTGCTCACTAACGAGTACACAAGAATAAAACCAGCGCTCACTAGGTCAAAGCTATTCACAGAGTCACAGATAAAGGCGATGGATTATCTCTACAACGATAAGAACTCGCAGCTCTCGATTGACAATGCAAAGGCTCCTGGTGGTTCTGATACTATGCAGCTTAGTTCTACAATGGCTACGATGTTTAGGGCTGCTGGGGATGGTTTCATAAGAAACGTTCCTTTCGGTAGGACTATTTCATCTGTTGTTCTACCTGTGTTGAAGGCTATCCCAGCGGATGCGTTTAAGCTAAGGATGGAGGAGGCGTTACTTAACCCAAGAATCGCTAGAGACTTAGTGCAAAAAGCCACTGCCAAGAATATGACAAGAACAGCAATGGAAATATTCAAGGATGAGTTTACGGCTGCTGGGGCGATACGCTCAGCTACGTCAACTAGTGCTGTGGTGTCTAAACCAGCCATAAAGAAACAAGAACAAGTAACGTCGAAGGTATCGTTTCCAAACCCAACAGACTTATTAAACCCTCCTGCGAAGGGTGAACTAAGAAAAACAACTATTGGTAACAGGGGGTATTGATGAATGATGAGACTAGCGAAGTCACGGCAGCTAAGCTACCTCCTTACCGACTGCCTCCTGGTACTCCTAAGTGGATACTTATCCTATGTTGCGTGGTTAGTGGTGTTATTGTACCTAGTTTCCTGGCTTTTAGCCCCCAGCTTTCTGAGGTAATTCAGGGCGCAACTGAGGCTAGAAGAGCGCAGGCTGAGAACGAGAAGACCGCACTTGGTACAGTCCTTGAGCTCGTAAACACAAACATTCGGCAGATATACATACTAAGCGAAGCACTCTCCAGGGAGCAGGAAGAGAAGAAAGAGCTCGCAAAAAGAGTTACAGATCTAGAAAGAGCAGTACAAACACATAACAATGCACTTAAAGACTGTGAGGCAAAGCTTAAACTATGCCACTAGAATTCTACGATGCAGTAGCTAGGGTGTTTGATGTGGATGAGGGTACTGGTGTTCCTGGTAAGGAGGGGATTCCCTATAAGGACACTAAAGGCTACTGGACAATAGGGCGTGGGCATTTAATCGGGGAGTCTTTAACTGACTTAAAACTATCACGGCATATAGTAGAGGAGCTTTTTAAGGAGGATCTCGCTATTGCTATCCGTGAGTCTAGGCTTGTTGTGGGTAGTTTATTCTTTGACAGCCTAGCACCTGCAAGACAGGTAGCTCTTATCTCTATGCTCTACACTCTTGGCCGGAATAAGTTCCTGCGGTTTGAGGAGACTATTGATGCCATAAAGCGCAATGACTGGCAGGAGGTAGGGCGTAGAGTCCTCGCAAGTAAGTGGGCAAGGGACGTTGATCCACGGCAGAGAGTTGGAGTTGGCAGGGACGACCGTGTAGCACACATGTTTATAACAGGTGAATTTCACCCATATTACGGGATTGAAAAATGAGAATAGGTGGAGACTTCCCGGGCGCGGCATATTACCAAAAAGCAGCGGTTCAGGCTTCAGAACCTGGTGACTGTTTTGGTATTATGCCTGAGACTTTTGGCGTAAAAGGCACCGGCTGGGATACGGTGGAGGCTTTCGGGAGGTGTGGGAAGTTCTTTGAAGGTGTTGTTCACATAACACCGTTTGACGGCACCCATAGGTACCCTATCAAGCAGCTACTCCCACTGATACGTAAAAACGTAATCCGTATGGAGCGCATTGCGAACAAATACCCAAACACTATCTGGATGATTTCAATCTTCTGTGAGCATAACCATCCACGTTCTAGGATGGAGCCACTTTACAGGCGTATGAAGGAGCTAGCGCCATCTTGCCTATTCGTAAACTCAATATGGCAGGGGGAGGAGGTTGCTGGGATGCTCACTGAGATACACCTTGAGAGTCCTAACAAGCTTCCTCGTGTACCACGACTTGAGTACCTAGTTTCCTATGATGGTTTTGGTGGGGATGGGAAGTGTAACTACACCGATGCAGACCATACTGAGATACTAAATAAGTACGCATCCGCAAGGCATATCCGCTACTGGGGAGCTCGCTGTAATGGGAAGTTTAAGCCTAACCAGCCAAAGCCACCTACGCCAAATAACCGTACCTACTGGCCTGATGTACACTACCTAAAGGGGCATAGGGTTATGCTAACAGGGAGGCAGGGGGGCTTGACCTGGCAGGGGAACGCACTCCTTAAACCGTTCGCAGAAGACCATGGGGAAGGTGGTAAGGATAACAAACTAATGTTTATCCTACCTCGTGGTGGTGACTCGATTGAAGTTATCGACATGGCTGGCAATGTAATAGACAGACCTACCACTATGGGGCTACTACCACACCCTGATGGGCCACGGTATTACTCAAAGCTTTACGCCTACCAGGTTGGTGAGATTGCGGTTCGTAATACTGCAAGTAGGCTAGTGCTCGTGCGCTGTGGAAAGGATGTATACCCGCTAACTGATGTAGTGCTACGATCTGGAAAGTTTAGGTAACAAAGGACACCTGTATATGAAGCTACTAAAGCTACTTAACAACTGGAAGACAGCGCTTGCCTATGTTGCTATGAGTATCCCTGGGCTTGGTGATATGCCAATGCTTAAGGGTGCTGTTGAAGCACTACTAAACGCTATTATAGCTGGGGCTGTTACACCACAGCTAGTAATAGACTTTGTGCTACAGCTACTCCTTGCTACTGGTGTTCTCCATCGTGTGATGAAGAATATCAATGGCGCGAAGTAGGAATGGCGCGAAGTAGCCTAACTAAACTGCCTAGCTAGGGTCTGTAGTACCTTAGCACTATAAGTCCTAGCTGCTGGGCAGATAATCTTTCCTTTCTTTACGCACTTAGGACCACCATTGTACGCTCCAAGCGCTAGCTCTAGATTATCGCCGTATCTATCGAGCTCGTAGCGGAGTATTCTAGTCCCACACTTTATATTTATCTCTGGGTCATAGAGGTCTTCTTCGCTACTAGCCTCTGGACAGAGTACTGTACCAGCATGGGCACCAAGTACCTGCATAAGACCATATGCGCCTGCTGAGGATTTTGCTCGTGGATTCCCTGAGCTCTCGATTAGTATTACTGACTTAATAACTGGCTGGGATATTCCGTGAGTGTTAGCTTCTGCGTCGTAAAAAAATACACCTGTGCTAACAATCACCAAGACAACTACAATAGCTTTTGGTAGTATAGACATAGTTTTGCCTGTTGTTTTAGTGGGTACCGTAGTGCTTGTTCTCGCAACGGTACCCACTTTTTATTATTGTAACACTGATAGTCCTCGTATCTGAGACAAGAGCCAAAGCACACCTAGAAAGCTTGTGCCGTAAAGAAAGAACTTAATAAACTCTGATGTTTCTTTCATGTTACTTCCCCCCTGCAAACAAGCTAGACAGAAACCCTGGGGAATTCTCCCGGGCAGTTCTCTGTAGCTCCTGCTGCTCTCTAAGTTGCCAGTGAGATGATTTCTGGCCGGCTGGAGCTCTAGTGTTCTCGATGATACCGTTCATCCCATCAAACATTGCCTGGAGTCCTTCCGGTGAACCAGTAAGCGTTGCACCGTCACTTGCTACATGCATAGCGCCTGCGCAACCAGTAGTAGCAACCAGAGCCACAGCAGTAATCCCTATAACCTTTTTCATACGTTTCCTTTTTAAAAAAGCGGCCTTCCGAGCGCCGCAACTATAATACCTATCGTTCAGATGTGTGAACTTCTTGAGTAGATTCGTACTTATTTTGAATAAATTTAATTTTTAACTATGTATCCCATTGCGATGAGTCGTTTGATCACCCGACTTCTTAGGGTGGAGGAGGCTCCTGGCTCTTTAGTGGCAAAGCTCCTGATGAGCTCTAGCCAGGATTTTTCAATTGCCACTACCTCGCTCATTTCTCTTCTCCGAAAATAATCTGTTTTAGGTCAGGATACCAATTAGGCCACACCTCCCAGGCTGCCTTCCAAATCCTCTCCCTCTCCTCCCTGAGCGCCTCCTCCACCTGCTTGTCGTATTGGTCATTCCGCACAAGGTCGAGATGCTTGTACTTTGTTACTGCCTCATACTCATCCGTGAAGGTGATTCGGACTGGCCTAGCTTTCCAGCGGTTGTCTGGAATTGCGGGGGCGTAAAGTCGCGCAAGAGATTCCATGCAACCTTCTTTTGTTGGTGCTAAGGATTCTAGATCTGCGATAGGCAGATCGCTCTCGTGCCACGCCACCCACCCCTCAATCGGCTTTGTCATCTACTGCTCCGCATGTATTTTGATATTCGCAAACTTCCTAGCGATCCTCTCGCAATAGTCTGCATATACTGGGCTTTGTTTTTTTTCGTTAAACCACAGTTTACCCTCCCTAAGAGCAACCGACACGCATCCAAGAATATCGACTAGCATCTTCATATCCTCGCTTGTTATGTGTACCTCCTCGCCGTCTGAGGTACGCAAGAATTCAAATAGACCATCCGGCTTCTGCTTGTTAGTCATGGTTTGCTACTCCTCATATCTCTCTGATATGCTAGGGCCGCTTCTTGGTAGCCAATCTCTACACCATGCTCAAAAGCATCTTTGATGTAGTGCTTAATTAGCTTCACATCTCCCTTCGACCAACAATCCATCAAGCACTCCTCCATCCCTGACTCGTCTAGATACTGCTTTCTAAGCTGCTGTAATTTGCGCTTGTTAGTCATGCCAACAACTCCCAGAAATTATCCGTTACAATCTTAGAAAACTCAGGCTCAAGGGGTACAGAGTTTTGAAGCAGGTATTGATACACCTCGTCTAACAGTTTCTGTTCTTCTTCACTCATCTCCCTTCCCTCCTAGCCCTCGGTATATACCCGTACCTATTCTCATCCTGCTTAAAATTGTGTGGCACAAGCCTCCTTAAAGGATCGTGACCAAAGGGGTATAATAGGTTTTGTCGAACAAGTCTTTCCAAGCTAACGAATACCCGCTTCCTCGTTGCCCACTTCCAGAATTTCCTGCGCTTACGATTTGGAGTCACCTCCCTTCGCCTCCTTGCTTAATCACTCCAATCGGGCCCCACTTCACTGCTTGCCCAACTCGAAACCCGTCTTCCCAACATGCGGCATATTTCATTGCAGTACCCTCTCCGAATATTAGCTTCAGCGGTCCAAGGTGATACGTCCAACTAAAGTGACATGCCCCAACCTCAACACCATGCCACTTAAACCACTCTTTCCACGCTCCCCATCTTGTCGCCCAAGCGAACCTTACGGGCCAGTTGTGATAAACGTCCATCAAAAACACCTCCCCATCTCTTTCTTTGGCTTAACTCCACATCGCCGACAGTAAAACTCTTTAGATACTTCTAGGCAGTCGAGTAGTCGCTTTTCTGTTCTCCATATTTCATATCTGGACAAAGTTCCTTGCATTAAATAGCAAAGAGCATCCAGGGCATCGTCTTTATGGTGCCAATCCCAGGAGTGGTAACCAAGCCAACACTTTAGTTTTCCAAGCATCTAAAAACACCTCCTTATTGAACCAATGCCCAAACCAATCCCGCTGTTAGCAGGGTGCACCAACCAACTAGAAACCTAACTGCATTTAGCACCGACCCGAAGGTTTTCAGAATCTCGTCAAAGACTTCTTCTGTCTCTTTGTCCATCAAAAACACCTCCCCCGAATTTCCTGAATACTGGCACCATATTCCCGACGCCGAGAAAATGGTGCGCTAACCTATTCCTGCACACTACCTGCGTCGTTATGAACTACTGCCTTAATCGCCCACATAGCAGACTGTTCAAGATTCGTGAGGGCAACCGACCTCTCCCTAGACTCGCCAGCAACCTCCAATACTGTGTTGTGTAAGGCGCTATATGCCTCTCGCAACTTTGTAATCATCTCAAGTCCTCCAGCACTAGGCTTGTGATATGCGTATGTCTTCTCCATTTTCATTCTCCTATAAATAAACTAAAAACATTTATTCCTAATTTCCTGTACGCTAACTTCGTCAAAATCAAGCAGCTTGTCTTTCACTAGCCCAAGCACTCCTGAGTTCATCACTGTTGGCGAGTCGATGTGATCAGCACCTAAGCCATGTCCAACCTCGTGGATTAGTGCGCTGGCGCTATGTAGCCACCTATCCTCGCCTTTGCTGTTGAACCGCTCCACCACGCTGTAGCTAACTGAGGAGGCGCATTTCATAGAGCTAACCCCCGTCATCCACTTGCGCCCGTCTTGAATTACTGGAGGAACCAGAAAGTGCACTAGCCCCCGCCGACTGAACCTTTTACGCGCCAATCCTGCCAAGCAGTACCACCTATTAGCTCGTGCGCTTGAACCTATATCGCTAGCCCACTGTGAGCACTTAGTCGTGTTTAGGTGCCTAATCCTGAACCGTAGCGGGACGCCCAACTGCTCGCTGTACTTTGCTTTGAGAAGCTCCAACATCTGCGGTACGTCGGCTCTGTCGAAGTCGGGGTTTTGAGTTAGGAAGACCAAAGTGATTAGGAGGGATTTCATTTGTACCACTCGTAGGGATTAACTAAAGACCAGTCGTCTAAACTTCTTTCGAATCTCGATAACCCCGACTCGTGCTTTTTTGATAGCTCCGGCAATAGTCCATGTTTTTTGAAGCAGTAATAAAGCTCGTCGTCTGCGTTCATCCAGTAATAGTAATCTGCGTTGCTATAGTCAGCCTGTCGCACCCACCCACCATTAAGCAAATGCTCCATGATTTCCCGCATCGTCGGAGGGGTGTGGAGTTTTTCGTAGGCAACAAAATGTTTCGCGCTCGGTGCCTCGGCAGGGACGTTCACGGTCAACTTTTCCCAACCGTCGTACTTTCGCCACCTCCACCCATCGCACTCTATCGTCTCGGGCCATTTGTCGAGTTTCATTCTTTTGGTTCCTTTGCTTTTGCTACTCGTGAATATTCAAAGTCACTAACATAACTCAGTTCGGAGTACCCACTGACTGAGTATCCGATCAGTTGAGCAAATTGACACTCCTCCCACGGCTCAAAATCCATATATGCGAGGCTATTCATATCGATCCGAAACTCTTTTGGTAGGCTACTGCAATGATCTAATAGTTTTCTTACGATTCTGTTTTGTTTAAACC
>Ga0075464_10000301_pt1 | contig 21344 bp, 23 predicted proteins | sample DEB19_08_DNA_5_FD_75068 | JGI IMG/M metagenome (GOLD analysis project Ga0075464, IMG submission 75068) | Aqueous microbial communities from the Delaware River and Bay under freshwater to marine salinity gradient to study organic matter... | ecosystem: Environmental > Aquatic > Marine > Coastal ...
CAAAATACCTGACTTTTCTGGTTGAGCAAGATGATCCCGACGTTAGGCCTGAAGCCATCGCGGTCGAGCATAATCAAACCTCAAAATTTTTAAACTGAGTCCATTATGCACAGCGAAAGGCCTAGCGCCAAGCTTGCTGCAGGCTACAGTGATCCAACCTCAGAAAATACCCTCCATGAAAGCATCCCAGTTCTTCATCTCGACACTCAAGGAAGCGCCTGCCGACGCCGAAGTGGTCAGTCATCAACTGATGATGCGCGCCGGCATGATCAAAAAGTTGGGTGCCGGCATCTACAACTACATGCCCATGGGTCTGCGCGTGATTCGCAAGGTCGAAGCCATCGTGCGCGAAGAAATGAACCGCGCAGGTGCCGTCGAAATGGCCATGCCCGTCATTCAGCCGGCTGAACTCTGGCAAGAAACCGGGCGCTTTGAAAAGATGGGCCCCGAAATGCTGCGCATCAAAGACCGGCATGGCCGCGACTTCGTGATCCAGCCGACCAGCGAAGAAGTCATCACCGACGTGGTTCGTCAAGACATCCGCAGCTACAAGCAGCTGCCGAAAAATTTCTACCAAATTCAAACCAAGTTTCGCGACGAACGGCGTCCGCGTTTTGGCCTGATGCGTGGGCGCGAATTCACCATGAAGGACGCCTACAGCTTTGACCGTGACCCAACTGCAGCCAAGCTCAGTTACCAAAACATGGCGCAGGCTTACCGCCAAATTTTTGACCGCTTCGGTCTGCGCTACCGTGCCGTCGCGGCCGACAGCGGTGCCATCGGTGGCGACCTGAGTGAAGAGTTTCAGGTCATCGCTGCCACCGGCGAAGACGCCATTGTTTACTGCCCCAGCAGTGAGTACGCGGCCAACATGGAAAAAGCCGAGTCGCTGGCCCCTGCTGGCCCGCGCAAGACAGCGTCCCAGCCCCTCACGCGCACCTCGACACCGGACAAAAGCACCTGCGCAGACGTCGCGACTTTGCTCGGTGTGCCGCTAGAAAGCACCGTCAAATCACTGGTCTTGGCCACCGACGACCTCGGCCCGGCCGGCGAGATCATCATGACCCGCGTCTGGCTGTTGCTGCTGCGCGGCGACCACGACATGAATGAAGTCAAGGTCGGCAAGATCGAAGGCTTGGCGAATTTCCGCTTCGCCACCTTGACTGAGATCGAAGACCATTTCGGCTGCAAGCCGGGCTACCTCGGGCCCTTGAACTTGAGAAAACCCGTCTCTCTGGTGGTTGACCGTGAAGTCGCGGTCATGAGTGACTGGATTTGCGGCGCCAACGAAATGAACCTGCATTTGACCGGCGTGAACTGGGTGCGCGATTTACCGGAACCGAGCGTGGTCGCGGATTTGCGCAACGTGTTGGCGGGCGATGCGTCACCCGATGGCCAAGGCTTGCTGGCGATTGAACGCGGCATTGAAGTCGGCCACGTGTTTTACCTCGGCACAAAATACAGCCAAGCCATGAACGCGACGTTTCTGGACGAAAACGGCAAGCCCCAATTCATGGAAATGGGTTGCTACGGCATCGGCATCACACGGCTACCTGCGGCTGCGATTGAGCAAAACCACGACGAGCGCGGCATCATCTGGCCAGATGCGATTGCCCCATTCACCGTGGTGATCTGCCCGATCAGCCCGGATCGCTTTCCCGAGGTACAAGCGGCTGCCGACAAGCTGCACACAGAGCTGCTGGCCGCTGGCGTCGATGTGATTCTTGACGACCGGGGCGAGCGTCCCGGCGCCATGTTCGCCGACTGGGAACTCATCGGCGTGCCACACCGCGTGACGATTGGCGACCGTGGCCTGAAAGACGGTCAGGTTGAATACCAGCATCGCCGTGACGCGGCTTCGACCAAGGTCGACGTCGTCGACGTCTTCAACTTTCTCAAGGGCAAGCTGGCACCATGATGGAGCCACCAGGGCGCTTAGCACCGCCTCTGGACAGCGCCTGCATCTCGCGTCGGCGTTGCTTGCAGCACGGCTCTGCAACAGGCCTTCTGAGCCTCTTGGCGAGCGTCGGCGGATTGGGTTGTGTCGCTATGTTTGGCGAGACTGCCCACGCAGGCGGCCAACTGGAAGAGCCGCTGGCCGACTCAGTCCGCACGGCCTTGACATCAGCCGTTTCAAATCGTGCGCCGCCAGTGCCGCAATTCAACAACGCTGAAAGCCGACTAGCCTACCAACGCTGGTCGAGTCTCATGGCGACTCGGCTTGTGCGGCTCATTCCTGAGGCACACAACCGTCAGGAGTTTTCACAGACCGTCTGGTACGAAAGCCAACGCGCCGGGCTGGATCTGTCGCTGGTGCTGGGGCTGATTGAAGTCGAGAGCCACTTTCGCAAGTTCGCTGTGTCATCGGTGGGCGCGCGCGGCTTCATGCAGGTCATGCCGTTTTGGGTTCGCCTCATTGGCGATGGCGATGTTAGCAAGCTCTTTCACTTGCAAACCAATTTACGCTTTGGCTGCGTCATCTTGCGGCATTATTTAGACCGTGAACAAGGCGATGTGTTCATGGGTTTGGGCCGCTACAACGGATCGCGTGGGCAAGCCCCTTATCCAGAGGCTGTGCTGGCGGCTCGAAAAAAGTGGCAGCTAGCGTAGCAGCCGCAAGCAAAAATCAGAGCGGCAAATGGGTCGCCGCCTTAAAGCCGTGTTCTTCGGCAAACCAAGCCAACACCGGCACCGTGCCGGGCAGCACCGGATAGACTTGCACTGGCAGGCTCTGCCAAGCGAATGACTGGCCTTCACGCATCTGTAAAACGCCGCTCCATTCAAAGACTTTGCAAAAATTCAGCCGCACCAAGGCGTGAGGGTAATCGACCAGTTCGGTTCGCCAAGCGTGCACGGCACCGATCGTGATGCCGATCTCTTCTTCGAGCTCACGACGCAAAGCCTGCTCGACGCTTTCGCCCGCTTCAAGCTTGCCACCGGGAAATTCCCAGTAGCCTTCGTAGACTTTGCCGGATGGCCGCGAAGTCAATAAAAACTCACCATCGGGGCGTAGCAGCACGCCTACAGCGACCTCACCAGCTTGCGGTCAACACCGCCTTCGCGTGGCCGGTCTTTGTCAGCCACCAGCAGTGGTGAGGTCATGCGGTAGTTTGTTGGCCGGCGTAGTCGCGGGCGAACTGGAAAGCCACCCGACCGCTGCGTGAGCCACGCTCTAGAGCCCAGACCAATGACGCTGGCTGTGCTGCTTTGATGGCCTCAGCCGTCACACCAAACGACGTCAACCACTGCGCCACGATGGTCAGGTATTCGTCTTGGCTGAAGGGGTAAAAACTGACCCACAATCCAAAGCGCTCAGACAGTGAAATTTTTTCTTCAACCACTTCACCGGGATGCACTTCACCGTCCGCGGTGTGGGTGTAGGTGAGGTTTTCGGTCATGTACTCGGGCAGCAAATGGCGGCGGTTGCTGGTCGCGTAAATCAACACATTCGGAGTTGCCGCAGCGATCGAGCCGTCAAGAATCGACTTGAGCGCTTTGTAGCCAGACTCACCCTCTTCAAAGCTCAAGTCATCGCAAAAGATGATGAATTTTTCAGGTAAGCCAAAGACCAGATCCACAATGTCGGGCAAGTCCACCAAGTCTGCTTTGTCCACTTCGATGAGGCGTAAACCTTGCGCCGAGTATTCGTTCAAGCAGGCCTTGATCAAGGAGGATTTACCGGTGCCGCGTGAGCCTGTCAACAGCACGTTGTTGGCTGGCACACCCTTGACGAACTGCTCAGTGTTGCGCTTAATTTTCTCTTTTTGGTCTTCGATTTCCTTCAAGTCCGCCAGTTGCATGCTACCGAGGTGTTTCACCGGTTCCAGTGAGCCATGACCGGAACTGCGCTTGCGGTAACGGTAAGCCACCGAGGCTTGCCAGTCGGGTGCGCCCAAAGGCTGCGGCAAGACCGACTCAATGCGGGTGACCAAGGATTCAACACGCGCCATCAGGCGTTCAAAGGACTCGTTCATGGGGCGGTTTAACTTCTGTAATCTGCGTTGATCTTGACGTAATCGTAGGAGAGGTCACAGGTCCAAACGGTGTCGACCGCGTCACCGCGACCCAACACCACGCGAACCAAAATTTCGCTTTGTTGCATCACACGTTGGCCTTCAGCTTCGACGTAGTCGATGTGGCGGCCACCGTTTTTGGCTACCAACACGTCGTCCAAGTACAAATCAATCAGCGTCTGGTCTAGGTCATCGATGCCGGCGTAACCGACAGCAGCCAGAATGCGGCCGAGGTTAGGGTCGCTGGCAAAGAAAGCCGTTTTGACCAGCGGTGAATGCGCAATAGCGTACGCCACTTTGCGGCATTCGTCGCCGGTGTTGCCGCCTTCGACGCGGATGGTGATGAATTTGGTGGCGCCTTCGCCGTCGCGCACAATCGCCTGCGCCAGCTTCTGAGCAATCTCCAGCATCCCCGCTTGGAGGGCGCGGCCGTCAGCACTGTCCAGTGAGGTGATCGGCGCGTGCTTGGCTTGTTGGGTCGCCACGATCACGAAGGAGTCGTTGGTAGAGGTGTCACCATCAACCGTGACACGGTTGAAGGAAGCGTCTGCCAGCTCACGGGCCAGTTGCGACATCAGCGACGGCGACACACATGCGTCAGTCGCCATGAAACCGAGCATGGTCGCCATGTTCGGGCGGATCATGCCCGACCCTTTGCTGATGCCGGTGATGGTGATGGTGGCACCGCCCAGTGTGATGCGCGTGGAGAACGCCTTGGCCACGATGTCGGTGGTCATGATGGCTTCAGCGGCACTGGCCCAGTTGTCTGGCCGAGCATTTGCCAGCGCAGCCGGTAGCCCAGCGGCGATGCGCTCATACGGCAGAGGCTCCATGATGACGCCTGTCGAGAACGGCAAGATCTGCTCCGGCGACACGTTGAGGTCACGGGCCAGCGCGATGCAACTGGCACGCGCACGCATCAAGCCATCAGAACCGGTGCCGGCATTCGCATTGCCGGTGTTGATCAGCATGGCGCGAATACCATGCGAGGCACCTGCGTTCAAAGCCAAATTCTCACGGCAGATTTGCACCGGTGCCGCGCAGAAACGGTTTTGCGTGAACACCGCGCCGACCGCACAACCTTCGTCGAGCAAGAGAACCGCCAGATCTTTGCGATCGACTTTGCGAATGCCAGCTTCGGCAATCCCCCAGCGAACGCCGGGGACAGGATGAAGTTCAGCAGAAGGCGTAGCGACCAGATTCACAGGCATGGGAAGACTCCAGAGTTCAAGAACAGCGGGCCCAAGGACTGGGCCCGCATCAGGTGCGCCTGATCAGACCAGCTTGCCGTGGCAGGCCTTGTATTTTTTGCCCGAACCACAAGGGCAAGCGTCGTTGCGGCCGACGCGCGGAACATAGTCACCCGTCATGCGCTGACGCTGCTCGTCGGTGACCGCAATGACTTCGGCCTCGCCGGTTTCAGTCGGTGCGGTGTAGGTGACGTTGGTGATGTTTTCAGCGCGGCTTTCCATGTCCTCGGCAGCCTGTCCGAGTTGCTCAGGCGATTGGATTCTGACCGTCATCAAGACTTTGGTGACGTCATTTTTAACGCTGTCCAGCAACTGGCCAAACAACTCAAAGGCTTCGCGCTTGTATTCCTGCTTAGGCTGCTTCTGCGCATAACCGCGCAAATGAATACCCTGACGCAAATAGTCCAAAGAACTCAAATGCTCACGCCAGTGGGTGTCGATACTTTGCAGCAGCACCATACGCTCGAACTGAATCAAGCTGTCTTCGCCGATGGCTTCGACCTTGGCGTTAAAAGCATCGTTCGCTGCAGTGACAATCTTTTCGAGCAGGTCTTCGTCGGTGATGGCTTCGGCCGCAGAGATTTCTTCTTGCAAGGGCACAACCAGTTGCCATTCGTCGCGCAAAACTTTTTCAAGAACCGGGATATCCCATTGCTCTTCGACGCTTTCAGCAGGGACATATTGTCGCGTCAGGTCAGTGAAACAGCCTTCGCGCAGCGACGTGATCTGACCTTGCAAACTAGGCGCGTCCATGATGTCGTTGCGCTGCTGGTAAATCACCTTGCGCTGGTCGTTAGAGACGTCGTCGTATTCCAACAATTGTTTGCGCACATCAAAATTGCGGGCTTCCACCTTGCGCTGCGCCGACTCAATGCTGCGGGTCACGATCCCAGCTTCGATCGCCTCGCCATCGGGCATCTTCAAACGCTCCATGATGGAGCGCACGCGATCACCCGCGAAGATGCGCATCAGCGGGTCATCCAAGCTAAGGTAAAAGCGCGAAGAGCCCGGGTCACCCTGACGGCCAGAACGACCGCGCAGCTGGTTGTCAATGCGGCGTGACTCGTGCCGTTCGGTCGCAATAATTCGCAAGCCACCCAAGGCGGTGACCTTGTCGTGCTCGGCCTGCCACTGCGCGCGCAGACGGACGATTTCAGCGGCTTTGGCACTGGCGTCCAGAGTCTCATCGGCTTCGACAGCCTCGACCAATTTCTCGACGTTACCGCCCAACACGATGTCGGTGCCGCGGCCCGCCATATTGGTGGCAATGGTGATCATGCCGGAGCGACCCGCCTGCGCCACGATGTCGGCTTCGCGGGCGTGTTGCTTGGCGTTCAGCACTTGGTGCGGCAGCTTTTCTTTTTCCAGCAGCTGGTCAATGATTTCCGAGTTTTCAATCGAGGTCGTACCGACCAGCACGGGTTGACCACGCTCATAACATTCGCGAATGTCCTTGATGGCTGCTTCGTATTTCTCGCGCGTGGTTTTGTACACGCGGTCGAGTTGATCGTCCCGCTGACTGCGCCGGTTCGGCGGAATCACGGTCGTCTCTAAGCCGTAGATTTCTTGGAACTCATAAGCCTCGGTATCGGCTGTGCCGGTCATGCCGGCCAACTTGCTGTAAAGGCGGAAATAATTCTGGAAAGTAATCGACGCCAGCGTCTGGTTTTCAGCCTGAATAGCCACGCCTTCCTTGGCTTCCACCGCTTGGTGCAGGCCATCGCTCCAGCGACGGCCCGACATCAGGCGACCGGTGAACTCATCGACGATCACCACTTCGCCCTCTTGCACCACATAGTGCTGGTCACGGTGGTAAATGTGCTTGGCGCGCAGCGCTGCGTACAGATGATGCACCAAGGCAATATTGGCCGGGTCGTACAGCGTGGCGCCTTCCGGAATCAAACCCATACCGAACAGAATGCGCTCGGCGTTTTCGTGGCCCTGCTCGGTCAAAAACACCTGATGGGTCTTTTCGTCGACGGTGAAATCGCCCGGCGTGATGATGCCCTCACCGGTGCGTGGATCGGCTTCGCCTTCCTGGCGCGTCATCAACGGCACCACTTGGTTCATCGCCAAGTACATGGCGGTGTGGTCTTCAGCCTGGCCGCTGATGATCAACGGCGTGCGTGCTTCGTCGATCAAAATCGAATCGACCTCGTCGATGATGGCGAAGTTCAAACCACGCTGCACGCGGTCGCCGACTTCATAGACCATGTTGTCGCGCAAATAATCGAAACCGTATTCGTTGTTGGTGCCGTAGGTGATGTCAGCGGCGTAGGCGGCCTGCTTTTCTTGCCGCGACATGTTCGGCAAATTGATGCCGACCGTCATGCCTAGGAAGTTGTAAAGCTTGCCCATCCAACGCGCATCGCGATTGGCCAAGTAGTCATTGACGGTGACCACATGAACACCCTTGCAGGCCAAGGCGTTCAGGTATACCGGCAAGGTGGACGTCAGGGTTTTGCCCTCGCCCGTGCCCATTTCGGAAATCTTGCAGTTGTGCAGCGACATGCCGCCCAGCATCTGCACATCAAAGTGCCGCATCTTCATGACACGCTTGCTGCCTTCACGCACCACGGCAAAGGCTTCGACCATCAAGTCATCCAGCGTTTCACCAGCGGCGACGCGGTCCTTGAATTCTTGTGTCTTGCTGCGCAGTTGCTCGTCGGTGAGTTGTTCAAACTGCCCCTCGAGGGCGTTGATACGGTCAACGGTTTTGCGGTAGGTTTTCATCAACCGGTCGTTGCGGCTACCGAAGAGTTTTTTCAGAGGATTGAAAGCCATAGATACGAAGCCCTTTATCAGCACCAGCAGCTGTTGAAACGGCCGAAACCTTTATTGATTGCAACTTGAGAGATGACGCTTTTTGTCAGCCAACCAGCCTATTAGCCAATTCAACTGTACGCAAACCCCTGATTTTACCTCTGCGCAGAAGCCTTTCCATGCCGCTGCGACGCGAGTCGTTTTTAGCCGGCGCTTGCCTGCAATCCCTGATAATTCACAAGCTGAAAACTCAGACGCTTCACGCACAACACCCTCCTACTTTTCCCCGCGCGCATTGTCATGTATTCACCGCACCGCCAACCCAAATCAGTCACCTTCAACCAAGCCATTGAGAACTCACCTTCTCTGGCGAGGCTGGCGGGGATGGTGCGCGAGTCCAGCGATTTACTCAAAAGCGTAGAGTTGCTGTTACCAGCGGCGATGCGCGCATCAGTCAAGGCCGGCCCGATCGACGGCGAAACTTGGTGTTTGCTGATCTCCAGTAACGCCGCTGCCGCCAAGCTCAGGCAGTTACTGCCCGCACTCCAAGCCCGGCTGCAGGCCGACGGCCACAACATCACGACAATTCGCCTGAAGTTGTTGATTGGTTCGTCGCAACGCTAGCCACCTTGCAAACAAGGCTGCGCCATGTACTGGCCTGCTCATGGCAGGAATTTTTGGACTTTCTGGGGCTTTTCGTTGGTGCAAAGAAAAACCCGCTCTTCAATGAAGAAGGCGGGTTTTTACAGGTCTTGTCACTGCTTAAAAGCAATGAGGTGGTGCCGCTTGTCGGAGTCGAACTGACGACCTACCGCTTACAAGGCGGTTGCTCTACCAACTGAGCTAAAGCGGCAACGAGGTATAGTTTACTTCACCCGCTTGAGTGCCGGCCGCTTTCCTGCAGGTTTTTTTGGTGGTTCTGGCGAACCATCGTCTGGCACCAACTGAAATGGCTTGTTCCCGTCATGGGCAGAGTGTGACGGCGCCAATGTCAGCGCAGTTTCTGTCGACACATTTTCGGCGCGAGAAGCTTCTGTCGATGGGTCACCCGTCTTGGATGCAACCGGCGCAGGGAAAGCCATGCCTTGTCCGTTTTCACGGGCGTAGATAGCAATCACCCGGCCGATCGGCACGTGAATTTCACGGGCACTACCGCCAAATCGAGCTTTGAACTCAATGAAGTCGTTGCCCAGCTTGAGCGAACTGGTCGCACCAAAACTGATGTTCAAAACAATCTCGTTGTTTTTGACGTATTCACGTGGCACTTGCACGGTGTCGTCGACGAGCACTGCCACATAGGGCGTGAAGCCGTTGTCAGTACACCATTCATACAACGCCCGTATCAGATACGGGCGTGTCGAGGTAGCGTCCAGCGCATTCATGAATTCAGCCAAAACGTTTTCTTCTGCAATTACTTGCGCATGACTTTTTCGGACGGCGTCAGCGCTTCAATGTAGGCTGGGCGCGAGAAAATGCGTTCAGCGTACTTGAGCAGCGGCGCTGCATTTTTCGACAAGTCAATTCCGTAGTAGTCCAGACGCCAGAGCAAGGGCGCAATCGCTACGTCGAGCATGGAGAAATTGTCACCGAGCATGAACTTGTTTTTCAAGAACACGGGGGCCAACTGCGTCAGACGATCGCGCACATGTGAACGGGCTTTTTCAAGCACTTTCTCATTGCCTTTGGTGGCACGCGATTCGAGTGTCGCCACATGGACGAACAGTTCTTTTTCAAAGTTCAGCAAGAACAAACGCACGCGAGCGCGGTCGACAGGATCGCCGGGCATGAGTTGTGGGTGCGGGAAACGCTCGTCAATGTATTCATTGATGATGTTTGATTCGTACAAGATCAGGTCGCGCTCGACCAGAATCGGAACTTGGCCGTACGGGTTCATGACATTGATGTCTTCCGGTTTGTTGTACAGGTCAACGTCGCGGATTTCAAAGTCCATGCCCTTTTCAAACAGCACAAAACGGCAACGATGCGAGAAAGGGCAGGTTGTGCCTGAATAAAGGACCATCATGGCGGGGGGACTCCTGGGTACAAAAGGAGTGGGAGACGTCAAGTCACAAAGACCTGGGCCTGCCACTCCATAGGGTGCGAGGCATTGCTGCCCAGCGAAAAAATTACTTGATGTCTTTCCAGAACGCTGCGTTCAGACGCCAGGCGACAAAGGTAAACATACAGAGGAACAACAGCACCCAGACGCCAACGCGGACGCGGGTATTTTGGGCGGGCTCGCCCATCCACTGCAGATAACCGACCAAATCAGAAATGGACTGGTCATACTGCAAAGGCGTCATCGTGCCAGGGCTGACTTGTTTCCAGCCCTTGAAAACCTGAACCTCGTGCTCATGACTGGCGTGGGTTTCATACTGCGGCTCACGCACGCCCTGCATTTCCCACAGCACGTGCGGCATGGCCACACCCGGAAAAGCCAGGTTGTTCCAGCCCGTGGCCTTGGTGTCATCACGGTAGTAAGTGCGCAGGTAGGTGTAAAGATAGTCTGCGCCTGTGCCCTGTGAGCCCGAACGTGAACGGGCAATGACGGTCAAATCAGGTGGATTGCCGCCAAACCAGTCTTTACCCTGCTTAGGGGTCATCGCGATTTTCATGGTTTCGCCGACCTTGTCAGTGGCGAACAGCAAGTTGTCCTTGATCTGCTGCTCGGTCAGACCGATATCGGTCAGACGGTTGTAGCGCATGAAGGCTGCTGCATGGCAATTTAAGCAGTAATTGACAAAAATCTTTGAGCCGTTTTGCAGCGCACCGAGATCATTGGTTTTGTTGGGTGCTTTGTCCCAAGCCATACCGCCCTCAGAAGCATAGGCTCCTGTGGCGAGAAACAAGGATGCGAGAAGTCCCAGCGCCAGTTGTTTGAATTTTTTCATGGTCGTAGTCTCCGTCTCAATGGGCAGCAAAGGTCACGCGATCAGGCACGGGTTTGAACTTGCCCAAGCGGCTCCACCAAGGCATCAAGAAGAAAAATCCAAAGTAGAACAGCGTACCGATTTGCGAAACACGTTCGTTGACGGGTGACGGTGGCTTGATGCCAAGGTAACCCAAGACGACAAAATTAATCACAAAAATAGCGTAGAGGTATTTGTGCCAATCGGGACGGTAACGAATCGACTTGACTTCGCTGTTGTCGAGCCAAGGCAGGAAGAACAAGATAATCACCGCACCACCCATGACCACGACACCCCAGAATTTAGCGTCGATCACCAACATGGCAGCGACCAGCAGCAATGCCACCAAAGCAATTGCGCCCTTGAGGAATGCCGCAAGACGGCCCTTCAGCACTGTGAAAGCGGCTGCAGCGGCAACGCAAGTCACCAAGGCGTACATCATCTCGCCAGTGATGGCACGCAGCATCGAGTAGAACGGCGTGAAATACCAGACTGGTGCGATATGCAATGGTGTCTTCAGCGAATCAGCAGGGATGAAGTTGTTGTACTCGAGGAAGTAGCCACCCGCTTCAGGCGCGAAGAAGATGACACCAGTGAAGATCATCAGGAACACGCTGACGGCAAAAACGTCGTGCACCGTGTAGTAAGGATGGAATGGAATGCCGTCAAGCGGATGTCCATTGGCGTCTTTGTGTTTTTTGATTTCCACACCGTCGGGGTTGTTCGAGCCGACTTCATGCAACGCGATCAAATGCGCCACCACCAAGCCCAGCAGTACCAGCGGCACAGCGATCACGTGAAACGCAAAGAAGCGGTTCAAGGTGGCATCGCCCACCACGAAGTCGCCGCGGATCAGCAACGCCAGATCAGGACCGATGAATGGAATGGCCGCGAACAAGTTCACGATCACCTGAGCGCCCCAGTAGCTCATCTGGCCCCAAGGTAGCAAATAACCCATGAAGGCTTCGGCCATCAGCGCCAAGAAAATAGCGCAACCGAAAATCCAGATCAACTCGCGTGGTTTGCGGTAGCTGCCGTACATCAGGCCGCGGAACATGTGCAGATAAACCACGATGAAGAACGCGCTGGCACCTGTCGAGTGCATGTAGCGAATGAGCCAGCCCCAAGGGACGTCGCGCATGATGTACTCGACAGAGCCGAAGGCCAATGCGGCGTCCGGCTTGTAGTGCATCGTCAAAAAGATGCCGGTGACGATCTGGATCACCAGAATCAAGAGCGCAAGGGAGCCAAAAACGTACCAGAAGTTGAAGTTCTTCGGTGCGTAATACTCGCCCATGTGCTCGTTGTACAACTTGCTGGCGGGAAAACGGTTGTCAACCCAGTTCAGCAACTTGGCGCCCACAGGGGCGTCGGGGGAAATTTCTTTGAATTCAGCCATAACAGTTCCTACTCAGTTACGAGCCCAGGTCACGAATTCACGCGAAAAGGGCTCAGACAAGCTTCAGGCCTTTTGATCTTCGCCAATCAGCAACCGGGTTTCCGACAGGTACATGTGGGGCGGCACTTCCAGATTGTCGGGGGCGGGTTTGTTTTTGTAGACGCGTCCGGCCATGTCAAAGGTCGAACCGTGGCAAGGGCATAAAAAGCCACCATGCCAATCGTCTGGCACCGAAGGCTGGGCCCCCGGCTGAAATTTATCCACCGGCGAACAACCCAAGTGCGTACAAATGCCCACCGCCACCATGACTTCAGGCTTGATCGAACGATTGATGTTGCGGGCGTAGGCAGGTGTCAACTCGCTCTGCTTGCGCTCGGATTTTGGATCGGCCAACTGGTCTTCGGCTTTGGTCAAAGCGTCCAGCTGCTCGGGCGTGCGCCTGAAGATCCAAACAGGCTTGCCGCGCCATTCGACTGTCAATTTTTCGCCCGGCTTGATGGTGGAAATATCCACCTCTACCGCAGCACCGGCGGCTTTGGCACGTTCGGATGGCTGAAAAGTGCTCACAAAGGGCACGGCAACAGCCGCAACACCCGCGCCACCAACTGCACACGTGGCAACGATCCAATTTCTTTTTTGATGGTCGACTGCGGCACCGGGAGGTGCGGCAACGCTTGATTTATCGCTCGCTTGGGTCATGAGATTCCTTCAAGAACTCGCTTGAAAAAGGCTTAATGTGGTCAACCCGGCATTGTAGCGGAGCGCCGAATCGGACTTTGCAACTGATGAACAAATGCTTCGACATTGGCGCACTCAACATCACTGCGCCAATACGCGCGCCATGCGAATGGCCGCCAGCAGGCTGGCCGCATCGGCTTGGCCGGTACCGGCAATGTTAAAGGCCGTCCCGTGGTCTGGGCTGGTGCGCAACAGCGGCAAGCCCAGCGTGACATTGACACCCTGCTCCACACCCATGTACTTCACAGGGATCAGACCTTGGTCGTGGTACATCGCCAGCACCACATCAAACTCTCCCGCGAGCCCGTCTTTGGCGCGGGCACGCATGAAAACGGTGTCGGGGGCAAACGGCCCACTGGCCCTTATCCCGGCAGCTTGCGCGGCCGCAATAGCGGGTGCAATGATCTCTATTTCTTCGCGCCCGAAAAGGCCCCCTTCACCGGCATGCGGATTCAAGCCCGCAACGCCGATCTTTGGCGCTCGGCCCAGCACTTGGCTTAACGCTGAATGGGTGATCTGCAGCGTCTCAAGCACTGCCTCAAACCGCACAGACTCGATCGCCTCACGCAGAGACACATGGATGCTGACCAGAACTGTTTTGAGCTCAGGATTGGCCAGCATCATGCGCACCGGCACTTGGGCAACTGGCTCACCCAAAAAAGCCGCCGCTTGCGCTTGCAGCATTTCGGTGTGACCTGGAAAACGCGCGTACTCGCCGCCCGCTGCTGCCAGCGCTTCTTTGTGAATCGGCGCCGTCACCATGCCGCGCGCCTGACCCGACAGCACAGCTCGCGCCGCGGCCACGATGCACTCAGCTGCGGCACGACCGGACTCAGCGCTGATCTGACCGTAGGCCGGCGGTGCAGCCAACGTGCAGCCTTGCCAGACGCCGATGCAATGCGGCGGCAAGCTTGGCCCATCGTCCAGACTTGTCAACTCGGCAACCGCCAAGGCGAAGGAGTTGCCGTCTGTGTGAGCATGCTGATGGCGCCAGGCAGCGGCTAACTGAGCAGCCCGGCGCATCACCGCGACGTCTCCCACCACAATGCAGCCGGTCATGTCGCCAGGCGCCTCCATGCAGGCTTTGGCAATGATTTCGGGGCCAATGCCAGCAGCATCACCCATGGTGATTAAAAATGGAAGTGCGGTGCTCATGAAGTTCAAGCCGGGTTGTCGATGTCGATGAATTGATGCAGCAAGCTGTGTTGCGCTGCGACATAGGCAACCAAAGCCGGTGCACCGTAGCGCTCTGAGGCGTGATGACCGCAGGCTATATAGGCCACGCCCATCTCGCGGGCATAGTGGGCCTGCGGCTCTGAAATTTCACCCGTGATGAACACATCAGCACCAGCGTCTATGGCCGCCTCAAAATAGCCTTGGGCACCGCCGGTACACCAAGCGATATGTTGGATGGCGGCAGTTTGACTGTCAGGCCGGTCGACCAGAACCACCTGTCGCCCCAACATGGCAGAAATATGGCTGGCTAAGCTGTCGGCTGTCGTGAATGCAGCACCTGCCAAGCTGCGACCCATAAAACCCAGACCTGACTCGCCAAAGCGCCCCCTCTCTCCCTCGTGAGGTACCAGACCAAGAAGTCGCCCAAGCTGCGCGTTATTGCCCAGCTCCGGGTGCGCATCGAGCGGCAGGTGATAGGCAAACAGATTGATGTCATGCGCCAGCAGCAAGGCCAGTCGCTGCTTCATCCAACCCGTGACGCGACCGTCCTGACCGCGCCAAAAAAGACCGTGATGCACAAATATGGCATCCGCTTGCCAAGCCACCGCAGCCTCAATCAACGCCAAGCTGGCCGTCACGCCGGAGACGATGCGCAGCACCCTCGCCTTGCCTTCGACCTGCAGGCCGTTCGGGCCGTAATCCTTGAAGCGTTCGGGCTGCAGCAGATGGTTGAATGTCGTCAGCAGCTCAGCTCTGGGGACGCCATGGGCCAGTTCACAGAAATTTTCCATCTCAATTTTTTGTACAGTCACACTACGTTCCCGGTGTTGAATTCGCTGAAAAGTCCACCTCGCTCAGATTATCGGCGCGGCAATCGGTGAAAATCTGTTGTCTTTGTTAGAGTCGTTGACTGTCATGCTGACGTTTTTTTCACCGTGTTTTGATTTTGGGCCACCACCACCATGCGCAGAACTTGGCTTTTGTTTTCACAGTCGGTGACCGTCTTGCTGGCGGTTTATTTCGTGCTTGTCAGCCTGAAGCCGCAATGGTTAGAGCGCGGCAGCCATTCAGGCGCACTGACGGTGATTGAAGCGCCCGCCGGCAGCACGGCCAGAACAACAGGCGGCGCACCCGGCAGTTTCAGTGCCGCAGCCAAAGCCGCGTCGGGCGCAGTCGTCAGCATCATTGCCAGCAAAGCCGCCGCCCGCACACCGAACACTGAAGACCCCTGGTTTCGCTTTTTCTTTGGTGATCAGGTCCGCAATGAAGCACAGGTCGGCCTAGGCAGTGGCGTTATCGTCAGTCCGAACGGCTACATCCTCACCAACAACCATGTGGTCGAAGGTGCGGACGACATCGAAGTCATCCTCATCGACTCGCGCAAAGCCAAGGCCAAAGTCATCGGTACCGATCCGGAAACCGACCTTGCCATCCTCAAGATCGAACTCGACAAACTCCCGGTCATCGTGCTCGGCAGTTCTGAGGCCCTTGAAATTGGCGATCAGGTGCTGGCCATTGGCAACCCCTTTGGTGTCGGACAAACCGTCACCGGCGGCATCATCAGCGCGCTCGGTCGCAGCCAGCTCGGCATCAACGTGTTTGAGAATTTCATCCAGACCGACGCGGCCATCAACCCTGGCAACTCAGGTGGCGCGCTGGTCGACACGCAAGGCCGTTTGCTAGGCATCAACACGGCGATTTATTCGCGCTCAGGCGGCTCTATGGGCATCGGCTTTGCTATTCCGGTGTCGACTGCCCGTCAAGTGTTGGAGAGCATCGTCAGGGACGGTCAGGTGACACGCGGCTGGATTGGCGTCGAGCCACGGGAGTTGAATCCTGAACTGGCACAGACCTTCAATATCTCAGCCAAAAGCGGCGTCATCATCACAGGTGTGCTGCAAAACGGCCCCGCCGCGTTGGCCGGCATCCGTCCTGGCGACGTCATCACTGCGGTGGCCCAGAAACCGGTGAACAACGTCGCAGAATTGCTCAGCGCCGTAGCGTCCTTGAAGCCAGGCGTGAGTGCGCCGCTGAAAGTAATCCGTGGAGATAACGCCTTAGAAGTGGCCGTGACACCCAGTAAACGCCAGCGGCCGGCACTGCCGCGTTAACTTAGCAGGACAGCCGGCCGCATTCAGCTGGCCACTCAAGGGTTCGGGACGCTTTCCTCGGGCTCTGTGTCAGGCGCTTTGGTGTGCTTGACAAACATTTGAGCCGCCAGAATGCCGACTTCGTACAAGCCGCCGACAACCCCGAGCAACATAATCATCGAGCCCGCATCAGGAGGGGTTACCAGCGCCGTGCCAACCGCAGCGAGCACCCAAAAATAGCCTCGGTACTCGCGCAACTGAGCGACAGTGAGGATACCCATGCGGACCAGCAAAATAACGGCGATCGGCACTTCAAACGCCAACCCGAAAGCCATGAACATGCCAATGACAAAGTTGAGGTATTCCTCGATATCAGGTGCTGCGGTGATCGACTTAGGCGCAAAGCTCTGGATGAACGAAAACACCTGTCCAAAAACAAAGTAATAGCAAAAAGCCACGCCGATAAAAAACAGCAACGTACTCGAGATAACCAGCGGCATGATCAACTTTTTTTCGTGCGCATAAAGTCCAGGCGCGACAAATGCCCAGACTTGGTAGAGAACCACCGGCAAAGCAATCATGAATGCAGCCATGAACATGATCTTGATAGGGACAACAAAGGGCGAGATCACATTGGTGGCAATCAGCGTGGCACCCTTGGGCAGACTGGCAATCAGCGGCGCAGCCATCAAGTCATAAAGCGCACCCGGGCCGGGGAACAGAGCCAATACGGCGGCGGCAACAGCAATGGCAATCACGGCTTTGATCATCCGGTCGCGCAGCTCCATGAGGTGCTGCACAAAAGGCTGCTCTGTCCCGGCGAGTTCGTCAGGTTTGTCGGTTGGCGAATCGCTCATGGTCCGGTCACAATAAAAGAAAAATCTCGTCTAGCCATGGGGGATGGCGCGTGTTTTCGGCCGGTAGCGTGCCACTCTGGCCGCACCCGAGAGCGCTTTGGTTCGCACACCTGAGCGCGCTTTGAACCATTGCGGTGTAGCACCCTGCTTGAGTCGCCAGTTCTTACGCGGATTTTTATACTCCGGAAAGCTGATCATGCCGACTGCATCGCTGGCGTAGCTGTTATCGCCGGCCAGATTGGTGGTTTCAGCCCATGTTTTTTCAAAATCACTGGCGCTGGACTGCATCGAGCTTTCGACATCCCGGGCAGCGCCCTCAACGCTGTCCTTCATCTTCTTGAGCTCGTCCAATTCCATTGAGCGACTGACTTCGCTTTTAACGTCAGCCACGTAACGCTGCGCCTTGCCCAGCAAAGTACCCACGGTACGGGCCAAACGCGGCAGCTTTTCAGGGCCGATGACGATCAGCGCGACCGCACCGATCAACGCAATTTTGGAGATGCCGAGATCGATCACGTCAGTTCACGCAGGCGCAAAGCACCCGCTCAGCTTGAAAGCTCAATGCGAACCTGATCAGGGTTTTTGACGCGCTTGCACGTCAATGGTGTTCTTGTCATCAACGGTTGCAGCTGTCGCAGCCGTGACCTGAGCAGGAGGCGTCGTAGCCGCAGCGTCATCCGCCGCAGGTTGTCCGCCTTCTTTTAAGCCGTCTTTGAAGCCTTTGACAGCACCACCGAGGTCACCACCAATGTTTTTCAGCTTCTTGGTGCCGAACACCATGACCACAATCAGCAAGACGATCAGCCAATGCCAGATGGAAAACGAACCCATGTTTCTCTCCTAACCTTTGATGCCGGCCGCAACAGCCGACGTGTATGAATGAATGTCATTCTAAAGCGCTTGGACACGCTCTTAAAAGCTTATGGCAGATTGACCACTGCAGCAGTGTTTTAAACAGTTAACGGCACGCCAGGCCTGGGTTCTTTAACCCCTCAGCCAAGGCCTCGGGCCGCCCATCACATGGATATGCAAATGGTGGACCTCTTGGCCACCCTCAGCGCCCGTGTTCGTAACGATGCGATAACCGCCGTCAGGATACGGCCTGCAACCCTGCTCCAGCGCCAACCGCGGCGCTAGCACCATCATGCGGCCCAACAGCGTTGCGTGCTCAGGGCCGAGTTGAGCCATGGAGGCAATATGGACTTTCGGGATGATGAGAAAGTGCACCGGTGCCCACGGGTTGATGTCATGAAACGCCAGCAACTCGTCATCTTCAAAGACTTTTCGACTGGGAATCTTGCCGGCTGCAATTTTGCAAAAGAGGCAATTCTCAGATACCGCACCCGGCGCATGGCTGTGTTTTTCAAGGCTACTCATAGCGCTGCCACCCCGTGCTGGGGCGGACGATTCGCATTGAACCGCAACCAGCCTTTGATGCAGCGGTACAAATACCAGAGCCAAACAAGCGCGTATGCCAGCATGCCCGGGAACAGAAAAAACAACCACAGCGGCGACAGCAACACCAGCCAGACCAGCGTCCACCAAAACGTCGAGATCATGAAGTTGTGATGCGCGACGTACAAGGGCGTGACTTCATCTGCCCGCCGCAGGTAATTGATGATCAGCGCCACCACAGCAAAGACGCCGCCGCTGAACCAAGCCATGGTGTGCAGGCCGTACAAAATTTGCATGATCAGCCGGTCGCTTGATGTCTTCTCGGCATTGTCAGAGAGTTCTGGGAAAGTCATTGGCGGTGTATCTGGATTTGAAGGCCGGTTTATTTTTCAGCATCCGCACGCAGCAGCGCCTTGCGCAAGGCTTTTTCCTCAATCCCGCTGGTGCCTTCGCGGCGCTCCAACTCGGCAATCACATCGGCCGGCGTCAAGTCGTAATGGGCCAAGGCGATCAAGCTGTGAAACCACAGATCAGCCACTTCGCCAATGAACTTGCCTTGCAGCTCGGGCGTGGCGCCGCCGTGGTCCAAGTCTTTGGCGGCCATGACGGTTTCGGTGGCTTCTTCACCGATTTTTTTCAAGAAAGCGTCGGGACCTTGGTGCAGCAGGCGGGCGACGTAGCTTTGACTAGGGTCGCCACCGTTGCGCACTTTGCGGCTTTCAATCACCTGAGCTAGGCGCGAAAGGGAGTCATTTGAAGTCGTGGTCATGAAAACGGGCGCCTTGCTTATGTGTAGATATGTTTCGGGTCTTTGAGCACCGGCTCTGCCGCGACCCATTGGCCGCCTTGGCTGCCCTCGTAGCGGTGAAAAAAACAGCTGTGGCGCCCGGTGTGGCAAGCGATCGAAGGACCGGTTTCTTGCCCAAGTTGCGTGATTTTCAGCAAAATCACGTCGTTGTCGCAGTCGAGTCGGATGTCGTGCACAGTTTGCACGTGGCCGGATTCCTCGCCCTTGCGCCACAACCGCGCGCGCGAGCGGCTGAAGTACACGGCCCGACCGGAGTCGGCAGTTTCCTGCAGGGCCTCGCGGTTCATCCAAGCAAACATCAGCACGTCGCCGCTGGCGGCTTCTTGCGCAATCACGGGAATCAAGCCCCGCTCGTCCCATCGGACTTCATCTAACCAGTTCATGCTGAGTATTCTCGGTGGTGGTGGTCGTTGATCGGCCGAGTCTCAAAGTCGAACCGGAATGCCGCGCTCAGCCATGCGCTGTTTGGCCTGCTGAACGGTGTATTCGCCGTAATGAAAAATACTCGCGGCCAGCACCGCGTCAGCGCCGCCGATCTGTATGCCATCGACCAGATGGTCCAGGTTGCCAACGCCGCCCGAGGCGATGACCGGCACGTTCACGGCGTCGCTGACAGCGCGGGTCAGCGCCAAATCGAAACCAATTTTGGTGCCGTCGCGGTCCATGCTGGTGAGCAAAATTTCGCCCGCACCACGCCGCGCCATGTCGGTAGCCCAAGCCACCGCGTCAAGACCGGTGTTTTGTCGGCCACCATGACTGTAAACATCCCAACCCGCCCCGCGCGTCAAAGCTTGCTCATCAGAACGGCGCTTGGCATCAATGGCGACGACGATGCATTGCGCGCCGTAGCGCGCCGAGACGTCGTTGATGATCTGCGGATTGGCCAGCGCAGCCGAGTTGAAACTGGTCTTGTCGGCCCCGGCATTGAGCAAGCGCCGCACGTCGTCCACCGTGCGCACACCGCCGCCGACCGTCAGGGGAATAAAAACCTGCGAAGCCACCGCTTCGATGATGTTCAAGATCAGGTCACGACCATCGCTGGTCGCGGTGATATCCAGAAAAGTCAGCTCGTCGGCGCCTTGGTCGTTGTAGCGCGCGGCAATTTCAACCGGGTCACCGGCATCGCGCAGCTCTAGGAAATTGACGCCTTTGACAACCCGACCGCCGGTGACATCCAAGCAAGGAATGATTCGTTTAGCGAGCATGCGGCAATTAACTAGCCGTTGAGCGCGTCAGCGCGTGCCTGCGCCAGCGCGAAATCAAGATCTCCGCTGTAGATCGAGCGGCCGCAAATCACGCCCTCGACGCCCTCGCTCTCAACTTGGCACAAGGCGTCAATGTCAGCCATGTTGGAGAGCCCGCCCGAAGCGATGACCGGAATCCGCAAGGCCTGCGCCAACTTGACGGTCGCCTCAATGTTGATGCCGCTGAGCATGCCGTCACGGCCAATGTCGGTGTAAATGATGGATTCGACGCCGTAATCTTCAAACTTCTTGGCGAGGTCAACGACTTCGTGGCCGGTGAGTTTGCTCCAGCCGTCGGTGGCAACTTTGCCGTCCTTGGCGTCCAAGCCCACAATGATGTGACCGCCAAAAGCGGTGCAGGCGTCCTGCAAAAAACCGGGATTTTTGACAGCCGCTGTGCCGATGATGACGTAGCGCAAACCCGCATCCAGATAGCGTTCGATGGTGTCAAGGTCGCGAATCCCGCCGCCGAGCTGCACGTCCACCTCACTGCCCACTTCGAGCAAGATCTTGCGAATAGCGGCCTCGTTTTTGGGCTTGCCGGCAAAGGCGCCGTTCAGGTCGACCAAGTGCAGGCGCCGCGCGCCTTTGTCGACCCAGCTGCGCGCCATGGCCGCAGGGTCTTCGCCGAAGGTGGTGGACTGGTCCATGTCGCCCTGTTTGAGGCGAACGCAGTGACCGTCTTTCAGGTCAATCGCGGGG
>Ga0075464_10000302_pt1 | contig 21303 bp, 21 predicted proteins | sample DEB19_08_DNA_5_FD_75068 | JGI IMG/M metagenome (GOLD analysis project Ga0075464, IMG submission 75068) | Aqueous microbial communities from the Delaware River and Bay under freshwater to marine salinity gradient to study organic matter... | ecosystem: Environmental > Aquatic > Marine > Coastal ...
AAGGCGCTGAGCGTGCTGCGCAAGTCGTTGGGTGCATGTTCGCCATCAATCAGCAGCCAGTCGAAACCAGCGGTGGCGCTGACTTCCGCCAGATAGGGTTCAGCCATCGACAGCCACAGCCCGATCTGCGGCTGTTGGCTGGCCAGCGCAGCTTTGAACTTATTGCCAGCGATCATGAATCACTCCCCTAAAACGATTTTGTTGGCGGCAATCAAGTCGGCCCATTTTTTCATCTGGCCAGCCAGAAATTTCTGAAAGGCCTCAGGTGTGTTGCCCACAGGTGTGAGACCCACGGCCGCCAATCGCTGACGCACATCGGCTGATTGCGCTGCTTGCTGGCAGGCCTGCGAGAGTCTTTCAACAACGGCTGCTGGCGTGCCGCCCGGCATAAAAAAGCCATTCCATTCGATGATGACAATGTCCTTGTAGCCGAGCTCGCTGAAGGTCGGCACATCTGGCAATGCCGGGACGCGTTCGGCTGAGGTCACGGCCAGAGGCCTGAGCCGGCCTGATTTGATGTGACCGAGCGCTGACGAGCTGTTGGCGAAGTAGGTGTTGACCTGACCGCCTATGAGGTCGGTCATGGCGGGTGCGCCGCCTTTGTAGGGCACGTGAATCATGTCGATACCGGTCTGATTTTTCAGCAGTTCGCCGGCCAAATGGGCCGCTCCGCCCGCGCCATAGGAGGCGTACGAGATTTTTCCGGGGTTGGCCTTGGCATGCTCGACAAAACCTTTGACCGAGGTGAACGGCGATGCGCTGGACACCACCATCACGCTGGGCGCGTCCACCGCTTGGCTGACCGGAATCAGGTCTTTGGTGAAGCTGTAGGGCAGCTTGCGTGAGACCGCGTTCACAGCAGATGCAAACGCATCGAATAGCACGGTGTAGCCATCGGCCGGGGCTTGCGTCACCAGTGTGGCGGCGACGATGCCGCTGGCGCCGGGACGGTTTTCAACGACGAAATTCTGGCCGAGGATTTGACTCATGGCCTGCGAGAAAAGGCGGGCTGAGTTGTCGGCACCGCCGCCGGCAGAGTAGGGCACGACGACGCGAATCGGTTTGGACGGGTAGGCCTGCGCCTGCGCTGAAAACGGTGCCCCCAAGCCAGCGGCGGCAAGCGCCAACAGCGCATTTCTTCGGGTGGGTTGTGTTGCATTCATGGTTGTCTCCTGGCTTTTATTTATTTAGTTTCAAAACCGTAAAGTGCAGCCGCGTTGCCGACCAAAATTTGCTGCCGCAACGCCGCCTCAGGCACCCATTGGGCGAGCAGCGCAAACAGCGCCGTGTCGTCGGGGCGTTGTTGCTTTTCGGTCGGGTGTGGCCAGTCGCTGCCCCAGACCATCTGGTCGGGTGCGGCTTGGACCAAGGCTCGTGCAGCAGCAAAGCTGCCTTCGTAATGCGGGCCACAGGCGTCCAGGTAAGCCCCTGAGAGTTTGACCCAGGTGTTACGGCGGGCTAGCCGCTGTTTGACGATGTCGAAGGCGGCTTGATTCAGCCCGCCTTCGGGGGTTGGCAGGCGAGCCATGTGGTCGAACACCAGCGCGCAGGGCAGGCGCTCAATCAAGGCGGCGTGCGCCACAATTTGTTCTGCGCGCAAATGCAGTTGCACATGCCAGCCCAGCGCGTGAACACGCTCCGCCAAGGGCTCAATCATGTCAAACGATGTGACGGATGTGACAGGGTCAAACAAGGTGAAGCGAATGCCCCGAATGCCACCCGCGTGCAGCGCACGCAGTTCGTCATCACTGACGTTGGGGTGCAGCACCGCCACACCCCGCGCATGTTGGATCCCTAGTTGCGCAATAGCGTCCAGCGTGACGCGGTTGTCCGTGCCGTAGACCGTCGGTGTGACGATCACCGTGCGCTGCGTGCCCAGCACGTGTTGTATGTCGCGTTGGTAGTCTTGCACCGTGCAGCCACTGAGCAATTGCCTGCCGGCTAGCGGTGCAAAGCGCGCATCGTAAATATGAATGTGCGCATCACAGGCGCCTTGGGGTGCGAGGCTGGCTTGTCGCTGCGCTTCAGCGCGTATGGCTTCGGAGTGTTGACCGAGCGTCGGTGCTGCAAACGGAGCCGGCCCGGGTGTTCGGCTGAACTCAACCGGCGCGGTGAAGCCGCGATAGCGCCCGACCACCGGGTGCTCATAGTCGGTGATCAGCCCTTGCGCCAAGACTTGGCGGTCGCCAAACATGTCTTCGACGGAACGCGCTGCGGCACACGGAACCTCTTCGCCAAAAACGGCTTCCCATTCGAGCGCACTGCGCTCTGCCAGCGCCCGATGCAGCAGCGGCAAAATGTCGCTCTGGTGTTGTGCGCGTTTGCGCACTGTGTCGTAGCGTTCGTCTTGGGCCAGCTCGGGCAGGCCAATTTTTTCGCACAGGGCGCACCAAAAATGCGGCGTGTTGGCGGAGATGTAGAGATGGCCCTCTCGTGTCGGGTGCAAGCCCGTGATGCCGCCCGAGCGCATGTCGCGCCCGACGTCCTTGGGTTCGTCCTCAGCCCAGACCAGTCGCGCTGATTGCATGGCCAAGGCGCTGCGCAGCAGCGAGATACCCACATGCTGGCCAACGCCGCTGCGCTCGCGTTCGTACAGCGCCGAAGCGACACCCGCAGCCACCAAGGCCGCGGCATAGTAGTCGACCACCGAGCCGTAGACGATTTCAGGCGGGCCATCGGCTTTGCCTTGCAGTGTGCAGATGCCGGTCATCGACTGCAGCACTTGGTCGTAGCCGGCTTTCTCACTCAGTGGGCCGGTCTCGCCGTAGCCGCTGACAGCGCAATAAATCAGGCGTGGGTTGATCCGTTGAAGTTGTTCGTAGCTGATGCCCAAGCGTGGCGCCACGCTGGGGCGAAAGTTGTGCACCAGTACGTCGGCGGTGCGCACCAGCGCCAACAACGCATCAAGGTCGGCGGGCTTTTTGAGGTCCAGCACCACGCCCAGCTTGCTGCGATTCACGCCTAAAAAAGCCCGGCTCTCAGTTTCAAGCGTCGACGGATATTTGCGTAAGTTGTCCCCAATGGGCGGCTCGATTTTGATGACCTCTGCGCCTTGGTCTGCCAGCAACGCACAGCCATAAGGTCCGGCAATGTAGGCGCTCAAATCGAGGACCCGCAAGCCGCTCAACGGCCCTATTTTTCCCGAGCGCACGGGCAAGGCGGATGCCTTTAATGAGTTCATGGCAGTACTTTTTAAAGAGGTTTCAGGCTGCTGATGCCGAGCTGGGCGGCAGTGGCCAGAATAGCCTCGGCACGCCGCACAAAGGGTGCGTCAATCATCTTGCCGTCCACCACATAAGCGCCCACATTTTGGGTGTCAGCGCTGTGGGCCGCGGCCACCACGCGCTGGGCGTGTGCAACTTCCTCGTCAGTCGGCCGAAAAGCTGCATTCGCCAGCGCCACTTGCTTGGGATGAATGCAGCTCTTGCCCAGAAAGCCCAGTCTGCGCGCTTGTTGAGCCTCTGCCAAAAAGCCAGCTTCATCGGCCATATCGGCAAACGCTGCGTCGTAGGCAAACACACCAGCTTCACCCGCCGCCATGCGCACGGCAAACATCGCTTGCTGAATGGCGGCGATGTCACGGCGTGCGATGCCGAGCGGCTCAAACAAATCGCCCAGCCCGAGTTGCAGACCGACCACGCGTGGATCGGCCAGCGCGAGTTCGTGCGCGGTGCGCAAAGCTGTGGGCGTTTCAATGTTCAGCAGCAGACCGATGGTGCCGCTCACCATGTTGTCGATTTGTGCCTGGCCGATGGCCTGCGATGTTTTGCGCACATCATTCGCATCGCGCGGCTTTGGCAAGTTCAGCATGCGAACGCCGGTCTGCGCCATGGCTTGAATGTCCGCTGCAAAAAATGGCGTGTCCGCTGCGTTGATGCGCACGATGATGGTTTTGCTGCAGCCGGTCAGCGCACCGGAACAGAAAAAATCACGCAGCGCTTTTCGCGCCTCTGCTTTGCGTGTGGGTGCCACGGAATCTTCCAGATCGAAAGACAAGGCGTCAGCGTCGCTGGTCAGAGCCTTGGCAAAAAGTTCGGGCCGCGACCCTGGGACAAATAACTTGCTTCTCATAGCCGGCAAGTCTGCCACTTTCACGCTGAAAAATGAACCCTTGAAGGATGAATATTTACAGAGTCGACTCGCCGCGTGTGTTTTGCGATACTTCGAAAACACATAAAAAGGAGACACGATGCGCATGAAACGATACACCTTGGTGGCTTTGGCGATGCTTTGCACGCCGCTTGCAACACTGGCTCAATCGCCCTGGCCAGCCAAGCCCATCACACTGGTGGTCGGCAGTGCACCTGGCGGCTCGAACGACACCTTTGCCCGTGCGATGGCCAAGCGTCTGCAGGACGCTTTAGGGCAGCCGGTGTTGGTGGACAACAAGCCGGCTGGAGGTGGCGTGATTGCCAACGCCTTCGTGGCCAAGTCGCCGCCGGATGGTTACTCGCTGGTGGTTTTGTCGTCGACCTTCACCACCGGTGCAGCGATTCGCAGCAACCTCCAATACGATGCCGTCAAAAGTTTCAAGCCCATTGCCATGCTGGCCAAAGGCCCGCTGCTGGTGACCGTGCCGATAGCGTCTCCCTTCAAGACCATGGGTGAACTCGTGTCCTATGCCAAAGCCAATCCCGGAAAATTGAACTACGGCACATCGGGTTCCGGCAGCATCAACCATTTTGCGACCGAGTTGTTTTCAGATGCGGCGGGTATCAAAATTGTTCACGTGCCCTACAAAGGCATGGGTCCGGCCACGAACGATTTGCTCGGTGGTCAGATTGACATCTTGGTGGCCAGCGCGCCGTCCATTCTGTCGCAGGTCAAAAGTGGCAAGGTTCGTGCGCTGGCCGTGACGACCGCGACGCGATCACCGGTGGCGCCCGAGTTGCCGTCGCTTGAGCAATCTGGCTACAAGGGCAGTGCGTCCGAACTGTGGTGGGGCGTGCTAGCAGCAGCCGGTACACCGCAGTCCATCGTCGACCGGCTCAACACTGAGATCAACAAGATTATCGAATCCCCGCAAATGAAGGAGTTCTTCCTGCGCGAAGGTGCAGAACCTGCCTCCATGAAACCGGCTGAGTTCGAGATGTTCCTTGCCGCTGAAATTGAGCGCTGGAAGAAGATCGCCAAAGCGGCTGACATCAAGGCTGAGTGATTCAATTCGGCAGCAACTTGCCGGGGTTCATCAACTTCATCGGGTCGAGGGCATGTTTGACCCGCCGCATCACGTCAATTTCAAGCGGTGTTTTGTACATCGCCATCTCGTGATTTTTGAGTTGTCCAAGTCCGTGTTCGGCGCTGAATGAACCTTGCATGCGGGCCACGACGTCGAGCACGATGACGTTGACGTGGTCGGTTTCTGCTTGCCACTCAGCGGCGCTCATGCCGGCCGGGCCTGAGACGTTGAAGTGCAGATTGCCGTCGCCAAGATGGCCGTAAACAACCGGCCTGACACCCGGGTAAGCGGCGTGCAACAGCGGCAGAACTTCCTCGATGAAGGCCGGCACGCTGGAGACTGCCACGGCGATGTCGTGTTTGATGTTACCGCCGTCGTGTTGCTGGGCCTCGCTGATGTTCTCGCGCACCATCCACAGCTCATTGGCTTGCGCTTCGGAGGTGGCGATCAAGACATCGTCGATGACGCCACGTTCCAATGCAATTTCAAGCGCGGCTTGAAAGGCGCTGTCGATTGCGGCTTGCTCACCGCCGTCGTTGGCTTGCATCAAAACATGCCAAGGGCAGGGCTCGGCCAACAGCGCTGGCGTGGCTGGGAAATACCGCTTGACCATGGCCACGCTGGCGTCGCTCATCAACTCAAACGCGGTGAAGCGGTCGCCCATGGCGCCGCGCATCAGGCCGAGCAATTCCAAGGCCTGCTGCGGCGTCTGAAACCCCGCAAATGCCACCGCTCTGTAGCGTGGCGCAGGGAACAGTTTGAGCACTGCGGCCGTGATGACGCCGAGCGTGCCTTCCGAGCCAATGAACAGGTGTTTCAGGTCGTAGCCGGTGTTGTCTTTGCGCAAGGCTTTGAGCAGATTCAGCACCTGGCCATCGGGCAACACCACTTCCAGGCCCAAGACCAAATCACGCGTGTTGCCGAAGCGCAGCACCTGCACGCCGCCGGCGTTGGTGGCGATGTTGCCGCCAATCTGGCAGGAGCCTTCCGCGCCTAGGGAGAGCGGAAACAAGCGCTCGTGTTGGGCGGCGAGTTCTTGCAATGTTTGCAGCACGCAGCCGGCTTCCACCGTCATGGTGTTGTTCAGGGGCGAGATGTCGCGCACGCGGTTCAGCCGCGACAAACTCAAAATCACTTGCTCGCCGCTGCTGTCAGGCGTGGCGCCGCCGCACATGCTGGTGTTGCCGCCTTGCGGAACGATGCTCACGCCGTGGGCTGCGCACAGCGTCACCAGCGCGGCCACCTGCTGCGTGTCGGCGGGCCGGCAAACTGCTAGGGGCACGCCGGTGAACACGCCGCGCCAGTCGGTGGCGTAGCCAGCGAGGTCGCTTGTGAGAACATGGGATTCACCCAGCATTGCGCGGGCTTGACTTAAAAAATCAGACATTTTGAGCGGCCATGACGGCTTAAACTTGTTCAAGCGCTGAGGCGACGGATCAAGTTAAAGCCCATGTCCAAGATCGGGCGCACCACAGTTCGACCCTCAATTCTATCGACGAGTGCTTGCGCTGCCCGTTGCCCAATGGCGGCACCGTCGACGCGTACCGTCGACAAAGGGGGATCGGTATCTATCGCGAACGGCAAGTCGCCAAAGCCAAATACCGCGATGTCTTCAGGCACTTTCAGCCCGCGGCTTTTGGCCTCGATCAAAACACCCATCGCGATCATGTCGGTGCTGCAAAAAATACAATCAAGCGTAGGAATCTGTTTCAAGAGTTGTGCCAAGCCTGCGCGACCATCCCCCAGGGATGTTGGCGACGAAACCCAGACCACGGGCGACCCCTCAGCGCCTGCGTGCAACAAGTTGAGCTTTTTCAGCGCATTTAAAAATCCGTGAGCACGCAGCATGGTCCGCGGATCATCGCCTGAAACCAGGGCTGGAATGCTGCGACCCAGCGCTTTGAAATAGTGTGCAACAGCTTCGCCAATGGCTTCGTGCGAAAAGCCGAAGAGCATGTCGATAGGGGTTGGCGTGGTGCCCCAAACTTCAACCACGGGGATCCCCGACTGAAGCAGTTTTTCTAACGATGTTTCTGACGTCAACAAGCGTGCCAACACAATACCGTCGGGTTGGCTTTGAAGCAGTTCGTCAAGCAGGAGGTCCTCGTCCTTGTTGGCGTAACCGCTTTCGTTGAGCGCCATTTGAAAGCCGTGCAGGCCCAAGGTGGTGTTCAGCGATTGAATCAAGGCGTCAAAAATAGTCCCCGAGATGGCGGGAGTCAGCACCGCCACGACTTTTTTCGGCGGCACCGCTGTGATTTTCAGGGGCAGGTAGCCCAGAAGCTTGACGGCGGCCAGGACTTTGTTGCGCGTCGGCCATGCGACGGCATCCGGGTTGTTCAGCACCCTTGAGATGGTTTGCTGCGATACATGTGCAACGAGGGCAACATCCGCCAGCGTGACGCGGCCTGTGGCGCGGCGAATCCGGGTATTTTTCGGCGTGATGGCCGGTGGCTTGAAACCATTCATGGGTGTCAGTTGTCTGGTTGAGCTTCAGTGGTAAAGATTAACATAAAGACGATAGAAAATATTATTACAACCATTGCTTCTAGTGGAAGCCCCTAGATTGACAGCTTGATCTGCAGAAAATAACCTTGAAGTTTTCATTCGGCGATCAGTCGATATCAACAAGGAAAATTCATGACACGCTTCACTCGTATCTTTCGATTTCCCATCGTCGTGCTGTTTGCTTTGATCACGGGCGTCGGTGTCGCTTCTGCGGCAGAGTACCCAACGCGTCCGGTGAAGTGGGTTGTGGCTTACCCGCCGGGAGGCACCACGGATGTGCTGGCGCGCATCATGGCGCAATGGCTGACGGAAAAGCTGGGTCAGCCTTTTCTCGTCGAGAACCGGCCCGGCGCCGGCAACAACATCGGCACCGAGGCGGTGGTCAACGCGGCGCCCGACGGCTACACCATGCTCTTGGTGAACCCTGCTCACGGTATCAACGCGTCGCTCTACAAAAAGCTGCCTTTCAACGTCATTCGTGACATCACGCCGGTCGCGGGCATGGTGCGAACGCCCAACGTGATGGTCGTCACCAACACCTTGCCAGTGAAAACGGTGGCTGAGTTCATTGCCTACTGCAAGGCGAATCCGAGCAAGGTCAACATGGCCTCTTCGGGCAGCGGCACTTCGACCCACTTGTCGGGCGAGTTGTTCAAAGTCATGACCGGCTGCAACATGACGCACATCCCTTACAAAGGCGCTGGCCCGGTGTTGACCGACCTGATCGCTGGCCAGGTGCAGGTGTTCTTCGACAATTTGCCCTCGTCTGCGGCGCACATCAAGGGCGGCACCATTCGTGCATTGGCCGTGACCTCGGCGGCGCGCGAACCGTCTTTCCCTGCGCTGCCCACAGTGAGCGAGACCGTCCCCGGTTACGAGGCCACCGCGTGGTTTGGTATCGGCATGCCCAAAGGCTCGCCGCGCGAAGCCATTGACAAGGTCAACGCGGAAGTGAATCGTGCGCTGGCAGACCCGAAGATGCGCGAACGCCTCGCCGCCCTGGGCGGCCTGCCGATTGCTGGCACGCCCGCAGATTTCGGAAAAATGATGCAGGAAGAAACCGACAAGTGGGCTAAAGTCGTTGCTGCATCCGGCGCTTCCATCGATTGAAACCAGCCCATGACAACACCTGCCATTGATCTCGCCCAACTCCAAAGCGCCGTTGATTTTTCTGTTGCCCATGAGACATCTTGGGGCCGCGACAACGACGACAGCTGGGGCATTCACAAGCTAGACCCGCCGCCGTGGAACCGGCTGCTCGGGCCGGTGCATCCGCGCGGGCCGGTCTCTGGCGTGGTGCGGGTTGGCGGTCGGCAGCTGGTCGAATGGGGCGAGCCGCATCGGGCTGACCTGACTTTTTCAATCGCCAAAACCTACCTTGCGCTGCTGGCTGGCGTGGCCCACGACCGGGGCTTGTTGCCGGACTTGAATGAGCCGGTCAGCGCCAAGCTCAAAGGCATTGGTTTTGACACTGCGCACAACCAGTCCATCACGTGGCTGCAACTGCTGCAGCAAACCAGCGAGTGGGAAGGCGCATGTTTTGGCATCCCGGACCAAGTCGACCGCTACCGGCATTTGCAGTACCAGCCAGCGCGCCCTGACGCGAAAGACGTTGGCAACAAAGGCGATGCGCGCCCGCTGCAAACACCCGGCACTTTTTGGGAATACAACGACGTTCGCATCAATCAGCTGGGGCTGGCGCTGCTGCATTTGTTCAAACGTCCCTTGCCCGAGGTTTTTCGCGAGGCCATCACCCAGCCTGTCGGTCTCAGCGACGGCTGGCGTTGGGAGGGCTATGACAACAGCTGGGTTGAAATCGATGGTCAGCGCATGCAGTCTGTTCCCGGCGGTACGCATTGGGGTGCGGGCTTGTCGATTGGCAGTGTTGACCAAGCCTTGATCGGCCAGATGATGCTGGACCAAGGCCGCGTTGGCGACCGGCAAGTGGTGTCGCCAGCTTGGGTGCGCCGCATGCTTGAGCCTTGCAGCATCGCGCCTTGGTACGGCACGCTGGTGTGGCTGAACCGCCTGCGTGGCGTTTGCCCCAGCGCTTCTGCTGCCAGCTATTTTTGCATTGGGGCCGGTGCCAGCGTCGTGTGGATTGACCCTGACCGGGACTTGGTGGCGGTGGTGCGTTGGATTGATGGCGCGCGGATCGACGGTTTTTGTCAGCGCGTGTCGGCGGCTGTACGCGTTATCGCGGCCAAGTCAGTCCAGGCTTCGTCGGCCGCTAGTTGAACAAGGCACCGGCCGGGTCAAAGCAGTTCATCAACGCGGGCGGGGCTTGCGGCGCCCGGTCTTGGATGTAGCCGCGTATCAGCGTTGCCGATTGCCACGGCGCGGTGGTGCCGCTCCAGATCGCGCCATCCACAATCCGTGCACCTTGCGGGCTGCTTGTCAGCAGCACCACGGCTGGGTTGAGGGTTGAAAATTCAAGCTCGGCCAGCAGCCATGGGCCTTGCTGCAGCAAGCCCAGCAGGCGCGCATCGTGGGAGCTCGGGGGGCTGAAATTTTGGATGGCACGCAGGGCTTCACCAGCCTGCGGACTGTTGACGTCAACCACTTGCACTGAGCCGCACTGCCGCAGCACGGCGTTGGTCTGGTTCATGAATGCGCCCAGAACGTCGTGCTTTTTGCCTTGATAACTCAAAAAGTAAGCGCCGTCCTGGCGCTCAATCTCAACATGCGCTTTCAGCACGCCCAAGGTGGTCAACACCAACAGGGTGAGGGCGACGTGTTTTTTCATCTAGGACTTTGAAGTTCAGCCCCAATTGAGGCGTTCAAATCCTAACACCGACGATCGATGCAGCAGATGGCTTCAAGCCCTCAGCAGAGCTGCCTAAGCGGCCATTCCGTGAGCGCGATCAAGACAGCTGCCGAGTGCTTTGAAATAATCGCTGGCCTTGTTTGTCGGGATGACGTACTTGATGCGGTTGTCCTCTTCATCAATTTGAAGCGTGATGAGACCTTTGTGGCGCAGTCCTTTGAGCAATCGGTGAGACGTGCTGTAGGACATGTCAGTGTCAAATTGCATCGCGTTCATGACCGTGACTTTTCGGTCATGAATCCAAGATGGTGCCAACCGGTTCAGCAGTCTTTCTGCAATCGGGCTGAGCTTCATGAAGTCATGCGACGTACGAATATCGCTCACAAGCCTGAGAAAATGAACGTGAGCGAGGGACTCTATGGTTGTCTTCAGCATGGTCGTTGTTTCTAGTGAATGAACAGCGCATGGTGTGAGATGGCTGTGTAAAAAATTAAAAACCCGATATTTGAAGTGTTAAAGTCCGAAAACTTGTTAATTTTGTAACATTTATAGGTATCACTTACAAAGGCGCCTGAGTCATGTTGCAGTCTGAATTTTGTGGTACTTCATTCGCTGCCAAGAGGCTCGGCCTGTCGGTCGGGACGGTTCAGGCCCTGGTCGAAAAAAATGAGCTCAAAGCGTGGAAAACCGACGGTGGTCACAGGCGCATCTCCATGCAGTCGATTGCTGAGTACCAAAAGCGCTTCGGTCAGTTTGACGGTCAGCTCAAAGATCCTTCTGCGTCACTGAAGGTGCTGATCGTTGAAGAAAGTAGCGAGACACATGACTTGATTCAAAACATGCGTCTGGGTGCAGGGATCTTGATTGAAAGCGTGTGGATCACGTCTGCGCTGACGGCCCTCATCAACCTCAAGACGATTCAGCCAGATATCTTGATTGCAGATCTCAGCATGCCCAACGTGGATGGTTACGAGTTGCTTCGAACTGTGCGGGCCAACCACTTGGCCAGTTCTCTCGCTCTGGTGGGTTTGACGGTGTCTGATCCCTCAGAACCCAACAACCCTGACAGCCTGTCAGCCCATACGGCGCTGGTCAAGAAGCCGGTTCACGTCCAATGGCTGTATGGCTACTTCGCATCGCAGGTAGCTTTGCGCAGCCAGCCTTTTAGCCTGGTGACAGGGCAGGAAGCCAGTCTCAGCCAGGACTGAGACGCAGCCCCCGGTTGTTCACATGGCGCGCCAGAAGATGTAGTCGGCGGTGTACTTCACGACTTGCTTTTGGTTCACCGTGCCAGCGGCACAAACGGCTTGCGGTGCCACGCCGCCCATGGTGTTCACGCGCTGGATGTAACTCACGCCTTGCATGGCGCCCATGCCCATGGCCGGATTGGCCTTGACCAGTTGCAGGGGAATGTTGCCGGTGCCGTTAGGTGCAACCGCCAATTGGGTGGCCGTCACCTTGGAGCCATCCATCGCTTCCCATGTTGCGGGCGGTCCGTAGTACTTACCGACGGCCTTGCCACTGCGGTCTTTCAGCCCGGCGTCAGGACCCACAAACACCCATTCGAACTGACCGGCCATGTCTTTCTTGGCGCTGCACAGATAGGTGATGTCACCCGCAGCCATGGTTTCCATGGCCACGCGCTGGCCAGCCGGCACCTTGACGGCGTCTGGCATACCGGCTTGGGAGAACGTTGGCATGGAGCCGCCCTGGGTGGCACAGGCGGACAGGCCGACAACGGCGATGAGCGACAAGGTGGTGCGAATGAGCATGGTGAACTACTTTCTAAGAGCGAAGGAAATCAATACAAGGGGAGATCAAGCGTCGGGGTTTAACGCACCGTGATAATTTCTCGGTTCATCGGTGCCAGCAATGCCAGCAGTCGGTTTTGCACGGTGAATGGGATCTTTTCTGCATCCATGGCCAACTGCAAACCTTCCACCAAGTTGTTGAAGGCGGCCTTGTTCACGCCCATGGCCGCATGCGCAGCCTTCATGTCTTGTCCCTTGTAATCGCAAGGGCCGCCAGTCAACTGGCAGACCTGCTCGGTCAGGCTGAACTTCAGGCGCTGCGGCACGGCGTCCTTGAAAAAGGGTTGGATGCGGGGGTCTGCCATCCAACGGTCGACCGCGTTGTCGATGACTTTGGCAATACCGGCTTTTTGCCCGAATGACTGGTAAAGCGCATCCGACATCGGCATGCTTTGAGCCATGACCGGTGCAGACAACAGGGCGGCGCAGGCTAAGCCCAGATTGAGAAAATTTTTTTTCATTTAGGTGTCTTTGTGAGTGGAATGAACAAGGGGCAATGGGCTTTAGAACGCTAATTGGGTCGACAGGTAGTAGCCGGTTTGCTTGCGTTGATTGGGGTTGAGTGCGGAGACGATACGACCCAAGTCCACGTAAGCCGCGGTAATTGAGACGTTCTTGGTCGGCGCCCAAGCAATGAAAATGTCTTTCCAGTCGTCTTCGGCCAGGGCGCTGCCAGGGAGATGGGGTTGCAGGTTGTTGGGCTTGAAGCGGTATTCCGCACCAATGGCGACGTTCTTGCTCAGCAGATAGGCCGCTGAAAATTCGGGCTGCAGGCTACGGCTGTTCTTACCGGGCATGGCAGAACCAAAGCCCAGCAAACCGTTTTGGTTGGCGTTGGTGGAGCGCAGCGTGGCGTTCAGCAGCAAGCCGTTGTTCAAAAATAGCTTGGTGGCGCTGACATACACGTCGGTGCCGCTGTCCTTGACGCCAAGGAAGTTGAATACCGACTGCAAGGAGCCGGGGTCCACGCGTTTGTGTTCCAGTCCGACGGCAATTTGTGGCATCCAGGTGTCGCTGTTCAGCACCGCGTCACCCGCGACCTTGACCTTCAGACCCAGTACGTCCATCTTGATGTGCTCTCCTGACGAGATGCCGAACGGTGCAATTCCGTTGAGCGCAACCGTTGGCGAGGCATCAAAGTCTTGCCGCGCCAAGGACACTTCCACGCGGTCATGGATGCCGATGGCGACACCATAGCCGTTCAAGCTGTAGTCTTGGGTTTTGACGCGGCTGGCGTAGGAGCTGAAGCCTATTTCGCCTTCGGTGGCATTGGTGCCAATCACGGCCCACGGTGTCAAGCCGCCACCGGCCGAGCCGGCAATCGTGCTGACGCCGCCGGTGAGCAACAATTTGTTGGTCTCGGCTTGCGCCAATCCGGTGCTCAAGATCAGGCCCATCGCGGAGGCCAAGAGTGTGGTTTTTTTCATATGATGAGGGTTTTCAATAAAAGTTGAAAAATGCCTTCAGCCTCAAGCACCGAACGTCAAGGCACCCGGCAGCGGACGGCCGAGGGCGTTGGTCAAAATCGTGAAGTGCATGGTTTCGTCGGCAGCCAGACGGCCGGCGACCTTGGCCAGGTCCTTGTTGCCAAAGGCGGGAATCACACCCAGGTAAGCGTTGATGGCGCCGAGTTCCAGGCGGGCGGCCAGGTCCAGCACATCGTTCTGGTTGCGCAGGGCACTGGCGTTCAGGGCTTTGGCGTAAGCGTCCAGTTTCATCTCCATCACTGGCTTGCCACCCAGCTTTTGGATGGTCGACATCAGAATGTCGCGGTGCACTTTGTGGTGACTCTGAAACTGCACGGCAATGTCAAGCACCGGCTTTTGCAGCAGGCCGCTGCCAGCACCCAGTTGGTAGGCGTTGATGGCTTCGTGCTCCAGGCCGAGCGCCACATTCAAAATGCTCACGTCTTTGGAGACGTCGGCGCCCATGCCTTGCGCCAGTGCGCTGTTGCCCGCCAACAGGGCCACCGCCACGGCCGACAGCGTGCAGGTGCGGCCCATGAACAGGCGGCGGGAAGGGGTCGCAGGGGAAGAAGCGAGCGTTTGAAAAGAAGTCATGGTTGTGTCCTTGGGGTTGAGTCAGTGCGTGAAGGGCTTGAAGCGAGCGTCATGTCAGTTGTGTGACCCTTTGAATACGGACCTGACGCGACACTGGATTCAACAAATCCACAAGCTTTAAAAGGGTATTAATTAATTTGAATCAAGTACTTTGTCGACTGCGTATCTGTCCAAGGATCTATAAACAGACACAATCGAGTTATGAACACTGATCCCCATGATCTGGAATTGATCGACTTGCTGGACCGCGTGGCTGCGCAAGACCACGTCGCGCTGAAGGCGCTGTATGACCGCTGCGCCAGCAAACTCTTTGGATTGGCGCTGCGCGTTGTCGGCAACCGGGAGTGGGCGGAAGACGTGTTGCAAGAATCTTTCCTGAGCATCTGGCGTTCCGCCGGCGACTACCGGGCCTCACTCAGCCCGCCGATGGCTTGGCTGGGCCTGATCGTGCGCAGCCGGGGGCTTGATTTTTTGCGCCGCCGGACCACCAGCCGCAGCCATCTCACCCAGGAGCTGGACGACGGCATGGCCGAGACCCTGGAAGGCAATTCCCCTTGCCCTATGGACACGGCCCAAGCCAGCGAGCAGGCCATGGCTTTGCACCAGTGTTTGGGTCGACTCGACAACCGCCAGCGCGAAGTCGTCAGCCTGGCCTATATCCGCGACCTCAGCCACAGCGAGTTGAGCCTGCAACTCAAGCTGCCGCTGGGCACTGTCAAGACTTGGATCCGGCGTGGCCTGGACCAGTTACGTCAGTGCATGTCGCACTTTGCATGAGAGCGCAGCCATGAACCTGATCAACCATCCGCAGCGCCTTGAACACCTCACCAGCGCTTATGCACTGGGCAGCTTGCGCGGCGGTGCGCGTCGGCGTTTTGAAGCGCTGGCACGGGAACACGCGTCGGTACGGGCCGCTGCCCTGGTGTGGCAAACCCGACTCGCCGGTATGAATGAATTGCAAGCACTGTCGGTGCCGGACCCGGCCGTGTGGATCCGTATCCACAACGTGTTGGAGGGCGAAAAAGAAGCGGCTATCGTGCGTTCGCAGCGCGGTGCCGCTCTGCCACCGACCGATGCCCAAGGCTTCTTCGGTGAGTGGCTGCGCAGCCTTTTGTTGTGGCGCGGTGCGGCCGCTGCCGGCGCGTTGGCAACCGTGTTGGCTGTCGTCACCGGTTTGAATTTGCGCGCCGAACTCGGCGTTGAAGTTCAAGCGCTGCAAGCCAAGTTGCTGGCCACGCCGCAAATTCAATACGTCGCCGTGCTGGCTGACGACAAATCGGCAGCCTCCATTCTGGTCACGTTTGACGCCAACAGCCAAAAGCTCACACTGCAACGTGTCGGCACTTACCAGGAAGCCGGAGACAAATCACTGCAACTCTGGGCGCTGCCATCGGCGGGCGGGCCCCGTTCGCTGGGCGTACTGGGGCATGACCCCTTGCTGCGCCTCACGGCGGGGTCGGGCGACATCCGCGAAGTGCCAACGCTGGCCGTCAGCCTGGAGCCCAAAGGCGGCGTGCCTAGCGCAGGTGGCCCAACCGGGCCGGTGCTGTTCACTGGGACCTTGATTCAAAAGATGCTTTAACGCCAGAGCATCTTTTCACACACCCATAAAAAAGAGCCGCCTTATGAAATCAAGGCGGCTCTTTTTGGGTCACGGTTGAACAGCTCAGTCGGCGTAAATACCGGCTTTGCGGATCACCGGGCCCCACTTGAGGATTTCAGCTTCGAGGTGGGTTTTCAGACCGGCCGGTGTGACCTTGTCCATCGACGGCACTTCCAAGCTCAGGTCTTTGAAGCGTTGCTTGACCATTGGGTCTTGCAACGCCACACGCAGTGCAGCGTTGATCTTGTCCAGTGCCGGTGCGGGCGTGCCTTTAGGGGCGTACATGCCGTGCCAGACTTTGACCTCAAAACCTTTCAGGCCTTGTTCATCGAGCGTTGGCACATTGGGCAAGACATCGAGGCGTTTGAGGGTGGTCACACCGTAGACTTTGACGCGGTTTTCCTTGATCAGCGGAACGGTTTGCGAGGTCTGGTCGCACAGCAAGTCGACCTGACCGCCTAGCAAATCGTTCATGGCCGGCCCCGTGCCCTTGTAGGGAATGGTGTTGAGCGTGGTGTCCAGGGCGGTCATGAAAAGCAGGCCGCACAAATGTGAGACAGCGCCCAGACCAGCGTTGGCCATCGAGACTTTTTCTTTGTTGGCTTGGACGTAGGTTTTCAGCTCAGCGAAGTTTTTAGCCGGGAAGTCTTTGCGCGCCAGCAGGGTCATCGGCACGTCGACCACTTGGCCGATGTATTCAAAGTCTTTGAGTGTGTCAAAGCTGAGTTTTTTGTACAGCGCAGGCGCCGTGGCCATGCCCATGTGGTGGATGAAAATGGTGTAACCGTTAGGCGCTGCACGGGCCACGCGCTGGGTCGCAATCGTGCCGCCGGCACCGACGGTGTTCTCAACCAACACGGTTTGTCCGAGCGACTTGCCCATTGGAATGGCGATCATCCGGGCGACCACATCGGTCGGGCCACCAGCCGCAAACGGCACCACCAAAATGATCGGCTTGTCCGGGTAAGTTTGGGCTTGAGCCACACCTAGGCCGCAGGCCATGAGGCAGCCGATCAAGACTGATTTCAATTGTTTCTTCATCTTTATTCCCTTGGTCGATAGTCAAAGTCGTCATTATTGCCGGACATCAGCCATCCGGCCACTCTGTAAAACCCTCAGATAAAGCGCCTTTTTCGGGGTTAATCCGTGGCGTCGGACCGGCTCAACGCCAGGCATTGCCGGGCCAACTTAAGTACCGGCGGGTCGACCATGCGGCCGTCCACCGTGAAAGCGCCGCCACCGGCTGCGGCTTCGGCTTGCAAGACCCGCCGGGCCCAGTCGATTTGTGCAGCAGTGGGCGCAAACGCGGCATGCACGGCGGCCACTTGCAAAGGGTGAATACACAGCTTGGCGCCAAAGCCAAAACGCAGGCTGCGGGCGGCGTCGGTTTGCACGCGGGCCATGTCTTGGGTGTCGGTGGTCACGCCGTCGATCGGAGCCGCCAAACCAGCACGGCGCGAAGCGACGACGATAGCGAGTCGAGCCGGGGCCAGTTCGGCTTCATCAGCGCCGCTAGCCATGCCCAGATCAGCCTGAAAGTCGAGGTTGCCAAAAGCCAACCGCAACACGCGGGGGCTGCGGGCCAGCGCGTCGACGTTGGCTAGCCCTTCGGCAGATTCAATGATCGGAACCAAGGCGGTTGCGGCCTCACCGAGCACGTCTTGAACGCCCGTCAGATCCCGTGGTTGTTCTGCTTTCGGCACCATCACCGCCGGCAGGCCGGGAAGTTGTACCAACCACGCCAGGTCGTCCTGATGGCTGTCAGTTTGAGCCGCATTGATGCGAACCAGCACGCGCGCACGCTGCGCCTTTGGCCACTGCTGCCAAGCTGCAGCCAATGCAATACGGGCAGCTGCTTTGTCGGCTGCCGGCACGGCGTCTTCGAGGTCAACAATCACCATGTTGGCTGGGCTGCCCAAAGCTTTGTCGAAGCGTTCGGGCCGATTCCCCGGTACAAATAAAAACGAGCGAGCCTCGCTTAGCAAGGGCGAATTCAAGGACGAACTCATGTCGCCGCCAGCAGCAAGCGGCCGACGCGCGGCCACTGCATGACTTGCCACAGCTCGGCGATAGAGGCCTGCATGTCGGCGGCGCTGGCGCCACCGCTGTGGGCGGCCAGACGCAGCGCTTTGGCGGTGATTTCGTCGCGGCTGAGCGTGTTGCCGGGGTCGCCCTTGGGCTCGTCCACACGGCCATGCAACACGCGGCCGTCGGTGGTGTGTACCGTGACTTTGCCGATCCAGCGCTGCGGGTAAGCGGCGTCGACTTCGGCGTCCAGTTGCATCTCGACTTTGTCGCGTAGCGCCGTCGTCAGTGTGTCGCTGAAGTGTTTGTCAAACTCGATCAAGCCGGCATGGCCAAAACGTGCAGCCAGACCCAGCACGGTGCCCATGCTGAATTTGCTTTGGTGCACGGTGCTCGGGTGGGTCACCGGCCCGAGCACATCGATCGCGCCTTGGTGCACCTGTGTGACCACACGTGCCAAGTCTTGCGCTTGCAACTGGTGCTTTTGCATGACTTGCAGCAGCGCGTCTGCCGCCGGGTGCGTGTGGCGGCATGAGGCGTGGTATTTGAACGAGGTTTCGGCGGTGGCCCAGCGGTCGCCGAGTCGGTCGGTGAGCTTGCGCACATCGGCATCGCTCGACATGCCGGCGGCCATGCCTTGCGGGCCTTCCAGAATTTGGGCCGCACCGGTGAAGCCATCTTTGGCCAAATAAGCCGCCATCAAACCCGCACCAGCGGCATGCGCGGTGTGCAGTTGTTTGGAGTCTGCGGCGGTGCGCAAAAATTCCCATAAGCCCGCCGACTGCGTGCCGGCCGAACCAAATGCGTGTTGCATCTGTGCGGGGTTCAAACCCAGCAAATGACCGACCGCAGCCGCTGCGGCCAGTGTGCCCGCCGTGCCCGTGGTGTGGAACACTTTGTAGTGCGAGCGACCCAGAAATTCACCCACGCGAATACCCACTTCATAACCGGCCACGGCCGCCGTGATGAGCTGCGCACCGCTGGCGCCAATGGCTTGTGCGACAGCCAGCGCCGGCGGAAAAACCACCGTGGCCGGGTGAAACACCGAGCCGTTGTGCACGTCGTCTTGTTCGGCCACATGCGAGGCGCTGGCGTTCGCCATGGCGGCCAAATAAGGACTGCTGCCACTGCGCGTGATGAGTACTTCGCTTGGTCCTTCTTCCGGGCCCATGCTCAGCGCAAAGCGGGTCAGGCTGTCGACCGGGCGCGCGTTGTGGCCGCCGATGGCCGAGCCAAACCAGTCGACAAACAAGTCTTCGGTTTTGCGCAACACCGAGTCGGGAATGTCGGCGGTGCTCAGGTTCGCGGCAAAGGCGGCGAGGGTGGCCGTGGCGCTTGGTTTGTCTTGGTTCATGGCGATGTTCCTAGCGTCGTTCCGAGTTCAGCCAAGATGGCTTGGGTGTGTTCGCCAACGCTGGGAATAGCGTCCATGCGGTAGTCAAAGCTGCTTTGTTTGCCAGGCGGCAACAGCGCCGGCAAGTCACCCGCCGGTGAGCCGACGCTGGTCCAGCGTTGGCGCGCTTTCAGCTGCGGATGAGCCCACAGGTCGGCCAAATTGTTCATGTTCGCATTGGCAATCTGGGCGCTGTCGAGACGCTCAATCACCTGTTCGGCGGTCAGGCTTGCGAAGGTGCTGAGGATGATGGCTTCCAGCTCGACCCGGTTCGCGCTGCGCAGCGCGTTCCGGTCAAAGCGCGCGTCGGTGGCGAGCTCGGGCTGCAGCAAGACCTTGTTGCAAAACTGCAGCCATTCACGCTCGTTTTGCAGACCCAGAATCACCTTGCGGCCGTCGCCCGCAGCGAACGGGCCGTAGGGGTAAATGGTGGCGTGGGCAGCTGCCGCGCGCGGTGGTGGCGCCGCGTCGTCCAGGGTGTAGTACATCGGGTAGCCCATCCACTCGCCCAAGGATTCGAGCATGGAGACGTCGATGTGCGAGCCTTCGCCGGTTTTGTCGCGTTGCATCAAGGCCGACAAAATATTGGTGTACGCATACATGCCGGCGGCGATGTCGGCGATCGAGTTGCCGGCTTTGCTGGGTTGTTCCGGCGTGCCGGTGATGCTTAGAAAACCGGCCTCGCTTTGGATCAGCAAGTCATAGGCTTTTTTGTCGCGGTACGGGCCGTCGTTGCCGTAGCCCGAAATGTCGCAAACGATCAGGCGCGGGTCAGCGGCGCGCAGGGTGGCGGCGTCGAGTCCCATGCGTCCTGTCGCGCCGGGTGCGAGGTTTTGCACCAGCACATCTGCTTTGGCGATGAGTTGCCTCAGCACGGCCAAGTGCTGCGGGTCTTTCAGGTCCAGCGCCAAGCTTTCCTTGGAGCGGTTGACCCAGACAAAGTGCGAGGCTTCGCCGCGTGCGCGGGTGTCGTAAGCACGGGCAAAGTCACCCACTTCGGGGCGTTCCACCTTGATGACGCGGGCGCCGAGGTCGGCCAATTGACGGGTGCAAAAAGGCGCTGCAATGGCGTGTTCCAGCGAGACCACGGTGATGTGGTCGAGCGGGCGCGGGCGGGCTTGGGTTGGCGGATTAGTGCTTGTCATCAGAAAGACCTTGGCAAGCCCAGCAGATGCTCGGCGACGTAGGAATAAATCAGGTTGGTGGAGATCGGGGCGACTTGGTACAAACGCGTTTCGCGGAACTTGCGTTCAACGTCGTATTCGCACGCGAAGCCAAAACCGCCGTGGGTTTGCAAGCACACATTAGCAGCCTCCCAAGACGCTTTGGCGGCCAGGTATTTGGCCATGTTGGACTCTGCGCCGCAGGGCTGGCCGGCGTCGAACAGGGCGCAGGCTTTGAAGCGCATCAGGTTGGCGGCTTCGGTCTCGATGTAGCTGTCGGCAATCGGGAATTGAATGCCTTGGTTTTGGCCGATGGGCCGGCCAAAGACTTCGCGGTCGGTGGCGTAGCGGCGGGCGCGGTCGATGAACCAATAAGCGTCACCAATGCATTCGGCGGCGATCAAGGTGCGCTCGGCATTCAGGCCGTCGAGGATGTATTTGAAGCCTTTTCCTTCTTCGCCGATCAGGTTCTCGGCGGGGATTTCGAGGTTGTCGAAAAACACCTCGTTGGTCTCGTGGTTGACCATGTTGCGAATCGGCTTGACGGTCATGCCCTTGCCGATGGCTTGCTTCAAATCAACGATGAAAATCGACATGCCTTCGCTCTTGCGGGTGACCTCGGCCAGCGGCGTGGTGCGGGCCAGCAAGATCATCAGGTCGGAGTGTTGAATGCGTGAGATCCAAACCTTCTGGCCGTTGATGACGTAGCGGTCGCCCTTTTTGACGGCGGTGGTTTTGAGTTGCGTGGTGTCGGTGCCGGTGCTGGGTTCGGTCACAGCCATCGACTGCAAGCG
>Ga0075464_10000304_pt1 | contig 21246 bp, 20 predicted proteins | sample DEB19_08_DNA_5_FD_75068 | JGI IMG/M metagenome (GOLD analysis project Ga0075464, IMG submission 75068) | Aqueous microbial communities from the Delaware River and Bay under freshwater to marine salinity gradient to study organic matter... | ecosystem: Environmental > Aquatic > Marine > Coastal ...
GCAAAAATTACAGGGCCTATGGAGATACTTAATATTAGCCCCAGCAACAAACCTTTTAAAATGGGCGCTATCATACTAGTTATTTAAAATAAAGGCTTTCCAGTCCGTTAACATGTCCCCCTTTATAACCCTTGGAAATTTATGTTGACCCCCAATCTTACCTTTACTATGCATAAAGGCCATAAAAATATTTTCTTTTAACACGGTTACTTTTACGTCTTTTAACGCACTTTTTCTTTCCACCGCATAATCATCATTCAGCACAATTAATTTCTCATCAATATTTTTAGCTAATAAGTTTGCGTCAATATGTTGATCACATGCAATATACCAATGGTGGCCAAAAAAATTATTAATAGGCTCGCCTGTAACGCAATATTCAGGAATAGAAAGATTCATTTCCTCGCTTACTAATTGTATTGCCTTGTTCATGTTGTCTACGCTCAAATGTTCCCCCACTAAACTTAAAAAATGTTTAGTACGTCCTGTAATGATTATTTCAGCAGTTCCTTTGTCAATAAAACGAACGGTGTCCCCAATTAAATATCTCCAAGCGCCTGCTGGTGTGCTAATTAATATGGCATAATCCTTACCCTCTTCAACCTCATGTATCATAAGGGTTTCGGGCGATTCTACAATTTCTCCATTCCCGTCAAAATTAATATCATCGAAAGGCACAAATTCAAAAAAGATATGCTGATTGTAGGACAATCTCATTCCAGGTGCGTCTTGTTTATCCTGCCAAGCCAAAAATCCTTCACTTGCTAAATAGGTTTCAACATAAGTAATTGGCTTGCCTAATAATTTTTCAAATCCATGTTTATAAGGTTCAAAACTTACACCACCGTGTACAAAAAAAGTAAGGTTGGGCCATATCTCATGAATATTATTAAGCTTATAGCGTTCAATCACCATTTCTAAACACATTTGTATCCAAGCAGGAACGCCAATAATAAAACTGATATCCCAATCGGGCGCTTTTTCTACAATTTCTTTTAGTTTTTTATTCCAATCTTTTTCTTTTGCTATTTTTTTCCCTGGCTTATAAAAGGGCTGGAACCAAAATGGTGCTTTTTTTGCAGTGATACCACTAAGGTCTCCTGAATAATATCCAGGTCCTTTTTGAAGATCGGTACTACCTCCTAATGTTAACCAACCCCTTCCTAGTGCAGACAAAGGAATATTTTCATAACTAAATAAACTAATTAGTTGTTTAATCATGATGGCCTTATTGCCTCTTAATAAGTCGTTGGTAACAGGAATATATTTACTCGCGGCCTCGCTGGTTCCACTACTTAGTGCGAAGAATTTAATTTTTCCAGGCCAACAAATATCTGCTTGACCTTCTAGTGTTTTATGCCACCAGTCTGTATATATCTTATTATAATTATAAACAGGAACTAGTTCTTGAAAGGACTTTCCTGCATGTTTGCTGCGTAATATATTTTCAAAACCGAATCGTTGTCCAAATTCGGTATAACGCGCACGGCGAAGTAATTTTTTAAGTACACGCATTTGCGCCCTTTTGGGACTTCTTGGTGGAATTCCCAAAGCCTTAGTAACGCTTTTTGGTAAGTTAAACTCGAAAATAGCCATGTACTACAAAAATAGGAATGTTATTCCACCAAACGAACCTACTTTTGCCATATGATTAAAAATACCTTAATAACAGCTGTAGAAGCAGGCGCTGTTGAATTAAAACGCTTTTTTAATGGGACATTTACCGTTACAAGTAAGGGTAGCCTAAATGACCTAGTTACAGAGGCGGATCATGCATCGGAAAAAGCAATTATAGACATAATTCAAAAGAACCATCCAGACCATTTTATATTAAGTGAGGAAACCGGAGAAATTAAGCACAATTCTCCTTATAAATGGATTATTGACCCTATTGATGGCACCATTAATTTTGCCAATGGAATTCCAATTTGTTGTGTAAGTATTGGTGTTGAGTTTAATGGAGAAATAATATTAGGCGCGGTGTATAATCCTTTTATGAATGAAATGTTTTTTGCAGAAAAAGGAAAGGGTGCCACATTGAATGACATTAAAATTGGAGTAAGTGCCGAAGATAATTTGTTAAAAAGTTGTTTAGTAACAGGCTTCCCTTATCAATATTTGGATAGTGCAAACGGGCCATTGCAAATTTTTGAAAAATTAGTTCGCAAGGCAATTCCGGTAAGAAGACTAGGAAGTGCGGCATTGGATTTGTGTTGGACTGCTGCAGGAAGATTTGATGGTTTCTATGAACATAAATTACAGGCATGGGATAGTGCAGCAGGATTTTTAATAGTAGAAGAAGCGGGAGGAACAGTAACGGATTTAAAAGGTGACGTATACAACCCATACCAGCCGGGTATTATAGCGACTAATGGAAAAATTCACGCTCAATTGCAAGCCTTAGTAAACGGAGGAGATATTTAATAAAAACAATAAGCAAGTATATATGTCATCAGAAAGAACTGAAATTGAAAAACTAGGAGAGTTTGGATTAATAGAACACTTAACGCAAAATTTTGAAATACAAAATGCGTCTACCATTTTAGCAATTGGAGACGACGCTGCTGTAATTGATCATTTTGGAAAACAAACAGTGATAAGTACCGACATGTTAATTGAAGGTGTACATTTTGATTTAATGTACACACCATTAAAACATCTGGGATACAAGAGCGTGGTAGTGAACTTAAGCGACATATATGCAATGAATGCACAACCCACTCATATCACTATTAGTATAGGTTTTAGCAATAGATTTAGTTTAGAAGCATTAGACGAATTTTATGAAGGTGTGAATATTGCCTGTGAAAAATATGGAGTGGATTTAATTGGAGGAGATACTTCAAGCTCACAAAAAGGATTAATTATTTCTGTTACCGCATTAGGAGAAGTTACTCCAGACACTTATGTAAAAAGAAGTACGGCAGAGAGCGGAGATTTGATTTGTGTGTCAGGAGACTTAGGTGCAGCATTTTTAGGTCTTACTTTAATGGAGCGTGAAAAAAATATTTTCATCGAAAATCCACAAGTGCAGCCTAACTTAGAAAATGAAGATTATATAGTTGGTCGCTTATTAAAACCAGAAGCAAGAAAAGATATTATTGAGTTATTGGAAGAAATGAAAGTGGTACCAACAGCCATGATGGATATTAGCGACGGCCTGAGCAGTGAGTTATTACATCTATGTAAACAAAGTGATTTAGGCTGTAGAATTTATGAAGAAAAAATTCCGTTGAACGACGCTACAAGGGCGGCTGCCTTTAAGTTTGGCCTTGACCCAACAGTGTGTGCTTTAAACGGTGGGGAGGATTATGAATTAATTTTTACAATGAAGCAGGCGGACTATGATAAGATCACGATGCAAGAAGAGATAAGTGTAATAGGCTATATGTGTGATAGAGGGGAGGGTGCAAAATTAATTACAAAAGGAAATAATCTTTTTGATATTACTGCACAAGGTTGGAATGCTTTTGCAAAATAAGAGAACGCGCAGCGTTCGATGTTAGTAGAAGTAACTTAGCGTTTAAAGGAAAACAAAGAAACCATAATTTTTAAGAACTGCCGATCTGCTGTTAAACACAAAAGGTCGGCATTTTCATTTACTTCAATTTTCCCCGTGACACCAGTTTTACCCATCACACTGGCAGGATATAAGGAACACATACGAACGGCTTCTCCTAAATCTAATCCTACCTCTGTAACTAAATTATTGATAGACTTTATTTGTGTTAAAGCAGATCCACTAAGGGTTCCAGCGCTTTCATATTTATTTCCAATAAGTGCATGTTGATATAAACCTGTTGACGTATTGGTTACCGCGTCGGTGATGCAAAATAACCTATCTCCCATCATTTTTTTTGCAATTTGTATTGCAGCAAAGTCAACATGAAAACCGTCTGCTACCAAACTGCACATAGCACGTTTGTGATTAAATAATGCACCAACAACACCTGGCGCTCTATGTTGTAAGCCAGTCATAGCATTAAATAAATGTGTAGCAACTTTAATTCCATCATTAAAATATTTTGTTGCCACTTCATAACTCGCATTTGTATGTCCAGCAGAAACCACAATGCCACTATTTTGAATTAATAGAATAATAGCAGGGTCACAAACTTCAGGAGCCAATGTAATCATGCTAATATAATCTTTACCATAATCTAGTAATTCCTGTATTTCAACTAAGCTGGGTGCATGAATAACAGCTTCGTCGTGTGCGCCTTTTTTGGCCTTATTAATCCAGGGTCCCTCAATATGTAAACCAATACAACCCTTTCCACCACTAGCTATATAAGCCTTAACAGCATCAACAGACTTATAAATAACTTCCTTTGTTTGTGTAGCAATAGTGGGTTGAAAATAGGCAGCTCCACCCGCTAAACAATAGGTATAAATTTTGGCAATGGTATCTGCTTCTGGAAATTCAGAAAGTAATTTGTCATAAGCACCATAAATCTGTAAATCAATTAAAGCAGGAACCATTAAGGGAACGGAACCTTGGTGCTCATAACCTTCTTTTTGAATAGCAGTAATTTTTCCGTCTGTTATTTCAACCACTGCTTCGGAAATCCAGTTGGTCCCATTAAATAATTCTTGTACAGAAATACGCGTTTGCATATAATTAATTTAGTTCAATATTTATTGAATATGAAAAAAGTCTGCGTCCTTCCAAAAAGGAAATTTAGAACGCGTGTTATCAATTTCTTCTTTTTGTAAACTGATATGAAAAATGTCTTCCTCGTAAGCACAATGATATAATACTTCCCCTAAAGGACCTACTACCATTGAGTTTCCGCTATGTGCAATATTGTTTCCGTCTAATCCTACACGGTTAACACCAATAGTAAAACATTGATTCTCTATAGCTCTTGCAGTTAATAAAGTTTTCCAGGCATGACTTCTTTTTTCTGGCCAATTGGCTACATATAATAACACATCATATTCTGGTGTCAATGAGTCAACCTTATCTCTTTCATCGCTTGCGTCTAACTTTCCGCTTTCATCGCTTGCATCTAACTTTCCGCTTTCATCGCTTGCGTTCGCAAGCTCTTGTCTTGCCCAAACAGGAAAACGAAGATCATAGCAAATTTGTAAATTAATTTTCCATCCTTTTACACTTGCTATTAATCTTTTATTTCCGGGAGTATAATGTTGGTCTTCTCCTGCAAAAGCAAACAAATGCCTTTTGTCATAAAATCCCAATTGACCATTTGGTAACATCCAAATTAGTCGATTATAATATTTCTCATTTTCACTTATCATTAAAGACCCTGTAATTATTGATTTAGTGGCTGCAGACATTCTGCGCATCCAGTCCACCGAAGGGCCCTCCATAGTTTCTGCCAACTTTTCGGGTTGCATACTAAAACCAGTATTGAACATTTCGGGTAGCACTATAATTTCGGTAGGCTCGGTAATACCCATTATTTTTTGGCCCAAAAGGTCCAAATTGGCTCCTTTGTCTTCCCAGAACAGGGAGGTTTGAATAATTGAAAATCGTAGTGTGGACAATGGGTAGGGTTTTACTTTACTAATATAAATCACCTGCTAAATAAAGATACAATAAACTCTCCTTTTATCCCTTGTATAAGGCCTGAACAATTGGTTGGTATAAGGCAGGTTCAAAGCCTCTTTGTTGCAAAAAAGCATAGGTTTTGGCCATTCTGCTGAGACCTCGCTCGCCTTTTAGGCTATTCCATTTTTTGTTTGCAAGGGATATGAGGGTCTTTTCATAGTCTTTTGGATCAATGGACTTGAGTGCCATTTTGATATTAAAAGTACTCACCCTTTTTTGCTGTAAAGCGTGGTTTATTTTTACCTTACCCCAGCCTTTTATTCTAAAATGACCGCCAGCAAATTGAAGGGCAAAACGTTCTTCGTTTAAAAAATTTTCAGAAATCAAATCAGATAAAATTTCTTCCACTTCACTCTTAGTCATACCTAATTCATATAGCTTATCGCGTACTTCCTGCTGTGCTCTTTCTTGATAGGCACAAAAGTGACGTATTCTTTGTATAGCTTGCTCTTTGCCGATTCTGATTTTTTTCATCTATGTCAATAAGTAGTGCTAAAATAGCTTTTTAATCTTAACATTTTGCATTAGGTTTGCTCTGATTTATTAGCAGTAATAATTGCAAAATAAATACAAAAAATAAAAATCGTTATTCATGAAGTTTATTGTCTCTTCTTCTTCTCTTTTAAAACACCTTCAACAAATTTCTGGTGTTATTAATACTAATACAGTATTACCTATTTTGGAAGATTTTTTATTCGAAATAGAAGATAAAAAATTAAATATAGTTGCTACCGATTTAGAAACGGTAATGCGCGTTCAAATGGAAGTGGAAAGTAAAGCAAATGGTCGTGTTTGTATTCCAGCTAAAATTTTGATCGACTCTTTAAAAAATATTGCAGACCAACCTTTGACTTTTAATATTGAAAAAAATTATGCAGTAGAAATTACTAGCGATAATGGAAAGTATAAAGTGATGGGAGAGAATCCAGATAATTTTCCTAAAGAGCCTACAGCCGACGATACCACAGGGTTTAATATGACTAGCGGTGGTTTATTAACTGCAATAAATAAAACATTATTTGCTGTAAGTGGTGACGATTTACGTCCTGCAATGACAGGTGTGTTTTTTGAATTATCAAAGGACAGCGTTCAGTTTGTAGCTACCGATGCGCACCGTTTAGTGAAATACAAAAGAACAGACGTTAAGGCAACTCAAAATGCAAGTTTCATTGTTCCTAAAAAACCTTTGAACTTATTAAAGAATGCTTTACCAGACAATGATGATCCTATAACTATTAGCTTCAACAATAATCACTTATTTGTGGACCATGGTTCAACACAATTAATTTGTCGTTTGATTGATGCAAGATTCCCAGATTATAAAGTGGTTATCCCAAGCGATAATCCATATCGCTTAACAGTGAATAAGCATGATTTTCAAAATGCATTACGTCGTGTAAACGTATTTAGTAATAAGAGCACGAACCAAGTGGCTCTGAACATTACTGGAAATGAATTACAAATGGCAGCTCAGGATATTGACTTCAGTTTTGAAGGAAATGAGCGTATGAGTTGTGAATATCAAGGCGAAGACATTCAAATTGCATTTAATGCAAAATTCTTAATTGAGATGTTGAACGCAGCAGATACCGATGACGTTTTTATTGAATTGTCAACACCAAGTAAAGCGGGCTTAATCAAACCTTCTGAGCAAGCGCCAGGCGAGGACCTTTTAATGTTGGTTATGCCATTAATGTTGAACAGTTAATATAGAACTGCAAAATTTAAGAGTTAATCCGTACCATAAAAACAACAACCCGATGATATCTGCATAAGAACATCGGGTTTTTTTATTTACATTTATACTATAATATCTATACGCATGCTTGAAACGATAAAGTCTTATTTTGAAACTATTCCAAGTTTACATAGGGCACTAATATTAGCAGGAGGCATTAGCTTTTTTTGGTTAGTGGAAACAGCTATCCCTTTATTTAAGTTTGAATATAAAAAAGGCAGACATGCTGCTTTAAATATATTTTTTACGTTCACCACAATTGTTATCAATTTTGCTTTTGCTTTGATAATGGTTAAAGCAAGTGATGCAATGGTGCAAAATGGATGGGGTTTATTGCAATGGGTAAAAATGCCTTTGGTGTATGAACTTATAGTTGGGTTATTATTAATGGATTTCATAGGTGCTTATTTGGTTCACATGATTGAACATAAAGTCAAATTTTTATGGAAATTCCATATGGTGCACCATGCAGATGTGCATGTAGACACTACCACTGCGAATCGTCATCACCCAGGAGAGTCGGTTATTAGGGCAGTATTTGCTATACTAGCGGTGATAGTATTAGGTGCTCCAATGTGGTTGGTTTTATTATATCAAAGTGCAAGCGTGGTTTTATCTCAGTTCAACCATGCGAATATTTTTATTCCAAAATGGTTTGACAAAACGGTTGGCTTAATTATAGTTTCCCCTAATATGCATAGAGTGCATCATCATGTAACTAGACCACAGACGGATAGTAATTATGGAAATATATTTTCTTTCTGGGATCGTTTTTTAGGAACTTATAACGACACGCCAATGGATCAAATAAAATATGGCTTAGACGTTTTGGATAATTCAAAACACGGATCGGTGGGGTATCAACTAAAAGTACCTTTCGATAAAAATATAAAATCAGATTATTAATACGCACTATTAAAGTGGTTTAAGCAAAAATAGAGATGACAAAAATAGGTGCATTTATTCCCGCGCGATATGCGGCAACTCGTTTTCCAGCAAAGCTAATGCAGCTTTTAGGAGATAAAACTGTGATTAGACATACTTACGATAACACCATGGCAACGGGCCTATTTGACGAAGTATATGTGGTTACGGACAGTGAAATTATTTTTAACGAAATAACTACTCATGGCGGCAAGGCTATCATGAGTAAGCGTCCTCACGAAAGCGGAAGCGATCGTATTGCAGAAGCGGTGCTTGATTTAGCTATTGATATTGTGGTGAATGTGCAGGGCGACGAACCATTTGTAAAAAGAGAACCATTAGAAAAAGTAATAGACTGTTTTAAAGACAGTACGGTTCAAGTAGCTTCTTTAATGCAAGTGTTAACACATCAGCCTAGTATTGAAGATCCTAATTATGTTAAAGTAGCAGTAGACAAAAATTTTAATGCTTTATTCTTTTCAAGAAGCGTGATACCTTATCCAAGAAGCGCGGAAACGCCTATTACCTACTATGAGCATGTTGGAGTATATGCTTTTAAGAAACAAGCACTTATAGATTTTACCAATTGGCCAATGTCGCCATTAGAAGCGGCGGAGAAAATTGAATGTTTAAGATATTTAGAAAACGGAGTAAGCATCAAAATGGTGGTTACTAATTATATGGGAGTAGAAATTGATACTCCCGAAGATTTAATCAAAGCTGCAAAACTTTTATAAAAATGAACAAAGGAAAATTATTTCAATCAACAGTAGTAGCCGCCTTGGCTGGTTTTATTTTTGGATTTGACATGGTGGTTATTTCGGGTGCAGACAAGCCAATACAAGAGCTATGGCATACCACTCCCTTGTTTCATGGATTCTTTATTATGTCTATGGCATTATGGGGTACAGTAATTGGATCTGTATTTGCAGGAGCCCCAACTGAAAAGTATGGCCGAAAAAAAGTATTAATATGGTTGGGTGTTATGTTTATTGCTTCTGCAATTGGATCTGCTTTAGCACAGGACCCCTATACATTTTCATTCTTCAGATTAATTGGAGGAATTGCAATTGGTATTTCTTCGGTTGCTGCACCAACGTATATTTCTGAGATCTCTAATAAAAACAATCGCGGTAAGTTGGTTGGCATGTATCAGTTTAATATTGTGTTTGGAATTTTGATCGCTTATTTATCAAACTATTTCTTAGCTGGTTTTGGAGGAGTGAATGACTGGCGTTGGATGTTAGCCGTGTTATTAGTACCGTCTACTATATATACATTAATGACATTGGGATTACCAGAAAGTCCAAGATGGCTATTGTCCACTAAAAATGACGAAGCAGGAGCCCGTAAAACCTTAGAGGTGGTGGGTGTTGAAAATATTGAAGAAACAATTCAAGAGATAAAAGTTTCTAACGAACAAGAGAAAGCATTTGGTGTTGCAAAGTTGTTTACTAAGCACCACACTAAAATTATTTCGCTAGCATTTTTTGTCGCATTTTTTAATCAGGCATCTGGAATTAATTTTCTTTTATATTATGCACCAAGAATTCTAGAAGAAGCTGGATTTGCAAAAGACAATTCTTTATTAAGTTCTATCTCTTTAGGACTTATGAATTTGATATTCACATTTGTAGGACTGTGGTTGATTGACCGAATAGGAAGAAAGACCTTATTGATTATTGGATGTTTTGGATATCTAATTAGTTTGTCCATGGTTGCTTATGGTTTTATTAATCATAGTGCACCAGAGTTTATGTTGACCTTCTTATTATTATTTATTGCAGCACACGCAATTGGACAAGGTGCTGTAATTTGGGTATTAATTTCGGAAGTATTCCCCAATAATATTCGTGCAAAAGGACAATCTTTTGGAGCAAGTATTCACTGGGTTTTTGCTGCACTTATTACCTTGGTTACACCCGTGTTTTTAGATAGTGAACATGGAATTTTCAAAGACAATCCTTGGCCTATATTTGCTTTCTTCTGTGTAATGATGGCATTACAATTGGTTTGGATTTTAGTAAAAGTGCCAGAAACAAAAGGAGTTTCATTAGAAGAGCTGCAAAAGAAACTAGTACAATAAAGGAATTATAATTAAAAGCTTTTACAAGTAATCGAATCCGCTATAAAGTTTATCTTTGTAGCGGATTTATAATATATCGAATCTCTATAATTTAAAATATTCAATATGCAGTTTCGCAACTTTAAAATGGTCGACTATGTTGTATATGGTCGTGGCGCTTTCAATCAATTAGATGAAATTATTGCTCCTCGCAGAAAGGGAGATTTTCCCATGATATTTTTTCTAGATCATTTTTTTATTGGAAAGCCGCTGGCGTCAAGAATTCCACTAAGAGGGAAGGATAAAATTGTTTATGTTGACGTTACGCATGAGCCTAAAACAAAACAAGTAGACGCGTTGGCTGCAGAATTAAAAGCAGAGTTTGGAGAAGTGAGCGGTATTATAGGTATTGGAGGTGGTTCTACCATGGACTTGGCTAAGGCGGTGTCTTTAATGATGACTAATCCGGGTTCTTCTGCAGACTATCAAGGTTGGGATTTAGTTAAAGTTCCTGGCGTTTATAAAGTGGGAATACCAACATTAAGTGGAACTGGAGCAGAGGTAAGCCGAACTACAGTTTTAACAGGGCCAACTCGTAAATTAGGAATGAACTCCGATTTTACCCCATTTGATCAAATTGTTTTAGATCCAGAATTAGCAAAAAATGCACCGGTGAATCAACGTTTTTATACGGGCATGGATTGTTATATACATTGTATAGAAAGTTTAGAAGGTACATTTCTAAATGAATTTAGTAAAAGCTATGGTGAAAAAGCATTAGAGCTTTGTCGCAAAATTTTTGTGGAAAAAGACAAATGGGATGAAGAAAGTGACGATCAATTAATGATGGCTTCTTATGCAGGTGGAATGAGTATTGCTTATAGTCAAGTGGGAGTTGCGCATGCAGTAAGTTATGGTTTGAGTTATTTATTAGGAACTAAACATGGTATAGGAAACTGTATAGTAATGAATCATTTGGAAGAATATTATCCAGCAGGAGTAAAGGAATTTAAATTCATGGTGGAGAAAAATAATATAGATATTCCAACTGGAATTTGTGCCAACTTAACTGAGGAACAATTTGACGCAATGATCAATGTATCATTAGGTATGAAACCTTTATGGGAGAATGCTTTGGGCAAAGACTGGGAAAGCATTATGACCCGCGAAAAGCTACGTGCTTTATATGGTAAATTGTAAATCACAATTATTATTTTAAAATAAAAATAGTTGAAAAAAATAAAAAGGCCTCACATGAATGCGAGGCCTTTTCTGTATTTCTAACCCATCCTTAATTAAATTTTTAGAACCTTATTATTATTCTGCTTCTGCTACTACTTCTTTAACTTCTGGAATCATACGCTTCATCATACCTTCAATACCTGCTTTTAATGTCACCATAGAAGAAGGACATCCGCTACAAGATCCTTGTAACATAAGGTTTACGATTCCGTCATTATAACTTTTAAATTGTATTGCACCACCGTCCATTTCAACTGCAGGCTTTACATAATTTTCTAATAATTCTTTCACACGCTTTACTACATCATCATCGTCAGCATGCACCGTGTTAGTTGCTTCTTGTTTAATTTTTGCAACTTCTTCTTCATTCACTACCATTCCACCATTTTCTAAAAACTCTTTTAAGAAAGTTTTGATAGTAGGAATTACATCCTGCCAGTCTTCTGTTTCTGTGCTCTTAGTTAAAGTGATAAAATTGCTCGCAATAAAAACACTTTTAATAAAAGGGAAACTGAATAATTCTTTCGCCAAAGGAGAAGGTGTTGCAAGGCTTTCGTCTGCAATGTCAATACTCTTTCCTGGGTATAATAATTTGTTGGCAACAAATTTCATTGTTTCTGGATTCGGGGTCATCTCGGTATAGATGCTCACAATTGTATTTCCTGTAGTAATCATAAAAATGTCTTTTAGTAGCTTATTGAGTACAAAATTAATCAAAATAGAAAGGCGCTAAGCTCCTTTTCGGGTTAGCGCCTGTTATTTTTCCGATATCGAAATATAGTGGAAAGGCTTTTAAGCCATTTGTTAAGGTATAATGCTCAGTTTGGCGTAATTCAGCATGATCTTCTTTTCTCCATTTAGGTCAAAAAGGATCTGAGCTATTGGGTTATGTGCCGAACCTTCAATTTCCTTAATAATCCCAAATCCAAACTTTTGGTGCTCCACTTTCATACCCGCTTCTAGTGCAGAAGGGTCTGCAGCTACAAAATTAGGGGAAGGAATATGGTTTTTATTGACCGACGTGGGTGGATTTACTGGTAAATAGCTTGGTTTACTTGGTGTTGTGGACTTGGCTGCTGCTTGTGCAATTCCTGACTTCGGCTTTTGTTCCGCCCAGCCTTTGTTGCTTCCGCCATGCATTCTGTCATAGGTATTGCCCCAGCCTGAACTTTGATTACGCGCTCCGCCGCCAGCACTAGACTTGTCAACCTTATCTTCTGGCATTTCCTCCAGAAAACGGCTTGGGTCATTTTGAACCAGTTGACCAAAGCGATATCTTGAATTAGCATGACTTAACCATAAATGCTTTTTTGCTCTGGTTACTGCCACATAAAACAATCTTCTCTCTTCTTCTAATTCTTCACGCGTATTTACACTCATGCCACTTGGGAAAAGCGACTCTTCTAAACCCACTACAAATACACAAGCAAACTCTAATCCTTTTGCCGCATGCACAGTCATAAGTTTTACAGAATCTGTTTCATTCTTATCGTTGTCTGCGTCTGTGATTAAAGTAATTTGTTGCAAATAAGATCCTAAACTTTTATCACCTACCTCACCGTCGTCATTGCTTGGGCTTTCGGTCCACTCTTTAATAGAGTTTAATAATTCTTGAACGTTCTCGTAACGTGCTAATCCCTCGGTAGACTTATCATTAAATAATTCTTTAACAATATTGGTATGTTTTCCAACCTGTGTTGCTACCTCGTAGGCATTGTGTTTTGTAAGTTGATTTTGGAAATACTTAATCATGGTTACAAACTCTTCTATGGAAGTTAATGTTCCAGCTTTAAATCCAAAACCTTTTGCTTTTTCAAGTACTTCAAAAAAAGTAATATTTTGTTCACTTGCAATTACCAAACATTTTTCAACGGTTGTTTTACCAATGCCTCTTACTGGGTAATTGATAATTCTTTTTAAGCCTTCTTCGTCTTTTGTATTTGCAATAATTCTTAAGTAAGCGATATAATCTTTTACTTCTTTTCTTTGATAGAAGCTAAGCCCACCATATATCTTATAGGGAATACCCGTTCTGCGTAAGCTTTCCTCGAAGGATCTACTTTGTGCATTCGTTCTATATAAAATTGCAAAATCATTATTGTAAAAATGGTTTCTTAATTTATATTCTTGAATAGCATCTGCCACAAATTTTCCTTCATCATTGTCCGTCATAGTGCGAACTTGTTTTATTTTTTCGCCCGCTTCATTTTCTGTCCATAAATTTTTGGCTATTTGTCCTTGATTATTTTTGATAACGTGATTCGCTACTTCAATAATAGAAGAACTGCTTCGATAGTTTTGTTCCAGCTTCACCAACTTAACGTCATCATAGTCTTTTTGAAATTGTAAAATATTTTCAATAGTAGCTCCACGGAAACTATAAATACTTTGCGCGTCGTCGCCCACCACACAAATATTTTCATGCACAGCAGCTAATAATTTTGCAATTTGATACTGTACCGGATTCGTATCCTGATACTCGTCAATTAATAAATATTTAAACTTGTGTTGGTATTTATGAAGTACTTCTGGAAAGTCACGCAATAGCTCATGCATTTTAAATAATAAGTCATCAAAATCCATGGCACCGTTTTTAAAACAACGAGCAGCATAGCTTGCATAAATATTTCCAATAGCGGGTCTATTTGCTCTTGCGTCTTCTTGCTGAATGGTAGAGTTAATGGAATATTCTGCAGGACCCACTAATGCGTTTTTAGCAGAAGAGATTCTGTTATGCACCACATTCGGCTTATAATGCTTGTCGTCCAAGCCCATTTCATTAATAACCGCTTTTAATACCGACCTAGAGTCGTCTGTATCATAAATAGTAAAGCTTTGAGGGTAGCCAAGCTTATCCGCCTCGCTTCTTAAAATACGCGCAAATACACTGTGGAAGGTCCCAATATATAAATTACGGGCTTCAGTATTACCAAGCGTTCTTTCAATACGCTCTTTCATTTCCTTAGCAGCTTTGTTCGTAAAAGTAAGTGCTAATATATTAAAGGAATCTACGCCACTATGAATCAAATGCGCAATTCGACTGGTAAGTACTTTGGTTTTTCCACTACCAGCGCCGGCAATAATCATTAAAGGCCCTTTAATATGTAATACGGCTTCCTTTTGCCTTTCATTTAATCCATCCAAATATGATTGTTGCATTCAGCAAAGATACAACCTGTTAAAGTATTTTGGTGGGATGGTGGAAAACAAAAAGCCCGATCATATAGATCGGGCTTTTAAAAAAATAAGAGTGAAACTATTTCTTCTCTAATAATTTAAAGAATTGATCTAATTGAGGTAAGATTACGATTCTTGTTCTACGATTTTTTGCTCTATTAGTTCCGTTGTTATTGTCAGCAACAGGTGAATATTCACCTCTTCCTGCAGCAGTCATACGCTTAGGATCTAAACCATATTTTTCTTGTAAAATTCTTACAATGGTAGTTGCACGCTTAACGCTCAAATCCCAGTTGTCTTCCAATACAGTATCGTTGCCAATTAATTGCTTAGAATCTGTATGACCTTCCACCATAAATTCAATATTTGGTTGAGCTGCTAAAACTTTTGCAACTTTTCCTAATACCACATTCGCTTTGTCTGTGATATTAAAGCTTCCACTCTTGAATAATAATTTGTCTGAGATGTCAACAAATACAACTCCTTTCTCTACTTTGATATTGATATCTTCGTCGTTTAAGTCTCCAATAGCACCTTTCAAATTCATTACCAACGCCATGTTGATAGAATCTTTACGTGCCATAGAACCTTGTAAGTCTTGAATATATAAATCTTTAGCACCAATATTGTCTAAAGATTTTTTGATGCTTTCTGCTTGAGCTCCTGTTACAACAGACAAGTCTTTTAATTGACTTAATACAGTTGTATTATTAGTTCTTAAGAAATCGATTTGTTTGTTTAAATCATCAATTGTTGATTGTAATGATTTGTTTTTGTCGCTGTTCTTTTCAGCTTCTGATTTATTTTTTGCTAATGCATCTTGCGCGTCACGTAATTTACTTTGAAGGTCGGCATAAGCACCATTTAATTGGCTATACTTTGCTTCTGCTTCTTGTAATTTCTTAGGACTTACACAAGAATAGGCTCCTATACTTACTATTGCAAGCACTAAAAAAATTTTACTTTTCATACTGTATCTGTTTTTATTTAAATGAATAAATGTAGCCCAAGGCTCTAACAAAAATAAGCATATAGTTTGGACCTTAAAAAATTTTTCTGAGGGTTTTGACAGCTTTAACGTTCTATATTTTTTAACGTTCAATGTCTTTTGTAATTCCAAATTCAGGAATATGGCCCTTGTAGGCGCTAAAAAACTCAATAATCTTAAACATATCGGCAGTTTGGTCTGCGGAAGGCTCAAAAGGCTCGGCAAAGACCACTTTTTTGTTTGCAAAGTCCAGTGCAATCATCACAATAGGAACCTTGGCATTTTTGGCAATATGATAAAAGCCCGTTTTCAGTTTACTAACTTTTTTCCTGGTTCCTTCTGGAGAAAGCGCAATATGGAAACTGTCCTTTTCATTGAATAATGCCACTACCTGGTCCACTAGATTGTTATTTTTAGAGCGGTCCACGGGACGGCCGCCAAGCGATTTAAGAATCCAGCTAAAAGGAGGGATAAACAATTCTTTTTTACCTAAAAACTGAATAAACTCTAAATGGAGCTTTTTTCTAAAAGCCAGACCTAAAAAGAAGTCAATATTATGGGTATGTGGTGCCACTATGACCACAGACTTTTTTAAATGATAGGGAAAAGCACCTACTACATTCCAACCCCTAACAGTAAAAAACCACCAAACAAGTAGTTGTTTCATAATGTAATTTTATTGATTCAAAATCAAGGCAGCATTTACTAAAGGGTCTACGCGCTGCGCATCTAAAGGAACAATAGTTCTATCTTTTTCGTACCATTTATCATAGTACTTTAATAGAATACTAAATGCGGCACTAATTTCTTTTTCCAAAATATGATTAATGGCATTTTTTGTTTCTAATCCTCCTAGTCTTTTTTGAATTCGATAGGTGGCAGCTATAAGGTGTTCTGCGTTAAATTTTCCATACCCCGCTACAATAAATTCGAGTCTGGATTCAAAAGGAATTTTTATAAAATAACATTTACTAGCACGTAATAACTTGAAAAACGGAGTAGGTAACATGACCAATCCAATTCTTTGACTTTCGTCTTCTATCCAAATAGTCTGGTGTAATAAGGAAACATTATATAATGCTGTTGCTAAAATATTTTCAAACATTTCCTGCGTTGGTTGATCCGCTTGCCCAAGGGCTCCAAATGCAGAACCTTTATGATTTGCTAATCCTTCTAAATCTATTACAGGTTGTTTCTGTTTTTTTAGTTCCTGTAATATTTCTGTTTTACCAGAACCAGTATAACCACCTAAAACTTTTAACTCATAATTTTTTTCAAATTGCGCTAAAACCCAGTTCCTATAAGCTTTATAGCCTCCAACCAATTGACAAACTTCAAATCCATATAAATCTAATAACCAACCAACTGCCGCACTTCTCATACCACCTCTCCAACAGTGTACATAAATAATTGGTTTTTGTTTATCGTGTTTTTTTTGAAAATCTTTGACCCATACTTCTACTGTTTCAATCATGTTTAGCATCTTGTTTCCAAAAATGGGAAAGCCTGCTTTAATGGCCTCTTCTCTACTTTTTTGTTTGTAAGTAGTACCTATTAAAACACGTTCTTCATTATTAAACAAAGGAAGTGAAAATGCATTTTGAATATGTGCGTGTTCAAATTCGGCAGGACTTCTTACGTCAATTACAATACCAAGAGGTGCTGCATTAATAAAGTCATTGATTTCGATTTTTTGAATTGCCATTATTACAAAGTTAACTGCTTTAATTGGCTTGCAAGCAATTCACTACTTATTTCAGAAAAAGGAGGTGTAGTAAAATTAAATTGCTTTGCCTTTAGCAATGCGCTTGCTAAATTAAATTCATTTTGAGGTATACAAATAGCCCAGTTTTTTTCCTGCCAATATTTTCCCAGATATTCTTGTTCGGTTTGACCCGGTGTTGGAATAATGATTAATTTTTTCTCAAATGGAATTAGTTCCATTAAACTAGTATACCCGCCTCGACATATAATATAACTGGCATTGGAAATTTGATTTGCTAAATGGGAACCCGACAAATGATGATAGAGTGTACCGGTTTGACTTGCTTTATGATACTGCTCATTTTTAGGTAAACCAGCCACTACAACAAAGGGTAGTTCTTGTTTATTACCGGCCTCCCATATCAAGTCCTCTAAAATGGTCCTTTGAGGTTCTGGGCCCGACACGATTCCTAAAAAATGAATAGGGACGTTGTTGGTGTTGACGGTTTTGTTGCTAATATTAGAATGCAGTCTAGACAAGCATCCCATATACCACAAAGGAATACTTGGCTTAACAGCCGGATTGCCTAGTTTTCCTGATAAGCTATTGGGACCTTCCATATCGGGTACCCAGCAAGCATCGAAACGTTTTAACCAAGCATATTGTAATTTTTGAAATAAAATACTCGCCCAGTCAAAAGGCATAATCATATTTAGTTGATGTGTTATAAAAACACTAGGCACTTTTTTATGATAAAAGCCAATACGATTGTCTGCAATGATTAAATCAAAACTATAACGCTTCTGCATTTGCTTAAGCCAATAGTATTCATTTATAATACTCCATAAAACTTTGGGCGCTTGTAAAAACATATTTGCAAAAAACAGGCTTCGGTTTTTGGTGTAACGAACATGGTATCCACGCAGGGGTAAAAAAGGAGCGTCAGGAAAGGCTTCTTTTAAAATGACTTCATGATGTCCCTCGGTGGCAATATAAATTGTATGTCCCTGCGCTTTTAAAGCATGAATAATAGGAATGCATCTTGTGGCATGTCCTAATCCCCAGTCCAGGGGTGAAATACAAATTGAAAGCGGTTTCATGAAACCTAAATTTAGTCATTTATTGCCTGTATAAAACACTAAATTTGTTTCAAACGAATAAACATGAATTTATTGTCAAAAGATAAAACGATTGCTCTTTACGCCGCATTGGTTTCCTTTGGAACTTATGTTTTTATTTTTGGCTTTAGAAAATCATTTACGGTTTGCACTTTTGATGGTTTAACATTTGGACCTATTGCTTATAAAACCGCATTAGTGATAAGTCAAATGTTGGGGTATTTATTAGCAAAATTTTATGGAATCCGCTTTATTTCTGGAATGCAAAAAACCAATAGATATAAAACTATATTTTTATTAACGGGCATTGCTTGGGCTGCTTGGTTATTATTTGCCATCATCCCTGCTCCTTATAATGTGGTGTTTTTATTTATAAATGGATTTCCATTAGGCATGTTATGGGGCGTGGTGTTCTCCTATGTGGAAGGTAGGCGTAGCACGGATTTCATTGGGGCAGCGTTGGCGGTAAGTTTTATTTTTTCTGCTGGTTGGGTGAAGTCGGTAGGAGGATGGTTATTACTTAATTTTCATATTACAGAATTTTGGGTACCATTTTGTACTGGTTTAGTTTTTGCTATTCCCCTAATGATATGTGTATATGGTTTAGAAAAAGTGCCACCACCATCAGCACAGGACGAACTGTTAAGAACCACTCGGGTTCCAATGACTTCTTTAGATAGAAAAAATTTAATAAAACAATATTTACCCGGCGTTATTGCATTTGTTGCTATCTATTTATTTGCAACTATTTTTAGAGATATTAGAGATAATTTTTCTGCAGACATGTGGAAGGAAATGGGCTATGCTTCACGACCTTCTATTTTTACAGAAACCGAAACGCCTATCACCATTTTCATTTTAATATTAATGGGTGCGGTGGTAGCTATTAAAAATAGTTTCAAAGCACTCATGGTGGCACATGTGTTTATTTTGTTTGGCTTTATTATTGCTGGACTTTCCACTTATTTTTTCACACATGGCAAATTGGATCCTTTTTGGTGGATGTTATTTGTGGGACTTGGTTTATACCTAGTATACATCCCATTTAATTCTATCTTTTTTGACAGACTAATAGCAGCATTTTCTATGAAAGGAAATGTTGGATTCTTCATTTACGTAGCAGACTCGGTGGGATATGTAGGAAGTGTAAGTGTGATGCTAGTTAAAGAAGGAATGACACTAAAAATAAAATGGACGCAGTTTTTCTCACAAAGCGTAATGATACTTTCTTTTGTGGGCATTTTTATTACGCTCTACTCAACGTATTATTTCTTGTCAAAATCTAGAACAACTCCATTAATGCAATAACGCAATCCAGTTGGAGGAGGACCGTCTTCAAAAATATGTCCTAAATGTGCTTTGCATTTTCCACATTGCACTTCAGTTCTTTTCATTCCATAGGTATTGTCTGGAGTATAAATTACCGCAGCTTTAGAGATGGGTTCATAAAAACTAGGCCAACCGCAACCACTATCAAATTTTGTGTCACTTTTAAAAAGTGCATTTCCACAAGCCGCACAATGGTAGGTACCAATTTCCTTAGAGGTTTCATAGATACTTGTAAATGGACGCTCTGTACCCTTTTCTCTTGCTATAGCATACACTTCGGGAGACAATATTTGTTTCCAAACACTATCAGGTACAACTACCTTGTCTTGTTGACTTTTAGAATAATAAGGGTTGTTCTTGTTTGGCATAGTATGATTTTTGTCAGGCTTTGGCCCTTGTGCGCAAGCGAGTTGGCTAAAACTTATAAGTAAAAACAATAGTTTGTACATAATAAAATGTGTGTTGTAAAAATACTAACAAGTATTCTAATATTTTGTTCGAATTTTTATAATCCTTAGCTAATAATTTAGGGTAGTTGCTTATCTTTGAATGCACTCCAAATCAACACTATGTTCAATTTAATCTTATTTGGCCCTCCGGGAAGCGGAAAAGGTACTCAAAGTGAAAATATTATAGCAGCTTACGGCCTTCAACATTTGTCTACGGGAAATCTATTAAGAGAAGAAATTGGGAATGCAACACCGTTGGGAATGGAAGCAAAACGATTAATGGATCAAGGACAATTAGTTCCTGACGAAGTGGTAATTGGTATGGTGCGTAATTTTATGGAAGCCCGTTCTGGCGCAAAGGGTTTTTTGTTTGACGGTTTTCCAAGAACCACAGCGCAATGCGTTGCATTAGATGCGTTATTAAAAGAGAACGGAAACGAAATCAATATTGTGTTGGCGTTGGAAGTAAGTGAAGAAGAATTGGTAAAAAGATTATTAGGTCGCGGTTTGACGTCTGGCCGAAGTGACGATACGAATGAAACTATAATTAGAGCAAGAATCAAAGAATATCATGATAAAACAACTGCTGTTGCAACCTATTATGCGCAGTTTGATAAAGTGGTTCATGTAAAAGGAGAAGGCACTGTTGATTCTATCTATGCGGACTTAAAGCAAGAGATAGATCACAGGATTTAACGCATCCAAAATAATATATTTTAAATTTTGTATATAGATTTCTCCCTAAATATCTATATATTTTTATATATTTACTATTGTAAATACTAAAATATTGTCCCCATTTGAGTAAACTATCCCCCTATAGGTTTGTCCAATAAGTATTAGGCTTTTACGGTTATCATTTTCGGTTTTGCCTGCATATGAATAGACTCATAATAAATAGTATCACTGTTTCAAGGTTATTGCTTTTACCCTTGC
>Ga0075464_10000305_pt1 | contig 21201 bp, 17 predicted proteins | sample DEB19_08_DNA_5_FD_75068 | JGI IMG/M metagenome (GOLD analysis project Ga0075464, IMG submission 75068) | Aqueous microbial communities from the Delaware River and Bay under freshwater to marine salinity gradient to study organic matter... | ecosystem: Environmental > Aquatic > Marine > Coastal ...
CATCCACCATGCCGCACAAGGTCAACCCGATTGACTTTGAAAACGCCGAAGGCAACTTGGGCTTGGCCAACGCCGTGCTGCGTCACCTCAGCGAAAAGCTGCCGATCAGCCGTTGGCAGCGTGACCTGACAGACTCCACCGTGCTGCGCAACATGGGCGTGGCCTTTGGCTACGCCATATTGGCTTACACCTCCTTTAATGCGGGCCTGAACAAGCTAGAGTTGAACAGCGAAGCCTTGGACGACGACCTGAATGCGTCTTGGGAAGTGCTGGCCGAACCGATCCAGACCGTCATGCGGCGTTACGGCGTACAGGGCGCTTACGAAAAGCTCAAGGAAGTCACGCGCGGCAAAACCGTCACGGCGGCAGCGCTGCATGAGTTGATTCATTCACTGGAGATTCCGGCGCCAGAGAAGCAGCGCTTGTTGGCCATGACGCCTTCCAGCTATGTCGGCATGGCGGCCAAGCTGGCACGCCGGGTTTAAGACTTAAAGCGCTTTAGTCACGCGCTGGCAGGCATGTCAGCGCCGCATTGCCAGCACTGCTCAAAACCGCCTTCAACGGTTTCACCGCACTGGCACAACCAGCGTCGTTGTGGTCGGTTTTGCAGCGACTCTAGCAACTCGCGGGCGCGCGGCTCTTCATCGTCGTGCGTCAGCCAGACTTCTGGCTGGCATTGATCAGGCGGCAATTCGCCCGCAATACCGCTCAAAAAATAACGCTGCACGCTGGCTGAAAAGCCGGCCTGCTGCAGCGCATCGGCCCATAACGCCGCAATCGCAATATTCGGCGCTTGGGTCAGGCGCAGCATGGCACCTTTTTTTCCAGTGCCCGATCGGCATAACGGCCAAAGCGCCAAGAGTCGCCCTCTAACGTGATGCGGCGCCACGTGTCGCGTTTTTCGCCGGGCGTCATGGCCGGCCAATGCTGCACTTCATCGAAGGTGCGGCCGCAACCCTTGCACATCTCGTCGCCTTGGCTGGTCGAGCAAATCGCAATGCAGGGCGTGTCGGCGGTGGTGTCGTACCAAGTCAGCCAAGCGGCTAGCGCCTTCGGCGGAAAACTCGCCTCGTCGGCTTCTTCCTCGTGGTAAAAAACCAACAAGGCATAGACCTCGGCGAGCGCGCGCAACTCAGACGACAACGTCACACCGTCAGGAGACGGTGTGCGCTCGCGCCAATAATTGATGGCCGCTTCAATATCAGTGATGTGGATGCCGGGCATGGGTACAAAAGTCAAACAAAATGAAGGGCCGTCACCTAGGTCAAAGTGGGCTTAGCAATGATGCTCTCGATGAACACGCGATCAACTGACCGGTGCAGACTTTTCATTATGGACGCGATGCCAAAGTAACGCCTGAATCACCGCGAATGCCATCTTCAAAGAAAGTATTGCACCAAAACATTTTTTAGTGTCAAATCCATATACGAAGGGGAGTAACTCCCTGATTTTGCTGAATTACAAATTCAAACATACCCACAGCAAAAGTTCTTCGGCAAGTCGTCATTACGAAGTTTTTAACTTCCGGCTTGTCGGACATGCAGCGACACTGCATGTTGAGCCAGACCTTCGATTGAAACCTGTACAGGTGAGATCGAGGCGTTTGCAGCCTTAAGGCTGCTGCACACCCCTACTTTCCTGTCCCGCTTCAATCTAGCTGGAAATCCGTATGCGGATTTCCTTGTCGTGACTCGTGTACTGGAGTGTGAACATGGAATTATTTTCAACCCCTTGGTGGACAGCGCTGCTGGCCATCATCCTGATTGACTTGGTCTTGGCTGGCGACAACGCCATCGTGATTGCGCTGGCCGCGCGTAATTTGCCGCCGCCACTACAGAAAAAAGCCATCATGTGGGGCGCTGTCGGCGCCATTGCGGTTCGTTCCGTCATGACCGTCGGCGTGGTCTGGTTGCTGAAGATACCCGGACTCATGCTCGTAGGCGGCCTTGGCCTGATATGGATCGCTTACAAGCTACTGTCTGAAGATGGCAACAAAGAGCATGACGGTCCTGTAGCGACAACCTTCTGGGGCGCCATGAAAACCATTGTGGTGGCCGATGCCCTGATGGGTGTTGACAATGTGCTCGGCGTGGCCGGAGCTGCGCAAGGTGCTTTCGACCTCGTCATCATCGGTTTGCTGATCAGCGTGCCCATCGTCGTTTACGGCAGCACCATGGTGCTCAAGTTGGTGGAGCGCTTCCCGGTCATCATCAAGATCGGCGCGGCTGTGCTGGCCTTCACGGCGGCCAATATGATCGTTGGCGAACAGCTGCTAGACCCTCTCTACGGCAACGCCAAAGACTTCGCCTCGACAGAAATCGCACACCTAGCCGCAAAATGGGCCACCTATGCGATCGCCATCGCCGGTGTTCTGGGCTTTGGCTGGTGGGCTGGTCGTCGCAACAGCTCAAATCAAGATGCCAATTTAGCGTCACGCTAACGCATTGATATTTTATTTTTCAACCACGACAACGCAAGGAGAAACCCATGGACAACATCATTGTTTACGTTGACGATGCTGCGTACGGTCTGCAACTACTGCAGCCCATGTTGCAGGACAAGGGCTCAGAAGCACCAACTCGCTGGATTGTGGTCGGCTGTGCACCGCGCATGACGCGCCATGTGAGCAAATTTCTGGCCCGTGGCGCGCGCGACAGTTGGCGCGGCAAATGGGCTGAAAAAGTGTTTTCGCAACTGGTCCCTGCGCTGGTGAACAATGGCGACGAGGTCATGACCTGCATGGCCAAAGCGAGCCTGTGCAGTCAGACCGAGTCGCTCATCAAGCAGCATGGTCAGGCGCGCATATTGGACGCCCGTCGACCTAAGTTTGGTGAGGACATGCAACCGGTCACGGCATCGCAGGCCCAAGAGCGCCAAGTGGCAATGGGTTATTTCGCAGCATTGGCCAGCGCTGGCTTGCTCGTCGCCACAGACTGACGAGTCAACCAGCGCCGCTTGGCGCTGGTATTCTTTGGCCATGAAACTTATTTTCAATTGGCTTTTAAGCGCTGCGGCCTTGCTGGCCGTGGCGTATCTTTATTCAGGTGTTGTGGTGACCAGCTTTACCGCTGCACTGCTCGCGGCGGCTGTTCTGGGCGCGCTCAACATGGTGGTTCGGCCGATCCTGATCTTGCTGACATTGCCAGTCACGGTGATCACTCTTGGGCTCTTCCTGTTTGTCATCAACGCCCTGATGTTCTGGGCTGCAGCCAGTTTGCTGAGCGGCTTGGATGTGCGCGGCTTCGGTGCTGCTCTGGTCGGTTCGTTGATCTATTCAGGGTTGCAGCTTGCGATCGACTTTGTCCTCGAGAGCCTGTTCCCGAATTAAAGCTGCCACTTCGCGCGTTCTTGTGTCGATGATCGACGCCTCAATGTGCATGTTCTGACCGGTGCCGCCTCTACCGCTGCGAAGCAATTCTTGGGCAGCCCGCAGCCGGTCTAACGCAGCCGGGTAGTCGAGCTGCGCAAACCGACTTTCGGCCTCTGCCCGAACCGCCCGCGACAGCTGATTTTGTCTGCCCCAAGCGTCAGCAAGCAGTTGCCAAGCCAGCGCATCTTTGGGATGCATCACCACCCAAGTTTGTAATTTTTCCGAGACTGCAGCCGCACGTCCGGCCGCCAGCAGCGCACGTGCTTGCACCAGCAGTTGAGCCCGGCTGGTCGCAACGTCAAAGCGCGAAGCCGCCGCAGCTTGCGCGATGCGGCCCGCCTCAAAATCAATTTCAATCGCCAGCAAGTCAGCTGCGCTACTGGCCTCGGGCACCGTCAGCGCCAAGGTTTTCAGCCGCGCAGCCAAGGCCTGCGCCACGGCATGATCACGCATCCGGCTGGCGGCGAAAGCACCGCCATACAAGGTTCCTGCCAAGGCTGGCGTCAGCACACTACCGGCGGTGGCGCCAGGTAGCGCACGCCGACCTTCATCCAACTGGCGGCGCAGCCCATCCACACCGGGATTGCCCAACACTCGGGCCCGTGCAGCCATCATGTTGTGCAAATGCGCACTGCTAACAATGGCAGGCGATGAGCTCGGCGGGGCTGTTTGCAGCCGCGCACGCGCTTCGGCAATGCGCTGGGTCGTCAGCGGGTGTGAACGCAAATAAGGAAATGAGCCGTTGTCATTCAAGCGGGAGGCTTGTTGCAGCTTCTCAAACATGCCACCCACACCACTGGCCTCAAAACCGGCATCGACCATGACGCCAAATCCCACGCGGTCGGCCTCACGCTCCATGTCACGCGAAAAATTCAGCTGACCTTGCACCGCCAACGCTTGACCGCCGACAATCGCCACATTCGCCGCGTCAGGGCTTTTGCTGGCCGCCAGCGCACCCAAGATCATCGCGCCGATGACCCACGGCATTTGCCGTTGTTGCTGGGTCATCAACCGCGAGATATGGCGCTGCGTCACATGGCTGAGCTCGTGTGCCATGACAGCCGCGAGCTCATCGGCCGTGCTGACCACGGCGATCAAACCCGTGTGTACGCCAAGATAGCCGCCCGGCAAGGCGAAAGCGTTGACACTGCGGTCGCGCACCAGCATCACATTCCAGGCGAAGCGTTCTTCCAACTCGTTGCTCAACTCACCGCGGGCGCGCGCAGCATCCATCAATGGCTGCCAAATACCTTGAACGTAGTCGCCCAACACCGGGTCGTCAATGTAGTCCGGGTCGCGAAAAATACTCACCGCAATGCGGTCGCCCAAACGTCGTTCACTGGCGGCCGCTAGCTCCGAGCCGTCGCCCAATGAAGGCAGTTGGCTCGCACGCATGGGTGCCTCCGTCAGCTGAGCTTGGGAGGCTCCGCCCGCCGCCAACATCAGCCAGCACACCAAGCCCACACGGCTCATCCAGCCCAGTGTCGGAACACTGGAGCGTGATGTTGTTGTCGCACTATTCGGGGAAGGCAAGTGGCTCATGTCCTAGGGGTTGTTGGGCTGTCAGCCAGCTCATCATGGTAGCCGCGTTCTTCGCGGGCGGCATGTACCAATCGTAAAGCTTCGCTCTTATGATGGAGCTCATCTCGCTTCTGGAAAACAACATGACAAGCACCTCCGCACTGACACATTTTGATGCACAGGGCCAAGCCCACATGGTCGACGTGGCCGCCAAAGCCACCACCCACCGTATTGCAGTGGCTCAAGGCCGAATCATCATGCACCCGGCCACGCTGGCCATCATTTTGCAAGGCACCGCCAAAAAAGGCGACGTGCTCGGCATCGCTCGCATCGCCGGCATCATGGCAGCCAAAAAAACCAGCGACTTGATTCCGCTGTGCCACCCGCTCGCCCTGACGCGCGTCGCCGTCGAGTTCAATGCCGACGAAGAAGCCAACAGCATCATCTGCAGCGCCGCAGTTGAAACAGTAGGTCAAACCGGTGTCGAAATGGAAGCCCTGACAGCGGTCCAGCTGGCCCTACTCACCATTTACGACATGTGCAAAGCAGTGGACAGGGGCATGACCATCACCGATGTGAAGCTGCTGGAAAAGCATGGCGGCAAGTCGGGGACTTTCATTGCGGAGAAGTGAGTGCCTACTAGATGGTGAATTTTGAGGTGTTGATTTCGTGATCCGCTCCATTTCTGCGCCAAAGATAGAACAGAAACAATATTTGTTATTTAAGCTGGCACTATCAAGCCCATGAAGAAAACTTAATTGATAGCTTGTCGCCTAAGTCCTAAACTGGAAAAGTACTAAATTGCTAACAACTTAAGGCGCCAACTATGTCAACAGAATCAAAATGTCCGTTCTCGGGCGCGGCCCTCAAGCCTACCGTGGCGGGGGCCAGGACCAACGCCGACTGGTGGCCGAACCAGCTCAACCTGGATATGCTCCAGCAGCATTCCGAGCGTTCCAACCCCATGGGCACAGCGTTCAACTACGCTGAAGAATTCAAGACTCTCGACCTAGAGGCCGTGGTCAAAGACCTGCATGCCTTGATGACCGACTCGCAAGACTGGTGGCCAGCTGACTATGGCCACTACGGTCCGTTCTTTGTCCGTATGGCCTGGCACAGTGCCGGCACTTACCGCATCGGCGATGGCCGTGGCGGTTCGGGCTTTGGCACCCAGCGCTTTGCGCCTCTGAACAGCTGGCCTGACAACGTCAACCTTGACAAAGCACGCCGCCTGCTCTGGCCGATCAAGCAAAAGTACGGTCGCAAGATTTCTTGGGCTGACTTGATTGTTCTGACCGGCAATATCGCCATGGACTCGATGGGTCTCAAGACCTTCGGCTTCGCGGGTGGTCGTGAAGACGTCTGGGAACCAGGTCAAGACATTTACTGGGGCCCTGAAGACACCTGGCTGGGCAACGAGCGTTACACCGGCGACCGTGAACTTGAGCAACCGCTGGGTGCGGTGCAAATGGGTCTGATTTACGTCAACCCACAAGGACCGGACGGCAACCCCGACCCGGTCGCTGCGGCCCGTGATATTCGCGAAACTTTTTTGCGCATGGCGATGAACGACTACGAAACCGTAGCGCTCTGCGCCGGTGGTCACACCTTCGGCAAAACCCACGGTGCAGCGTCTGAGGACTACAAGGGCCCAGAACCCGAAGGTGCCAGCATCGAAGAGCAAGGCCTGGGCTGGAAGAGCAGCTTTGGCAGCGGCAAAGGCGTCGACACCATCTCCAGCGGCCTGGAAGGCGCCTGGACGCCAACCCCGACGACATGGGACAACAGCTACTTCGACACCCTGTTTGGCTACGAGTGGGAACTCACCAAGAGCCCGGCCGGTGCTCACCAGTGGATTCCAAAAGACGGCGCTGGCGCAGGCACCGTGCCGGATGCACACGACCCATCGAAGTCGCATGCGCCGTTCATGGCAACGACAGACATCTCCCTGAGAATGGACCCGGCTTACGAGAAAATCTCACGCCACTTCCACCAGAATCCAGCGGAATTTGCGGACGCTTATGCCAAGGCCTGGTACAAGTTGACGCACCGTGACATGGGCCCGATCTCTCGCTACCTGGGCTCCATGGTGCCCGCCGAACCACAAATTTGGCAAGACCCGGTGCCAGCGGTTGACCATGCCTTGGTCAACGCGCAGGATGTTGCGGCTTTGAAGACCACGATTCTGGCTTCTGGCCTGACGATTTCCCAGTTGGTCAGCACGGCCTGGGCATCGGCCGCCACGTTCCGCGGCAGCGACAAGCGCGGTGGCGCCAACGGTGCGCGCATTCGTCTGGCGCCGCAAAAGGACTGGGAAGTCAACCAGCCGGCTGAACTGGCCAAGGTGCTGCAAAAGCTGGAAGCCATTCAGAAAGAGTTCAACACCGGCGGCAAGAAAATCTCGCTGGCTGACTTGATCGTTCTGGCCGGTTCCGCTGCTGTCGAAGCCGCCGCTAAAAAGGCGGGTCAGGACGTGAAAGTTGCTTTCACGCCGGGTCGTACCGACGCGACGCAAGAGAACACCGATGTGGATTCCTTCGCCGTGCTGGAGCCATCGGCTGATGGCTTTCGTAACTTCATCAAGAAGGGCCACTCGCGTCCAGCGGCAGAACTGCTGATTGACCGTGCCAACCTGATGACGCTGACCGCACCCGAGATGACGGTGTTGGTCGGTGGCATGCGCGCACTGAATGCCAACTTTGGTCAATCCCAAAATGGCGTATTCACCAAGCAAGCCGACACCTTGAGCAATGACTTCTTCGTCAACCTGCTCGACATGGGCACGAAATGGCAGAAGTCGGCAACGGCTGAAGGTGTGCTGGAAGGCCGCGCAGCGGGCGACGTCAAGTGGACGGCCACGGTCGTCGACCTGGTCTTCGGTTCGAACTCGCAGCTGCGTGCCCTCGCAGAGGTCTACGGCTCCAGCGATGCGAAGCACAAGTTTGCCAGCGACTTTGCAGCCGCCTGGACCAAGGTGATGAACTTGGATCGTTTCGATCTGGCGTAAGCGCTGACGATAGGCCTTCACAAGCCTGTCTAGCGAAGCTTCTACCTGACCCGGGGCAACCCGCGGTTAGGTAGAAGCTTTTTTTCGTCCGCCTAAAGTGCTATCAACGCCGAGCGCAAGTTGCCGGGTCGCTGAAATATGCGTCCGGCCCTGACACCTTGAAGCGCTCAAGGTAGCAGCCGTAGCGAGCACTCCATTTGAAGGCTTTGTCGTCTGACAGCAAGGCCGGCAAAATGCTCAGCGTGCCTTCAGTGACTTTGATGTCGGCGCCGCCAGTAGCCCGCAGCAGGCCTTCCAGCAACAGCATGTCTGACAAAAGATAAGCGGCATAGCTAGGCGGCGTGCTCGTCAGCGTGGCGATTTTGTCGCTGCTGAGACCGGCCATGGCCGCGATGGCAGCGCTGAGGTCTTTGGCTGACAAGCGATCAAGCGGCCCGGCTTTTCCCTCGACCAACAAGCGCACGGCCGGTGCCACACCCCGCGTGATGGGCCGGCTGATCGCCGTCATCGTCGTGGCCGGCTCCAACGCCGCCGTCATACCGCTGAACTTGTCGTCCAAGGCGAGCCGCGCTGTCTGCAGATCTTCCGCCGACATCGGTTGCAGGTCACAAGCCGGAGCGGCTGACTGACGCAAGCTTGTACACAAAACCTGATGCCATGATTTTTGACCCAGCGCTTGGCCGTAAGTGCTTTGCGCACCTGCGATTTGAAAACTGCCGCCGCCCAAGTCGAGCACATGGCTGCTTGTCAGGCGCGGCCCCAGCACGTCCCGTGCAGAAGCATACGCATAAGCGCCTTCGACCGATTGCGGCATCACCAGCACGGCGACGCGGGTGTCTGCCTGCAGGCGCGCCATCAGCGCAGCAGTTTCATCCGCAGCCTGCTGCCAAGCCAGCCGCCAAGCTGAAAACCCGGCGGCAACCCGATCGCAGCGGGCAAAAAAGCCAGCACCCAATGGCAAATTTTTCAGCGCAATCGCCGTTGGACTGAAGGTATCTTCCAAGCCCCGCCCAGCCCACAAAGGGGCCAGGTAGTCGATGTCAACGTGGGCCACAGCAGGGTTGTTCGTCGCACCAGCCCGCACACCCGACGAACCGATGTCAAACGCAATCCGGCAGCTGGCTGCCGCATACGCGGTCAGCCCGCTCAGGCCCATTGCCAAGCCCACCAGCCAAACGCGAAACACCATCCTGAGGATCATCGGTTCACGGCAGCTTTAAAGGTGCAGATAGCCCATCGCACCGACCACCAAGCCCAAGCCCGACGCACCAAAAACGCCAAACAACATCCAGCGCTTGCGTGTCAACAGGGTGATGGCCGCCAAGGCAATGGCAATCTGCAGCAAAGTCGTGGCCAGCGCCCAACGCTCGTGCACGTGCATTTCCATCTCGCTGTTCTTGTTGGCCGTGTCGACTTCGGCTTCCAGTTTCTCAGCCTGTAATTTGATCTCGGCTTTTTCCAGCTGGTAACGGTCCACCGCTTGCTTGAATTTTTGCTGCGCATCGCCACTGGTCAACACCACTGAGAGCTCGGCCAAGTTTTGCTTGTTGCTCTTGGCTTGGTAGTAGTTCCATTGGTTCGAGGCCGCCGTTTTGACAATCGAAGCTTCGTTTTTATACAGTAGCGCGGCATTTTGCGAATGCCCACCAAGGTAGCCAAAAATAGCACCTACCGTTGACAAAACCGCCGTTAAAACCGCCAGCCGAGAGGTGAAGTTGTCGCCGCCATGCTGCGCAACATGCTCCATCTCGTGGTCGTGCGGTCCGTGCACATGAAATCCGTGTCCCGACATAAGCATGTCTCCTTGTCTTGTTTGAAGGCTGACCCCACTGTCTGAAGCTCATCAGTGGGACTCGGACAGCTTTATACACCGGCGCCAGCGCTGCCTAGGTCGGGCCAGAGATCAACGGCTGATGTGTTGGTCTAACCAGCCAGCCAGCCACGCGCCAATTTTCAGACTGTGCTTGTCCTGCATCAGCATGTGCGAGGCGCCCGGCAGGCCGACATCGCCCAACACCACCATCTCGGCTTTTCCGCCAGCTTGGTTGGTCGCGGCCACAAATTCGCGGCAGGCCTTCAAGCGAGGAGCCCAGCGTGGCGCCTGGTCCACGTAATCACCCCAAAGAACCAAAATCGGCATGCCAAGATAAGGCTTCAAGTCAGCCGTAGCAGCCGGGCACGCACCAGGCTCTATCGACACAATCCCCGCGATACCGCGGGTGTCCAGAGCTGCCGTCTGAAACGGGAAAATACCGGATTGGGAGTGGCTGACCAAGACCGCACCGTTCAACTTTTGGGCCAGCTCAGACAAAGCAGGAACGGTCGGATTTGGCGTCGGCAATGTGTTCAGCCAGTCAGGCACCATTTGCTTCCAAAACTCAGCCTGTGCTTCCAGTGGAAACTGCATGCCAGGGAAAACCTCCGGGTACTTGGGCCCGAAGCGGAAGATGGCCCACGCGCCTTCTTGGGCCGCGCCAAAAATTTGTGGCAGCGTCTCCGGCCCTGCCTTGCCGGCCTTGACTTGAATGATGGCGGAAGGGTCTGCCGCAGACCGACCCCGCGAGACTTGGTCAATCACGTACGTCGGAAATCCGCGCCGCACAAAAAACTCATCCCAACCCATTCGGCCATCCGGCGTGGACTCCCACGTTTTACCCGTCAGGCAACAACCGTGAATAAGAACCAGCGGGCGACGAACGGCATCAACTGGCACCTGATAGCGCACATACATTTGCTCAACCGCAATCGTTCCCTCAGGCGCATAGGCCGGCAACAAAGACAAATTCTTGGACGTGACGTTGCGGCCACCGACAAAAAAACTACCCTGCTTGGCAATACTCAGCGTCCCTTCGTCTAGGTTTTTAGCACCCGGTGCGGCGCACCCGCCAAGGCCAAGCGTGGCGGCAACCAGCACCCACACAGCTGCGATATTTTTCATCTTGTCTCCTTTTTATTGATCAATCAAAACTCAACTAACCTGTCAGCCCAACGGCAAAGCGATCACCGCCTCCGGCGCGTACTCCGGCAGCGCCATCAGATGCTCGGTCAAGAACGCCAGCGTGCGCTCCTTGGCCAGGCGCGCAGCGGGCGCATCGTAGGCTTGACGGCGCTCGACGTTGAAACCATAGCGCGCATCATAAACATGCGACTGAACCGCCGGCTGCTGGTCGATAAACCGGGCCACGCTGTCCTCAGACATCCAGCGCTTGTCGCGTGGAAAGTGCGCCAGCACTGGGCACGTCGGCTGGCGCTTGGCGTCTTCGGGCAAGGTCATGCCGCCGCCGTAATAACTGACAGCGGCGGTCACGCCTTCCAGCAGACTGGCCGCGCGCCACGCGAGCAGGCCACCCCAGCAATAACCCACCAAGCCAACGCCACCTGTCAAGGTGTTGAGCTGCCCGTGCGCAATCGCCGCTTGAATGTCGAGCATGACTTTGACCGAGGGCATCGGCTCGACGGGTTTGACCAAATGCCAACTTCGTGTCGATGAACTGAATTCATGCCGGTAGCCAAAGTCGGTGCCGGACACGCCGCGGTTATAGGTCGACGGCACGATGGCTAGATAACCAAGGGCGGCGTATTTTTCTGCCACAGCGCGCCACGGTGCGGCAATTTTGAACCGGTCTGGTTTGGCGCGCGCTTGTCGGCCACTGCTCTGGTTCAAGTCACCGTGCACGCGCTGGTCCATTTCCTGCAAGATGACGACCGCCGCCCGCGCTGGCTCCACCGGCGGGGCGACGTAAGCCGGACACTCAAAACCGTCACTCGCCGTCAGGTTGAGGTAGTCACCCAATGTCTTTTTCATACTTTTCCCAAGCGCTGTTGATGGTGTGTCAAAAAGGGGGTCAAGAGGCGCTCAACACAGCCCGTGCCGTCTGCTTCAAAGCCCCGATCCAGCCCGGTTTGGACTGGACCACCGGCCCGAAGCGTCCGGAGAACAAAAACTGAACCAAGGCTTCGCGCTGGGCCGGGCTTTCGGCCAAGATGTGCGCCACCGCGACCACCGCACCGTCTTGCACGGATTGCCGCTGCAGCCGCAAGCCGATGGCTACGCCGCTAATGTCCAGCGACAAGCGCTCGGGAATTGGCTGCGGGCTGCGCCAGATGAACTTCAGGCCATTGGCACTCATGTCGACCACCTGCACGGCATGCACTTGAAAGGGTACTGCCGGATGGCGGTAATCTTGCGGCTCGAAAGAGCTGAGGATGAGGGTCGCATCGATCTGAAACCGCTCTTCCGATCGCAGGCGCGGCCGGTCTTTGACCAACACCAACGCGACCAGAAAATGCAGCAGGTTGAAGACACCCAAAAATATCAGCCACGGCATCGCCAAGTCTTGCGGTTCGGCCTGCTGACTGACCCAGCCCGCATGCACGATCGCCACCAGCGTCAGCACGGTCAGGCCCAAGATAATGCGAAACATCAAGCGGTCAGAAGACGCGCTGATCTGTGTGCCCTTGGGGGTCACTTTAAACACCTTGCTTCCCACCCGGAACAATCCGGCCAACGCCGAGCGCGCCATGCGCACCGCCATGACCATCGACACAACCGTCGAAATGACCGGACTGAAACGCCCCCGGCTGATCCAACTCAAGCTGAACAAATTCACCAGCACCGTGGGCAACACCAGCATGTACACATCCGACGATTGCTCGATCCAAATGACGTTCAAACCTGTCAGCAGGCAGACCACCGGCGCCAGCATCATCGCTAAATTAAAGAAGGGGTTGATCAGCCAATAAAACGGCATGAACAACACGCGCTGCATCAGCGTGAGCCCCGGATTGAGCAGCGGCCCGTCAGCCAGAAACATGATCTCAATCGCACCCTTGCACCAACGGTCGCGCTGAATGAAAAACGCTTCAATTGACTCCGCCGCCAACCCCACCGACAGCTGTTGGTTCAGGTACTTCGTCTTCCAGTTTTTGGCGAGCAGTTTGAGCGTGGTCAGCAGATCCTCGGTGATGCTTTCTGTCGGAAAGCCACCCATTTCACGAATGGCTTCGGTCCGCAACATGGCACAGGAGCCGCAGTAAAAAGCACAGCCCCAGGCGTCGCGGGCGGGCTGAATTTCCCGAAAAAACAGTGCTTGCTCGTCGGCCACACCGCCGCCCAAACCAAGGTTTTGCTGAACCATGTCTGGGTTGTAAAAAGTTTGTGGCGTCTGCAGCACAGCCAAGCGCGGGTCGGCAAAAAACGGCAACGTCGCGCGGACAAAATCACGGTGCGCGGCAAAGTCTGCGTCCATCGTAACGATAAAGTCCGCTGTTGTCAGCGCCAGTGAATGGTTCAGGTTGCCGGCCTTGGCATGCGAGTGCTCGGGACGCGTCACGTAGTCGACCTGCCACACCTTGCAGCGCTCTTCCAACCAAGCACGATTACCGTCGTCCAGCACCTTGACGCGCAGGCCCGGACAGTCAACCGCCTTGGCTGCCAGCACGGACTTCTCAAGCACTTCGAAAGGCTCCCGATACGTCGGTATCCAGATTTCAACGCTGGGTTGTTTGTCCGTTGCCAGCGCAAGGTCGGCCAGCGGCGTTGTGCGTTCCAGCGTGCGGCTCAGACTCAGCCAAAAAGTACCGGCCTCCAGCAAGGCCAAGGTCTCAATCACCAAATAAAGCCAAGCCAGCCAATTCGTCGGGCCAAAGCCCTGCGGCAGCGTGCACGTGAAACGCCACAGCATGTACAGACCGTTGACGGCCATCACACCCCAACACACCAGACGCCGGTTGCTGGCGTCCTGCGGGCTGAGCGTCGACAAACCCCAAGCCCCCAAGCCCAGCACCGCGCACAGCGCGATCAGGTTCCAAGCTTCAGAAAACATCGGCTAGAAAACTGACCGATCGCATCATCCACTCCGATCCACGCGGCAATTGCGCGTGCACTTTTTGACCCGACATGCAGTTGGATTCGCGCTTGATGCGCGCTGCAAATGCCGCATCTGGCTGAACCCAGACTCGGGCATTGCTGTCGAGGTCGCGGCCATCTGACTTCACCGCCAGCGACTGCTTGGGGCTACTGCCATACATAGGGTAAATACGGCTGATTTTGCCGCCGTAAAAGTGCCATTCACCGGCCACCCGAAAGGCGATCGGCTCACCCACGCGGTAGTCTTTCAAGTCACTCACCGGCACGCTCAGGTCGACGAAAGATTGGCTGCACAAAACGTAATGCGCGATCAAATCGCCCGGCGCTAAAAAGGCCCCCTCGGTGACAAACGGCCCCATCAACAAACCTTGTCCGGGAGTTCGGACCCCAGCCAGCGGCTGCTCTCCCGCCACGCCGACAGGCTGCAAGCTGCTGGTCCAAAACTCCAGCTCACTGATGCGCAAGCGGACTTCGTCCAGCTTTTGCTGCGTGGCGCTGACATCAGTGCTGCCAGCACGCTCACCAACAAAACCATTTTGAGTCAGCGCTGTCAGGTTATTTTTAGCCCGGCTGGCGTTGGCCGTCGCAATGTCGCGCGCCACCTTGGTGCTTTCGCTGCGCAGCTTGACGATGTCCAGTTGGGCTGGGCTGATGAAGCCCCGCTCAGTCAGGTCTTGCTGCCGAGTGAGTTCGCGACTGTCGCTGGCCATGTCTAGGTCAGCCCGGCGCAAGTCGCCCTGACGGGCCACAAGTTCAAGTTGCAAGCGTTGTTTTTCATCATCCACAAAACTGCCCGCCCGCTTTTGCAGCATCTGTTCTTGGCCGCGCAAGGCCAGCAGTTGGTCGGCCAGACGCGTTTTGAGGGTGACGATGGTTTGTGGACTTTCTTCAAACAGCCCAGTCGCGCTGCTGTCTATTTTCAGCACCACGGCCTCAACCGGCGAACGCAGCTCGACCATCGGCGCGTTGACCATGGCATGTGCCGGAAAACGATTGAACAGCCTCGGCACCAAGATCAGGCTGAGGGCGATGAAGAGAGCAACGATTAAGGATTTTCTGAGCATGGTTGGCGGTCCTAGGGGCTGACTCAGATCAAACGATGGCGCTTGACAGATGAGATCTGACGCGTTGCGATGCCTGCTTGAGTGCTGCCGACAACAGGACGTCGTCCACCGGTTTGACCAAATGCTGGTCAAAACCGGCGTCAAGCGCTCGCGCTTTGTCCGTCTCTGTGCCGTAGCCGGTGAGGGCGATCAACGTGGCCTCCGACTGGTGTGGCATGGCGCGCAGACGGCGCGCCAAGGTATAGCCGTCCATGTCAGGCAAACCAATGTCCAAAATAGCCGCGTCGTAACGGTCCAACTCTGCCAGCTGCAGAGCCTCTTGCCCGCTGTGAACCACGGCCACCCGGTGTCCATCGAACTGCAGCAACATGGCCAGCGGTTGCGCGGCATCCAGGTTGTCGTCGACCACCAATATATCCAATGGCACGGGCATGACGATGTCCGACTTTTTCTCCGGCTTCACGATCGTCGTCAGCGCACTTTCTGCGGCGGTCATCAAGGGTAAGTTCACGCGGATGGTGCAACCTTGGCCTAAGCCAGCGCTGTACAAGCTGACCTCGCCGCCGTGCGCGTCGACCATGCTCTTGACCAAGGACAGTCCCAAGCCGAGTCCGCCCATCACACCATCGGTGCTGCGTTTGGCCTGAACGAACAGTTCAAACACATGGGCAGCGAGTTCTGGCGCGATCCCCACCCCGTTGTCCTGCACACTTATTTGCGCTTGGTCTTGGGTCACCAACAAGGTTAATGTCAACAGCCCATGAGGGGGGGTGTAACGCGCCGCGTTGACCAGTAAATTAGTGACAATCTGGACCAAGCGGGTGTTGTCACCCAGCATCCACACCGGCTGATTCGGCAAGTCCACAATCAGCCGATGCTGCCGATGCTCGACCAGCGCGCCCACTTGTTCAACGGCAGCATGCATCACCGCGACCAAGTCAACCGGGGTTTTCTCAATTTGAACCTGACCACGGGTTACCCTTGAAACGTCGAGCAAGTCATTGATCAGGTGCGTCATGTGGGCTACTTGGCGGTGAATGATGTTGGCGTTCTCAGCCACCCCACGGGCGTCCATCGCGGCATGCTTCAACAGCCTAGCGGCCGAGCTGATGCCAGACAAGGGATTGCGCAGCTCATGACCGAGCATGGCCAAAAAATCGTCTTTTCGTTTTTCTGTGGCCAAGGCCAACTCGGCGAGCTCGACTTGTATTTTTCTGTGCTTTGCGCCAAACCAGCTGATCACCAAGCCGAAGATCAAGAACATCACGATTTGCACTTGCTGATAGGGCTCAATCGGCTCACCCCAGCGGAGTCCAACGATGTAAATACCAACCAACAAAGACAAAAAAGTCGCCAGCAACGCCGGTCGAAATCCGCCGCAGATAGCCCCTATCATGATTGGCAGCGTGATCCCCACCAAAGGAGCGCGGCCTTGCAAGTGAGGCGAAAAAATCCAGTTCGCCGCAAGGACTACCAGCAAGCTTAAGAGCACCCAAGCGTAGGGCTGACACCCGCTTTGTGCTGTTGGGCCGGCCGCACCCCGGTTTTGCTGTCGGCGGCGGTCAAACACCATGACCAAAGGCAATGCGGCGGCAACCAAGCTGTGGAAATGCCTTGACTAATTTGAGCATAATCATTTAAATGAAATATATCATTACAATTGTTGCGATTATATTAATTTGTAACTTCACAATCCTTATGCTAATCAAACGAACATCATTCGCGCTGATTTTGAGCATCCTCTTGGGCGTCACTTGCACCGTTCAAGCGCAAGCCCCTCAAGCGACCGTGAGCACCGAGACCAGCTACAACTTCTCACCCGTCAACCAATACAACCTAGAGCTGATGGCGACCTACTGGAACCCGATCCTCGCCTACGTGTCGGGCCAAAGTGGCGTCCCTCTGCGCTTACGGTTGGGCCGCACTTCGGCAGAGACAACGGCTTCTGTCGTGGCTGGGGAGTCTGACTTTGCCTTCACCAACCACCTGTTCAGCCCTGAGCGGGCTAAGTTGGGCTGGAAGGTTTTCGGCAGACGCAACGCGCCGCCCGTGAATGGGCAAATCGTGGTTCGCGCGATCTCGCCCATCAAGACCTTGGCCGACCTAGAAGGCAAGTCGGTGGCCTTTCCAGGTGCGGAAGCCTTGGTGGCCTACAAAGTCACGTTCGCGCACCTGAGCGAGAAAAAAGTCAATATCACCGCCGTCTTTGCCGGAAATCACGACGGTGCCTTCAGCCAAATGCTCGCTGGCAGAGCTGACGCGATGGGCGCGAACTCCCAGCTGGTGGCAGAGTACGCCGAACGGGAAGACCGCAAGTTCCGCGTTCTCTGGAGCTCCCCGCCTTTCAACGACTTGGCGCTGATGGCTTCGCCTAGGGTGCCGCCGGCCAAGGTCAAAGCCGTGGCCATAGCCTTTCTCGGCATGCACAAAGACCCGGTTGGCCAGCAGGTGCTAGAAGCCGCCGCCAGCGCCGCCCAGGCCAAAAGTCCGCTCTCGTTTGTGGCGGCTGCTGACGCAGACTACGCCGCCTACCGCGACTTTTATCGCCGCGCACCGGCCAGCTTGCGCTGAGCGCCGTGGCTGCGTCTGACTTTGCGCATGGTATGACCCGATTGGATGTCTCGTGAAGCGTTTATTTCGTTGGAAGGTGCCAGAGTCTTTGGCTTCGCGTGTTTTCTTGATTTACGCCGTGTCTATTTTGGTGTTTGGCTTGACCGGCTTTGGTCTGTTGATGGCCAAGCGGTTTTCGGTGCTCATTGCTGACAGCTTACAAAACGTACAGAAAATGGTCGATTTGTCGATGCCTACGCTGTCCAGCAGCGCGGTCATCGGTGACTTCGACACCATCCAGCGCACCCTCGCCGCCATGGTCCCGAACTCGCCGCTGAACGAAGCCATCTACAAAGACAAGCATGGCGGCTCGATCCAGACGCTGGAACCCTCAGAACTCCATGCCCCTGAATGGCTCTTCAAGGTGGTGAGCTCGCGCTTGCCCGAAGTACAGTATTTGGTGAGTGCAGGTGGCCGAGACTATGGCCAATTAACGCTGCGCTTCGATGCCTTTCAGATCGCCAATCAGCAATGGCGCTTGACGCTCAGCATGACTGCCTTTGTGCTGCTCGGCCTAGGCATTGGACTCACAATCATGCGTTATATGCTGCGGCGCTGGCTGGGCAACTTCGACCGCCTGCAGGCTTATGAAACCGAGGTGCTCGCCGGGGTTGTGAACGCAGAGGCGGGCTTGTCAGAAGGAGCACCACTGGAAATCAGGCAAGCAGTTGCTGTCATCAACCGCACTGCCGGCAGCTTGCGGGCGCAGTTTGGACAACGCATTGATGTCTTGATGGACACGCTGATCCAGCATAAAAAAGCCATGGACGAAGCCACCATCGTCTGTGAACTCGACACCGAAGGCCGGCTGACCTATGCCAACGACAGCTTTGTCGCGGCCATCGGCCTTCCGCGCACCACTCTGTTGGGCCGGCGTTTGCAAGACATTGGCTCCTTCGACTTCACCACCGTCGATGACTGGCAACCCTCGCCGCAGGTATGGCATGGTGAGGTGCAGATTCATCACGCGCATGGCCACAGCTATTGGCACCAGCGCAGCATCGTGCCGATTTTTGACACGGCCTCGCAGCTTGAAAAGTTCATCTGCATTGACATAGATGTCAGCGCGCAAAAACAATCCGAAAGTGATTTGCTCGACCAGGTTCATCAGCAAAACCTGCTCGCTGAATTTGGCCGCCAAGCGCTGACAGATCAAGATGTCAGTGGCTTGGTCGATAAAATAGTTGAAGCCGCCAGAACCAGTCTGCACGCCAGCCATTCAGCACTGATAGTGCGAAATCCTGATCGCACATTGCCCTATTTGCTGGCCGGCACCGGCTGGGGCACCAAGTGGCTAGGCCAAGACATGTCGCTAGTGCAAAAAAACACCATCAGCGGCCGTACACACACCACGCTGAGATTGCTGCCCGCGATGTTGGCGGAAAACCATCTCAACGACGCGCAGGTTGATTCGGTTGATTCGGTTGATTCGGTTGATTCGGCAAACTATAGGCTAACGCTGGTCGTCGCCTCAAGAGACAGACGGCTTTTCTCAGACGCAGACCACAACTTTCTGCAAAACATGGTCAACATCTTGACCGTGGCCATGGAGCGAAACCGGTCGCGTGAAAACTTGGTTCGCTTGGCGCAGTTCGACAGCCTGACCGGCTTGCCGAATCGGAGCTTGCTGCTCGACCGGTTGCAATTGGCACTCAAAGCAGCGCACCGCCAAGGCACCCGTGTTGGCTTGATTTACCTCGACCTAGACCGCTTCAAGCAGGTCAACGACACCTTGGGTCACCCCGCCGGCGACCTGCTCTTGGTGCAAGCGGCAAGGCGAATGACCGCTTGTCTGCGCGCCGGCGACACGGTGGCCCGGCTCGCGGGTGACGAATTCGCCATCATCCTGCCCGGCCTAGAACACACCAGCGACGCAGAACTGGTGGGCCGCAAAATATTGGCGCAGCTGGCCGAGCCTTTTGATTTGAACGGCCAGGAAGCCTACGTCACCGGCAGCATTGGCGCGGCCATCTACCCAGAAAACGGCTTTGACCCGGACGCCTTGGTGCGCAGCGCCGACCGCGCGATGTACTGCGCCAAAGAGGCCGGCCGCAACGATTTTCAGTTTTACAGCGACGACATGAACGCCGACGAAACACAGCGGCTCGCATTCGACATGTTGCTGCGCGGGGCCTTGGCACGGGACGAGTTTTTCATTCTTTACCAGCCCAAAGTGGACTTGCTGGACGGCCAAATTTGCGGCTTTGAGGCCTTGCTGCGCTGGCGACACCCTGAGCGTGGCGTGGTCAGCCCGACCGAATTTATTCCCTTGTTGGAAGAAACCGGGATGATTGTGGTCGTCGGCGAATGGGTGCTGAACCGCGTCGCCGAACAAATCATTCGCTGGCAAGCGGACGGCTTGCGTGTGCCGCGCATCTCCATCAATTTGTCGCCGCGCCAGTTCTCCGCCCCCGACCTCGACGCGCAAGTCCGTGACATGCTCGCCAACACCGGCGTCGACCCGACGCTGCTTGAGTTTGAAATCACCGAGTCGAGTTTGATGCTCAATCCAGCCAGGACCACCTCGCTGCTAGAGCGCTTTCGCTCCTACGGTCTGAGTTTGTCGATTGATGATTTTGGGACCGGTTATTCCAGCCTGTCCTACCTCAAGCGCTTTCCGCTGGACACCCTGAAAATCGACCGCACCTTTATCCGCGACCTGAGCCCCGACTCTGATGATGCAGCCATCACTTGGGCCATCATCAGTTTGGCGCACAGCCTGAAGCTCAAAGTGGTGGCCGAGGGCGTCGAAACCACCGAACAACTCGACATGCTGCGCGACCGCGCATGCGACGAGATGCAGGGGTTTTACTTTTCAGTGCCGCAATCAGCCTTTGACTGCGCCTTGATGATGCGTGATGAACGCCGCTTGTATTGGGAAACGCCGCTCAACGCGCCCAGTGAAGGTCACTGGCGGACACGCCTAAATGCCGACAAGACCGACGAAGCTGATCCGCTGACGGTGGCGACCGAGCGTCAGGGTCCGGTCGATGCCGCCAGCAAGGCGGGATTGGCTTCGAACCAAGCTGCATAGTCCTGCGGATACGCCCACAGAAAGCGCGCCAGATAAAAGTCAGCGTCTGCGCGTTGGCCAGACAGCAAGGCACTGGTGATGAGTTTTTCAAGCACCTTGGCCTCCGGGGAATAGTGCAGCACACGCAGAGCCAAGGCGTGCATGGCCGGCGCGTTGGCAGGCGTCACCTCGGTGGTGAGCAACTTGGCAAAACGAACTTGCGGCTGAAACAACCATGTGCCTTCGACCTTGGCCAACGTGTTTTCTTGATAGCCTGACCAGCGTTTGTCGACGGGCACATACAGCTGCGTCATGCGGGCATAGTCAAAGCCAATGGAGCCCAAAGCCAGCAGCGCAGTTGCAGCAGCGGCGATACGCAAGGAAACGCGCAGTTTTGAGCGGGCCTTCCGGGTTTGCCATAAAGACACCACGCACATCAACAACGCCAACTGGAACGGACCATACCAAAGCGGGTATTCCAGCAGGCTGTGCAAGCCGATCACCGCCAGCACTGCCCACGCCATTTGCCGCGCTGGGTCGGTGCAGCGCCACGGCTTGGCGCGCCACACCGCCCACAACACGCCGCAGCAGATCAGCAGCGCCGCCGACACGCCCAGTTCAACAGCCAGATGCAAAGGGAGGTTGTGCGCATTGCCCATCACTTGCGGAAAGCGCGCACCTGTGTAGTCGGTCATGACATGCGCGTAGCTCAGCTCGCCCCAACCCCAACCGAACCACGGCTTTTGC
>Ga0075464_10000306_pt1 | contig 21182 bp, 45 predicted proteins | sample DEB19_08_DNA_5_FD_75068 | JGI IMG/M metagenome (GOLD analysis project Ga0075464, IMG submission 75068) | Aqueous microbial communities from the Delaware River and Bay under freshwater to marine salinity gradient to study organic matter... | ecosystem: Environmental > Aquatic > Marine > Coastal ...
CATGTCTCTCTGGCGGAATGTGGAGGGGGCCTTGCTCATGCTATTTAGGGGAGGACTTGGGTTTATGTATGGGACGCTTACGCGCCTTTGGAACATACTCGTCTGCGGACAGATCGAAGCGTGCGCAGATCAGTCCCGCCACGGTCGAGCCTACCGAGAACGTTTCCATGACGTGATGCCATCTCGGCCAGCGTTTCGACCTGCATCCGACCACAACGCGGCGAAGAAGCTCATCGTCCGACACATACACCGCCAGCTGTTCCTTCAAGGCCGTAAGGCCTCCATCATTATTCATTGCAAACTCCTAGCGCCCTATGGCGCGGATAAAGTTACTGAGACTTCAGGGAGCGGATTTTGTGCGCACACTCGGCCACCCAGCCGTCACCATCTTTCCCCGCGGCGGTCATCGAGTCTGCGTAGTGATCCACGAGCTTCGCACATTCTTCCAGCGCCTCTGTCCTGGCTGTGGCGACGGTGGCTAGGAGGCGGTCATGCATCTTCGGCCCGATATGCACTTTCATTTGACGGAGCCACGTTGCCCACTCCTCCGCACTCAAGGGCTTCGCTGTGGGGGTCATGGCTTCACCGATTGCCTTTCCAGATTTCTTCCAGGGCGTCGATGTCAGACTGGTTGGGCGAATACATGCCCGTAATCTGAGCCCATGCGCGGTAGTGCTGTTCCATCCGGCGCAAATGCCAGAAATACCGGATATGACGGATGATCGGCCAACGTGTCATGAGCCCTTACTCCTTCTCTGTGTTGGTGGAATTGTGAGCGGCGCTTGTGCGCCGTGGAGCGTGCTTTAACGCCAGAGCCAAGAGTTGCCGTGGGCGGAATCCAAACCGCTCGCTATCTTCGTTCATCATCCGGCGACCACGCATCTCGTCCATGAAGTAGTGGATCTGGGCGCAACCAGACCGCAGTTGAACGATGCGCCCGCGTTTGACGGTCATGAACCAGAGTTCACTGGGCTTGCCGCCAGCGTATTTGGAAACATCGACGCGCTTCTCGGCCACCACGTTGGACCCATCGGCGCTGTCGTAAAGCCCGGTGTCTTCCATCTCTCTAACGCGCTCCCCTACCGATGCTTGGGTCATGGCTGTTTCCCGTAATGAATACTCAAATTGACATCTACCCACGTTGAGTGACCGGTAGAGTCGTGATGACGTGCCGCGACGCCCTGCGCATTTTTGTTTGTCCAAATCGCATCGCTGCCGTTGCACTCGAAACACCCCGCAATGACGATGCGGCTCGTGTAAGTCTCGCGATGGCAGAACAACGCCATCACACCTTATCCTTCTGTTCTGCATCCACACCACGGAGGCGGGATAGAAGCATCTCGTGCAGCTTCGTTATGTGCTTCTGTTTCAGGTGATCGAGCACATTGAGGGGTAGTGTGCCCACCCAAGCGCGCGTTACCTCGTTCAGGTCATCCCTACTCGGCATCTCCCGCGACACCGGAGGCTCTGTAGGTATGCCGCTTAGGCGGCGTAGGTTCTTTCCGCTGTAGATGTGGAGCGCCCCCCGGTCGTCCTGCACTACGAACCGCTGCGGTCCGGTCGGCAGGGATAGCTCCCGGTCGAACTTTGGAAAGGCCGCAACGATCCGACCGCAGAACTCGTCGTCACCACCCACCTTCTCAACGAACGCGCCCGTATCGAGGTCGAGGGCCACAGGGCCAGTCTCATCAGGAGAGGCGCGGGGTGAGGGTGGCTCATTGGACAGCAGGGATAGGAGCGTGGCGCGGTCGGCGTGTACCTCTTCGGCATCCGGGTAATATTCCCCACCGAGACGGTATTGGTCTTTGTCGTGCCGCTTCCTGATCTCGTCTATGAGGGCCTGTTTGTCTGTCATGTTGACTCCTGAGCCTTTGAATGAGCTGGGCATGAGGGGAAGGTGTCGCCGCTTATGCGGCGTAGCCAGCGGCGCTTCCGTTCTGGCCTCTTGGCAGCGTTCCTGACGCGGCTCGGTCGGGTCCACTCGCCGCCATCGGTCAAGCCCATATCCTGAAAGCCTGCGGCCCTCAGAGATGTTCCCGGCTCGTCTGGCAGCGTGTACGTCCAAACCTCGGCATAGCCCAGCGCCTTTGCAGCCCGCGCCAATGCGCCGTAGATCATGCTGCAAGCGTTCTCGAACCCCGTAGTGGCGCAACGGCTGATAACCAGCTTCGCTTGCCCCTGCCAGACCCGAGCTGGATTGCCCGCCACGCCGACGCCCACGACCGCGCCTTCATGTTCGACCGCAACGGCGAATAGGCCGCCCTGAAGATCAGGCAAATGCCGGTGCCATTCCTTCACGCGCGTAAGCGCGGACTTCACGGTGATGGGGGCTAGTTTCAACTCTTTTCCTTCAAGCCGCATGAGCGGCTACTTCTTCGCCATGCGTTTGATTAGCTCCGCCGCGCGCTTCATACCCATTTCGGTGTTCTGGTATGTGTACGTTCCGTCTGTCGCCGTGATCCGTTGCAGCAGTCCAGTGGCAATTGCCGCGCATAAAAGCAGCTCTATGCCGGAGTCATCGGTATCTGGCTGTCGTGTCCAATTACTAACAATGCCCTCAGGCGTGAAAACACCGCTGGCCTGCAAGTTGATGGTGAACTCAGCCGCTTTCAGCAGGGAGATGTCGCAAAGCGTGGAAATATCCGCGTACGCCGTAGAGTTTTTTGCGGCGGCGGAAATTAAGTACGCCAGCGCCAAGTAGTCTTCTGACCCTGGCGCTATATTGCTGTCGAAGTCGCTAATGAAATTGTCAACGTCATGCTTCGTTTTAAGTCCCGCGAAGATGTTATTAGTCACGGCAAAGTCCTTTTCTGTTAAAGCGGCTACTTCACTAACTAAACTTACTCTCCAAGAGCGGTGTGGAGGGCGGCTTGCGCCGCTTCGAGCTTCGCGAACCGCTCGCCAGACATCCCGTTCGCTACAATGGCGTCCGCCGCCTTCGCCACCCTCAATAGTGCTGAGACAACGGTGGGGCCGAGAGCCGCCAATTCGCCGTTAGCTTCTTGGATGGCGATTGCTTGATCTTCTGGGAGGCCCAGCGCACCATGCCCAAGGCCCGTCAGATATCCCCACCCGCGCACGTCCAGTATTTTGGTTTCTCCGCCCCTGGCGCTAGGAGCCCATATGCCGAGGCCCTCGATCTGACGCCATTTCCCCGGCGTCGCCTTCCCGCATATCTCCAGCAGTCCATCCAGTGTGAGGGTCATGGGCTAGGCCTTTGGAGAGGCGCTTACGCGCCGCATGCCGACGCTTTTTATCAACTGCACGGCATAGATCTTTTTGACTCCGTTGGAGACAATTCGCAGCGTCCCGTTTCGCATGAAATCGCAACAGTCGTCGTCCAGCAGCATCGGATATTCCTCAACGCCCCACAGTGTGTGAACGCGGGCCACTTCCAGAGCCGTAAGGCTCCCTTCATCCTGTTCTGTGAGGGTCATGGGCTAGGCCTTTGGAGAGGCGCTTACGCGCCGTGTTTCTGTCGTGAGCCCGAGCAAAAAGTCTGCGGTAATGTCGAGAGCGCGTGCCAGCTTTCTGAGGCTATCGGCGCTCGGTTCACGCCTGCCGCACTCAAAGTGAGAAATTGCGCTTTCGACCAGACCAGACCGTTTCGCCAAATCCGCAGCGCTGAAGTCACGCCTCTGCCGAGCCTCGCGTAGACGTGATCCAATATCGTCCTTCATGTGGAAGACCCTTTCTCCAGGGCCACAAGGCCCTGATCCTGTTCTTTGAGTGTCATGTGGTGCTCCTGATGGCTTGGGCGAGCACGCGAGCGCGATGGGCGAACCATTGCATCTGACGCGCCTCATCTGGATATTTGGCTGCGTACTCGTCATCGCTTGCGGCTTGGTTATCGCAAATCCCCGCACACCGCTCCCGCTCTGCCTTGGTGGCCTGGGCTACACGGTGGTCTAGGGTGGCGAGGATGCGACACAAGGTATTTTTGTTATTCGCAAAATCGTGACCGTCGCCTTGCTGCGCGCTTCTGCGCCAATAATCCAACTCCTCATCGCTCAGCGGCTCTGGTGTTGCTGTTGTCATGGGGCCACCTTTCCAAAGTCAGGCGCCGCCACCAGCCGGTACTCTGGGCATCCAAAGCGGCAATACCCAAGACGAAGGCACTTGTTGTCGCAGTTCATAGTCGGGTCATAGGGCTCGACTATGCCGCCGAGCAGGACAACGGCAGCCGCCTTTTCCTTCGTCAATAGAATGTCTGTTGTCATGGGGCGCCTGCTTTGGAGAGGGCGTTAAAAGCGACGACTTCGGAAATGAATTCAGGCTCAAAGTTGCTCCTGAAAGAACAGCGCGGGCATTTGAACTGCTCGCCATCAAACATCGTTCGAGGCAAGCCACAAACGGCGTACGAGCCCCCGCAATAGGGCGCATACCCAGGCTCACTAAGAAGGTTTCGGCGGACGGTGCTCATGGGCTGTTCTGTGTTTGTCATTGCTCTTACGTGTCCTCTTTGGAGGGATGGGTAGTAGGGGCTTACGCCCCTGAAGGGGTTTGCAAACGGTAGCGTTGGCCGTGGGGGCTGTGCTTCCACAGATCCGCTGCGGTCGCGGCCAGGTCGAGCTTGAAGCTCGCAGCGAAGCTTGAGCCTCCCATTTGATGCACGATCCCGTGAGCGAGAGTGCAGAGCGGCACCACCTGCTCGTCGCCCCCTCCAGCGCCGCGGCTGGTGACGTGGTGGGCTTCAATTCGTCCGGCACACTCATGCCCCCACTTGCCGGCGCACAGGCACTCGTGACCGCGCACCCATTTGAGATGGCCAGCGCACTTGATGACTGACGACGCCCGCAGCCCCATTTTCGCGCGCTTCTTCCGCTTGGGGATCATACCTGCCCCCTATAATCGAATGATGTGATAATGCGGTCGAAATTGATGGCGGCGGGGCTGCCCTCGAAGTCCAGTTCCCGTTTGCTCTTGATGCCGAGAACAGACTTCAGCACGGCGTCCGTAAGTTGCTCTGTGGAGTAGTCATGGGCATCTTCCTTCCCCCAGACCTCGAGGTATTCACCCTCAAGCCAGTCTTGGAAATTGCGGTCCTTGATCTTCAGCGCCGCTATCTGGCTGCGTGTGTAGGTGCGGGGCTCTTGGGGCTTGGGCCCTTCGGGCGCGGGCTTAGGCCCGCTAGGCTCGGCAACAAGTCGCGCAATAGCCACCGGCACTGGGTCGGTTCCGCTCGGGGCTCCGAACATCTCCAAGAACTCATTGGACCGTTCAATAGGCACGTCGATCATGACGCGCATGACCTTGAGCCCACGCATCCACTTGGCGTCTACGTAGCTTCCAAACATTGCGGCGGGTCTATCGCTCACGTTTTGCCTTCTTCATTTGCTGGAACGCCACTAATTGAGCGTTCTCTCTATTCAGCTTCGCGTCGTACTCAAGTATTCCGCATCTCTCTTCGTACAGATCACGTAACTCTGGAGACCAGGTACCAACCTCATTGCGGATTAGTTCGGATTGGATGGACATTTAGGAGGGCCGCTTAGGCGGCCTCAGAAAGGGATATCCGAGCCGTCATCCAAGTCGTCGCCACGGGTCGCACGTCCACGGTCGGCCACGGGCTTGTCAGCTTTCTGACCACCACCATGCAGCTTCACTTCCTGCACGTTGACCTGGATGACCGCCTTGTGTTCGCCCTTGCTCTCGTAGGTGCGCACAGAGGGTGAGCCGCTGATTTCCACCAGTGAGCCCTTGGAAAGATACTGGGCCAGAGACTCAGCCCGCTTCCCCCACAGGGCGCAGTCGATCCATTGAGTGCGGCGTTTCTCCCCGTAGCCCCCGTCATCAGCGATGGAGAAGGACAGAACCTTGTCGCCCCCCTGGGTGGTGCGGAGTTCGCTGTCTCGGCCAAGTCGGCCCGTCACGCAGATGGTTGCCATGTATCGTTACTCCGCTGCTGCTTGGGTTTTGTTCTGCTCATCCCTGGCCCGCTCCATGCGGTGGATCCAGTTGTCTACGTCCTTGTCGCACTTCAGTTCATCGCCGCGATTAGCGAGGCTGCCAGAGAGGCCAGAGTTATCCTCCGGTCCGATCCATTCGGATGGGAAGAACCGGCACACCTTGAAGGCGAAGGCTTTGAAGTCGTCCTGATTGATCAGGGCCAAGAGGCTGTCGGCGTCGGCGCATCCGTTGATATCGCGCACACGCTGCCGCACCTCGGTTTTAACTGCGGTGATGCCGGGCGGGCTTTTGTCAGACTTCGCGGGTTGGGCGTCGGCAACGCGAGCAGCCGGGGATTGGACCGCCGCGTTGCCGTCATCATCTTCATCCGCCACCACGCCCAAAGCAGCGGACAACGAATACCGACGCCCGTAGGTGAGGACAGAGCCAGCCCCGTGGGCGTCCTTCTTGGCGAGCGGGATCATGGGCGGGTCGAACTCGATCCACTGGCCGCTTTCATGCAGGAGGCGCGTGCGAACCCCCATGCCGTTCTCGTTGCTCACAACGTCTTGGAGGGCGCAGAGTTTGTTGGTGGTGAGGACGGGCTTGGCAGCATCCCAGACCGCCCCAAGATCTGCATACTTCATAGCCTTGGCCCCACGCTTGAATGCAGGGTTTTCGGCGTCTTTGATCGCGTGCTTCAATTCGGCCTGAGCTTTGACCAGGGCGGGCGCGATCTTGTCCAACTCGTTACTCGTCTGCATGTTGCGTCCTTTCTTTAGCCGCCTAAGCGGCTCCTATAATTCCCAAGTCGTAGTCCACAGGAAGAACAAGAGAGGGCAGTTGTTCCTGAGGCGGTACCAAGTGGTGGTCCAGTAGCGGGGGCGATGTTTCATGGGGAAGGCCGCTTAGGCGGACTAATCAACGGGGTTGGAAAAATAGCCGTCAGTGTCCCCGCCCTCGACGCGAGCGATCTCCTCATCGATCCTTTGGATGCTGCTTTGAGCCCAGCTTATTTTGCTTTCATTGCGCTCGCGTACATACCGAAGGTGTTCGAGAATGCGGGCGGCGCTTCGCTTGGCCTCGGGCTTTACGTAAACGGGGCCGCGCGCGTCGTTGGCATGGCGCATATCGACCACATCGTCGGGCTCGTAGTAAGGAATGTCCCACTCAGGAATCTTGCGCAGGGTTGCTTCATTGCCCTTGTATTCCAGCACTACTCGCGCGGGGTCGATGGCGCGGTCCGAGGACATGTCCGTCCAGTAGGTGTCGAGCAGCAGACCCTTGCGAACGATGGCCTTGCACGACTTGCACCAATAGCTGTACTGGCTTGAGCCGTGCAGGCGAGGCTCAGCGCCCTCCCTCCAGCGCCAAAAATAGATATCGCCTTCCTTCAACGGCGCCTCTTCCGCAGCAGCAATGCCGCAAACCTTGTGCGCGAAATCGACCATATCGATCATTGCAAACCTCTTTCCTTAAGGCGCCTAAGCGCCGTTCAACCCAACACCCAAGCCACAAATCCGAACACCCCACAGAATGCGAGCATGATCAGACCAGTACCGATGTACTCACAGAGGGAGCGGCTTAGGCCGCTGTAGGTGGTCATTAGAACGCGCTCCCGCCGTCACCCTTGGCCTCGGCGAGGGCGGCGGTTATGCCGTCAACAACGGATTCTTGTGAAATCACACCGCTGTTGCCCTTCACACCATTAACTTCGATCCAACGAAGGGTTTCTTCCAGCGTCGCCACCAGATCAGCGTGGGAGTTCAGAACGTCCGACAACTCATCAGCCCTTATGAGGCTGACATAAACACGGCCTATTTTTTGAGCCACTGAAACCGCCGCGCTGCACGACATGATTGATTGAGCGGCGCTCATTTCACACCCATCACAAACCCGTTGAGGATCGACCGGAATGGCTCGGCAACGTGGCTGTTGCGCTCAGGCCTCATCAGCTCCGGGTGGATGCTGTGGGTGATCTCCACGATGCAGTCTTTGTACGCAGCGCCGTCCTGCGGCCCGAACTGGGAGATGATTTGCTTTTCGACCTCATCCCGAGCTTCAAGGGAAAGGTCATTGACCATGGTCATCAGGTCCGACCGCAGCCCCGACATAGCCCAGTCGATAGCCTGCTTCATGCGGACCGCGACGCTCATGTCGTCCAGCGCCCTACGGCGCTCTGCGGCGATTTCAGCTTCAAGGCGGATCATGTTCATGGCTATTCGTTCTCCGTGCGGCAGAGTTCACAAAGGAGGAAGGTCGCGCGCTTGCGGAAGCCTTCGGGCATGTAGTCGGGCGGGGACTGGGTGGCGGCCTCGACAAATTCAGGGGCGATGCTTTCGCCGCAGCCGTCGCACGCTGCGCCCAGGTGGCCGAAGTGCGAGGCGTAGTCGGGATCGTCAGTGGAGGTAATGCGGTTCATGTGGGGCACCCCGTTTGTTCTGATGGGGTGAGTATACGCATGACACGTACGCTGTCAACGCAGAAAACGTATAGCGTACGCAAAAAATATATGGCTGGTTTCGCCTGTGCTTAGGCCCCTGAATCTGCTGATTCAAGCTCCCGGCATCGTTGGGCGGCCTTGGCGGTGTTTCTGGCTAGGGCGGGGGAGGGGGCATCCCCAAGCGGCACCTCGGCAAGCTTTAATTCCTGGTCCAGGGCGTTCTCAAACAGCTCCCCGTCGCGGAAAATCGTGTATCCGGCAAAGGTCGATAGGTAGGTGTAACGATTCATCCTACGGTCCTTATTCCGACAACCAGGTGGATCTTGGCCGTGACCGGGTACTTTACCTCCCCCTCGGGATTGTACTGCCGGCAGATGATGTGTTTATCCGTCCTCCGCACCAGTTCCTTAACATATGCGGTTTCCTCGCTCACCTGGATCACCACGAGATCCTCGGGGCGGGCCGGCTTGAGCGGGTGGACGTAGATCATATGGCCCGGCCTCAGGACCGGGAACATGGAGCGGTCATCTATGTAAACGGCGTAAGCATCGGGCACCCCAATGAGAAACGGTGGTCTGTCAGTCATTTCGAGCGTATCCCCATTGTTCGGGTATAGCCCCACTAGCCCAGCTTTTACGAAACCCAGAACCTTCAGGTTCTTCGGCCCGGCTAAATCCGGTTCTCCCGTTGCAAACCTTGCTCGACCAGAAACGCTGCTAGCTAGCAACTGTTGCGAGAATGGAGAAATTTCCGGAATTTCTACAACCGCAGAGGGGCTTACGCCCGCCAGTGCCATAACCTCGGCGCGCGTAATAGGCGGGGTTCCCTTGCCGGCGACGGCTTGGGCGACCTTTTCAGCGACCTCGGGAAGCAAGAATCGGCGCTTTTGATAGCCAGCCTCTTCCTCGTACCTCTGGTATGACGAGCTGCCCTTCAGGCCCATGGCCTTGGCAATGGCCGCCATAGACAAGCCCGCGCGCTCTCGGATGGCCCTCAACTTTTTAGCGGTTTCAAACTGCTGTTGCATGGCAGCAAAAGGACCATTTCCAGCATACGTTTTCCACGTTGACGTCCGTACGCTAGATGCGTATGATGCTGCGTATGACACAAGCCGAGCGCATTATCTCTAAGTTTGGCGGCCTTTCTAAGCTGGCCGACGCATTGGGACACAAGCACCCGACCACGGTGCAGGGTTGGAGGGGCAGGGGGTTCGTACCCACTCGCCAGATCCAGGCCGTGCTGGCTGCTGCTAAGCGCCGTGGCATCTCACTCACCCTTGCTGACCTCTTCGCTAAGGGCGACGGCAAATGAGCACCGTGGTGTATGTGATCCACGCGAAAGACCAGCCAAACCCATGCAAGGTGGGTGTGGCGGATGACGTCTCCGACCGCCTCTGCGCCCTTCAGTGCGGCAATCCCCAAGAACTCGTAATCCATGCCGTTCGTGCTTTTGATGATAAGCAGATGGCGTTCACCGCAGAGAGCCGGGTGCTCCGCCAGTTTGCCGAGAGCATTGTTCGTGGGGAATGGATCGGGGCTGACGCCGCTGTTGTTTTCGCGGCGGTTGAAGTCCCGGAGGACGCCAATTCCGCAGCTTACATTATCCGGCTGTGCGGCGGCGCTGCTGCCGTAGCTGAGATGACCGGGACCGATGTGTCGCGGGTTCATCGCTGGACCTATTCGGAAGAGCGGGGCGGCACTGGTGGCACGATCCCCATGGGCAAAGCCCAGATCCTTCTGAATGCCGCCAAGGCAAAAGGTATTCCGCTTAAGCCTGAGCATTTCTTCGGGGAAGTTTCCGAATGAATTCGCTTGGGGGCAATTCACAGTTTCAGTCCTCTGGGGGGCGCGTTATCGCGCCTAAGCAAGAACTCATTTTGCCGAGCCGCCGCGGGCTTCTCAAAGGACTGGCGGGAATACTCGCCTGTGCGGTCGCGCCGCCGATTGTGAGGGCGGCGAGCATCATGCCGGTGAGGTCGCTCGTTCCGACCGAGTGTTGGCATTGGGATGGCGGTAATTTGGGGTGCCTTCTTTCGCGCGTCACAGACGCCAAGCGCCTCATTATCAGCCTCGCCGATGAAGCGGGTATTTGGGTGACGGTTGATGCCGGACAGCAGGTGCGGCTCGCGGGGACGTCCGAATATCTTCCCCGAGGAGAGAGCCACATCTATCGCGTGGGCGACCAGGTTTGGCACCACCCATGGCGCTGAAATCAAATTCACAGTTCGCGCGCTCGATCCCCACACGCTTCCCCAAGCGTGAGCGCGCAGGCCGGGTCGGGTCCCCCTCCGATCCGGCCACCAATTCGCTGCATGTGCAGCAAATCCGCCGCCGTGACGGCATCACGGCATTTGATGGAAGGGACCGGTACCACTCCGCAACTGTGAGGGTTTCCTGTGAGTCGGATGCGATACCCCTCGGGTCCGACCTCGATATGTTCAATGTGAGTCTCTCCAACTCGGTCGCCCGTAGTTCGCGCTCGGGCGACCACTTCTTTTTTTGCCACCCATGCCTGTTGCAGCAGGCTGCGGGTGATGTCTCTGAAGTTTCTGAAGTCGTCGGTATCCATGTGTCGAATCATTCCACATGGAGCCCGTCATGGTCCTTCGCTCGTCCGTCAAGTATCTGCCGAAAACAATGACAGCATTAGCTGCAACAATTTGCCGAATCCCGAACGCACGGCTTGAGATCCCCGCAAGGATAAGGGTCTCGCCGCGTACGGTTGAGAACTGGCTATCAGGCTCTACGGAGCCGAGGGCGGGCCATTTGATCGCGCTTATGCGCGAGTTCGATGAGGTCGCTGATGCTGTGCTGGAAGCGTCTAACCGCAACCAGCCGGGTCTGACCCATGCGCAGCGGACTAAGCTGCTTTCAATATTGGGGGAGAAATGACGGGGAGGACTTTGATTGTCGAATTCCACCGCTACCGCGGCCTAAGCCGCGCCGGAGGCCCATTGGGAACAGTGGTCACTCTCGGATGGGTGTCTGCGTCCTTTCTTCCGTTCTTGCTCAGCAAGTGGCTTAGGACCCGGACTAACGCATTAAGGAACGCTCTCAATACGAAAGATGTTCCGCAACCCCCGCAAGAAACCATGGCGGTCTGGGGAACCCCTGAGAAGCCCTACCACAGAAGGGTCGGCCCGTGACCATCCGCCGCAGCAAGTACGGGGTACGCCTAGATGCTGCCGGGAAAGCTGCGCGGACGATTGACGGCGTGCTGTTCGACAGCCTCAAGGAAGCAAAGCGGTGGGTAGTTCTGCGCCAGCTAGAGCGCATGGGGCAGATCCATGAACTGACCCGGCAGCCGAAGTTCCCGCTCGCGGTCGAGGGCGTCCACCTTGGCCACTACTTCGCAGATTTTAGCTATCGGCGCGATGGCCAATACGTCTGCGAAGATTGCAAAGGCGTGATGACTGCGCTGAGCAAGTGGAAGATCAAGCACGTTTTTGCACAGTACCAGATCAAGGTCGAAATCGTATGAAATACGCAGCAGCAGTGATTGCGGTTCTTGCGGTGCAGCTTAGCCGTCTGCCGGGAGCGTGGGGATGGGTGATCCCAATAGCTCTATGGGCAGTGTTTTTCGCCGTCTGGGATTCTGGCCATAAGGCGCACCCGTAATGGACCCTCACATTTCAATGAGCCCTGCTGAGCTTCTTAAATGGGCTTTGCTGGTAATAGCAGTAGACGCAATAGGGCTGTGGCAGTTGTGGAAACAGTGGAATTAGCGGCGCTTAGGCGCCTTTAACAAAAAAGGGTTTGCAGGATGAAATCGCGGTGGTTGCGAGTATCTGTTGGACTGGTCGGAGTCGTGATCCTGATGATGGTTTTCCCGGCTGGTGCATTTTTTTTAGGGCTGCCTGACTGGACCGGCGTCGTATCTGGATGGATCGCATGCGCAGTTCTCGGCCTGTTTCTGGGCTCGTCAACTAAAGCCGCCTAAGCGGCGTTCGGAGAACCCATGACCCCCTCTCAAAAAGCCCTGATTTTAGCCAACGGAGCTTCCTCAAGACGCAAGCCATGCAAGGTCATGAGAAAGAGAGCCGAACTACTGGGAGCAAAAGAGCTTGCCAAGCAGATCGGTGGACACAGGAAGCAGACAAAGATTTTAGACCAGCGCCTTAGGGCGCTTTAACGAACAAGGGGGTTTGCAAGTGAATCGTATCAGAGGTCCCATCAACTACCCGCCCCGCCCCAAGCCTGCCGTCCGCACCTGGACCGAAGCGGAGGACGATGAGCTGGTGCGCCTTCGCCCCGGCACCAGCTTCCGCAAGATTGCCGGCATCCTGGGCCGCACCCATGGCTCTGTAGAGCGCCGCGTCAGAAACCTGGGGATCGACATGGAGGACGTAGCATGAGGGACTACCTGTTCGCCCCCCGTCCAATGCACGTCATCATCGCCCAGGTGGCTGAGAAGCATGGCCTGGAATACTCCGAGATATTCACCAAGCAGCGGGCGCGTCGGTATTCGTGGGCTCGCCAGGAGGCCATGTGGCGGCTGGCTAAGGAGGTCACAGCCTCGCTGCCTGAGATTGGGCGCGCGTTGGGTGGGTTTGACCACACCACCGTATTGCACGGAATCCGCCGTCACGAAGCCCGCATGTCTGCCGGCTCGTAGGAGACGCACCACTTGGCCCGCCCACAGCTTAAAGCAGAGTTCTTTATCGACACTTCCGGCGCGTGCCTTGCCAAGGCCCCCCCCATCAGCAGCCGTTTGCGTCGAGCAATCTTTGAACGCGATGGGTACACCTGCCGCGCCTGCATGTCCCGCGTGGTTTATTTCGGGAATACGGCATCTCCGCACCGCCCGACACCGGGAGCGGTTGACCACATTATCCCGAGGGCTAGGGGTGGCCAGAACAACCCCGAAAACCTTCAACTACTTTGCATCACCTGCAATTCGCAGAAGGGCGCAGATTAATGGCCCGCACAGACTCATGGTTCCGCTTCTACAACGAAGCCGTCGAAGATCCGAAAGTTCAGCGTCTGCCAGCCGAGCTTTTCAAGGCGTGGGTCAACCTCCTTTGCCTCGCATCGAAGAATGGTGGAGTCCTACCGTGCGTGGGGGACATCGCTTACCGTCTGCGGATGACAGACGCCAAGGCTGCCGATGCCGTTCAGAAGCTTGTCGAGGCGGGGTTGCTAGATGACGTGGACGGGTCGATTGCTCCGCACAATTGGAACGCCCGACAGTTCAAATCTGACGTTTCAACTGACCGCGTGAAACGTTTCAGGGAACGTTCCACGAAACATGATGAAACCGTTTCAGCCGCCGTTCCAGAAACGCCCCCAGAGCAGAGCAGAACAGATACAGATCAGAGCAGACCAGAGAAGGGGGCTTCGCCTATCGAAGTTTCGGCTTTGCTAAGCAAGACCACAGCCAAGGTCCAAGGGCGGAGTTCCCTTCCACCGGATCAGCGCAAGGCCGTCTGGCAGACCCGTATCTGCAACGAGGCTGAACGCACGATGACGCCGCCTGAATACCAGCGGTGGATGGTGGCCTATGCCGAGAGTGAGCCGTGGGCCAAGCGGAAGGCTGAGGAATTGGACAAGGGCATCAAGCAGCAAAGGGCTAGAGCATGAGGGATATGCCAGCGTTTATGCGGAGGGTGATGTGAGTATTTGGACGGCCCTTAGGGGCCTTAAGGGAAGGGTTCCGCCTGATGCATAACGACTACAAAGACATCATTGCGCTCGCTGATGGAGAGCCGCCGGTGTGGTGGGACGATAACGGCGTGCCGCGTTTCTGTGAGTTCCACCCATCCCAGCTTCCGAACATCTACGCGGACGAAGCCGCCTTGGTGATGATTGGTTGTCAGGCGTGTGGTCAGAAATTCCCGGTCTCGTTCTCATGCGACCGGATAAGCCGCTTGATGGCTTCTGGAAGCCCACCCCGGAGCCTAAAAGAAAGCATTCTTGCGGGCAATATCCACTATGGCGATCCGCCGAATACGGGGTGCTGCGCGGCGGGTGCGACGATGAACTGCGACGATTTGTTCGTCATCCAGTATTGGTCCCGACCGAGCCATGAATGGGAGCGGGACGCGTCCTTGGATAATCACCACCTTCCTGATTTAGCCGCCTAAGCGGCTCCCTGCAAACCCCTTCCTCAAGGACACCCCATGATAGAAGTCACAGATGAAATGGTCCACCGAGCCCGCGACATGGCCCTTGGCGAGGCTGACCGCCAGGACGTAGTGGACGAATGGAACATCGGCGTTGAGTGCGTCCGAAAGATGCTTAACGCCGCCCTCAATCCCCCACCCGCACCAGAGGTGGAAGTTACGGAGGAAATGATTCGTGAGGGTGCCGGGGCCATCGGTCATTACGAAGATCTGAACCAAGTGCCCTACCGCGAACTCGTGGCGGCTTTCTACAAGGCCATGTACGCAGCAAGACCCAAAGAGAAGGGGGAGGAAAGTTGCAGCTGGTGCAGGCTGAAGAAGTCAGAGTGGCCGAAATGCACGTACTGCAACGACTTTGAGGGCCAAGAGGCGCGGCTTAGGCCGCTTGGTCGGGTCACGATTGACGATGAAGCTGTGGCGCGAGCTTACAACGCATGGATGGATGCGCCGAGCGGGCCTTGCGCCGTCTTCAATGCGGTAAATTGCGCACTGTTTGCAGCCTTCCCGGATGCGGTGGACTGCAGGAGTAGGGTTGCCCCCAAGGCGCCTAAGCGCCGCCAAAAGGACTGCACATGATTGCGTTCCAAAGCGGCATCCCGCTTCCCCCTCCCGCTAAGCCTGGGGCTAAGCCTGGAACAAAACCCAAGGCCCGCATCCACTGGAACAAGTTCCTGGTTGGCTGGAGCTTCTTCCTTGAGGGCTGCGACACCCAACAGGCCCACCGCCAGATTAATGGGGGCCGCTTACGCGGCTACAAGTTCGCTGTGCGCGCCACGGTCGAGGATGGTGTTCCTGGGGCTCGGGTTTGGAGGGTCGAATAATGAGTCAATGGGAGGGGATTGCCACCGCACCGCGTTTCGAGGGCTCTAAGATTCTTTCATGGAATGGGCATGAGGTGGCCACCGTGGAATATCGAGCCCCGTACAATCACCCGGATCACATTCATCACGATGAACAATGGATACAGGTGAGCGAGAGCGGTCGAGCGACAAGTTTTAGTCCGACGCATTGGATGCCATTGCCGGAACCGCCGGAGACGTCAGGTTGAACCACTTCACCCCCAGGCCACCGGCCCACCGCTCCCTGGCATCCCTGCAACGTCAATGGGAGAGCAAAGCCAAGAGCGAGTATTACGCCAATGTCGTAGACATCACCGGGTCACTGGTGCGCAGGCACACATCGACCGCGGACCCACACCCCACCACATGCCAGTACATCCTTGGCGACCCGACCAGGCGAGACATTCGCAAATACGGCACAGGGCGGTTTATGTGCAGCGATCCGACCCAGGAGCACAGCCCGTATTGCCCCGACCACCACGCCAAGTGCTACGTCAAAAAACCGTTGACTGAAGAAGAAAAGTAAATTGGAACAAAGCTCATGGGTAAATGGATCACGAACCTAGAATCAATCGCCAAGCTTGAGTCCGACCTGAAGAACGCAGAGTGCGCTTTGAAGGTAGCCAAGGACACCAACGGCGACACCAAGCAGGCCCAGGCCATGGTCAGCATCGCCAAGTACAAGCTGGCTGACGTCAAGAACACATACCGCCAGATCACCCAGGACCACGGCGACCGCATCTCACTTGGAGAGCCCCTTGCCACTCCGTACAAGTCCGCAGAGGACATTGCTAAAGAAGGCATCATCGGCATTTACCGCCAAGGCGCAGGCGACGGCCCCGCAGAAGTCGGCACTTGAGAGCCTCTACGAGTACGCGCAGTCCATCGACATCAACAAGACCGCGCCCACGTTTGATGTCATTGAACCAATTAATATGTTTCACGTGAAACATGGCAGCACGCCTGAATAAGCGCCACGACGAAGAGGCGCGGAATAAAATACAGACCAGTCAGCTCATAAACCGATTGCAGGGCAATGCTTTGGGCACCCTCAAGAAAGAGATGACGTCTACCCAAATCAAATGCGCAGAGATACTTCTGGCTAAGCGGCTTCCCGATTTGAAAACAACAGAGCTTAAGGGTGAGGTGGGTCTATCGGTATACAAATGGATGGACCCAGAGTAACCATCATTCCCTATCGGCCCCGTAAGCTTCAGGCGGTCATCCACAGCAAGCTAAAGCGGTTCAACGTATTCGTTTGCCACCGCCGCTTTGGCAAGACCGTCCTTTGCATCAATGAAGCCATTAAGCGGGCCCTAGCTGAAAGCCCCCACAAGGAGCGGCGTTATGCCTACATTGCCCCGCTGTACAAGCAGGCCAAGGCCGTAGCCTGGGACTACCTCAAGCAATTTACGGCGCCCATAGAGGGCCGGATCGTCAATGAGAGCGAACTCCGGGTAGATCTGCCCAACGGCAGCCGCATTAGGCTTTTTGGCGCTGATAACCCAGACGCCTTGCGTGGCGTTTACCTCGACGGCGTGATTCTGGACGAATACGCCGATATGCACCCGAGACTGTGGGAGGAAGTTGTTCGTCCTCTGCTGGCCGACCGCAAGGGCTGGGCAATCTTTATCGGTACACCCAGGGGCCGCAACCAGTTCTGGGAGTTGTTCGAGAAGGCTCAGGCCGATCCCGAGTGGTACACGGCCATTTTCAGAGCGTCGGAAACAGGGATTATCGACGCCTCGGAAGTGGCCGCCATGAAACGCGACATGGACCCGGACGCTTACGAGCAAGAGCTAGAGTGCTCGTTTATCGCCGCCATCAAGGGGGCCTTCTACGGGGTTATTCTCAATGAGCTTGAGAAGGCCGGGCGCATCCGCAGCGTTCCATACGACCCTGGCTTAAAAACCTTCACCAGTTGGGATTTGGGCTGGACCGACGACACCGCAATTTGGGTGTACCAGGTCGCCCCGTTCGAGATCCGCTACATCGACTACCATTGCACCTCGGGCCAGAAGATCGAGCACTACACCAAGTGGCTTCAGGACAAGCCGTATCATTATACAAAACATTGGTTGCCGCCTGACGCGAGGGCATCGACCCTGCCGGCCAATGGCGTGACAACGATCCAGCAGGTAGCCGCTCAGCTTGGTGGCGTGGAAAAGGTTGGGATTTGTCCCGATTTGGATTTGCAGGACCATATCAACGCCACTCGTGCTATACTGCCGCGCTGCTGGTTTGACGCCGACCGATGCAAGCAGGGGCTAGAAGCTCTGCGACAGTACCAGCGGACTTGGGATGCGGAACGTAAAGTGTTCATGCCTAAGCCGCTGCATAACTGGGCCTCTCACGGGGCCACGGCGTTTCATACTGGGATAGCGGCGTATCAAGACGCCAACCCGTCAGCCGTTCCCGTGTCAGCGTTCAGGACTCCCACGCTCAATGAGGCTTGGGGGCGCCAGGGATATGCCGACGAGGGGCGTATATGAACGCCGCTGAGTTGCGCGACCCTTCGACCATGCGCGCCGCCCAATTAGCGATGGTGCACCTGCAGAGATGCTTGGTCGCACTTGAGAAGATCAAATCAATCGCAGGTCCTGGGGCGATAGCCCAAGTTGCCGAGGCCGCAATGCTCAATAGACCGCCACAGGTTGGCGGCGGAGATTATTGATGGCCGTTGGACAGCAATCAGACGCCTACAGCAACCAGCTAGACCACGACCCCACGGGCGGTAGGGATGGAGCCGTTGGCACGGCATACGACGCCATTGCCGATATCCAGGCCTATGAGAAGGAATACCAGAAGTGGGAGCAGCGTGGCCGGCAGATTATCCGCCGCTACCGTGACGAACGCTCCGAGGCCACAAACCTGCGTGTTGTCACCAGGAAAATGAACATCCTGTTGAGCAACACCGAGACGCTGAAGCCAACGCTTTACGCCCGCCTGCCCCGTGTTCAGGTGGAGCGCCGGTTTAAGGACGCTGATCCGGTAGGCCGTACAGCCTGCGAGATTGCCGAGCGCGCCGGGAATTACCTGCTGGAGACGAGCCCTTACGACAACGTAATGCGCCTGTGCGTCCAGGACCTATTGTTGCCGGGCCGTGGTTCGTCCTGGATCAACTACATGGCCGACCTGTCCGAGGTTGAGGCCCCGATGGGCTCCGACGAGGACGAGGAAGAAGAGCCAGAGCCTGAGTTAGAGAAGATCCGCGAGAAGGTTGAGCCGTTTTACGTGGACTGGCGCGACTTCGGGCACTCGGCCAAGCGCACATGGCAGGAAGTAACCCGAGCGTGGCGCGTATGCCACATGACCCGCAAGCAGCTGGTGAAGCGGTTCGGGGAAGAGATGGCCATCACCATCCCCCTGGACGAAAAAGCCACTGAGAACGGGGAGAAGAAGGAATCCAGCCCCGATTCAATCCACGATACCGCCCGGATTTACGAGGTCTGGGACAAAGAAAACCGCAAGGTTTGCTGGGTCCACAAATCCCATAAGGATTACCTGGATGAGACTGATCCGCCGGTTGATCTGGAGGGTTTTTGGCCGTTCCCGCGCCCGCTGTGGTCGAACCTGACCAACGACACCCTGACCCCGGTTGCCTATTACCTGCAGTACCAGGACCAGGCCGCCGAGCTGGACAAGATCACCAACCGCATTGGGCGGTTCACCGATGGCCTGAAGCTGGCCGGCGTGTACGACGCCTCGGTGACTGAGCTTTCACGCCTGCTTACGCCCAACGGGACGCCTGACAACATCATGATTCCGGTAGCTAACTGGAATGCGCTCATCGAGAAGGGCGGGGCGCAGGGCGTTATGCAGTTCATGCCGGTCCAGGAGATCGCCGCAACGTTGCTGAGCCTCTACAGCGCCCGTGAGCAGGTCCTAAATGTCATTTATCAGGTCACCGGCATCGCGGACGTCATCCGGGGTAGCTCCAACCCCAACGAAACCGCGACCGCGCAGAGCATCAAGGGCCAGTTTGCCAGTCTGCGTATCAAGGACATCCAGTCCGAAGTGGCCCGTTTCGCCCGTGATGGCGCCCGGATCATGGTCGAAATGGCCGTGGAGATGTACGAGCCGGAAACACTCTACGAAATGGTCCAGGCAGACCAGTTCTGCAAACCTTCGGAGCGTGAGCAGCAGCAGGCGCAGATGTACCAGCGCCTTGGTATGCCGGCGCCCAAGCACATGGATGAGTTCCAGCAGGCCCTGAAGCTTCTCCGGGACGATAAGCTGCGCTCGTTCCATGTGGACATCGAGACTGATTCCACGATTGCCCTGAATGAGCAGGAGGACAAGCAGCAGGTCACCGAGTTCCTGACGGCATTAGGTCAATTCATGGGAACCTTTGGCCCAATGGTGCAGCAGATGCCCATGTTGGCCCCTGTGGCTGGTGAGGCCCTTCTATTTGCCACGCGCCGGTATAAGGCTGGCCGCTCGCTCGAAAACTCCATTGAGAAGGCGGTGCAGCAACTTGTGCAACAGGCCAGCCAACCCAAGCCCCCGCCGCCGGAGATGCTCAAGATCCAGGCCGAGGCCAAGGCAAAAGAACAGGACAGCCAGCGCAAGGAACGCGAGAGCGCGGCCGAACTTCAGTTCAAGCAGCAGGAGCATTCCCAGGATCTGCAGTTCCGAGCCGCAGAATTTAATATGGAGATGGCTCAGGATGACCAGCAGCATCGCCAGGACATGCAGCAGGACGCACAGGCTGCCGAATTGAAGCGTCAGGAGATGGCGCGAAATAATGTCACGACGCTATTGACGCGCCGTCCAAAGTAAATTGGAAACACACTATGGCGCGTGAGACTTACGTTTACCGTGATGGCCAGTTGATACCGAAGCATCTCGCTCCGCCCCGCAATTCGGGTGCGCGCGGGCTTCAGGTGATCAAGGACATCGAGCCGTACCAGAATGTGGCGGTCGATGGGAAGATTATCGGCGGGCGCAGGCAGCATCGGGACATGCTCCGCGCTCATAAGCTCATTGAGGTTGGGGATCAGGCGCGGACAGAGCCGCCGAGGCCGCCTGAGAATCGTGTTGATAGGGGACTAGTCGAATCCATCAAACGAGCAATGGGTAAACTTTGAGCGACATCATCGACGACCTCCCGCTAGACAGCCAAATTGAGCAGGCTCCCGTAGAGCCGAAGCTTCCGCCAGTTCAGGAAGCCCCGAAAGACCCGAGCGACAAGACCGGACTGCGCGATACGATCCGCGCCGCCGTCCAGAAGGCTAACGAAAGCGCCAAGGAACAGACCGCGAAGGTGCCGGCTGATTCCGAGGGCCGTGTACGTGGCCCTGACGGCAAATTCCTACCCAAGACCGAAGCGGCGCCCCAGACGGCAGCCCCGGCGGACAAATCTAAGCCTGTAGAGCAGGCGCAACCCGTGGCCGAGCAGCCCAAGGCTGACGCAGCACCGGGGACCTGGCGTACTGAAGCCAAAGCCAAATGGGACGGGTTAGACCCGGCTGTTAAAGCCGAAGTCCTGAAAACCCAATCCGATGCCTCGCGCGAAATTGGCAAATATCAGCAACAGATTAAGCAGATCAACGACGCCTATTCTCAGGTTGAACAGATCGTCGGCCCGCGTCGGGCTCTCTGGCGTGCTCAGTTTGGCAGCGAAGGCGAGGCGCTCAAGCGTCTTACCAACCTGTCCGACCTTGCCAGCCAAGCGCCCAATGACTTCCTGGCCTATTACCTGTCTCAGCCCGAGGTTGCGTCCCGTGTGGATCTGCAAAAGGTTTTCGGGAACCAGGCCCCTGCCGGCGCGGATGTATATTCGTCTCCGGTAGTGAAGCAGCTCCAGGAAACCGTCCAAGGACTTCAGCAGCAAGTTTCCGGCTTCTTTAATCAGCAGAACACGCAGCAAACCGCGACCATTGAACAG
>Ga0075464_10000307_pt1 | contig 21142 bp, 21 predicted proteins | sample DEB19_08_DNA_5_FD_75068 | JGI IMG/M metagenome (GOLD analysis project Ga0075464, IMG submission 75068) | Aqueous microbial communities from the Delaware River and Bay under freshwater to marine salinity gradient to study organic matter... | ecosystem: Environmental > Aquatic > Marine > Coastal ...
GAAAGGTTTTGGTCGCCTTCCATGTCTGGTACCCAAACCATGGTATAAAAAAATTGAAACCAAGTGTATTGCATCCACTGAAGCAGGCGTGTTGACCAAGTAAATGGAGTTTGCAAGTTGAGCTGATGCGTTATGAATATAGAGGGCGTATTAAGATGAAAAAACCCAAGTCGGTTATCAGAAATAATCAAGTCAAATTGACGCTGTTGATTTGTTTTACATAACCACCAAAACTCTCTTAGTATGTTGTACAAAATGCGTGGAATTTGGATAAACATTTTAAATGCAAAACCTTCTGCTTTTTTGGAATAGCGAATTCCATATCCTTTTAATTTGAGGAAAGTCAAATCAGGAAAGGCTTCTCTTAAAATAATTTCATGAGGTCCTTCTGTAGCAATGGTTACACGATAGCCAAGGTTGCGTAATGCAGCAATGACGGGGATACATCTTGTTGCATGACCAAGTCCCCAATCTAAGGGTGCGATGAGTACAGATTTTTGTTGCATGAATAATTAAATCTTATTCAAATATACTTGTAAAAAATTGTAGTTTTGTACCCATGTTAAGAAGCCATATATATCTTGCGAACAATGATGTCCTAAAAAGACAAAAGCAATTGATATTATTATTGGAAATACATTCCATGTTGTTTCAAATTGAACAAGTGGAATTGTTTTATCAGAATATCGAAGTGATTGATTTAAATAAAAGAAAAATCATTCAAAAGCCGCATTTAGTAAAACGCGCCTTAAAAGACAATCCAGAGAAACCCTTTGTCTTTGCTTACCATAAAAATTAATTGAATTACCCTATCTTTAAGAAGACGACTGTAATACATCGTTTTCATTTAAAGAATTAGGCATGTCATTTATCACAAAAGAAAAATCAGTAGCACTTTATGCTGCCTTGGTTTCATTCGGAACCTATGTTTTCATATTTGGATTTAGAAAATCATTTACAGTTTGCACATTTGAGGGCATGACTTTTGGGCCAGTTGCATTTAAAACCGCCATGGTCATCAGTCAAATGTTAGGTTATTTGATGGCTAAGTTTTATGGTATTAAATTTATTTCTGGACTTGAAAAAAAGAATCGATATAAAATCATTTTCTTATTAACGGGTATTGCATGGGCAGCCTGGCTATTGTTTGCAATGGTTCCAGCGCCTTATAGCATCTTGTTTTTATTCATCAATGGGTTTCCATTGGGGATGTTATGGGGTGTTGTTTTTTCTTATGTAGAAGGCAGGCGTAGTACAGATTTTATAGGTGCTGCCTTGGCAGTGAGTTTTATTTTTTCTTCGGGTTGGGTTAAGTCAGTAGGTGCTTGGCTGATACAAGATTTTAATGTGGCAGAAACCTGGGTTCCATTTTGTACTGGATTGGTTTTTGCTTTGCCATTGGTATTGTGTGTATGGGGTTTAGAGAAAGTGCCAGCGCCATCCTTAGAGGATGAAGCATTGAGGGCAAAAAGAATTCCGATGACGGGATCAGATCGAAAATTAATTATAAAGCAATATTTGCCGGGCGTAATTGCTTTTGTTGCAATCTATTTATTTGCCACTATTTTTAGAGATATTAGAGACAATTTTTCTGCCGATATGTGGAAGGAGATGGGCTATGCAGCAAAGCCTTCTACTTTTTCTGAAACAGAAATTCCAATCACTATTTTTATTTTGATTTTAATTGGCGCTGTTGTCGCAGTAAAAAATAGTTTTAAAGCATTCATGATTGCGCATGTGTTTATTTTAATTGGATTTGTGATTGCAGGTTTATCTACTTATTTTTTCACACAAAAATTATTGGATCCGTTTTGGTGGATGCTCTTGGTAGGATTGGGATTGTACTTAGTATACATCCCTTTTAATTCGATCTACTTTGATCGTTTGATAGCTGCTTATTCGATTAAAGGGAATGCGGGTTTCTTTATTTATCTAGCAGACTCGATCGGATATGTAGGAAGCGTGACGGTGATGTTGGTAAAAGAGGGCATGACTTTAGAAATAGAATGGACCGCATTCTTTGCACAAAGTGTGATGATTTTATCTTTTGTAGGATTGTTTATTACCGCCTATGCCATGTATTATTTTGTATCAAAGTCAAGGATCACTCCGTTGATACAATAACGTAAGCCAGTTGGAGGTGGACCATCTTCAAATACGTGACCTAAGTGCGCCTTACATTTGCCGCATTGCACCTCTGTTCTTCTCATTCCAAGGGTGTTGTCGGGTATATAAATAATGGATTGTTTAGCCACAGGCTCGTAAAAACTAGGCCAACCGCAACCACTATCAAATTTGGTGTCGCTTTTAAAAAGCGGGTTGCCACAGGCTTTACAGTAATACGTCCCTATTGCCTTAGAGGTTTCAAAGGCGCTCGTAAAAGGGCGTTCGGTCCCCTTTTCTCTAGCAATCGCATAGACCTCTGGACTTAAGATTTGTTTCCAAACACTATCTGGAACAATAACAGCGTCCTTACTAGTTCTAGAATAATAGGTATTTTCTTTTGTTGGCATCGTATTCGTTTTATTGGATTGCTTTGTGGAGGCCTGACCACAAGCGGTTTGGCTAATTAAAAGGCAAAAACAAAGTATTTTGTACATGGGATTGATTTCTGTATAAAAATACTAACAAGTATTCAGATAATTTGTTGGGTAATTTATAAGATAGGGTTAAAAAAATTTAGCCGAGTTCATTATCTTTGTTGCCTATCAACACAATCCCATGTTCAATTTAATCTTATTTGGTCCTCCAGGAAGCGGTAAAGGCACACAAAGTGAAAATATTATCGCTGCCTATGGTTTGCAACACTTATCTACAGGTAATTTATTACGTAGTGAGATTGCAGGTCAAACCACTTTAGGAATGGAGGCAAAAAGACTAATGGATCAAGGACAACTGGTACCAGACGAGGTGGTGATAGGGATGGTAGACAATTTTATGAATGCACATCCAGAAGCGAAGGGATTTTTATTTGATGGATTTCCAAGAACAACGGCACAATGTGTTGCATTAGATGCTTTGTTGGAAAAGAAGTCTAACGAGATCAATGTGGTCCTTGCATTGGAAGTGAGTGAGGAAGAGTTGGTAAAAAGATTATTAGGAAGAGGATTGACATCAGGAAGAAGTGACGATACCAATGAAACAATCATCCGCGCGAGAATTCAAGAATACCACGACAAGACAACTGCAGTAGCAACTTATTATAAACAATTTAATAAAGTTGTTTCTGTTAAAGGAGAAGGCACAGTTGAATCGATCTATGCAGATCTGAAATCTGAGATTGATAAAAGAATTTAGATATTCAATCCTCCGCAGGCGCTAATTACCTGACCCGTTACATAACTACTCATTTCACTCGCTAAGAATAAAGTGGTGTTGGCAATTTCATCTGCTTTACCAAAACGACCCAAAGGAATTTTATCTAAGAAAGCTTTTCCTGCTTCTCCTTCATTTAAATAATGGGTCATATCTGTTTCAATAAATCCTGGAGCGATGGCGTTACAACGAATATTACGACTACCTACTTCTGCAGCAATAGATTTTGTAAAACCAATGATACCAGCCTTACTAGCTGCATAGCTGCTTTGACCCGCATTACCACGAATACCAATAATTGAACTCATATTGATAATGCTTCCGCTACGTGCTTTCATCATTGGACGAATCACTTGCTTAGTCATATTGAATACGCTCTTTAAGTTGGTCTCCATCACATCATCCCATTGTTCTGCTGTCATGCGCAATAACAAATTATCTTTAGAGATACCTGCATTGTTAACACAGATATCTACGGTGCCAAATGTAGCGACTACATCATTTACAAATGTTTCACATGCGGTAAAATCACCTGCATTGGCCTGGTATGCTTTTGCTTTAACACCCAATTTTTCCATTTCTACAACTAGCTGGTTCGCCTTGTCAGCACTGCTATCACTCACATAAGTAAATGCAATATTTGCACCTTGTTCTGCTAATTTTAAAGCGATGGCTGCTCCAATGCCTCTAGCTGCTCCTGTTACGATGGCTACTTTTCCTGCTAATAATTTCATTACTTTCTATTTTTAATAAACCAATAAGTATGCATAAGTATGATACTAATATTTACAAATATAACAGGATTATCCTGTTTTAAAAAACCATACGCAATCCAAAGTACACTTCCACACATGTTGATGATTCTTAATTTTCTTACATCTTGTATTCCAAAGGAACCTACCACAACCGCGGTGGCTACCCATCCTAACGCATCAATCATTTTATATTTTTTAATTATCCTTCTTGGTGAATTAATTTCAGCTCTTCTACAAACTTACGCTCATTGGAAAGTCTAGGTACCTTATGTTGACCACCTAATTTCCCTTTTCTCTTTAACCACTCATGAAAACAATCTTTTTTAACTGCAGTGATTTGTGGTAAACCAAGTGCAATGTCTTTATGTCTTTTAGCTTCGTAATCACTATTCACAGCTTGTAAATTCTGGTCCAATGCAATTGCAAAAGCATGCATGTCTGTAGGTGTTTGTTCAAATTCAATCAACCACTCGTGTGCGCCAGCACCTTTATCAGACATATAAATAGGGGCTGCTGTATATTCTTTCATCACCACATTAAAGCTGGCACAGGTTGCGCTAATGGCTTTATCACTATTGTCAGCAATCAGTTCTTCGCCGAATGCATTGATATATTGTTTTAGTCGTCCACTCACTTTAACCCTAAATGGATTCAGCGTCACAAATTGAACGGTATCACCTACAAGATAGCGCCATAGTCCACCATTGGTGCTAATGACGATCGCATAATTTTTGCCCAATTCAACTTTATCCAATCCAATGGTAATAGGATTGTCTTTTCCATATTCTTCGATCGGCATGAACTCATAAAAAATACCATGGTCTAAAAAGAGCAACATTCCCTCTTGGTTCAAACGATCTTGTGCAGCAAAAAATCCTTCGCTTGCATTGTAGATCTCTAGATAATTACAATCCCCACCGATGATCTTTTGAAATTGTGCTCTATAGGGCGTAAAAGAAACGCCGCCATGAATGTACAATTCAAAATCAGGCCAAACTTCTTTGATGGTCGTCTTGCCCGTGATTTCTAAAATCCTTTTTAATAAAACAAGGGTCCAGGTAGGCACACCAGCGATAGAACTGACAGGCTCTTGAATGGTGCTTTGTGCAAGCATTTCAATTTTTGATTCCCATTCGTCCATCAATGCAATAGACAATTCGGGTACCCTGATCAAGCCAGACCAAATAGGGGCGTTCTGAAGCAATACTGCACTTAGGTCGCCATATTGAATGTCTTCTTTTATTGGGTGCACTTGATGGCTTCCGCCAATCACAAGCCCCTTTCCTGTTAATAGATCGCTGTCTGGAAAGGCGTTATAATAAATACTGAGTACATCTTTAGAACCCTGAAAGTGGTTGTCCTCGATACTTTCTTTGCTTAATGGGATGAATTTGCTTTTGTCACTTGTGGTACCACTGCTTTTGGCAAACCATTCGACTGGTGTATTCCATAAAACAGCATTTTCCCCTTGCATAATCTGGTCTATATAAGGTTTGATGTCATCATACTCTTGAATAGGCACAGTTTCCTTGAATTTTCTAATATTGAAAAGTGAACTAAATTGGTATTTTCTTCCAATCTGTGTGTACTGTCCGTGTGTGATGAGGTCCTGTAATACTTCACGTTGTGCTGCAACGGGATCCTTAACCCAATGTTCGATACGCCAATAGCGCAATCTTGCTAATCTTGATAAAGCGGGGCTAAAAATCTTCATAGGCTATTTTTGTCCCATTTCGATAATCCAATCTTTGCGCTTTAACTCAAAGTTGGTACCCAGGTATAATCGTCTTACATGTTCGTCTTCTGCTAATTCTTCGGCGGTGCCGTGTTTGAATATTTTTCCTTCTATCAATAAGTAGGCGCGATCACAAATAGACAAGGTTTCGTTTACGTTGTGGTCGGTAATTAAAATACCAATGTCTTTTAGTTTTAATCTAGCGACTACAGATTGAATATCTTCTACTGCGATAGGATCCACGCCAGCAAAGGGTTCGTCTAATAATATGAATTTAGGATCTACGGCCAATGCTCTTGCAATCTCAGTTCTTCTTCTTTCGCCACCACTTAAACTGTCTCCGTTATTGTTTCTTACTTTTTGTAAATTGAATTCATCTAAAAGGGTTTCCATTTTATGTACTCTTTCCCCCTTGGTCAATTTTGTCATTTCCAAAATCGCCATAATATTATCTGCAACCGTTAATTTTCTAAATACACTTGCTTCTTGAGGTAGGTAACCTAAGCCCATTTGTGCACGTTTGTACATCGGTAAATGGGTGATATCTTCTTCGTTTAAAAAAACACGACCCTCATCAGGAGCAATCAATCCAACCACCATATAGAATGTGGTTGTTTTACCGGCACCATTGGGGCCTAGTAATCCTACAATTTCTCCTTGTGTAACAGATACGCTTACCTGGTCAACAACCTTTCGGCCCTTGTATTGTTTGATTAACTTATCCGTATGTATCGTCAGTATCACGTTGAATGTTTTGTACAAAAATAAGGTTAAAAAAGCCTATTTGAACCTAGTCAAATAATATTAACTATTTTTGTATTCTATGCACGTAACAGAACATCTAGCGAAAGCAAAAGACACATTGGTCTCCTTTGAGATTCTACCCCCATTAAAGGGCAAAACAATCACTTCTATTTATGACCATTTGGATCCATTAATGGAGTTTAATCCTTCATGGATCAATGTGACCTATCACAGAAGTGAAACGATGTTTAAGAAAAAAACAGATGGCACATTTGAAAAAGTGGATGTGCGCAAAAGACCGGGTACGGTGGGTATTTGTGCTGCCATCATGAACCATTATAATATCGATGCAGTGCCACATATTATATGTGGTGGTTTCACTAAGCGTGAAACAGAAGATGCTTTAATTGATTTACAGTTTTTAGGCATTGACAATGCATTGATTTTAAGAGGCGATGCGGCTAAGAATGAATCTAGCTTTGAGCCTGAGCCGGGCGGAAATAAATTTGCAATTGATTTATTAAAGCAAGTGGGTCAATTGAATCAAGGTATTTATTTAGATGAAGATATTTTGAATGGCGGCAAAACTGATTTTTGTATGGGTGTTGCTGGTTATCCAGAAAAGCATTTTGAGTCACCTAATTTTGAGATTGATTTATTAAAAACAAAAGAGAAGGTAGATGCTGGTGCTGACTATATCATGACGCAAATGTTTTTCAACAACCAAAAGTTCTTGGACTATGTTCAAGCATGTCGCGATATGGGCATTACAGTACCAATTATACCAGGCTTAAAGCCAATCACCAATAAGAAGCAATTGACAATTTTGCCAAGAATCTTCCATGTTGATATACCAACAGAACTATCCAATGCCATTAACAAATGCAAGACCGATGCGGAATGCGAGCAAGTAGGGACAGAATGGTTGATTCAACAAAGTAAGGAATTAAAAGCAGCGGGTGTACCCGTTTTACACTACTATACATTGGGCAAGCCAAAAGTAATCAGAGACGTCGTTTCGGCAGTATTCTAATTACATTGGCATTCAGTTAACCTATTCAAAGTGAATGACTTTGAATAGGTTATTTTTTTTGCTGAGATTGCAAGAATTCATGGAACTGATCTATCGATAGATTCTTAGCAATAATTTTTTTGTCTTTATCTAATAAATAAAATGTTGGTGTTTTAAATACATCATAAAGCTGCCTAATGGTAGTCGCTTTACCTGCATTTATTTCTGCATTTAGTGCTTCTTCGGTTTGATAGATATGTGACCATCCAGTATTAAAATGTTGATCGGTTATAAATTGTTTCCATGCTGCTAATTCTTTAAAATTCGTATTTACCCCGATAACTTGAACGCCTAGTTGCTTCCAGTTGTTTGTATAAAAAGAATCCACCCTTGGCATCTCCACTTTACAATGTCCACAAGTTGGATCCCAGAATGCAATGAAGGTATATTTAGCTTGTTGGCTATAAAGCGAAAACGATTTATTGTCTATTGTGTTTAAATCCAATGCAGGAGCGGGATTGCCAATGAGGTTGGCCATGATACTATACGCTCGTTCAGTAATTGATTTTTTAGATTCATTGTTTAATAACACGGTATCACCCTTGCTAAAAAAGTTTTGAAACAAATGGAGGAACACTTTATCCTGCCCCATAAATTCAGGACTGATATATTTATTGGTAAACTTGAAAAGTAAAAATGGATAAATTTCTTTTCCTGTTTTTGCTACAGTCAACATGTATTGAACCTCTTCGATTATAGAATCTGGTTCGCGGGAAACATAGTTTTTAAAATACTCATCTAGTTTTGCTTCAAAAAAAGGTGTTCTAATTAAACGGTTATCATTGAATACCACATTGTCCCAAAAATGATTTTTAACATAATAAAATGGATAGCTAGAATCCGCCTTGCCATTGACAATCGGGATTGCTGGCGCCTCTGGTCTTTGTAATACATCTAAGAAAAAACGCATCATTGATTTAGGTGCAGTAAGGATTATTTTTTGACGTTCTTGTTTAAAGCTAGCATCTATTTTTTTTAAAGACAGTAGATAATTGGCAGAATCTAGTGCAGTTGTGGCCCTTGCATAAGCTTGTTCTAATTGGCTTCTTTGTGCGCCCAGCTGATTCATGCTTTTGGAATAGGCACTAAAAATATCATTCTCCTTTGATCCAATAATTTTAAATCCTGATAAGTTGAGGGTATCTGCAATTATTTTAAACTGCTGACCATCGTCTACCAAAAATTCGAAAAGAATAGCGTACTTAGGGGATACGACAAAATAGATGCCCGGTGTTAGCTTTGCTTTTCCTTTAAAATAACCTACACTTGCTTCGTTTAAAATTGTCGAATCGGCTAGGACACGATTTTGACCATAGTTGGTGCCTAGGTAGATCTTGGTGTTTTTGTAGGGCTTGAGGGTGATTTCAATATTGTGGCCAACTGATACGTTAGTCGTTGGTTGTTGTTTAACTGCCTGAGCACTCGTAAAGGTGGTAGACAAAACAACTAAACAAAAACTGCATAAAGCAACTATTTTATGACGCATATAAAAGGAGTTAAGGGACGAATTAAGTACGTAAAAGTAAAAAATAAAAAACAGATTTGGGTTTAATTTAAATGGATGGAATGGCATAATCTAGTAGCTGGATTGTACCTTTGTTTCCGTGAGAAAGTCAAAACCAGTAATTATTTTAGAAAAGGTCCTTATAGAGGACTACGCCGCCGAAGGCAAGTCATTAGCAAGAGTGGATGGCAAGGTGATTTTTGTTGAAGGGGCAGTGCCGGGCGATGTGGTAGATATCCAATTACAAAAAAACAAAACCGATTGGGCAGAAGGCTTTGCCAAAAAGTTTCATAGCTATTCTGAAAATAGGGTCAAACCATTTTGTAGTCATTTTGGCGTTTGTGGCGGATGTCAATGGCAGATGCTACCTTATGCACAACAGCTCATCTATAAGCAACAACAAGTAGTAGACAATTTGACAAGGATTGCTAAAATTCCCTTGCCTCCTATACCAGCTATTTTAGGTGCCAAACAAACCGAGGGATATCGCAATAAGGTTGAATATACTTTTGCCACTGAGTTATATATGTCTTTCGAGGCATTTAGGGCTATGAAGGCTTCGGGAGAAGAACCCGTTAAAAGCCCAGGTGATGGCGGGTTTCATGCAAGAGGATTTTTTGAAAAAATTGTTCCAATAGATACTTGTTATTTACAAGAAGAACCAACGAATTTAATGCGCAAGGCGGTGGTACAGTTTGCTTTAGACAATAAAATGCCGTTTTACAATATCAAACAGCATCAGGGTTGGCTAAGAAATATGTTTGTAAGAAATTCAACCAAGGGCGAATGGATGATCAATTTGATTTTAGGTTATGAGGAGGAGGAAAAGAGAAAGGCTTTATTGGATTCCTTGTTAAAGCAGTTCCCTCAAATCACCACCCTATTGTATACCATCAATACCAAGCGAAATGATAGTATGCAGGATTTGGAACCGCAGGTGTATTTTGGGAATGGCTATATCACCGAAAAGTTAGAAAAATTTGAATTTAAAATCAGTCCAAAATCCTTTTTCCAAACCAATTCAAAACAGGCGGAGGTTTTATATCAGGTGACAAGAGACTTTGCTGAACTAACGGGTAAGGAAGTGGTATATGATTTATATTGTGGTACAGGAAGCATCGAGATTTTTTGTAGCGACCAAGCTAAAAAAATTATTGGTGTCGAATTTGTGGCAGAAGCGATTGAGGATGCTAAATTAAATGCCTCATTGAATGGATTAACAGAGACGGCATTTTTTGCAGGAGATGTGATCAAGGTTTGTGACGATGCATTTTTTGAAACACATGGAAAGCCGGATGTGATTATTACAGATCCTCCAAGAGCGGGTATGCACGAAAAGTTAGTGCAGAAATTATTGGAGATGGAAGCCCCAACCATTGTGTATGTGAGTTGTAATCCAGCAACACAGGCAAGGGACTTAGCATTATTACACGCTAAATATACGGTCACTAAGATACAGCCAGTAGATATGTTTCCGCACACTTTGCATATAGAGAATGTGGTACAATTAAAAAGAACAGATTTATTAAACGCATAATTTATGAGAGAATTTAGGCCCACAAGATTCGAGATTTTACCAACGATCATTAAAAACTTAATCATCATTAACGCTTTAATGTTCTTAGCGCAAAATACGTTTGCGGGACCCACTAGCTCCTTTTCATTTGAAGATTATTTTGCATTACACGCATGGCAAAGTAGTTTATTTAGACCATGGCAGATGATTACCCATATGTTCTTGCATGGGGACTTTGGACACATATTGGGTAATATGTTTGCGTTATGGATGTTTGGATCTGTTTTAGAAAACGTATGGGGTCCTAAGCGTTTTTTATTGTTTTATATTTTATGCGGTGTGGGTGCTTCGGTCATTCACTTACTCATTCTATCATACGAGTTTGTGCCGATGGCGGCAGATCTAATGCAGTTAAGTCAAATGAGTGTATCGGGTTCGCCGGCATTCAATGATGCAGTTATGGCCTATGCAAAAGCACATCATATTCAGCTTACTAGAATTTTAAGTGAGAACAATGTAAGCCTTGCTACACCTGGTATTCGTACTGAAATCATGGAGCTTTTAACAACTTACTACAATAAGACAATCAATACCGCCACCTTAGGAGCAAGTGGTGCAGTCTTTGGTATTTTGATGGCCTTTGTATATTTATTTCCCAATACCTATATCTATATCTATTTTCTATTTCCAATCAAAGCGAAGTGGCTGGGGCTCTTGTATTTTTCATATGAATTATTTTTTGCAGTGCGCAATACCGCAGGGGACAATGTTGCAAGATGGGCACATGTGGGCGGAGCGATCGTAGGATTTGTATTGGTATATATTTGGTCAAAGAAAGAACGAAATAATAGGTGGAACTAAACAATCAAATGACACAACAACAGATGCAATCAACAGAACAATCAAAACCTTTATTTGGGGCAGATAACAATGCGCTAGTAGCACTTGTGTCGGTGAATTTAATGGTTGCTGTTGTGTATGGCATGACAAGGATGGTCTATTTTTTAGAGGGCTTGCCAATGTCAGCTTTTTATGACGAAGTAGTACATCATTTTATGTTATCCCCTTATTACCAAGAAGCGTTAGAAAAACCTTGGACCTTTTTGATCTACAATTGGTCACATGATCAATTTTGGACCCTTTGTGGCAATCTAATTTGGTTGACCGTTTTTGGCACTATCTTACAAAATCAAAAAGCCAACAAGCATTTATTTCCGATTTATTTTTATAGCGGCATCCTGGGTGCTATTGCATTTATAGCCATGGGCGCAGGGATTTCTTTTATGGGTGCAGAACTGAGCATCATGGCCTTGGCTACTGCGGCATTAAGCCTGCAACCAAATTATCAATTGAAATTAGGAGGGACAGGAGGCATTCCTGTATGGATCTTATTTACAGTGTATTTTGTAATACAAATTGCAACGCATATATCTGGCACACCTGTATTCTTTTTAACTTTGAGTGTAGGAGGATTTGCTGGAGTGGGATACATGTATTTATTGAAAAAGAAAATCGATTTAGGAAATTGGATGCACGTCATTGTAAAAAAATGCAATGGGTATATGGCACCAAAAGAAGCGCAATAAAAATTGACCTACCTCATGGCAAAAAAATCACGCATAAGAATTTTTGGTAAGGGCCTGCTATTGTCAGTGCATCTTATCCTTGTGCTGATGTTATTGTATCCGCAATTTTTTATGCCAGTAGGATGGATCTGGGTGAACGGATTTTTAAGTTTACTTGCGCCCTATATCATCGTATTGCACTTATTATTTTTATTTATCTGGTTAATTGCAAAACCCATACTATCCTTGATTTCCGTGGCAACCCTGGTAATTGCCTATCCCACTATTTTGGTTTTATTTGCTTGGCATCCAGGCACAGCTTTTGCACAAAAAAAGAAAGACAATCACTTACGCATAACGAGCTTCAATGTAAAAGAGTTTAACGGAAATACACCACAACCCCTTGGACATAAATTAAGAACAGAGGATATTGCAGCTTCGATTCAAAAATGGGATCCTGATATTATTTGTATGCAGGAATACAATACAAAAGAACTAAAGCATGACATCGCCAATCATGCAACCTATTTTGATCAAAAGTATCCATATTCTTTTTTTTCCAAGGACCATCAAATTAATGAAGCCAACTATTTTGCAGGTTGTATCATTTATTCAAAATACAAGATCCTCTACGCAGAAAGAGTTCCATACACCAACCAAGAAAGTTTAATTTTTGTGGATTTATTAAAAGGGGATGATACGATTCGTGTTTTCACGACGCATCTTGCTTCTTTTAAATTTAAACAACATGATTTTGAGGCGATCGATGATGCGGCAGATGCCAATAAAGCGGCATTAAAAGCAAAGTATGGTGTGATGCGTAAAATGAAAAAAGCATTTATGATCCGTTCGGTTCAGGCGGCCATCATTCAAGAACAACTGGCTAAAAGCCCTTATCCCACTTTGCTAACAGGAGATTTTAATGATGTGCCCAGTTCTTATACTTATAAGCAAATCAAAGGGTTGATGCAGGATGCGTTTTTAGTAAAGGGATTTGGCATAGGGGCTACTTATATGAACTTATCGCCTACTTTAAGAATAGACTATATCATGGCGGACGCTAGATGGCAGGTCAAGGGATGGGAGTCTATAGATGAGAACCTAAGTGACCATCACATGATTATGGCAGACCTTCAATTGATTAAGAATTAGCCATTCTTTTAGGTAAAATAAAATTATCTTTGTGGTCTACTATGCCACTAAAAATATACAACTCACTTACTCGTCAAAAAGAAGTTTTCGAACCGATTAACGCACCCTATGTGGGCATGTACGTTTGTGGTCCAACGGTGAGTGGCGAAAGTCATTTAGGACACGCAAGACCATTTATCACTTTTGATGTTGTGTACAGATATCTTTTACACAAAGGGTATAAAGTGCGTTATGTTAGAAACATCACAGATGCCGGTCATTTTGAAGAAGAGGGAAAAGTAGCAGAAGATAAAATTGCGACAAAAGCGATTTTAGAAAAATTAGAACCAATGGAGTTGGTGCAGAAGTATACCAACCTATACCATTGGGCGATGACGCAGTTTAACAATCTGCCACCAAGCATAGAACCCACCGCCACAGGACATATTGTAGAGCAGATAGAAATGATTAAGAAAATCATGGCCGACGGGTATGCATACGAGTCCAATGGCTCTGTTTATTTTGATGTGGTTAAATACAACGACGACTATTCTAAGAAGAATCAACCCTATGGTATTTTAAGTGGTCGCAATATTGAAGAGCAATTAGAGACGACAAGAGATTTAGAAAATCAAGAAGAGAAAAAAAATAAAGTAGATTTTGCTTTATGGAAAAAAGCACCCATTGAACATATCATGCGCTGGCAAAGTCCATGGGGCGAAGGTTTTCCGGGATGGCATATCGAATGTTCTGCTATGGCTACTAAATATTTGGGAAAACAATTTGATCTACACGGCGGCGGAATGGATTTACAATTCCCACATCATGAGTGTGAGATTGCACAAAGCACAGTCTGCAATCATCAAATGCCTGCGCGTTATTGGATGCACAATAATATGATTACCATCAATGGCCGCAAGATGGGTAAGAGCTATAACAATGTGATTAAGCTGAGTGAATTGTTCCAAGGAAATCATCCGGAACTCACACAAGCCTATACTCCGATGACTGTCAGGTTCTTTATTTTACAAAGTCAATATCGAGGTACATTAGATTTCAGTAATGAAGCATTGCAAGCATCAGAAAAAGCATTGCGCAGATTCATGGAGGGCTATGAGTGGTTACAAGCACAAAGTTTTAGCAATGACACCGTCTCTAAAGACGAATCCTTGGCGACACAACTAATTACATGGGTCAATGAACTAGAATTGTTCATGGATGACGATATCAATACGGCGAAAGTGGTGGCTAACTTATTTGAGATACTCCCAAGCATCAATTCATTAAAAGACAAACATATTGCCTACGACGAAGTTGCGGGATCTGTTTGGAACCTAGTACAATCACAGTTAAAACTGTTTGTAGAGTCTATTTTAGGTATTAAGGTAGACAAGGGCGCGAATCGTCAACAATTAAATGGCGTGGTGGAGTTATTGATTGAAATCAGAAAGCAAGCAAAGGCCAATAAAGATTTTGCGACCAGCGATAAAATCAGAAATCAATTATCAGCGATGGGTATTCAGCTAAAGGATGAGAAGGACGGATCGATGAGCTATAGCTTCTAATGATCGCAGTCGTCTTCGTGTGCATGATTGTGCATCCTGCAACTATTGTGGTTGCTTATGTGCGCAATGATGATGAAGAAGGCAGCTGGGAACAATAAATAAAGCTCGGCCTCTCTAAATACCATTCTACAAAACATCAACCCAATTCCTACACTAAATAAGACAATCGGCTTAAAGCTGTGATGGTGTTTTTTATAGCCATGATAAAGCGAATAGGCGCCTATCCCAAAAGAAAGCAGAATCATGCCAAATTCGAATTTTGGATTGTGTAAAACATTGATGCCTAATAAAGGAAGGCTACTAAAAAATAAGGGCAATAGGGCGCAATGTATGGCACAAGCCAAAGAGGTTCCAATTCCAATTGCGTCCCAATTCCAATTTTTAAACATAGTGCAAAGCTAAGCCAATACCCTGAAAATAATAGTAACTTTGTGACGCATTTAAAGCAAATCAAGATGTCCAAGAAATTCCTTACTTATCTAGTTTTTTTCGCTGTAATTATTGCAGGGTTTTATTATTTCCTTTTTAGGGGTACCGACAATTGGAAGGTGAAGATGCCAGTCTTAAGCTATGTCCAACCCTTTTCATTTACCAATCAAGACGGGAAAAATGTAACAGAGAAGGTGTTTCAAAACAAAATTACGGTGGTGGAATACTTCTTTACCACCTGTAAAGGCATCTGCCCAAAGTTAAATAAGAACATGAAGGAGATTTATTTAGTCTACAAGGACAATCCTGATTTTCAAATTCTTTCACATACATGTAATCCAGAAACAGATTCTGTCCCGGTATTAAAACGCTATGCAGATTCATTAGAAGTGAACACCGCTAAGTGGATTTTCTTGACAGGCCGAAAAGACAGTCTCTATCAAATGGCTCGAGGTTCTTATTTATTAGACGATCCCAAAAACAATGTGGTTAAGATAGAAGATCAATTTATCCATACGCAGTTTTTTGCACTTGTGGATAGAAAAGGGAAAGTGCGTGGTAAAATTTATGATGGATTAAAGACTTTGGAAGTAGAGCAATTAAAAGTGGATATTGGCAGACTGATTAAAGAATAGGTGTTTCAAATACTTTTAAATTTCGGGTTAAATAGATAAAAATGATTTTTGTAACAGGTGCAAGCGGTTTAGTAGGATCTCATTTAATCACTTCTTTATTAGCGAAGGGAAAAAAAGTCCGCGCGCTTTATCGTCAATCTGTGCCTGTGTTTGCGGGGTCCGATCAATGTGAATGGATCAAGGGCGACATTTTAGATCCAATTGGTTTGACAGAAGCACTAGAGGGTGTGGACTATGTATACCATTGTGCAGCAATAGTCTCTTTTGCGCCAGGTGCTGCAGCAAAGATGTTACAATCCAATGTAGACGGAACAGCCAATGTGGTGAATGCATGTTTGGCCCAAAATATAAAAAAATTAATTTTTGTAAGTTCGGTAGCTGCATTAGGTAGAATAAGAGAAACAGAAGCGATAGATGAATCCATGAACTGGACACCAGAAACAAGCAATAGTGTCTACGGACAATCAAAATATTTAGCTGAATTAGAAGTATGGAGAGCAAGAGAAGAAGGATTGCCTATGGCGATTGTGAATCCGGTCATTATTTTGGGAGCGGGCGATTGGAACAATGGGTCTTCTGGTATTTTCAAATCCGCCTACAATGAATTTCCATGGTATACAAAAGGCATGAGTGGTTTTGTAGATGTATTGGATGTAGTAGATGCAATGCAATTATTAATGGAGAGCGATATTACAGGACAACGATATGTATTGAGTGCAGACAATATGCAGTATCGTCATTTATTCAATACTATTGCAACAGCTTTTAATAAGCGCTTACCGTATAAAAAAGTAACTCCATTTTTAGCAGGTCTAGTTTGGAGATTGGAAGCGTTGAAGGGTATCATCACCGGCAAAGCACCATTGTTAACCAAAGAAACAGCAGCTACTGCACAGGCGACAGTGAGATTTAACAATGAGAAGTTCTTAAAGACTTTTCCTGCATTTCAATATAGAAAATTAGAGGACACGATTAAAAGAGTCGCAGGAGAATTAAAGCAAATGCATCAGCTGGATTAATCTTCCATCATTTTTTTCCATAGTGCAGGTATTCTTTTGATCCATACAAATTCTCTACGCTTGATACTTGCATCTTCTGCAGGGAATCCCATGTAGACTTTATTGCCCTCGAGGGTATTGACAACACCTGACTGACCTAACACCACTGCATTTTCGCCAATCGTTAATGTTTTACTTACACCTACTTGGCCCCAAAGGGTCACACCCGCTTTAATTTTAACCCCTCCAGCAACACCGACTTGAGCAGCGATTAAACAATTGGCTTCTAATTGGGTGTCATGACCAATATGTACCATATTGTCTAGTTTTGAACCCATCCCAATGATGGTATCACCGCTCACCCCACGGTCAATGGTACAACTTGCGCCAATTTCCGCCTTATCTTCAATAATAACACGTCCACAACTAGGCATTTTCACATACCAAGACGGTCTATTTTTTTTAGTATTGTAATAAAACGCATCAGATCCAATTACGGTGTTTGCTTGAATCACTACATGGTCTCCAATGATGGTATCTGCTAAAATGGACACTCCCGGATGAATGATACAATGGTTTCCTATTTGTACATTGGCACCAATAAAAACGTTTGGCATCACCAAGCTGTTGGCGCCAATTTTTAAGTCAGAACTAATTGATTCTGTGCTTATTTTAAATGGATTAAAGTGATTTACAAGTTTTGCATAGGCATCAAAAGGTGCATCACAATACAACAATGTTTTACCCTGCGGAACTTCCACTTCCTTACTATTAATGATGATACAAGTAGCAGCACTATTTAAACAAGTAGCATAATATTTTGGGTGATCAACAAATACAATATCACCTATTTCAACTTGATGAATTTCATTGATTCCTGTGATTAAAACTTGATCGTTACCAATCAATTCTGCGTTTGTAAATTCGGATAACCATTGTACTGAAACGGGTGCGGGAAGCTTCATATGCGTGTTTTTGAGCTAAATCAAAGGTAATGCCCCTTTTTTATAAAAAATATTTTTAGTGAAAATACTTCCTCCTGGATGATGAAAAAGGAGCCTAAAAAGTAAAAATAAAATCACGCATCATTTATAATTGAATAAAAAATAGAATCAATGAAAGCCTTTATTCATATATGTTTCATCGAAATGAAATTTTTTATTCAATAACATAAAAACAAATTTAAAGTCGTATTTTTTTTATTTTTAACGCCTTAAAACCTTACTCCGAAAAGTCCATTTGTGGATAACCCCGAAAAATTTGTTTACAATTTTTTTTGAATTCGAATAAAGTATATTTAATATTGTGATGGGAATTCAATTCCCGTACTTACTAACCCATCTATATACGAGGTCCCACAACAGTGGGACTTTGTTTTTTAAGTCGCTCAATCAAGTACAATTTCATGGACTATTTTTTAATCTACAAACCTTTTCAAGTACTCTCACAATTCACTTCAACAGAAGGTAAGTTGTGCTTAAAAGATATCTTGCATGTACCTACAGATGTCTATCCAGTAGGTAGATTAGATTATGATAGTGAAGGTTTATTGTTGATTACAAATGATAAAAGCATCAATCAGCAATTATTGAATCCAATATTTGCGCATCAACGTACTTATTGGGTACAAGTAGAGGGTGCAATTACGAATGAAGCATTGGCGCAATTAACAAAAGGGGTATCCATTAATGTGGATGGCAAAATATATCAAACTAAACCTGCTACACTTGCACAATTACCAGATAGTATAGCTGTGCCAGATCGCAATCCGCCCATTCGATTTAGAAAAAACATTCCAACAAGTTGGGTATCCATTCAATTAACCGAGGGCAAGAATCGGCAAGTGCGTAAAATGTTTGCTCAGGTGGGATTTCCTGTATTGCGTTTAATCAGGGCAAAATTGGGCAAGTATTCGATTCAGGAAATGCAACCAGGTGATTGCCTTTCTTTAACTGCTGCCGAAGTTCAGGAAGGCTTCTTTCGCTAATTGACTGCTAAGTTTTACTTTTGCAGTAATCCAATAAAATATCAACACTATATAATGAGTCATTTATCAGAACAGGAAATTATTAGAAGAGAGAAGCTACAAGCTTTAGAAGCAGCGGGAATAGATCCATATCCAGCCCCATTGTACCCTGTGACACATTTATCTCAGGAAATTAAGAGCCAATTTACTGAAGAAACCAAAGATCAGTTTGCCGCAGTTTGTGTTGCTGGACGTATTATGAGTGTCAACGACAAGGGTAAAGTGTTATTTGTGAAGATCCAGGATGACCAGGGAATTTTTCAACTATATGTAAAGAGAGACGAGATTTGCCCAGACGAAGACAAGTCTTATTGGGATATCATGACAAAGAATGCGTTGGACTTAGGCGATATCATTGGCGCAACCGGATATGTATTCACGACTAAAACGGGCGAAACATCTTTACATGCATCCACTTTGACCTTATTGGCTAAATCTTTAAAGCCATTACCAGTGGTTAAAAGAGATGAGTCAGGCCAAGTGTTTGATGCAGTAACAGATCCAGAGTTTAGGTACCGCCAGCGCTATGCAGATCTAATCATCAATCCAGATGTGAAAGAAACTTTTACTAAGCGTACGATCTTAATGAATACCATCCGTCAGTTCTTAAATGACCGCGGTGCATTGGAAGTGGATACGCCAGTATTACAAGCGATACCGGGTGGTGCTGCTGCAAGACCATTTGTGACACATCACAATGCCTTAGATGTACCCTTCTATTTACGTATTGCAAATGAATTGTACTTAAAGCGTCTTATTGTAGGCGGATTTGATTGGGTATACGAGTTTAGTAGAAACTTCCGTAACGAAGGCATGGACAGAACACATAACCCAGAGTTCACGGTATTAGAATGGTACACAGCCTACAAAGATTATTTCTGGATGATGGAAATTACAGAACAGTTGTTTGAAAAAATTGCCTTGACTTTACACGGTACTACTGAATTGAAAGTAGGTGAAAAGACGATTAATTTTAAAGCACCATTTAAGCGTATTAGCATCCTAGATGCCATCAAAGAGAATACAGGTATAGATATCAGCGGAATGGACGAAGCTGGATTAAGAGAAGTGTGTAAGCAATTAAAGATAGATGTACCACCAACGATTGGAAAAGGAAAATTGATAGATGAATTATTTGGCGCTACAAGTGAGCACACTTATATCCAACCTACTTTTATCATTGACTATCCAGTAGAAATGAGTCCGTTGACAAAAAAGCATAGAACGAAAGAAGGATTGGTGGAGCGATTTGAATTAATGGTGAACGGAAAAGAATTGGCCAATGCCTATTCAGAATTAAATGACCCAATTGAACAGCGTAAGCGATTCGAAGATCAATTGGCATTGATGGAAAGAGGAGATGATGAAGCCATGTTTATAGATCACGATTTCTTGAGAGCTTTGGAATATGGTATGCCACCTACATCAGGTATTGGTATCGGAATAGATCGTTTGTGTATGATGATGTTGAATCAGCCATCTATTCAAGATGTGTTGTTCTTCCCTCAAATGCGCCCAGAGTCGAATCAAGATTAAAACGATGAATATAAGCTTAAAAAAATCAAGGCACTCCATAAACGGGTGCCTTGATTTTTTTTAAATAAGTAAGCTCAGGTAAACCCTAGTCTCTATAATTTAAAGCAGGTTTGATATCACCTAACAATGCTTTGTATTTGTATTCTCCTTTCGCTTTGTTAAATTCTTCTGTTGCTTTTTTAATCAATTCAGGATTGCTCATTAAATCAATTGCAGTCAAAGCCATTGTTTTACTTGCAACCAACATACCCTTAGTGCCAATCTCTGTGCCTCCAGATGCGATTGCTTGCCAGCTATGCGCAGCAGTCCCCGGAACCCATGTTGCTGCCCTTAAGCCAACAGTGGGCTTTGTATAGCTAACATCGCCTACATCAGTAGAACCGCTATTGCCTTCGTTAAAATAGGTCAATGGTTTTACTTTAGCAGCTGTAGCAATGTCTACTGGAGCAACCATTGTTGGCTGAATTTTTTTAGCAAAAGCAATTTCTTCTTCTGTATACATTACACCGCCTACTTTATCTAAGTTGGCTTGCATTGTTTCTGCAAGGGTCTTATTAATTAATAAGTCATGTGTACCACCTATGATGTCATAACTGAATTTTGTACCAGTTCCTAA
>Ga0075464_10000309_pt1 | contig 21036 bp, 22 predicted proteins | sample DEB19_08_DNA_5_FD_75068 | JGI IMG/M metagenome (GOLD analysis project Ga0075464, IMG submission 75068) | Aqueous microbial communities from the Delaware River and Bay under freshwater to marine salinity gradient to study organic matter... | ecosystem: Environmental > Aquatic > Marine > Coastal ...
AAACGTATTGACTTCATGTACACAGAACAAGGGCAAAAGGAGATGAAGTGTGCGGCAAAGGGTGGGGAGTGGTTACATGAAGGGTATAGTTCAGGTTGGGAGAAAGTGTATGACAAAACAGGCAAACTAATAAGTGAAGGTGCATCCAGCATAGAGCTCAAGAACGGCTGCTACTCTACCAAGTCAGAGGAGGTTAAGATAGAAATATAAACAATATGATATGCTTTAAACACGAACCTGGCGATATAGTATACTTAACAAATCCACCAATCTATACGTGTAGAAATTGCGGGGAAGAGTACACACAAGAAAGTAATGATATGCGAGCGCGGATATACACACCCGAGGAATTAGCCAAGCTTATGGCCGATATGCAGCCTCAAAAGCCTAAGGAAATATAAACATGTACATATCAACAACAACACTGATACTAGGAGGGTTACTAGGGGTAGTATCACCAAGGACATTATTCTTTGCAGTAGTGCTGTATGCAATCTTTTCCTAAGCCTAACTATTGCTTATTGACAACCATGAACATAGCAAGTGTGATTTAAGTTATCCCCAATCAACTATTTACATAACCCAACGCTAGGATATACTAATAATATCAATAGAGAAACAAATAAGACACTCATATTGAATATAGTATATGACATTAAGTGTTAACGAAGATGACGGTACTCTTAATATAAATATAGGTAAGGTTCGTGGATGCTTTATATGTGACCAAGACCTTAGCGCTAGTGCATGGAACAAGAAGGCACAACCTATAGTAAATCTTTTTGGTTTCAATTGGTCAGACCTTAATCGATAATTAGCAACATGGAAAAGGTAAAAAACGAAGCAGCTGTTGCACTAGGTTCTATCAAGTCTGAAAAAAAAGCAAAAGCTAGTAGAGAAAATGGTAAAAAAGGCGGTAGACCAAGGAAGTTTTACAAACAAAACTATCTTGCAGAAAGCCAGCAATAAAAGCTGGTTTTTTGTTTGAGTAGACACCAATAGCCTATTCGTTGTAGAATGTGGGTATATATGGCACACCCAGGAGGAAGACCAACAGTAATAACAGATGAAGTAATCCGCAAACTTGAGGAAGTTTTTGCGTTGGGAGGTACAGACCTTGAAGCATGTCTTTATGCTGGTATATCAAAGAGCGCATTTTACGACTATCAACAGGAAAACCCAAAGTTTCTGGAGAGAAAAGAGGCTTTGAAGGAAACACCTATTTTGCGAGCTAGAACAACGATAATTAACAGTCTTGAAAACCCAATACACGCCCAGTGGTACTTAGAGCGTAAGAAGCGTAACGAATTTAGCACAAGGACTGAAACAGAGCACAGTGGGGCCATAAATATCCAACTCACAAGTGAACTAGCTAACAAGTACGATGTTACAACTAACACAGAGCCAATCAATAATAGCGAAGGACAATCACAGGTTCAGAGTTCTTAGATGCGGTCGCCGTTTTGGTAAAACCTCCTTAGCGATTGAGGAGATGTTCACCTTAGCTTTTGCTAGGAAAGGTAGACGTGTATCGTACTACGCACCAACACGAGACGACGCAAGGGAAATCACATGGGCAGAACTTATAACAAGGTGCGAGCCAGTCATCATAAAGATGAATGAAACCTTGCTACAGATAACCATAAGGACGGTTGATGAAGGTAAGTCAACCATTACTCTCTACGGATGGGAAGCTCTTAAAGAACGTGGCAAAGGACGTGGACTAGCAAATGATTTCATAGTGCTTGATGAAGTACCGACATATAAAGATTTTTGGGTAGGGTGGGATGAAGTTCTCTCACCAACGCTTATCGACCGACGTGGCAGTGCAATGTTTATCGGCACACCACAGGGATACAACCATTTTTATGATTTAAGCTTACGTGAAGCCACAGACCCAGATTTCAAGTCATTCCACTTCACCACGTACGACAATCCCCATATCCCAGTTGATGAAATAGAGCGTGAGAAGCGAGCTAAGCCAGACACCGTGTTTAGCCAAGAGTACCTTGCTCTATTCACCAAGCGCCAAGGGCTTGTATACCCTGATTTTGATAGAAAGAAACACATATTCGACGACAAGACACCGTACAACAAGATAGAGCGAATTGCAGGTGTGGACTTTGGTTTTAGAAACCCAGCAGTAGTACTCTCCATTGATGTTGATAACCGTGGCATATATTGGATACGTGAGGAATGGTATAAGACAGAAAAGCTCAATGCTGAAGTAATAGAATACGCTGGTACAATCAATGCAAACGTCTTCTACCCAGACCCAGCAGAGCCAGACCGTATCGAGGAGATGAAACGTGCAGGGTTAAACGTGCGTGAGGTGGTGAAAGATGTTCACGTGCGTATTGATAAGGTTACAGAACTCATACGTGCAGGCCGAGTACGTGTGCATGAAAGTTGCAAGAATACCATTATGGAATTTGAAACATACTCTTGGAGGAATGACCTACCAGGCCCTAAAGATGCTGTGCTTAAAGAGAATGACCACGCAATGGACGCTATGGGAATGGCCCTTGTAATGCACAGTAAAAACACAGGCAACTCATTCGAGTATGGCGACTTTAACATGTATACGACGAACTACACTTGACAACACTTAACAAAAGTACTTGTGGTATGGTATGATTAGCGCATCTCATTTTTATATATTCTATTATGTCGACACAAACACAAACTCCACTGCCTAAGATGACCGAACAGCAAATCAAAGACGAAGCAATACGAATCGTAAATCAAGAAAGGACAAGATGGCAGGATGCAGTTTGTTTTGTAACAGACCGTGTAGCGTTTCAGATGCGTCCGCTCATTCGTAAGTTACGTAAGAACTATTGGGGTATATTTGATATTCAAACAGACCCACTCACAGGACGTGATAAAACATGGGTTCCACTTACTCGTGTTGCAGTTGATGCAAACGTAAAGAACGCCGATGTTGATACAAAGGACATTTCAACACGTGCAAAGAATAGTAAAGGATACACAGAAGCAAAGGTAGTGCGTGCGGTGCTCACAAACCACCTCCAGACCACTTATTTTGGTGAAGATATCGACCAGTTTATTTTGAATACGGCAATTGACGGTACTGGTGTGATGAAGTTTATTAAGGCATACGACAAGGAAGGTAAGCCATACTGTAAGCGTGTACAAGTTGACCTTTTGAATGTATATATTGACCCTAACGCAAAGAGTATTCAGGACGAGTTTCGTTTTACAGAGCGTGCACTAGCTCTACCTGATGAAATTGCAGCAATGGACTCATGGTGGGATACAGAAAACCTCATTGGCTCAACAACGGTGTCGAGAATTGATGGAAATTATACCTCTACAAGCAATGGTACTACTGCATCATACCGGGATTTGTGGGAAACGTGGGGTAAAATTCCTAAGTATTTGCTTACTGGAAATCCAAAAGATAAGGAATTAGTTGAAGGACACATTGTGGTATCAGGCCTAGAAGCTGCTGACCCTAAGTGTCACTACATTGAAGGAAACCCAGATGGAATCAAACCATACGAGGAATGGCAGTGGAAAAAGATTGCAAATCGCTGGTACGGTCTCGGTATTGCTGAACGCCTCCTTGCTCTCCAGGCATGGATGAACACAATCGTGAATATTCGCATTAACCGCTCATACGTTTCTCAGTTGGGCTTGTTCAAAATCCGCAAAGGTTCAGGCATCACACCACAAATACTCTCAAGACTTGGTGCAAACGGTGCAATTGTGGTTAATGACCCTAGTGATATCGAGCAGATGGCAGTGCAAGAAGCATCTCAAGCTTCATATGCTGATGAAGACAAGATTAATGACTGGGCACAGCGTGACTCAGGTGCATTTGATATTTCAGTTGGTGACCCAACCCCAGCGTCAAAGCCTGCAACTACCTCAGTTATAGAAAACAACGCTGCAAAAAGTGGCTTTGGTCTCATTAAGGATGGATTGGGTGCGTTCATTGAGCGCGCGGCTGACCGTCATATCCTCCCAGTGCTAGGCGAGACGATTAAGGTAAACGATGTTATTGAGCTTGTTAGTGACGACACAATGAATGAAATCATTGAAAACATTGTTGCTGCCGATGCTGATAATGAGCTCGAAAAGTTGTGGGCACGTGGCATTATTCCATCTCAAGAACAGATGATGCAGTCTATTGAAACGGCTAAGAAGAAGCTATCAGGCCGCCCTAACATTTTCCTTAAGACAGTGCGTCGAATGCTTGTGAAGCACACATACACACGTGTATTCGTTACGAACGAGACTATTGACCCTTCAGTGATTGTTTCAAACCTCACGTCAATCCTAAAGTTCCTCCCACAGCAGGTAATCCCAACTATTGTAAAAGAGATTACAGACCTCATGGGCCTCTCTATTGATTTCCCTCGTATGACCGAACAAGCTCCAGCACCACAGCTGCCACCACAGCAGGCAAATCCACAAAGCCCGTTACTTAGTGCAATGAATAACCCTCAGCCACAATCGACGGAAGCTAACACATTATAGTTATGGATAACAAGTTGCCAGATAAAGAAACAATAGAAGTAACACGAGTTGGTAATGACCTCAAGTCACTCATTGAAAGTGCAGGGTGGGCCATTGCTCGTGAACGTCTCATGAAAAAGATTGCAGGCATGCTTAACCTCATGACTATCGAGAGCCCTAACCCTAGTGTTATTATTCAAGAAATTGCAGCACGACAGTTAGCAGCAGCTCACGTTATTGAATGGATTAAAGACATCGAAGGCACAGTACACCAAGCAACAAGCAATGACGTCAAGAAAGAGATTAAAGACGAATACATATTCAGAATGTAAGGCATTGAGCCTCCACTTTTGGACTATTCCAGAGGCGGGGGCTTAATAGCAAAGGTCGAACCCGAATTATTAGAAAGCAAACTTAAACTTATGGACAATCAAAACAATCATCAAGACCCTTTCGCTGGTGGTATCGATATCGAATCATCAGACAGGACTGGAAATGTTACTGACAAGGCCAACTCTTTGTTGACCCTTGAGGAAATCAACAACCTTACGGGACGAAATTACAAAGACGTTGAAACTGCGCGGAAAGGTCTTACTGAAACCTACAAGTTCGTCGGTAAGGCTGGTAAATATGAATCTGAGGTAAAGAAGCTACAGGAAATTGTTGAAGAGAAGGATAAACTTCTCGGTTCTGAGCTCACTCAGGTCAAAGAAACGCTTTTCTACACACAAAACCCAGAGTACGCCCCATACAAGGACATTATTGCCTCAATGGGAAAGGACGCTGCTAAAGTGGTAGAATCAGAGACTTTTAAGAAGGTCTTTGAAGCAGTTTCACAGGCTGACAAAGCCAAGAAGTCTAAGTCTGTGCTTGAAACTAATCCACGTATTGGTGAAGCAAAGACTAAGATTGATGAAGCGAAAGCTCTCGTCGACAAAGGACGACATTCAGATGCTCGTGATATTGCCGTTCAGGCAGTGTTAGAGACCATGAATCTCGGCCAGTAGCTCATTGTATAAACCAATACGTAACAGTATATGGCTTCAGATGCAATCCTTCGTTCCTACGGTGACGTATCCGCTCGCGAAGACGTTGTGATGAATAGTATTGAAATTCTTACCGCAAAGGAAACTCAGCTTTACAACAAGCTCGGTAAGACTTCAGCTATCAACACAATTCACTCGTACCTTGTAGATACTCTCCGCACAGCTCAATCACAGGCTGTCGAAGAAGCTGCTGACTATACTAGCCTTGCGAATAACACTCCTTCACGCCTCACCAACATTGTTGAGGTTGTAGCAGTGCCATTCAAGGTGTCCCGTACACAACAGGACATTCAGCACTACCAGGGTAGCAATGAACTTTCTCGTCAAACAGAAAAGGCATTGATGGACTGGGCAAACGCTGCTGAATTTGACCTCGTTCGTTCAACTTTGACTTCAGGTGCCTCAGGCACTGCGCCAAAGATGTCCGGGGTCATCCAAGGCATTAGTAAAAGTACAACATATACTAGCCACACGTCTGGTACGGCATGGAACTCGAGTATTCTCGATGGCCTCGTACAGAATAGTTGGGATAACTCTAAGGGTGACTTAGCAACAGATATTTACATGGGTTCAATCCTACGTAAGAATACTGACTACTTCACTCAGAAGACTAACGTCGTCGTAAACGCCGCCGTTCCTGACATTATTAAGACTGTGTCTACGTATACCACTGCGTTCACTACACTTTCTGTACATACTCATCGTTTTGTACAGCAATCAGGTGACGCAACTGGTCGTGTACTCGCCTTGAATACGGAAAAATTGAAGGTAGCTGTCCTCCGCGCTCCTTACATTGATAGTACACTTGGTCGTTCAGGTGACTATGATGCAAGAGCAATCGTAGGTAAGTTTACCCTCGAAGTACGTAATCAGGACGTTAACTTCTATGCGGACGGCTTCCTAAAGGCCTAAACGTAGTTGTTTGTGCCCGTACTCACTCCAGAATGAGACGTATGGGCACAATTCTGGAAACAACTTAATTAGTTAATTAAAAGATATGAAAGAAATAAGAATCGACAACGAAGCTAGGCAAGCGCTCAAGCGTGGTGCTGACTTTGTTGCTAACATTGTAAAGAAAACTCTAGGGCCTGATGGTCGTAACGTCGCAATTGGTAGTCAGTTTGTACACCCAGTAATCACGAATGACGGCGTTTCTATTGCCCGTGCCATTGAGCTCAAAGACCCTATCGAAAACTTAGGCGTGCAGATTATCCGTGAGGCATCACAGAAGACAAACGACAAGGCAGGTGATGGCACTACTACTGCTATCACACTTGCACAGGCAATCATGAACGCTGGTTTTAATAAGTTAGAATCAGATGACAAGTTATTTGTTAACAGTAAGAAAGAAAGCAGTCTCGACATTAAGCGACAAATAATTGATGCAGGTGCACTTGTTATTTCTGAACTCAAAAAGATGGCAAAACCCGTAAAAGCACTCGAAGATTTACAAAAGGTTGCCTTCATTGCCGTTGAAGATAAAAAACTTGGTGACCTTATTGCAGAAGTTGTAGACAAAGTTGGTGCAGAAGGTGTTATTAAGGTTGAGGAAAGCGACGGTGTGGCTGTTGAATATGAAATCACCGACGGTATGGAAATCCCAAGTGGCTACATTTCACCTTACATGGTAACGAATGACGAAACACTTGAATCTGTCGTTCAGCGCGCAAATATCCTCGTCACAAACGGTAACATTGCCTCACCTGCCGAGCTTTTACCTATCATTCAAGAGCTCCAGAAGGAAAGTATTAGCGAGCTTGTAGTGTTTGCTGAAAATGTCGACAAGAATGTGATTGAGATTTGTAACCTAAACCGTATTAAGGGTGGTGTGAAGGTTCTCATTGTAAAGCCAAGCCTATGGAATAAGGGTATCTTTGAAGATATCGCCACGGTATCAGGTGCAACACTCATAGACGTGAATACTGGCATGGTGTTGTCAAAAGCAACACGTCAAATGTTGGGTAAAGTAACCTCGGTTGTTTCTACCTCAGATAAGACTGTTATCACTGGTGGTAAGGGTGACCGTGAGACAGCGATTAAGCGTCTAAAGGCAGAGCTCAAGACAACTAAAGCCCCATTTGATAAGGAAAAGATTGAAGAACGCATTGCACGCATTGCAGGTAAAGTTGCCCTAATCAATGTTGGTGCTGTGTCTAACACAGAACGTAAGTATTTGAAGGATAAGATTGATGATGCTGTAAATGCCACACAGTGCGCACTAGCAGAAGGTGTTGTAGCGGGTGCAGGACTTGCTCTCAAGGCGGTATCAGAGAAGCTGAAAAAGAACATTATCACTGAAGCAATCCTTGCACCGTATAACCAGATACAGGAAAACAGCGGTGGACTAAAGATAGCTGAATCAGTCATTGACCCTGTAAAGGTCACACGCACAGCGGTCGAAACTGCGTGTTCAGTAGCAGCAAACCTCCTCACCATTGAGGCGGCAATAGTAGACATACCAAAGAAAAATGAAAGCAATACAGGGGAAAATAATTAGGACGGTAAACCGTTACATTAAAAAGAACTACCTCGAATATGAAGCGTTTTGTGAATCAATGCGTGACATTCGTCTTGTGCAAAAGAATGAAATGGCGTCTACAGAAGACCCGAACGCATACATGAAGCAACTTGCCTACCAAGTGCCAGCGACACTCTATAACCTCATTGAGAGCAATCTTAGTACGGAGGAATTCCAGTATTTTAAGTCTATACCAGGCACAGTGTGGTTCGCTAAGACGTTCCCAGAATTTAGCCCAGCAAGTAAAATATAATCAATGAACAAAATTAAAGTTGCGTTGGCTCTCATTGTGAAGCCAACAGATGATGAAGCTAACCTACTTAAAAGATGTCTCGACAACGTCTCGCAGCATGTTGATGGCATATTCGTCACCATTACAGGTGAGAACGCCCTAACAGAAGAAGTATGCAAGGACTATAAAGCAAATATATCGCATTTCACATGGGTAAATGACTTTGCTGCTGCCCGTAACTTTAACTTTTCACAGGTTCCAAAGGACTACACACACATTTTGTGGTGTGACGCTGATGACGTATTCCGTGGATTAAAAAATCTAAAGCCTATTTTGAAGCAATACAGTGACGTGGATGTTTTCTCAGTAAACTACTTGTACCATTTCAATGAATACAAGCAGGCTGATGTCGTACACATGAAGACACAGATTGTTAAGAATGATGGCTGTGTTGAATGGGCTGGTGCACTGCACGAAGATTTTAAGGAAAACAGAGCTATTACACGCTATTTCATACAAGACATTGAGCGCCTCCATCTCACTGACGAAGACCGTATAGTGCTTGCAAAGACACGTAACGTAGAAGTATCACTTGCAGACCTTGAGAAGAATCCCAATGACCCGCGCTCATACTGGAATCTCGGTAATTCATACCTTGGCGCAGGTAAGTACGTAGAAGCGAAAGACACCTTACAGAAGTTTGTTGATAAATCAACCTCTAGTGAGGAAAAGTACCTTGCATACATTAACCTTTCAAGAATCTGTGAATGGACTGGTGATAGAAACAAGGCTATTGAGTACGGGCGTATCGCACTTGGTCTAAAACCTGAATACCCAGATGCATATCACAACCTTGGCCAGATTTACTACAATAAAGAGGACTATCGTGAAGCAGAAAAGCTTATTTTGATGGGTCTCACTATGAAGCCGCCGTACAAATCAATCATTGTGTTTAACCCACGTGATTATGATTTTACGCCGCTCATGTTGCTCTCAAAGGTGTATTACCAGCTCTCAAGACCCGACCAAGCTGTTACTTGTATTGAAGGGTGTTTGAAGATACAGCCAGGAAATACTGAACTCAAGAAGATGCTTGTTTACCTAAAGTCACAGGCCAAGATTTTTGAAACTGTAGTAAAGGTATTGGGCAAGGCAAAGAAACTCAAGTCAAAAAAAGCAATCAAGAAGCTTATTGATGAACTGCCAGAAGACCTCCAGTCACACCCCGGCATTTGTAACCTAAGGAATATCCATTTCCAGAAGACTGGATCAACAGGTAAGGACATTGTGTATTTCTGTGGTTTCACAGAGGAGGAATGGACACCTGATACAGCAAAAACTAAAGGCATCGGTGGTTCAGAAGAAGCTGTTATTTGGCTTACCTCTATGTGGGCAAAGCAGGGTTACAACGTAACGGTATATAACAACTGCGGACACAAGGAAAAGGTATTTGACGGTGTAACATATAAGCCTTTTTGGTCATGGAATTACCGTGACAAGCAAGATGTGGTTATTGTTTGGCGCAATCCTGGTATTTTGAAACATGAAATCAATGCACCAATTGTTCTTCTAGACATGCATGACGTTATTCCAGAGGGTGAAATGTCACCTGAACGTATTGCACGAGCTTCTAAGATTATGGTGAAGTCTAAGTACCAGCGTGATTTGTACAAGAGTATTCCAGATGACAAATTCATCATTGTTCCGAACGGTATTGATGCTAAGTTGTTTGATGTGGTATCAGAACGTGATAACAACCTTATCATTAACACCTCTGCTCCTAACCGTGGCATATACATACTCACACACATGTTCCGTGAGATTAAGAAGCGTCACCCAGAAGCACGCCTACAGTGGGCATATGGCTGGACTACATTCAATAACGGTTTCAGAGATAATGCAGAGGTTATGCAGTGGCGAGAAAAGCTAGAGAATGACATGAAAGAAATTGGCGTTGAAATTCTCGGCCGTCTATCTCATGGAGATGTTGCAAAACTCTACCTTAAGGCAGGTATATGGGCGTACCCTTCTGGTTTTGGTGAAATTGATTGTATTTCGCTTTCAAAGGCAATGGCAGCAGGTGCTTTCCCTGTGACTACAGACTTTGCAGCCCTTGGTGAGAAGCAAGGACATGGTGGACACTTTATTCACTCAGACATTACGTCAAACAATTGGCTCAAACCTAATCAGCACGACTTTTCTATTATCGACGAGAAACAAGTCAACGAATCAATTGATGCAGTAGTGCACTACTTGAAGAACCCACCAACAGAAGAAGCTCGTAAAGAAATGCGTAAATGGGCACAGGAAACATTCGACTGGAATCGTATATTCACCAAGTGGAATGAGGTTATTGAATTATTAAAGAAATAAATTTATGCGTATAGCCTTTGTGTGGTTCGGCATAGACGGGAGATATGGCAAGTGGAAAGATGGCTTGTGGAAAGCTATGCAGCTTATCGAACAGCAGCATGAGGTGCGGTATTTTGAGCCTAAAGAGGACATAATTGCGTGGAAGCCGGACGTTGTTTTGTTTTGGGAAGCAGCCTGCACTATAAATGGGCCAATTCCTGAATCAGACATGTACAAGAAGATACACTCATTACCTTGTAAGAAAATCCTCCTTTTTGCAGGTGGGCCATTAGAAGCAATGTGGGTGTACCAGTTTGACATGATACTTGTTGAAAGTGCAATCAATGAAGAAGATTGCGAGCGACAAGGATTGAAGTACATGCGCGCTTTTGGTGTAAATGACGATATATTTAAGCCTGCTAACTTGCCTAAAATCTTTGACGCAACCATGCAGGCAACCTGTGCATCATGGAAGCGCCAAGGGCTACTTGCAGAAGCACTCAAAGAGCGTGTTGTATTCTGTGGCCGTGACCAAAAGAGCGACCCACAACCATTTATTGACGCTAGGAAGTACTCACTCGTATTACCTGACTTGCCTATGGACGCTGTAGCAACACTCATTAACTCATCACACACAGTAGTAAATACAGCTTCATTTTGGGGTGGTGGCCAGCGCTGCACACTTGAAGCACTAGCATGTAACGTGCCTGTTATTGCTATGACTGATAGCCCTAAGAACGCCGAATACGTGAGAGAAAGCGGCTGTGGCGTTGTTTGTGAACCTACAGTTGAAGCCATACGACGAGCGGTTGATGAAGTGAAGCAAACCAATTACGGTACAAAGGGTATCGACTATATCCAGTCAAAGTGGACTGCAAGACACTATGCAGACTCAATATTACGAGCTATCGAAGCAATTAAATGAAACTAATACTTTGTGCAGGAGAAAGACACATTGAAGGCTATAAGCACCACGATGTAAAAGCGTACCCAAGTACTGATTACGTATGTGACCTATTCGATGTAGCCAAACTTGTGGGAGAAGGAGAATGCGAAGAAATCCATTTTACCCACGCACTTGAGCATTTTTCTAAGGCAGATGTCCCTAGGGTATTAGCACTAATTTATTCATTGTTAAAAATTGGCGGAAGGTTATACATTGAGGTTCCTAACTTTGCGTGGCACGCTAACCTTTGCCTTGTCGAAGGTAAAGACCGAGAAGCTATTTACTACGCATTCGGTGGGCAACTTGACCAGTGGGATTTTCACAAAACAGGGTTTACAGAAAAAATACTCGAAGAAGATTTGAGACTTGCTGGTTTCAAGCACATAGAGGTGTCTGGATACGACTCACTAAAAGCTAACTGTATAAAGTAATGCCATCATCATTTAGGGAAAATATCCCCGACATTCTAAAGGAAATAGAAAAGGCTAACCCTAAGACAATACTCGATATTGGGTTTGGCCGTGGTAAGTACGGATTGCTTGTGCGTGAATACTATCCCGATATGCAGATTGATGGGCTAGAAGTGTTTAACGCATACATTGGTGAGGTGCAACGTGCTATTTACGGTAAGGTGTATCAAGAAAATATCTTTGAAATGACAGAAATACCAGCTTATGACCTGTACCTTATCATTGATGTGATTGAGCATTGGGATAAAGAAAAGGCTCGCGAATTACTTAAAAAGCTCACGAAACACGGTGACGTTCTTGTATCTACCCCTCGTGCTGTAGGCGAGCAAGGTGCTGTGTATGGCAATGAATGGGAAAGACACGTCTCACAGTGGCAGGGGAGTGACTTTGAGGTATATCCACACAAACATTTACACAACGAACTATCATTTATTTACCTAATCAAAAAACATGCCTAAAGTATCAGTGATAACACCAACAATTAGAACAAGAGGTTTAGAGATACTAGAAAAATGTCTACGTGAGCAAACATTTCAAGATTTTGAATGGCTTATTGAACCTAACGTGCATAAATCGCAGCCAGACCTCAATGCTGCACTTAACAGAATGATTAAGCGTTCTCGTGGCGAGATTATTGTTTTTCTACAAGACTTTATCAAAATACCTAAAGATGGTATTGAGCAATTCGTAAAAGCTTTAGAGAAGGAAAAAGCATTTTACACAGCACCAGTAAACAAAACAGAGGACGAAACATTTACTTTACCCGTTATGGAGTATGACTGGCGACAGTTTAGGAAAGACAAACAGCGATTAGACTGGAAAGATTGGGAGATTGACTGGGCAGCAACAACGAAAGAGCTACTCTATGACGTTGGCGGCTTTGACGAAGAGCTTGATAAACACTGGGGCTTTGATAACGTCAACATTGGCCTACGACTTGATATAAAAGGACACAAGATATACAACTTAGACGAGAATGAGGCTCTTGGATACCTTCACAACATAGGAATCAAGCACCCTTTCATTGGAAAAAGAAACCCAATTCACCACAACATGCGACTTGACGAAATCCGTCGTGGGCTTGTTGTAGACTTCCTCAAGTAACCATAGTATAATATTGTCAATATTGTGAGAGGTGTATCCGTCCTTGCAAGAGATTATATGGATATCCTCTTTACATGACTCTACAAGACATAAACTCAAAGATAAGTTTCCTCACTGGAGCAGATACGACTTCTGGTGGTTTTGCCACCGCTGACCGTGTATCAGCAATCAACAACTATTACCAGCGTGTGCTCACGTTTATCCTCCGTTCACAAGATGAATGGGATTTTGATGACGCGAGTATTACAAGTACCTACCCACTAGCTAAGCGTAACCTTGTAGCCAACCAAGAAGACTACAAATTCAGTACGGCACAGTGGGCGCTTACTTCACCAGAAGGTGGTGCTGACGCTTCTGTTGCCGCAATCTCACCATTTAGACTCAAGCGTGTTGAAGTTTCGTACGATAGTACTAATTGGTATCAAGCATTTCCTTTTGATATCAATCAAATGTCTTCTGACAACACTACGACGACAATAAATAACTTGTTCCAGACTACGAAGCCATTTTATGACCTACAGTGGAATGCTATTTTCTTGAAGCCTGTACCTACTGCAAACGTAACAAAAGGTCTGAAGGTGTGGTTTGACCGCTCAATTACTGAATATACTTCTTCTGACCTTACAACAGGTACAAAAGTCCCTGGTTTTGACGCTAATTTTCACCAGATTTTGGCTTACGGCCCAGCTTACGAGTTCGCTCTTGCTTACGGTAAGGACAACGGAGAGTCTATCAAAGCAGAGCTCACGGAACTATTTGTTGAACTGATGGCGTTCTACGGCAAAAAGGATACTGACCGAAACTGGCAGCTTGCATCTAACTTTGGAGATAATCGCTACGGCTCATAAACATGGCACAATTTAAGATAACAATTAACAGCGTTCTTGGCGGTTGGGCTCCATCACAAAACATTGGGCTTGAGTCACAGTTCGACTCGTCTCTTGGTATTGACCCTGACATGCCTGTTACAGACAGTTCTACACGTACCTCGGGCATTATTCGACCAACAGCAACAACTAAATTTTCAGGTGGTAACATTACTGACGCACCATTGTGGTTTTTGACTAACCCTAAGGACTCGCTTGTGTATGCATACATGAAAGATGGTAAGATTGTTTCATATTCAAACACACTAGCTTCAGAAACGCTCGTTGGTACACCAACTTCAGGTGCTGGAAACGGTGCAGCATATTATGACAACTATCTTTATTTCACTACACCGACGGACGTTGCTCGTTACGGCCCTTTGAATGGTTCACCATCACTCACGAACAGCTACTGGACGTCATCACTTTCTAAAACAGCGCTTGTAAACACAACATACCCGACGATAAATGGCATACAGATGCCTAATCACGTAATGTACTACCACCCTGCAAACAATACTCTTTACTTTGCGGACGTTATTAGTGGTAAAGGCACTATTCATTACATAGCGACAACAAAGACCTCAGTTGAAGGTGATACCGACAATGGCAGCACATACGCAAAACTTACAACTACACCCTACGGGTACTTACCAACCTCAATGGCACACTATGGTACTGACCTTGTTATTGGCTGTGTTCAGGGTACAGACTCATCACTTATTCAAAAGAAAGCAGTAATACTATTCTGGGATACTGTTTCAACTGCACCCTCTAAGTCAATTGCAGTAGAATTGCCCGACCCATACGTAACAGCTCTACTCAACGTAAACGGTGTACTTTATGCATGGCTAGGAAACGCACAGGGAGGGACACGTGTTGTACGTTTCGCAGGCGGTTATTCATGGGATGAAGTAGCGTTTATTGAAGATGCTTACCCACCATTTCAGGGCGCTGTAGACCACTGGATGAACAAAGTGGTATGGGGCTCTAATTCTATCTATCCAGAGGCTTCTGCATGTGTATGGTCGGTCGGTTCTAAAAACAAAGTACTTGGTAATGGTAATCCCCTTCATAACATACTTCGCACGACCTCAACAGGCTCTACGCCACTTGCAACAGCACTTAAGTACGTTCAGCAATCATCTAACATAATCAGGCAGCCAATAGTTGGTTGGAAGGACGCTTCAGCACAAGGAATCGACAAAGTAACTACTGGTCTAAACTCAAACTCGCCTAATGAGTTCCGAAGTCAGGTGTTTAAGATTGGTAAACCATTTCAACTCATGCGCATGCGTATTTGTCTTACTAACGCAATAGCTTCTGGTGTTACTATCACACCAACATTTTATACGGACGAATTGAGTTCAAACGTTGCTGCAACAACAATAAATAACACTAATTATCCTGGCAATAAAAACATTGTGCAAAGACTCTCCAACTCCTCAACAATGATTAAAGGTCAACATAGTTTCATTCTTGAGCTCAGGTGGACTGGCTCTACACTTGCAGGTGTTACCTTACCTATTGTCATTGAAGGTGAATTGCTAAAAGACCAAAACGAATAATATGGCTATTGAATACGACGAAAAAGACACAGAAGCATTAAAGCAGGATTACATCTTGCCTGATTCGTCTACCACTTTTGACAAGTTTTTTTCAGAGCAAAATGGTTCACTTAATCTATACGGTGGACAAATGCAGTCTCCAAACTACGCCGCAGGTGAGTCTGGTTGGGCATTGTTTCCAGACGGTAGTGCAGAATTTCAAAGTGTGCGTGCTGCGCTTTCTCAGGTGATTAAGAAGTATGTATGCGGCGATGACATTACCCTTGGTCAAGCAGTATTTATTTGTAACGGTACTCAACAGTTCCAAAAATATGATAAGGCTTCAGTTAACACGAACACAGAAGAATTCGGTAACACAACAAACAGACAAAAGTTCGCAACCCTAGTCACCATGTCGTCAACGATAACAGTTGACCGAGTTAAGGTAACTCTACAAAACTTAGGCACGCCTACTGATAGTGCAGTAATTTCAATACAGGCGAATGTTGGTGGTGTTCCAAGCGGTACAGACTTGTGCACGGGTAGTATTGCAGCAGCGTCAATCACTGGTTCGGCAGAATATAACATTCAAATGAACCAAAAGGTTACGCTTACTTCTGGTGTCCAGTATTGGATAGTGCTTTCTCGTTCTGGTACTTTAAGCGCAACTAATCGCTACGGGGTTGGTGTAAAGCTAAGTGGAGGTTCAGACAAGGTATACAACGGTAGTGCATGGGCAGTTCTTGGCACTGATACTGAAATTAAACTGATTCTGACACCAGCATCGGGTGAAATTGCACCAAGTAATTCCGCTACAGCAGGTTATTTTGAAACATTTGTTGGCTTTGCTACTAAAAATAGCTTACGTACCTCACAGTGCCCTGTCATTATTGCAGGTGAGCTTACTGGAAAAACTGGATTGACGGTAGGGCACTACTATTTAAGTGATTCTTCTGGAGCTATAGGCACAAGCCCAGGCACTAACACTAGAAAAATAGGCATAGCAACGTCATCGACAACACTACTCATAACAAACATTTGGTAAATATATGAATCCAACATTAAACCCAACAAGCGACCAGTTACAAGCAAGGCTAAACCCACAGGCTGTTGACGTGCAAACACCAGCTAGTGCAGGATTTTTTCGCTCTAGTGGCGATTTTGGTTCTACTTTGTATAAAAAGCTTGATAATGGCCGTGTTCAGGCAATAAACCTTATTGGTGATAACTCTCCATTGTTTAATGGCACAGAAGACCGTGTGAAGTATGGTAATGCAGGTGGACAAGCACAGGAGGCACTAAATCGATTAAAGACCAAGTATGGTGTTGATTACAACTCTTTGAATCAGGTAAATATTGGTGACCTCTACTCGACAATGAATAAAGATGCTAATGCTCTCCAGCGTGCTGGCTTTTCAGGGCCTACAGGGTTTCAGATTGACCAAGGTGGTAGTGATTTTTTTGGTAATGCAGTATCAGCAAGTCTTGGCAGAACGTCACTAAACACAGAAGCTAATAAGTTGGCGAGTACACCTTCTACAAATCCTCCTACTGGTTCATATGCGGCTGCAACAGTACCGTCATATACAGGTAACTCTATTGTTGATTTCCTTAATAGCTCAGGGCAAGCTTCTGACTTTAACTCACGTGCTGCTCTTGCAAGTAAGTACGGCATTTCAAACTACACAGGCACAGCCGACCAGAATATAGCGTTGCTCAATAACATGCGGGGAGCACCGCAACCTTTCTCTATTGGTTCAGTGAACCCTTCAATGCCTTTTAATCTAAACTCAGGACAACAGAGCACGTTTGATACATCTGCACTTGATAAAGGTCTTACTACACAAGACGTAATGAGTAAGCGCCAGTCGTATGAAGATACAATCACTAATTACCTTAAGAGTATCAGCCAAGCACAAGCGGCAGTAAACAACACAAAAGCAGGTGAGCTACAGAACCTAGCAAACAGTATGTATGGACTTAATGGTGCAGGCGGTGCAGACACCCCTCTCCAGGGTCTACAGTTGCAACAGTACAACCGTGAGCAGGCATTCAAAACAGTGCCAGCAGAAATCGCTTTGAGTAACGCACAAAATGCACTCGCGCTTTACAAGCAGTCACCTGAGTACATGACCCAGAATCAAGCTTTGAGCACGGCATATAACCTCTTGCAGTCATACCCAGATATCCAGTATCAGTACAATCCAAACGTAAGTCCACAGCAAAACTTGCAGGCTATCCAGGCAGCTCTTCCTTCATCACAACGTTATCAGGCATCACTTGTTTCTACATATACAAACCCTCTTACGGGCAATGTTGGTCTTATTAACAAGGCTGGTGGACAAATAGGGGGCAGCTCTATCGGTGGTGGTATACAGCAACAAAGTACAGGTGGCCAGCAAGCACCAGTATCATTACAGTCTATCCCAGTAGAAATTCGTGCAGCAGTAGCTAACACAGCAGGCACTCAATACATTGACATGGGTAAGCTAAATCCATCACAGATTCCAACTGCACAGCGAGTATCAATTGGTTCAGGCATACCACTGCTATCAAAAGAAGATGCTAATAAAGTACAGGAAACTTACTCGGCATATAAATCAGCACTTGGCCTTATTAACACAATAGGTAATCTAGCAGGCCAAGTTATTACAGCAAAACCTACTGCTACTGACCAGACAAAACAATACGCATATCTAAAAGGTATTGAAGTTGCTCCATTTGTCTACACAAATCAACCTGCAAAACTTTTTGTTTCACAATTACAGGCAATGCTTTCAACCATTAGTCGTGCCACTGGCGAACGTGGTGTACTTACCGAACAAGATGTTAATCGTGTAAAAAATGCTTTGCCTGCTTACGGTGATGATAGAGATACAGCCATGAAAAAAGCTCAGATGCTCGGAGACGTAATCAAGTCTACGTTTGATGGCGCTATGGATTCTTATGTTGGTGCAAATGGAAAGATACCAAGCCAAGTCAACGACCAAGCAAGACAGCCAGCCGCAGGCACAACGACGAATGGTGTTAAATGGACAATAGAAAAATAAAACTATGCCTATCATTAAATTTAACGACGGGACAAAGGTAAACGTTCAAGGCAATCCTACTGATGCTGACATTATTGAAATTGCGAAACAATTAGGAGTTGATAAGCGCATGCAATCAATGGGCGTGCAAGGTGACTCTACGGGTGTAGGTGACCAAGGACAGGGTATGAGTCAGCCTAGTGCACCACAGAATTTTCAAATGCCACCAGCACCACAAAGAAGCGCACCTGGTGTATTTTCATCGAATGTCGGTCAAGACTCAGGTCTAACCTCGGCACTCAAAACAGCAGCTAATATACCCTTTGACGCAGCCGCTGCTGCTTACAACTTTGGAGCTGGAGCTGTTAAAGGTTTAGCTGGTATCCCAGATATTTTTAGTGGTGCAAAAGATTATTACAACGAGACAAAAGGTCTACCTATTGGCCAGAGAGTCGGCCAAGTCTTAGGAGGTCTCGGCGAAACAGCCTATCAAAGTTTTGTTCCACCTGCTGCCCGAGACATTGTAAATGCTGGGGTTAACAGTGTTGGATTAAATAACGTACTGCCAGAAGGTGTGAAGCAAACAATTGCACCAAAAACGACAGATGAGGCTCTTGCTTCAGCCCAAGAGAATATTGTCGGCAATCCTGTACAAAATATCCTACCTTTCATTATGCTTGGACGTTCAGCAGCAACACGCGCTGGACTTGGTGCAGAATTTGACGGTGCAATATCAACTCTTGCTAAACCAGTAACAAAACCTATGAATTACGCAGCTGGCAAAGGTCTTGATTTTTTGAGCTTTACTTCTGACCAACCACGTGCTGCTTTTGACACCATGCTTAATAACCGCAATCAATATCTACAACAGCTAAAGAGCAACCCGACACAAGAGACTGTATACAGCACCGCTGTTGGCGCTGTTAAAGCTGCCCGTACAAGAGCCACAGCAGGTTATCAAGCAGGTCTAGAGCAGATTTCTAAAGAATATAACGGTGTTCGTACTGGTCTACCAGACAACTTAGAGGCTCAATACCAGAAGTTTGCAAACGAATACAGTTTTGAGAATGTGCCGCAAAATATCAAAAACGTATCAGCTCTTGAGGCTTCTAAGGTCTTGAATGACGTAAATGATGCTTTGAATAGACTGCAAGAAGGCACACCCGATTATGCAAAAATTTCTATTCTAAAAAACTCACTTAAAAACAGATTTGTAGACGCTTTTGGTGGTAAAGATGGCTCATTCAACCGTTTGTTTACTAACTACAGCTCAATAACACGTGTAGTTGATATTGCAGACGATTTGATTAAAAGTCGTGTCGATAACCCAAAGACAGTAACAACAGCCCAGAAGGCTCTGCTTGACGTGTTTAATGAAAACAAGCCAGCCTACTTAAACGCAATTATTAACCTTGAGAAAATGACTGGCAAACCAATTCTTGAACAAGTCGCTGCACAAAAACTTGGTAAAAGAATGCCTGAAATTGGTAAAGTGAATAGTGTATTTGACTCAGGTGTTGCCTTAGTAAAACTCTTGGCCGCACCACTTGTAACATCACCTCGTATGGCTTCTTTCATTGCTCGAAGCTTTAAGGGCTTAAATGAAGTACCTAACACAAGTACTGGCACAAAGGGTGTTCTTATCAACACGGCAAACAATCTAAACAATAACGACAAATAGTATGAAAAAGAAACTAACACCCAGACGCATGCGTAGTATTAAAAAAGTCGCTGGACTCAAAACAAAGAAAATAAATCTTACACTCAAGAAGGTCGAAACACTCCTAAAGGTAAATAAGAATAAGTATATATAATCACATGGACAAACAAGAAAAAACACTCTATAAGACACAAAGCTTTCTAGCAGACCGTGAGCTTGCTGTTTTTGAAGAACTACAGGAAACAAATGAAAGCCTAGAAGAAGTAGAGGTTGAGCTTGCCCGTCTCAATGGGTATCTTGCTGGTAAAGGAGAAACTGGTGATGATGCAAACCTTTTTAGTGATGATGAAGTAAAAGAAATACTCGAAAAAATTAAGCCGAAACTTGGCATTAAGACTGACGCAGACATTATCAAGCTTGTATTAGCAGAGATTGCTAAAGCAAATGTCAACAAGAAACCAGTCGCTATTGATACGCCAGAAAAGGGCATAGACTACTTTACAGACGACGATATTCGGGAAATTGTTTCTAGTGTCACTAAGCAACTTGCACCATATATACCTAAAAAAGACGTTGTAGAAGATATTGGCTTGCGTCTAAAGCGCCTTGAGGAATATGAACGTGAGGAAGATGAAGAAGTTGAAGAGCCTGTACGTGCAGAGGAAATTGAAGGCCTCGCAGAGTATATCAACGTAATCGTGAGCAAGTACGTCGGCTTGTTTAGTAATAACCTAAACCAGAACCAAAATCGTGGAGGCATCTGGAGCGGTTCAGCCAACCC
>Ga0075464_10000311_pt1 | contig 20990 bp, 26 predicted proteins | sample DEB19_08_DNA_5_FD_75068 | JGI IMG/M metagenome (GOLD analysis project Ga0075464, IMG submission 75068) | Aqueous microbial communities from the Delaware River and Bay under freshwater to marine salinity gradient to study organic matter... | ecosystem: Environmental > Aquatic > Marine > Coastal ...
CGGTGATCCTCGGTTCGGGCCATCCGGTGGGTGACGTCGTTGCGGCTGGTGACTTCGTACCGGTCGCGGTGGCTGGTGACGGTATAGCCGCCCACCTGGATGCGGCTGGGGGAGACTATTTGATTGGGGAGGTAGGACATGGGCAAGAGTGGCTCCCACTAGTATCGAGGAGGCGAAATAAGTGTTGACCCTACCGACTGATGGGTGAGCGCCCAAGAGGTTGTTTGTTTCCGACCACTGATGGGGGTTCTTGGCAGCGATATAACTCTGCCGCCAGTCTGCCAGGGTAAGAACGAGCGCAGCGGCACCCAGTCCCTTGTCTCCTCCATCCCAGGGCTCAGCCCGCAAGTTACAGGAAGTAAGGAAGAGGAGGGCGAAAAGTAAAGGTTTCACAGTCTATCCTCCATCTCGTCTGCTAGCTCTTTATCGAATCTGGGTGCAAATATCACCCATCCCAGCCAGCCCCCAAGGGCAAGGGGGAGCCAATAAAGTAGGAGGTCAAGTAGGGTGCTCATGATTATTTCATCTCATCTCCCGGACGAGCCGGGGTTAAGTTAATAATACACTAGTCATACATGGTTTCATTGACCTATATCAAGGTTTCACTAAATACATGGGCGTATATTACTGGTCATGACTCCGAGAGCCAGGGAGGGAAATCGTCGTAGGTGTGCCCGGTGGCGGGAAAAGCATCGGGAGAAGTATAACGCCTATATCAAGGGGTGGAGGAATCGTCGAAAACTCAACAAGGTGGTCAATGAGGTTAGGAATGACAGACCTTGAACGAGAGACCGAGATAGCTTTTCGGGAGTACGAGAGAGAGAGGCTGAGGCTTTGGTATAAAAACAACAGGGAGAGGGTGAGATTTCTCCAGAAGATGTACTACTTGAAGAACAGGGAAGCCCAGAAGGCTCGGGCAAAAATCTATTACTGGCTCAATCGAGAGCGAGTGTTAAAAAGGATGAAGGAAAAGCGTTGTCCAGTCTGATAATCGGTAAGAACGGGATGCTAGGTGAGGCCCTTTACAAAAGAATAGGGGGGGTTGCGACAACCAGCAGAGACTTCGACCTGCGGGGCGATCCTAAAGACCTGCCTGAGGCAGAATTGGTCTATATCGTGGCTGCGATGTCGAAGTTTAGGGATTGCGAGTTAAATCCTGATTCGTGGGCGATCAATGTAGACGGACCTATCAGAGTCGCTCATCATTTCAAAAACTCGTTCATCGTGTATATTTCAAGCGAAGCTGCCGAGTGGGGAAGGACTGCTTACGGGATTCAGAAGGCTCATGCTGAGTTAGGTCTTTTGGCGGTGTGCGGTTATGAAAGGCTGGCGATATTCAGGCCGTGCAAGATCGTTCCTTCGATGTTGAACATGCTGTGCAGAGATCTGGACAGGATAGGCAAGGAAAGATTATGCGGAGTGCACAGGTTCCGATGATGATGCAAACCATGACCGAGGTTAAGAATCTCTGGTTTCCCATTGAACAGAGGCTTAAAGAGCCCGTTCCTGCCTTGCTCGAATTTCCCCGGTACTTCGAGATTGAAACAGTCAATGCCTGCAACGCCAGGTGTCCGATGTGCACCATTGACGACTGGGACCGGAGAGACGGTTTGATGAAGATGGACCTATTTGAGAAGATCGCCAATGAGATAGGGGAGCACACTCAGGAAGTCACTCGGGTGCATCTTTACCGGGATGGAGAGCCTTTACTGGACAAGACTTTGGCGACCAAGGTAGCGATGTTGAAAGGTCGCGGGGTCAAACGGGTAGGGATTTCGACCAATGTTGCGTTGCTAGACGAAGAAAGAGCCGAAGGTCTTTTAATGGCGGGGCTGGATGAGATCATTCTCTCGATAGACAGTCTCAGAGCTGGGGTCTATGAGGCGATCAGGAAGAATCTGCATTTCGACCAAGTCATGTATAACGCCCACAACTTCATCACCAAGAGAAACGCAGGTAAATACAACACCCAGGTTTGGGTGAGGATGATAAGGCAGAAGTCAAATTACGATGAATGGGAGCACTATCAAAGGTACTGGAAGAGCTGTCTTAAGGAAACCGACCGGATTGATTATCGTGATTTACATCATTGGGGTGGACAGTTGATAGGCTTCGACCGCGAACCCAGGAGGTCGGATACAAAACCTTGTGTAGCGTTGTGGTCTTTGATGGTGATCTTTGCCAACGGAGACGTACCCAGATGCAACGTCGATTACAACAACAAACACCCGGTAGGTAATGTTAAGAACTCCACCATCAGGGAGTTGTGGCAGGGCGAGATACAGAATACGGTGAGGCGGGATCATCTGGAAGGAATTAGGACGAGCATTTGTAATGGGTGCGATGTGTGGACGGAGAAAAGATAAAGATCACCTTCGCGAAGAAGATCACTCCTGATTTATTCAGGCTGTGGCTCGATGAGATGGAATTTCCTCAAGACGAGCGGGAGTTCTCTAAGCTCTTGGAGGAGATCAAGGGAATCTCGTCGATACTTGAAATAGGTTCTCGGTTCGGGGTCAGCTTGACCCGATTCAGTCAAGTCATGAACCCGGGGTCAAAGGTTGTGGCAGTAGACTTACCGGGAGACGATGAGTCGATGATATTTCTGGATAGTGAGACTTCTTTAAGGGAAAGGGCAAAGAAGATTGGGGAAAAACATCAGATGAGCTTATTCTTCGGAGACAGTCACGACCCGGAGATGGTAAGCAAAGTCAAGGAGTTGTCACCGTTTGATTTTATTTTTATCGACGGAGATCACACTGAGAAAGGGGTGAGGTTGGACTGGGAAAACTACGGCCCGATGGGGAGGATGATTGGCTTTCATGATATTGGTCCCTACAGCAAGTTATCGTGTAAGAATGTGTGGTCTGAGATCAAGGGTCAGTACCGGCACAAGGAGTTTTTGGACTCCGGCTGGATGGGAATAGGTATCTTGTGGCGTTGACAACCACAACATATAGGCGTATTAAGGTCAAATGACGCGACCGCTAGGTCTATTTCGTCGGCGTCCCTCCCTCGCCGGCATGAGCCCCGTTAATGCTACGGGGCTTTTTTCTTTTCCCATCTTTTTAAAATTGAAAGGTAGATCATGAAGAAGCCACGTTCAGGCGGTTACGGTCCAACCAAGCGCGAGACAGCGGGTCTGTCTCTGGAGAAGAAATCGCTGTCTCAGAAGGTTGGAAGAGCCGAAGGGAGGTCCAGTCCTTATTACACTCCTGTAGGTTCTGGTTCCCGGCCTGTAAAGTCGGTGTATCGGATTGAATCCAGTGCTCCGATGACGACTCAGAGGATTCGTCCCTCCAATCCGGTAGAAAGAAACAAGTGACTAGGGGTTGGAAGCCGGTTAAGGACTTCGATCCGAACAGTCAGGACGCTGACGAGAAGTACGATCCTGCCAGGAGACTTCAAACCAAGGACGGCGTGTACTACACGGGTAAGGGTCAACAGGGGGGTAGTTCTCAAAAGACCCCTCAAGCCCAGCGTATGGTCACAGGAAACTCCAGGGGCGGGTCTTATGTTATCGGAAGTTCGTCCCCCAAAGACAAACAGCGTATCCGTGGGTAGATGTAGATAGACGTGGTTAGACGTGGATAGTTCGTGGATAGTTTTGAGAAGGAAAATCAGGAATTGCGGATGATGCTTGAGGAAGTCTTGCAGGGCTGGTCTTTGGCGGCTGCAAGCCTGGAATCAGGTCAAGCCGTATGGATCTGGAAACGGATTAACGGTATCCGGGAAAGAATGAAATGGCTAGAGTACGGGAACGTACAATGACCGCGTATAACTCTGTGTGTATCCTGTGGGTCCACGTGGAACATGGCTGCTCGTTCTTCTAAGGTAATTCTGCATGAGAAATGGCGTGAGAAGATTCGCGCCAGCATGTTGATAAATAGACTTAGAAATCACGTACTTGGTAGGCTGGAAATGAGCAATACCCAAATACGAGCAGCAGAGATTCTATTATCCAGGGTTATGCCCACCCTACAAGCTACTGATTTCACCGCATTGGACGCAGATGGGCAACCACTTGCGATATCACTCATTGCTTACCATCCCTCACAACTATCAACCCCGGCCCTACCAGCTCCCGATACTGAAGGCTCTGGACTCAGGCATTAAGAGAGCAGTAGCGGTTTGGCACAGGAGAAGCGGTAAGGAAAAGACGTTCATCAACTACGTTTGCAAGGCGGCGTTTCAGAGGGTAGGAACTTACTTTTACATGTTTCCTACGTATGCTCAGGCAAAAAAAGTCTTGTGGGATGGGAGAGATCGGGAGGGGTTTCCGTTCATGGGTCACTTCCCCAAAGAGATTGTCAAGACCTCCAACGAAACAGAGCTTAGAAAAGAACTAGTCAATGGCTCGGCTGTACAGCTTATCGGCACGGACAATATTGATTCTGTACTTGGGACTAACCCTGTTGGCTGCGTATTTTCGGAATATGCCATGCAGGACCCTAAAGCCTGGGACTATATGCGCCCGATTCTCAGAGAGAATGGAGGCTGGGCTATTTTTGATTATACGCCCCGCGGGAAGAATCACGGATATGCTCTATACCAGATGGCTCGATCTAACCCTGAATGGTTTGCGGAGATTCTTACAGTAGATCAGACGCAGGCTCTCAATCCTGGGGACATAGACAAGGAACGCAAGGAGGGGATGAGCGAGGAGTTAATACAGCAGGAGTATTACTGTTCATTTGAAGGGGTGCAATTTGGAGCCTACTACGGTAAACAGCTACAGTTGGCCGAACAAGAGAAGCGAATATCCCACATCCAGTACGAGCCCGATCTCGGAGTTGAGACTTGGTGGGATTTGGGAATCGGGGATTCAACCGCTATCTGGTTCACTCAATCCACAGGGAGAGAGATCCGAGTCATTGACTACCTCGAAGCCTCGGGAGAAGGACTCCCCCATTATGCGAAGAAGCTCCAGGAGAAGCCTTACGTTTACTCAGCGCACCACGCCCCGCATGATATTGAGGTCCGCGAGTTGGGTTCTGGGAGGTCTAGGAAGGAAATTGCGCAGTCTCTCGGGATTGTGTTTCAGGTGGTCCCGAATGTTTCGATTGAAGACGGTATCGAGGCGGCGCGGGCGATCCTTTCACGATGTTACTTCGACCAAGAGCGGTGTCGCAGAGGGCTAGATGCCCTGGCGTCCTACCATAAAGCCTATGACGACAAGCTCAAGGACTGGAAGTCCTACCCGCAACACGACTGGTCAAGCCACGCAGCAGACGCCTTCAGGTATTTAGCAGTGGGTCATAAGACGACGCAGGCAAAGACTCAAGAGGCTGTTGAAATCGTGTATTACAGCAAAGACGAGGGGAACCAGAATTGGATGGCCGTCTGACGGTGAGGTTCAGTGAGTCGGAGCGATATGACATCAACCTTGATTGTGAGGTTGTGTGTTTTGTGGCTACTACTTCTACTGGGAGTTACTTTTCTGAGATACCTGTGGATAGCGAGCAGTCAAAGAAGAGAAAGCAATTCAAGGACAAGGTCATTGAGTTGATGGAGAATGGACATGAACCCGGAGAGATTAGTTTTTCATAATGGCTGAACCTGCTGTAACTGACAGAGCACCCTCAGCGAAGTCCGAGAAGAAAGCTCGGGACGAGGATGAATTCATGTCCTTGGTGAGAAAGAAGTTCGAGCGGTGCGTCTCTGCTGAGTCAGTCAATAGGAAGATGGCCGTAGAAGACCTGAAGTTCAAGAATGGGGATCAATGGCCAGAGGCTATAAGAGCCGACAGGACGACTCAGAAGAGGCCCTGTCTGACGGTCAACAAGATGAAGACGTTCGTTCATCAGATCACCAACGATCAGAGGCAGAATCGACCCGCTATCAATGTCAGTCCTGTAGGTGATAGGAGTGACCCGAACACGGCCAAGATGCTAAAGGGCCTGATAAGGCAAATCGAGAGGCAGAGCAATGCTGACGTCGCTTACGACACCGGGTTTGACAGTGCTGTATCTAGTGGTTGGGGGTATTGGAGGATCTATACAGAATACGAAGACGATGAGAGCTTCGATCAGGTAATACGAATAGGCAGGGTCAGGAACCCGTTTCGGGTATATCTCGACCCCGATCACCAAGAGCCCGATGGTTCGGATTCCCAGTGGGGGTTTATCTCCGATCTCATTCCCAGGTCTGAGTTCGAGGAGACCTGGCCTGACAAGGACCCAATGCAGTTCGAGGCTGGCGGTATGGGGGATGAATTCAAGAACTGGACCACTCAGACTCACGTCAGGATCGCCGAGTATTTTTACTTCGAGACCTCGACCAGGAAGCTGGTTCACCTCAAGAACGGGCATATCGGCTTTGAAGACGAGTTGGATGAAAGTCTCAAGAATGAGGAACCAGAAAAGACAAGGGAAGTTCAGGTCAAGAGGATCAAGTGGTGCAAGCTGACTGGGAAGCAGATTCTTGAAGAGAACGATTGGGCGGGCAAGTGGATTCCAATAGTCAAGGTAGTTGGGGACGAGGTTGATGTAGAGGGTAAAGTCTCTCTGGCTGGTCTTATTCGTGATGCTAAAGACCCTCAGAGGATGTACAACTACTGGGTTACTTCCGAAACTGAGATGGTCGCCCTTGCCCCGAAGGCCCCATATATCATGGAAGAAGGTCAGGTTGAGGGGCATGACAAGCAGTGGAAGCAGGCTAACGACAAGGCTTATCCCTATCTGCTTTACAAGGGAACGAATATAGGTGGAAAACAAGCCCCTCCTCCGCAAAGGCAGATGTATGCCGGCCCTCCTCAAGGGATTATCCAAGCCAAGATTGCGGCAGCTCAGGACATACAGGCGACTACTGGTATAAGGTTCGATGCGACTTTACAAGAGAGGACGTATGACGAATCAGGCAAAGCCCTTAGAGAACTTAAAAGAACGGGTGACCTTGGAAACTTTCACTATGTTGACAATCTTGCAAGGTCGCTTAGACACACTGGAAGAATCCTTATCGACCTTATCCCGAAGATTTACGATACTCCTCGGGTCCTTACGATCCTCAGGGAGGACGATAGCGAAGAACGGGTCAAGATTGAGCCCTCGCTAGGGGTTCCCCATCAGACGGTCCCAGGTCAGGGCGGGAAGATAGAGAAGCTCTACAACCCCAAACTGGGTAACTATGAGGTTGCGGTAACAATAGGCCCGAGTTATGCAACTAAGAGGGCCGAGGCTGCTGATAGTCTTCTTGCTTTCATGAAAGCCGTACCACAGTCGGGTCCTTTGATTGGCGATCTAGTTGCCAAGAACATGGATTGGCCGGGTGCTGAAGAAATCAGCACCAGACTAGCTGCTGTATTGCCTCCTCAAGTTCAAGCTTTGTTGGGTAAGAACATGCACGACTGGCCGCCCGAGGCGAAGGCTTTGCTGATGAACATGAACTCACAGATGCAGAAGCTTACCCAGGATCATCAGACTGCACTTCATTTATTGGGTGAGAAGCAGACCGAGCAAGTACAGCATCAGCAAGAGATCGACAATCAAAGGGAAAAGATCGTCAAGGATTTCGAGGCAAAGCTGACCAAAATAGCCGCAGACATGGAGAAGACGGGCCTACAGACTGCCCAGAAAGTCTACGACGATGTGAGACAACTTGCACAAGCTGTCAAGTCAATGGAGCAAGCTCTGAATAAACCCCAGGCAGAGACAAAGCAGGACGCAAGTATGAGAGGGACGGACGCGAGCAAGATAGCCGAGTCTTTAAAGTCTGTAGGAGAAGCTCTAGCTGCTGTTTCCAAACCCAAAACCCGAAAAGGAAAGATGAAAGGTCCCTCTGGTAAGGTCTACGAGATGGAGATGAGTGAGTCCTAGTGGCGATAGCTTTCAAACAAGCGCCCGATCCAGGAGCCGCTACGGCTTCAGGGACTACTTTGAATTTGGCCTTCGTCTCCGATGTAACCGCAGGAGGGTCTATTCGTGTGGTTGCCAGAATAGGCGCAACAGGAAGAACCATAACGATAACTGACTCGAAAGGGAACACCTATAACGCCAGCCCCGGTATTACCGGGGATGTTACACAGGCACAGACTACTGACCTACATCAGGCATATATTTTCAGTGCTGATAATTGCGCCGCAGGTCCTACTACGGTGACTACTGCGATAAGCGGCGCGGCAACCACGATCAGAGTATGTATTGCTGAATACAGCGGGATAGCGACTTCAGGTGCGCTAGACAAGACAGCAAGTGCTCAGGCAGATGCGAGCTCTGCTCCAAGTTCCGGGGCGACAGCGGCTACGACTCAAGCTGATGAATTGGTTTTTGGAGCCTCAAGTTCTTCCGACAATCAGACCTATACAGCGGGGTCTGGATATACGAGAAGGGCGAGCACCCCTTCAAATGCAGGAACGGCGAGAATGTCCATCGAGGATAAGATTGTCGCGGTAACGGGCGCTCAGACCGCCGATTGGTCTACGGGTTCTACAAACTGGACTGCTTTAGTTGCGACTTACAAAGGGGCGGCGGCGGGTGGAGGGGGCAGCATGGTGAAGTTTCCGTGGTCTGGAGAGAATTCCTCTGGCTCTCTCCATAGTCAAAGACTTTAACAATGGCACTCATTCAAAGAAAAATAGGGACCACCTCGGAGAATCTTCGAGTATTCATTAACGACGCTACCGTATCTACCGGGGCGGGGTTGGCCAATATCGTCGCTTCGTCAGTGACCTTTGCTTGGTCTCGGGACGATATGAGCACGGTCTCTAGTGGAACTTGCACCACAGGGACTTTGGGGACTTATACGGTAAGTTCTTTCGTTCAAGCTCTTTCTACAAACGCTTTGGGGTGGTATGAGTTCGACCCCCCGGATGGAGTTTTCTTGTCTGGCAGGAAAGCTTTCATTCACCTTTCGGGGGCTCCATCGATGGCCCCTCTACCTATTTTGATAGAGTTGACTGCGACCGACAATCAGACCTCAATGTCTTCCCAGACGATCAGCACCACTCTCAATTCATTAGGTGTGGTGATGACTGATAAATCCGGTTATGGAGTCTCCTCTGTTAATACAGGGGTCAATGTCACCTCATTTGCGATAAATGTTGGGGTGTCTTCGGTCAATACAGGGGTGAATGTAACCTCTGTAGTAGGTAGTCCAGCGGTGACTTCGGCAGCGGGGATTCTGGCATACACCTTTGATCTTGGCAGAACCGCCAATCCCAATTCAACGGTGACGTTCAGTTCTCTGTCTCTAAGTACTCAATCGGTGACGGTCGGGGGTGTGAATGTCACCTCTGTAGGCGGGAGTGCGATCGTTACCTCTTCTCCAGGGATAATCACTGTCTCGACCCAGACGATAGACAAAGCAGGTTACAGCCTCGTAGCTGGTTATGACCCGGCAAAAACCGCCTCTCAAGCTGGGGATGCCATGACTTTAACGACTGGAGAGAGGGCGAGTCTTGCAAATGTCTTTCTGACGACCACTCAACCAGAAGTCTTTAGGACGCAAAACGCTCCGGGTTCGATCATGCAGATACAGTATGAAATCCTCGCAAATCTCACCGAGGCTTCAAATTCAGGAACGACAAGGACTTTGAACAGCGTTACCAGTCATGTAGCTCAGGCGATTACCTATGGGTATGATTCTTCCACTTCTCCGGCTTCGATAACGAGAACGGCATGAGCCTGTCTACTGTTACCACGATGGGATATGAAGTGGGGACCTTGAGTCTTGTGGTGACTTTGGGATATGGACAGGGAGCCGCCCCACCCCCTCCTCCTCCGGTGAGTGTTTCACAAGTCTACGGTCCCGCTCTAACCGAGTATGAAAGAAACAGATGGTTTGGGGATTACGATCCCGATAGGGAGAAAAGAAAGAAAGCCCTGGAAAGGGCAAAACGAATCGAGTTGGGGATCATCAAAGAACTAAAAATTCCTACCAAGATCAAGGCCGAGGTCAGAGAAGTCGTCAAAGAAGCAGCTCAAGTCGAAGTTTTCAGGTCTCAGTACGTAGAAGAAGCTTCTGTCATTTCTCGCCTTGTAGCTGAGATTTCCGCAGATCTAAAGCTAGCCTTGAGAGAAGATAAAGAATTAAGAGAGGTGAGAAGGCAAAAGGAACTGAGAAGGTTAGAATCCGAGGAAGAAGAGGAAGCTATTGAAGTCGCTACCCTTTTCATGCTTAACTAGTACGTAACCAGTACGTAACCGCCGAAAGGTGCCACGTGGAAACTGAGAAGCAAGTAGTTTTGGATTTGCTCGACACCAACTCTCCGGCGTTGTCCTCTACCGACGATGTGCCGAAGGTTGAAACCAAGCCGGACGCTACCCCGGCCAAAGAAGAGGTAGTGCCTGCCGCGCCTGAAAAGGCTGAAACAGAGACATCGGCAACCTCTGACAAACCGGAAGATTCATCCGCGACTCCCGAAGAGGCTAAGAAGCCCGCGAAGGGTGTTCAGAAACGAATCGATGAGCTGACGCGACAACGGGAAGACGAAAGACGTGCCCGCGAAGCCGCAGAAGCCCGAGAACTCAGGATACTCGCAGCACTTGAGAAAGCTACAGGTGTTACCGAGAAGCCTAAGGATACCGATACAGAGCCGGTCAGACCTCAAGAGAGTGCTTTTCAAAATCCCCAGGAATACGATGCTGCTGTCGAGAATTGGATAGCGGCCCGTTCCGAGTGGATTGCAGATAGAAAAGTCGCTCAGAAATTCGAGGAGCAAAACCGCAGGACCGCTGAAGAGCGTCAGGCTGCACAAGTCAAAAAGGTGCAGGAAGACTTTCAGAAGCGTGTGGATAAGGCCAAGGAGAAATACGCCGACTTCTCGGAAGTCGCTGAATCTCCCGATGTCATGGTTTCTTTTCCCATGTCTTACGCGATTTTGAATGCTGAAGAAGGCCCTGAAATACAGTATTTCCTCGGGAAGAACCCGGCAGAAGCCAAACGTATTTCGGAGATGAACATCGTAGACCACAACGGTAATACGGTGCCCGACGTTGCGAGGCAGCTAGTTGAGCTTGGAAAGATCGTGAACAAACTCACGATACCTACCAGGCCCGTTTCGGCCGCACCCGCACCGATCAAGCCGATATCCAAAGCCTCTGAACACGAGAAGTCTGCGGAAGAAGAGTCTATGGAAGAGTATGCAGCTAGACGCAAGAAAGAGCTGAACTCGGTAAGACCGGGGGTGAGGCACTAACCCCTTTTAGGAGTCTTACATGTCCTCGCAGGTACTATTAACTCCTACGATCATCACGAAAGAAAGTCTGGTGATCCTGGAGAATAACCTTGTCGCGGCAAATCGGGTGAATCGGAAGTTCGAGAACCAGTTCGTAAAGATCGGGAATTCTCTTACCATCCGAAAGCCCAACCGCTTCACGGTAGCATCAGGCGCGGGACTCGCGGTTCAGGATATTGCAGAACCGTCAGTCGCGATTACCATCAACCAACAGAAGCACGTTGATTTTCAGTTCACTTCTCAGGACCTAACACTCACCGTCGAGGAATTCTCGGAGCGGTATCTGAAACCCGGCATGGCTGCTCTTGCCAACCAGGTTGACTATCAGGTATTGCAGAACTTCTCTGGAATCTCGAATTTCGTCGGGACGCCAGGGACGACGCCGGGTGCGTTTTCAACCTCGGTTCAGTTGGTGGGTCAGAGAATGGACGATAATGCCGCACCCCAGGATAACCGTACATTAGTTTTGAATCCGGCTGCTTACTGGGCGATCTCCAATGGTCTGACCGGAAGTTTCGTTATGCCGACCGCCAAGGAAGCTCTGGTGAAGGGTTATCTGGCAACCATCGGTAATTACGAAATCTACATGGATCAGAACATACCCACAGTTACAAGCTACATCCATGTGTCCACCAACGCCTTGGTCTCTAACGCTCCCGCTTCTCAGTCTGGGTCTCTCATTTCTACGGTCGGCTTTAACACTACCGACATCTTCCAGATTGGCGAGGTAGTGACCTTCGGTACGGTTTTTTCCATCAATCCCCAAAGTCGTCAGTCCACAGGGTCATTGAAGAACTTCGTCATTACTGCCACTACCCAGCCGGGTACGGGCAGTACAGCGGTTCTTTCGATCTCCCCGTCAATGATTACTTCGGGACCGTATCAGAATGTCACCAACGGGACTGTCTCGACTGCGTCAGGCAAGGTATCTATCCTTAGCGGAACTCCAACGGTAAGCTCTACGTTCACTCAGAACATAGCATTTACAAGAGATGCTTTCGGTCTGGTGATGGTGCCTCTGGAAATCCCGCAAGGGGTAGATTTTGCAGCCAGAGAGACGTATCGAAATATAAGCATGAGGGTCATTCGTGCTTACGATATCAACAATGACGTATTCCCGACTCGTATAGATATCCTGTTCGGGACGGCCACTTACTACGACGAGCTTGCCTGTCGTCTAGGAGGTTAATATGGCTACCACATCAGCGGCACTCAGAGATCTGTCGGACCAGAACTCTCAAGGAACACGACTTGGGACGACTTCAACCGACCTGATCTGTTTTTACGGGGTTACCTCGGGTATTGCGGCGGTGACTGTTATCGGGACCTCTATCGGTGTCAATTCACAAGTCCCGATTGCCAGCAACCAGGGTAACGTGTTTGGCTTCAGCTCTTCGGCCCAGTGTCAGGCGGTAATCAGTACGATGCTTCAACTTAGACTCATGGGTCTCATTGCTTGATCTTTGCAAGAGCGAGCAGTTATAGGGTCGCCTTCTTTGCCCGGTTGTGTTACTGGGCAGAGAGGGTTTCCCTATGGGCGAACGGGAAACTCATAGACAGATGCGAATAAATCCTTTGTCGGACATTGTAGTCATCAAGAGGTCGTCTTACGACGAGATCAATCAAAGCGGAATAGTCTTGCCGCTCTCTGCTGATATTCTTGAAGACATCGGTACGATCAAGTTCTGCGGTAAGGGCAAGGTCACTCCCAAGGGAAAGTGGCCTATGGAAGTCAAAGAAGGAGACAAAGTCATATTTTCCACTAACGGTCATATGGTGAAGTACATCGAAGGGGAAGAATTTATTGTCACCCACCAAGATTCGATCATAGGGATCATCGAATGAATCTAGAGCACGTAAGACTTAGACAAGAGGCTATCTCAAGGAAGAAAGAAAGACGCGAGAGGCAACTTGTTCTAGAGGCTCAAATAAAAGCCAGGAGAAATTCCAAATGGTATCCCCATCCTGACGGAGTAATGTCCGATGGAATGGGAAGATATTTCTACAATGGGGAAGAAATTCACCCCGTGGGGAAGTTGATCGGTCATTCGATAGAAGGTTATCTATGCCAAGAGTAAGCGTATGCAGTTCGGTTTTGAATCAATCCGCATGGTTGAGGGATATGATCGCCTCAGTCATAGCCCAGACCTACAAGGACTGGGAACTGATTCTTGTCGATGACGGGTCTACCGAGGACATTCTGGGCATTGTCGATGAATTCAAAGACCCAAGGATACAGCTCACACGTTTTCCTGAGAATCTTGGCATTCCCCACGGCATAAACTGGGCCTTTCAGCACTGTTCGGGGGAGTACGTACAGCCTTTGGCGGCGGATGAAATAATCACCCCGACCAAGCTTGAAGATCAGGTCAAGTATCTCGATGAGAACAAGACCATAGACTGCATCTGGGGACTGCCTCAGTTCTGCGGTTCCATAGAACTCAGAGAGACCGGGTTGAGACCTTCCTGGGAGCAGTACCTCATGAAGGCTCATAACAGGAGCAGGGAGTCGTGGTTGAAGACCTTGCTTTTGCTAGAGAACGTCCCGCTGGGGTCGTGTTCCGCGCTGTGGAGAAGGTCGGTCTTTGATTCCATCAGGTATTTCGATCCGACTCTAACTTCGTTTGTCGATCACGAATGGTTCTGCCGTTTCTTCGAGAAACATGAAGGCAGAGTCTTACCCTATAGATGGGCTCTTTGCCGTCCCAATCCCAACTCCGTACAGTCCAAGTCACCGGAGAAGAATATAGAGGAATTGAAGTACGTAAGAGAAAAACACAAGCTCATCCTGCCTCCTGTAACTGGGAAGGTCACGGTTGGAATTCCCTGCTTCAACATGGCGAATTATGTTCCTGATGCTGTGAACAGTATTTTGAAGCAGACCCACCAAGACTTCGAGGTCATAGTCCTAGACGATGCCTCTACAGACAATATTGCAGAGGTCATGGCAGGATTCAATGACGAGAGAATCAAGTTCATGGCCTTTGATGAGAATCGGGGGCAGATGGAAGCTCAGAACCAGATGCTGGCCAGGGCCGAAGGGGAGTTCTTCGTTCCTCTGTCCGCCGATGATGTATTAGCCCCTACTCATCTTGAGAGGTGTCTAGCGGAATTCTCAAAAGACCCGTTCCTAGAGTTTGTCTCTACCCAGACGGATTTTATAGACGAGAAGGGCGAGCCGTTCAAGGACGTTAAACACCCGTTCTTCCAGATAGAGAAAGCGGTCAATCATACTCAGGATCAATGGAAGCAGAGGCTTTATTACGGGAACGTCTATTTCGGCGTGGGGATGTACCGCACCTACGCCGCCAGGGAAGTCGGGGGGTGGGACAAGAAGCACGGGGTTATCTCAGATTACGAAATCTACCTCAGGCTTTTACAGAGAGAGAACATTCACGTAATAGAGGAAGCCTTGACGCATACCCGGATTACCGGGAAGAATCAAAGTCTGATAAGCAAGGAAGAATCTCTTAAGCTTAAGCAGAGGTACTACGATGCCAAGTCTCCATACTACCCGCCTAGAATTAAGGTCGTCATTGCGACACCGTTCTATGAATTGAAGGGTTTCAGCCCGTATATTTCAAGCATGGTCCTGACGACTAAGATGCTTCATCAGATGGGAATCGAGTTCGAATTCTGGGAGCTGTCTGGAGATTCCTACGTACATCGTGCGAGGAATACTCTATGCGCCAAGTTCCTTGAAGATCCTGCGGCTACAGATTTGTTCTTCATAGACTCAGACATGCAGTGGAACCCCGAAGCCCTTATAAACATGGTTCTCCTACAGGAAGAAGTGGTCGGCGCTTCGTATCCGATCAAGAACAACTATGCAGGCTGGACGAGCATTCCTTATTTTGAAGTAGGAGAGGACAAGAAGGGTCATCCGTTCGGTAGGGTTTTGCCGGACGGTACGGCTCTTTTAAAAGCCCACGTAGTAGCAGGAGGGTTTTTGAGAATCAAGAGAAAGGCTCTTGAGAAATTCAAAGACTACTATCCCGATCTTTGGTACAACGAGCCCTCGGCTGATCCTTCAGCTCCCGAAAGGAAGTACCACGCCTACTTTATGAGTCAGATAGAAGACCATCTTCTTTACGGAGAGGACATGTGGTTCTCCAAGAAAATGCGCGAGATGAACGCCGAGATGTGCATCTACCCCAACGTCAACATGGGCCACTTCGGTGTCAAGGGCTGGTCGGGTAACTATCATACTTTCTTGTCAGGAGCTAAAGACGAATTGAGGGAAGACCCTAGCTTCATACAGAATATCAGCGGAAAGTCGGGAAAGGCTACCTAATGGCGGTTACTGCAAACGATCTGATTACCAGGGCCATGAAGTCCCTTCAGTCCTTGGGAGGGGGGGAAGTCCCCTCTGCTGCTGAGGCGAACGATGGTCTTGTCGCTTTGAATGCGATGCTCGACAGTTGGTCTAACGAAGGTCTCAATGCCTACGAAGTTCAGGAACAGAGTTTTACTCTGGTTGTGGGGACTTCTTCGTACACCATAGGTTCTGGGGGGGTTATAAACGTAACCCGACCTATGGATATAGTTCAGGCTTATGTTCAGGACTCGGGGTCTAATAATTTCCTGATGAACATAGTTCCTAGAGACATTTGGAACAACATAGGAAATAGGGGCTCGACGATCACCAGTCAGATTCCTGATACTCTTTTCTACGATCCGCAATTTCCTCTGGGGGTCATTAACATCTTTCCGACTCCCTTACTCGGGTATACGGTCTTTTTTGATAGTCTTCTCCAGCAGGTAACTTTTGCAACTCTGACCACGGCTCTATCCATGCCTCCGGGTTACGAAAGGGCGATGGTCTACAACCTGGCGGTGGAGATTTCTAGCATGTTTGGCATACCCATACCTCTAGTAGCTCCTGGGGCGAAGAACGTAGGGCAGTTAGCCTCCGAGTCTTTGGGGAACATCAAGAGAACCAACATACGGGAAAACATCGCCAATTACGACCCTTCTATTGTTTCCAGATCGTACTACAGCTACAACATTTACCGGGATGTATGAGGGTTCAATTGTACGGAATAGGCATCAAAGGAAAGTCTCCCTCGATAGACGCACAGAGGAGGATCAACTGTTATCTTGAGCCTCAACAGGCAGGAGAGGACAAGGTCAGAATGGCTTTGATAGGAACCCCAGGTCTGACGGCTTTTTCTACCTCTATAGGTGGGAACCCTTCTAGAGGGATGTGGGCTGTCAACACCTTAGCCACCCCTCTTTTATTCACGGTACATGGGAATACTCTGTACTCGGTCAACAACGCTTCAATCGTGTCGAACATAGGGACGATTCTTACCAGTTCCGGTGATGTATCGATGGTTGATGACGGTACTTTTCTAGTCTTGGTCGATGGAACGAACGGCTGGGTGTACAACATGATTACCCCGGCTGGGCTAAATAAAATCACAGACGGAAACTTTACGGCCACTCCAAAGACAGTGACATGGCAGGACAACTACTTCATCGTTACTGCTAATACCGGGAGACAATTCCAGCTTTCTCAAATCTCCCCATCAGTAGATCCTACGGTCTGGCCTGCGGTGCAGATCAACTTCACAGGTTCAGGTCCAAGCCAAATACAGGCGGGGTTGGCCGATCACTCGATACTGGAGCTTTTTACCGCCGAAACCACAGAATTCTGGCAAGATGCCGGGAATCCGGATTTCCCCTATGCAAGCCTTCCTGGGACGGCCCAGGAGTATGGTTTGACCTCGGCGTGGTCCTTGTGCAAGTACGACAACTCTCTCGCGGGGCTTTTCAAGAACAAGATGGGTGAGTCGAATATATCAAAGACCTCCGGTTTCAATCTTCATAAGCTATCCACTCCGGAGTTGGATTTTACTTTGAACGGATACTCGAATGTTGCCGATGCCGAAGGGTTCGGTTACATGCTGGGAGGTCATCCGATGTTGCAAATGGGATTCCCTTCTGCCGGTAATACTTGGGAGTTCGACGGACTATCGAAAGCCTGGGGGGAGAGACAAGCTACAGACGGCACAAGATACTGGGCGCACAAGTTTGCCAATTTCCAGAACAAAAGGCTCGTTTCAGATTACAGGAACGGGAACATATACAAGATAGACAATACGGTTTTTACCGACAACGGATCGAGTATCCCAATGGAGGTATGGTCCAAACATATTTGGAATGACGACAAATACCTGACCATCCCCCAGTTACAGGTAGATGTGGAGTCCGGGGTTGGATTAACTTCCGGTCAGGGTGTCAATCCTCAATTGATGCTTGAGGTCTCCAAGGACGGAGGACAGACCTTTACCGCTGTTTCGTGGTCTTCTATGGGTGCCATAGGTCAATATACCCAAAGGGTCATCTGGAGACGACTGGGAAGGGCGAGAGATTGGATATTGAAGCTTCGCATAACCGATCCGGTAAAAAGGGTCTTGACTGGTGCGAGCGCGGAGATTATAGGAGGTACGTTCTAGATGGCCGGTCCCAACCTTCAGCCTCCTTCTCCTCTTACACCTATAATCACTGAGGATGGAACGGTGACGATGGGTTATGCAACTTTATTCCATACGCTACAGAGCATTGCTTTTTACTCTACGCGGAGCGGCCCGACTTCAACCAGACCCACCTCCACGAGTGAGGCACGATGGATCGGTATGCCTTATTTCGACACCTCTTTGAGTACCAGGGGGATGCCTATATTCCTGGCGGTAGCTTCTACTAACGTCTGGGTCGATGCTGCGGGGGCGGTCAGATGAGCTTTCAAATGGGCATACCCGTAGGAGACTTCATGGTCACACGGCTTTTACTACAGGCCGGAGAGGCTCTACCCATACCCAAAAACGAGGAGGTCTATCCCCTGATAGTCGGTTTGGGAAAGGTGAAGGTCGGAAATCAGATGGCTGTTCAGGGAATGACCTTACCTATAGATAAAGACTGCGAGGTCGAGGCTATGGAAAATTCTGTTTTATACACGGTGGAATATGTTGCTCAATCCTAACGGGGTTCCAATTTCAAAGGTTCAATTCAACCCCCCGCAAACGGTGGAGTTCAAGGGCGGGATTTATTTCCGCACCTTGATTTTGAATGGCGGGGATATCGGAGGACAGCACGTTCATCAATTCGACCATGCGACGATGATAGTTACAGGAAGCGCTAGGCTTTGGATCGGATCTGAAATCGAGGGAGACTACAAAGCCGGAGATATAGCAGAGGTCAAGGCCGGAAAGATTCACGTCTTTGAGGCTTTGGAGGACAATACAAGGCTGACTTGTATCTGGCCTGAATCCATAGGTGAGAAACTCGATGAAGAATTTCCAGCTACTCGCTCGGGGGGTTGATGTGACCCCGCTCCTCCTGGAGCTGAACCGTCAGCCTCATTTATGGGACAGAAATAAAGCAAGGCTCTACGAAACCTCTCCCCACCGGGAGACGCACGATATATGGATAAGATACAACGATGAAACCGAATTCAAAAAGAACGGAGACTATTCCAGGTTCAATGATGCCCATGAGTCTGTGTGGTATCCGGCTTTTTACGCTCTACCCTCTCTGAGGAGGCTCATATTTCCTCTGATGTCTAGTGTTGAAGGAGAAAGGCTCGGAGGGGTTTTGATCTACAATCTCCCCAGAGGAAAGCAAATCTATCCTCATATTGATACGGGTTGGCATGTGGAGTATTTTGAGAAGTTCAATATCTGTCTTCAGTCTGAAAAGACAAAGTTCTGTTATGCAGACGAGGAAATGGTAGCCAAGCCCGGAGACGTTCACAGATTCAGAAACGACATAGAGCACTGGGTAGTTAACGAAGGGAACGAGGATCACCTCATGCTGACGGTATGTATTCACGTCCATGATTACGAGAAGAGGTACGTATGCCATTCGCAATTGCAGCAGTAGGCGGCGCACTTATCGGAGGATATGCGTCGAACCGCGCAGCTAATACACAGGCGGGGGCCTCCGACAGAGCTGCGGAACTCCAAGTCGATATGTTTCAGCAGACCCAGAGAAACCTCGCGCCTTACATGCAATCAGGCCAACAAGCTCTGGAGCAACTCAACCAAGGAATAGCTCCCGGAGGGAGGTTTCAACACGAATTTAACCTTCAGGACTTTCAGGCTTCTCCGGCTTACAACTTCAATTTACAACAAGGACAACAGGCGATTGACAAGGCGGCGAATGCCAGAGGGAACTTCTACGCCCCCCAGACGTTGCAGGACATCAGCAGGTTTTCTCAAGGTCTAGCCTCTAACGAATTCCAGAATGCTTTCTCGAACTACAACACTACGCAGGGGAATATCTGGAACAGGCTACAGACCCTTGCAGGAAGCGGTCAGAATGCAGCGGTGAATCTGGGTACTAATGCAACCGCTGTAGGGGGTCAAGTAGGATCTAATATCATCGGAGCTGGAAATGCGCGTGCTGCTGGTCAAATGGGCGTAGGAAATGCTATAGGTGGGGCGTTCAATCAATATGGGAATGCCGCCATGTACAACCAAATGCTTCGTCAGCAACAGCAAGGTACGGGGGATGTGAACTATATTGAACAGGATCAACAGTATGCCTATTGATGCTATTTCCCGAAACGGGCTTTTGTTCCCCTTCGTGAGATTTCATAAATTGACAAAAGAGGGGTGTCCAGCGTTTGTGGAATTGACCATCCATAATGAAGACGTGCCCAAATAGTAGAAAGGGACAAACCTTTTTCTCTTCCCCATTGGGCAAGAGTCAAGGTCTTTCCATCGTGGGTCAATGTTCTATTGTCGGAACGATTAGACATTTGTGTTTTCTTGTCAGCCCAGCGCACATTCCCTTTTTCATAGTGGCCGTTATTGTTGATGCGATCCAAACTTTTATTAGGAAGGCAATATCCCAAGTATTCAAAAAATTCTTCAAAATTCTTGAATTTCACTTGAATACCACGGCCTCCATAATAGCGAAATGCTTTGTTCTTAGGATTTCTGCATCTCGCACGCATATTGCTCCAAGAGGCGTATTCTCTTGAGTGTTTCATACCGTGAGTCCTCATTTCGATAGCTTAGCATATGCCAATAGATAGTGCAATCCCTCTCAGTTACAACCCCTCTACAAAGCTGATGGGTCCGAAGGAACTGTTGTCTCTGAAAGACCTGTCCCAGAGGTCGCAGATGAACGAGCAGGAAATACAGAAGAAAAATTCAATGACTCAGGCGCTTTCTGCTCCTGGGGCTGTAGACCCCAGAACGGGAAGGCTGAGCCTTCAGGCTATTGGCGCGGTGACGCAAATCGACCCCATGTTAGGGGCGCAGTTGGGTCAACAGCAGGAGACTTTGAGGTTGAGGGACTTGCAGATCAACGAAAAGAAACAAGCTCTGTCGATGAGGATAGGTACTTCCTATGTTGAGTCATATGACCGATACCTGCAACAGACCGGAGGGAACAAGGAAGAATCAAGAAGAATGGCTGTTTCTGACAGAAACTCGATCATAGATGAACTGGAAAGGTCCGGGCAGTTTTCATCCAACGGGGTCAGCGATCAGGAGATTATGAGAATAAGGTCTACGACAAGAGACCCCGATCAGGTGAGAGCTTTGGTAAGTGCAATGGGGGGGAAGATAACAGAGGTCAATAAGGGCTCATTCGAGCAGGATTTGAGGGCGGCGGGGATTCAACCTGGGACCCCTGAGTGGAATGCCCATATGAAAAAGCGTCTCGCTCGTGAAACTTCTCCTACCATGCAAATGCAAATGGCAGATATTACTATTCCTGAAGAAGACAAGAAGTTCTGGGCTGAAATCATCCGGAAAGGTGGTTCGTTGCCCCCAGGACTTGCCAGGAGCGCGGCGGGGGCAAA
>Ga0075464_10000312_pt1 | contig 20968 bp, 19 predicted proteins | sample DEB19_08_DNA_5_FD_75068 | JGI IMG/M metagenome (GOLD analysis project Ga0075464, IMG submission 75068) | Aqueous microbial communities from the Delaware River and Bay under freshwater to marine salinity gradient to study organic matter... | ecosystem: Environmental > Aquatic > Marine > Coastal ...
CTATTCCAGACGAAAAATAGGCAAAAATACTTGCTATGCCAACATACAAGCCAGCTTGTAATCCGAAAAGTTCAATTCCCATAATAATTGAGGCAATTACACAATGAGTAGCTCCTGCAAATAAGGCCACAAATCCCATTGCCGCTAAAATGGCCATTGGCAATGGTACAAATAGCACTAAGGCACTACCAAGTGCTGCGCCAATAAAAAATAGCGGGGTTACTTCACCACCTTTGAATCCCGCATTTAGCGTCATAGTAGTTAATGCTAATTTTATCAAAAAATCGTAAGGCCCTGCTTGTGTGGTAAAGGAAGCGACTATGCTTGGGATACCTAATCCAATAAATTTTGTAGACCCTAATAAATGAATGACAATAATAATTAAGATACCTCCAATGAAGGGTCTCAATGGCGCATAGGAAATCAAATTAAATAGTTTCTTCCATCCTTTTCCAATCCAGGTGAAAGCCAATGCAGTTAATCCAAAAATAATTCCTGCAAACGCCGTCCAGCCAATATGCTTAAAGTCAAATCTATTTAAAATAGTCAAAGTGTAATTAGTGTGTTCAATATGCCAAGCTAAGCAAGTATAGTGAGCAATATATGCTGCGGCAAAACTAGGAATGATAGCGTTTAACTGAATTCTTCTAAAACTCATAATCTCTAGTGCAAAAATTGCACCAGCCAAAGGCGTTCCAAAAACAGCGGCAAATCCGGCACTAATTCCAATTATAACAATTGTTTTTCGCTGCCCTTCGTTTAGTTTAAACCATTTAGTAAAGCTATCTGCAATAGCACCACCCATTTGAACCGCAGTGCCTTCTCGTCCTGCAGAACCTCCAGCTAAATGTGTTAACAAAGTGGCTATCAATACCAAAGGCGCCATTAGAAATGGAATAGTTGCATTGGGTGATTGATAAGTTTCTAGTAATAAATTATTGCCCTTAACACTCTCCTTGCCTAAATAATTATAACTCAGTCCAATTAATAAACCTATAACGGGCAGACTGTAGATAATCCAGGAATGCTGTTCTCTAAATAAAGTGACAAAATCTAAGCTGCTTAAAAATAATGCAGTTGCCGATCCAACACTAATTCCTATTATGCCACATAATAAAGTCCATTTAATGAAATTATTAACTGTAGAAATATAAGGATGACTATTGGGCATTTTTACTTAGCGGGTTTAGTGAAAAATGGTTTACATAATAAGCCTATGGCAATTATTACCCAAACAATATTCACCATCATGGATGGATATGCTTGATGATAATAAGTATTTACAACAAAAAACAGCCCCCCTATTATATTAGCCCAAACATAAGGTTTGCTATTAGCATGAATTTTACCCCATATATTTAGCGCGTAAGAGCCCACAATTAATACAGAGCCGGTCCAACCCATAATTTCAACTACAATTTCTAAACTACTCATATTTTTCTTTTTTCGTAAAACTCTTAATGCCTATACTTGACGAAAATAAGCTTTTATAAATATATTCGTGCTTCAATGAAACAGAACTTAATTGCACTCTTTATTGCTACAGTTATGTTTGTGCAGGTATTCCCTGTGGCAAGTTTAATGCTATTGACAAAATCACTAGACAAGGACTATGCTGTAGAAAATGAGATTGCATTATCTATTTCATTAGAACAAATTGAAGAAGACAATGTGGACGTAGCGAAAGTATTGACCGATCATTTAAATTGGTATGCAATTGCCATTCCCCACAATACTAACGAACCTAAAGTTCATTTTATACAAAATGACAACAAGCCCAACAAAGGGCATGTTTCTATCCTAATTCCGCCGCCTAATTTTCAGGCTTAGTTCATTGCGTCGAATTACATCACATTTTCTATATCAAATAATACTAGAGTCCTTGTTTAAAAGGGCTTAATCTTATTATTTAAAGTAACTTTAATTTATGAAATCAGTTATGCCCGCTCATGGGTTTAGTTTTAAATATTTAAAAGACGATTTACCAGCAGGTCTGGTGGTTTTCTTAGTTGCATTGCCTTTATGTCTAGGCATTGCATTGGCTTCTGGAGCACCTTTGTTTTCTGGAATAATTGCAGGTATTGTTGGAGGAATTGTTGTGGCATCAATTAGTGGTTCTGCATTAAGTGTAACAGGTCCTGCAGCAGGGTTAACCGTAATAGTTTTAAATGGAATTACACAGTTAGGAAGCTTCGATATTTTTTTAGTATCTGTGATGATTGCGGGAATTTTGCAAATAGGCCTTGGATATTTAAAAGCAGGACTTATAGCACATTATTTTCCATCAAGTGTCATTAAAGGAATGCTGGCTGCAATTGGAATAATTTTAATATTAAAGCAATTGCCTATCGCAATTGGTTATAATGAAGCAAGTAATCTTCCTTATCACTATGGTGCTATCATAATTGGAGTTAGTTCAATTGCTGTTATTTTAATTTGCGACATTCCTGCACTTAAAAAATTCCTATTTTTTAAGTGGGTGCCTGGTGCATTAATTGCAGTATTTATTGGAGTCGCTTTGAATGAAGCATTTAAGATGTATAAGCCTGAGTGGACTTTGCCTTTGGATCATTTGGTAAAATTGCCGGTAGCTAAAAATTCCGACCAATTTTTCAAACAATTTACACTGCCCAATTTTAGTGCACTTACAAATTACAATGTATATGTTCTAGGAGTAACCATTGCAATTGTAGCTAGTTTAGAAAGTTTATTAAGCACAGAGGCGGCCGATAAATTAGATCCAAGTAAACGTGTAACACCAACCAATAGAGAATTAGTAGCACAAGGTGTTGGTAATTTAATTTCTGGATTCATAGGAGGACTTCCTGTGACAGCGGTTATTGTAAGAACGTCTGCGAATGCCAATGCGGGAGCTAAAACAAAAATGTCTGCCATATTTCATGGCCTTTTATTATTGGTAAGTGTTATTGCTTTTGCCGAGGTATTAAATAAAATACCTTTAGCTTGTTTGGCTGCTGTACTACTTGTTGTTGGATATAAATTAGCTAAAGTTTCCTTGTTCAAGGAAATGTATAAGCTAGGATGGGAACAGTTTATGCCGTTTATAATTACTATAGTGGTTATTCAGTTTACCGACTTGTTAAAAGGAATTGCAATTGGCATGTTGGTTGCTATTTTTTATATTCTAAGAACTAATTTTAGAAGAGACTATCATATTCATCAGGAAAGTAAAGCAGAAGGTGGTGCTATTAAGATAACACTTTCAGAACATGTAACTTTTATAAATAAGGGAAGTATAGCAAAAAAATTAGCAGAAATTCCTAATGACACAAATGTGCAAATTGATGCATCAAAGTCTCATTTTATAGACTTAGATGTGTTAGAAATTTTACATGATTTCAAGGCACAAGCGGATTTAAAAAATATTAAAGTTGAATTCATTCAAGTACCTGATAGAATAAAAGTATCAGGTCATTAAAAAAATAACATGGAAAAATCATATAAAAAATTATTAGAAAATAATAAAGCGTGGGTAAAGGAGCAATTAGAATTAGATCCTAAATACTTTTCTAAATTAGCTAACGGTCAAAATCCTGAATATTTGTGGATTGGATGTTCAGACAGTCGCGTTCCTGCAAATCAAATCACGGGTACGAATCCAGGAGAAGTTTTTGTACATAGGAATATAGCAAACATGGTAGTTCATAGTGATATGAATATGCTAAGTGTTTTGTCCTATGCCGTGGAGGTTTTAAAAGTGAAGCATATTATAGTTTGCGGTCATTATGGTTGTGGAGGGGTAATGGCTGCTATGGAGAATCAACAATTTGGCTTGATTGACAATTGGCTAAGACATATCAAAGACGTTTATCGTTACCATCATGAAGAATTAGATGCTATTGAAGACAAGACGCTAAGAGCAAGAAGATTTGTTGAGGTGAATGTGGTAGAACAAGTCCATGACTTAGGAAAAACGTCCATTGTTCAAAATGCTTGGAAAAAAGAGCAGCCTTTACATATACATGGATGGGTATATGACATTAATGACGGGATAATAAATGACCTAGGCGTTAATTTTAAATGTACTAAGGACTTACACAAAGTATATCATTTAGATTAATCCTATATTTAGTTTATGACTATGTTATGGCGGCCCAAAAGGCCGCCATATTTGTTTAAAAAATGGAGTATATTTAATATGCTTAACGATAAAACCTTAATTATGAAAAATTGCCTGCTAACTTTATTGTCACTCCTGTTTTTTGGATTCGTAAATGCTCAAAATTACCAACCTGCTGCAGCTAACTTAAAATCCAGAACCGATTACCAAGACCGAAAATTTGGAATGTTTATTCATTGGGGAGCATCAAGTGTTTTGGGTGACGGAGAGTGGGTAATGGAAAATAAAGGAATTAATAAGGAGGACTATAAAAAGTTATTAAAAATTTTCAATCCTATTGACTTCGATGCGGCAAAATGGGTTAGCACTGCAAAGAACGCAGGTATGAAGTATATTGTATTTATTACTAGGCACCATGATGGTTTTTCAAATTGGGACACTAAATTTTCTGACTGGAAAATTACCAATACACATTACAAACAAGACCCTTTAAAATTACTAGCTGCTGAATGTAAGAAGCAGGGTATTCAATTGGGCCTTTATTATTCAACGCTGGACTGGAGTAGAGAGGACTATCCTTTTGTAACAGGAAGAACAGGCCAAAAGTCGGGTAGAACAAGTAAGGGCGATTATGCATCTTATTTAAAGTTCATGAAAAATCAATTAACAGAATTATTAACTAATTATGGGCCAATTTCCTGCATCTGGTTTGACGGTCATTGGGATCAAACCAATATAGAAGGATCGGCTGATAGAGCTTCTAGAATAGACTGGAAATACGATGAAATATACGGGTTGATACACCAACTTCAACCAGCTACTATGATTGGTAATAACCATCATATGGATCCTATAAAAGGGGAGGATTTTCAAATGTTTGAACAAGATTTGCCAGGAAACAATTCAGCTGGATTGAGTTTTCAGTCTGCTTCAGTGCTACCATTGGAATCTTGTATTACCATGAATGACACTTGGGGTTTTAAAATCACGGACCATAATTACAAAACATTCAAGGAGATAATCAGCAACTTGGTGGGTGCTGCTGGACGAAATAGCAATTTATTATTAAATGTAGGCCCCATGCCTAATGGGGAAATCCAAAAAGAGTTTAGAGATACTTTAGCTGCCGTAGGAAATTGGACTAAACAATATGGTCATACAATTTACGGCACAAGAGGCGGTCCAATGAAACCAGAAAAATGGGGGGTAACTACACAAGACGATAAATATGTATATCTACACTTATTTGAGAAGCCCGAAAATGGTGTTGTAAATATCCCTGGGAATTATAACGGCAATCAAGCTTATTTTATAGATAAAAAACAGTCAATTCCTTTTGAAATGGAGAACCATCAATTAAAGATCATAGTAAGCAATGTAGAATTATCAGGTCCTGATACCATTTTCAAAATCGAAAAAGCTAAATAATTGATTTTCAATATATTGGCTTTTGTAGACTTAATTCAATCCTAATTTATTTAACTTAATATTAAGTTCACATTGGGGTAACAATTTGGTAACATTAGAGTCTAATCTTTGCGGTATAAATAAAAACATATCGTGAAAAGGATATCATTACTAATAATCGTCATTTTTTCTGCAGTCTTAGCTCAGGCTCAAAAAGCCAAATTATCGGGCAAGATTACCAATAATAAAAACGAGTCATTAATTGGCGTTTCTATCATTTTAAAATCGGACAAAAGCCAAGCTACAAAGTCTGATATTGAAGGTCGTTATAGTTTTAATATTGACTTAAATAAGGAATATACTATTACAGCAACTTATGTTGGCTATAAAGAAAGAGTGATTGCTAAAATAATTGCAACACAAGTTGGAGAGGAAGTGAATAATGATATCTTATTAGAAGAAAACGGAAAGAAATTAACAGATGTTGTTGTATCTGCTTCTCGTAGTTCTAATAAAGGAGAGTCAGTTAACGCTTTAATAGCATATCAAAAAAATACAAACACGGTAGCTTCTGTAATTTCATCTGAGGCAATTAAAAGAAGTCCAGATAGAAATACTGCAGAGATCTTGAAAAGAACTCCTGGAGCGTCTATTCAAGAAGGTAAGTATATTGTAGTAAGAGGTTTAGCGGACAGATATAACCAAGCTATGTTAAATGGTATCTTATTAACTAGTACAGAGCCTGATAGAAAAACTTTTTCTTTCGATTTATTCCCAGCTCAAATCATTGACAATATCATTATTAATAAAGCATTTGTTCCTGAATTGCCAGGTGAGTGGGCAGGTGGATTGATTCAAGTAAACACAAAAGATATTCCTAATAAAGATTTCTTTAATGTTCAGGTTTCAACAAGCTATAATACCATTTCAACTGGTAAGGAATTCTTTAAAGACAAAGGTGGAAAAACAGATTGGTTAGGAATTGACGACGGTACAAGATCATTACCAGCAGGCTATACTACTAAGTCTAATTTTGACACTTCAAGTATTGCAATGAAAACTGCATTAGGTAAGACGATGTCTAATAACTGGTCTCCAGTTAAAACAACAGCTTCTCCTAATTATGCTGTTCAAATGAATGGTGGTTTTTCTGGATTATTATTTGGTAAGAAAATTGGTGGTATGTTGGGCGCGAACTTTGCAAAAAATCAACGCTTCCAGGATAACTTAAATCAACAAAATACATTAGAAAATAGTAAGTTCTCTACTATATATAAGTATGCTGACGAAAAGTATATTCAAGACATTAATATGGGCGCCATTGCTGGTTTGTCAATGTATTTAAATCCATTGAATAAAATTAGCTACAGAGCAATATTAAATGTGAAGTCTAATAATGCTTATACTTCAAGAACAGGTAATGAATATTCAAGAGGCGACTTAATGAAGGCTAATGAATTCACATTCGCTCAAAATACTTTCTTTACAAATCAATTAAGTGGTGAGCATGGTTTAACAAAATCATTGAAGTTTAACTGGTATGGTGCTTTTAATGTTTTAGATAGTTATAGCCCAGATCAAAGAAGAATTTTATATACTAAAAGTGAAACAGGTACCGATCCTTATGTTTTAAACTTATCTAACTCATTATCTCAACAATCTGGTAGTAGAATTTATCAAAATTTGAGTGATTATATTTACACAGCTGGTGGTGATTTGACTTTTAAAATAAAGCAACAAACTATTAAAGCAGGTTATATATTACAAATAAAAGATCGTTTATACGACGCAAAATTATTTGCAAACTTCTTACCTAAGGACAATGTAGCTTTAAGGTCATTAACTCCAGATGTTGTTTTTGCTCCTGAAAATTTCGGAAACGGAACAGACAATAAATTCGGTTTTGATGCTATTAAGGGAAGAAATTTTAGATACTTAGCAAACACTATTTTGAATGCAGGATATGTACAGTTTGATAATAAAATTTCCGAGAAATTAAGAGCTGTATGGGGTTTGCGTGTAGAAGATTATGATCAATTAGTAGGTAGTGTTAAGAAATGGGATCCTCGATTTACAAATACAAGAGTTACCGACTTCTTACCAGGTATAAATACTACCTATAAAGTGAATCAAACTAGTAACTTAAGAATTACCGCTTCTCAAACAGTAATCAGACCAGAATTAAGAGAATTGTCTTTCTTGAATATATTTGATTTTGAATTAAATGCATCTGTTCAAGGAAATCCATCTTTAAAAAGAACAAAGATTACGAATACAGACATTAGATATGAAATTTATCCAGGCTCTGGAGAAGTTTTCACAGCAGGTGTTTTTTATAAAGACTTCGTAAATCCAATTGAGCAAATATTTAGTGAAGGTTCTGGAGGATCAAGTACATTCTCTTTCCAAAATGCTAAAAAAGCAGTTACTTATGGATTAGAATTAGAGGCAAGAAAAAAATTAAGTAAGAATTTTACTTTTCAAGCAAATGCTTCTTTTATTAACAGTAAGATAAAAGATGAAAATTTAAAATTGGATAGACAATTACAAGGTCAATCTCCATACTTAGTAAACTTGGGATTATTATATGATGTTGCCGACAAAGGCTTTAACGCTACTTTATTATTCAATCAAATTGGTGAAAGAATTTACTTAGTAGGTGACATGCAAGCTGGATCAGCGTCTCCAGATATTTATGAAGCTCCAAGAAGCTTGATCGATTTTCAAATGAGCAAGAAAATAATGAAAAACAAAGCAGAAATAAAATTAACAATTGCTGACTTGTTAAATAAAGAACAAACTTTCTATCAAAATTTGACAAGCAATCCTAAATACGAAAAAGGAGTTGATGCTGTTCGTTTCGCTAGAAAATTTGGATCAACATTCGGTATCTCATTCAACTATTCTTTATAATCCTTAATCAATAAATTAAACTTTTTTTAAATACAAAAACAATGAAACAATTACTTATTTTATCATTAGCTTTTTTAGCCGTAACAGGTTGTAGAAAGATTGAAACCGATGGCCAAAAAGAAATCGTAATAGTAAACCAACCAGTTATCCCAACAGGACCAACTGCAAATACTATCACATTATCAGGTAGAATTACAAAGGATACCACTTTGTATGCGAAGGATTACAACTACTTGTCAGGATTAGTTTATATCACTAAAGGTGTTACTTTGACAGTGGAAGCTGGCGCGAAAGTAATGGGTAAATACTCAGGATCTGATGTATCTGCTTTGATAGTTTGTAGAGGTGCTAAAATTATTGCAAAAGGTACAGTAGACAATCCAATTGTATTCACTTCTGCTTCTGCAAATCCACAGTCTGGTGACTGGGGTGGAATAGTACTTTGTGGTATTGCTCCAATCAATACTAGTTTTACTGTAAGTGGTGCAGCTGTACAAGGCTTATACCAAGTAGAAGGTGGTGTTGACAATGCAAATGGTGATGGTTTAGCTGGTGCAGGTGATGCAGCTTTCCCAACAGGAAATGCAGCTGACAACTCAGGTATCATTTCTTATGTAAGAATTGAATACGCTGGATACGCTTACCAACCAGATAAAGAAATCAATAGTTTAACAATGGCTGCAGTAGGTAGCGGTACTCAAATTGATCACGTTCAAGCTTCTTTCGGTAAGGATGATAGTTTTGAGTGGTTTGGTGGTACTGTTAACTGTAAGTATATCATTGCTTACAAGGGTCAAGACGATGATTTTGATACAGACAATGGATTCAGTGGATTTGTACAATTTGGTATAGGTTTACGTGATTCTTTAATTGCTGATATCTCTAAGTCTGAGGCTTTTGAATCAGATAATAATGCAACAGGTACAACTGCTAGTCCTAAAACAACAGCTGTATTCTCAAATATGACTGCTATTGGACCAAGAGCTACTTTATCAAATGTTGGAAACAGTTTGTTTTTAGCAGGTGCTCAAATTAGAAGAAACTCTGGTATCTCAATACAAAACTCAGTATTCATGGGATGGCCTACAGGTTTAATAATTGATGCTGGTTTAGGTTCTCCAACCGACAAAAACATTGACGATAGTACTATTCGTTTCAAGAATAATACTTTTGCTGGTAACACAGTGAACACTAAGTATACTGCAAGCTCAAGTGCTCCAACTGGCGCAAATGACGCAAGTATTTTAGCATGGGTTTCTGCTACTGGTTCTGGTAATACAGCAACTGTAAATGCAGTTGATGCTAAATTGATCCAACCATTTAATTACACTACATTTGACGCAACTCCATATGCTGGAACTGCTTCTCCTTTGGCTGCTAATTTAACATTCGGTGTAGCTGCTAATTACAACTACGCAAGTAATGGTTCATTCACAGATTCTAAATTACAAAACGCTTTTATTAAGCAAGTTGCTTTTAGAGGTGCGATTGGCTTGAATGGTGAAGATGCAACATGGTGGAAAGGTTGGACAAAATGGAATTACTAGTCTAATTAGAACTAATACAAAAACGTCCCAATATATTTTGGGACGTTTTTTTTACTCAAATATTTTATGAAATTATTTTACAATAAAAGAATAACAATCCTTTGCGCTATTATAGTAATAGTTGGTTTAATGATTAGTTGTTCGAAGCAATCGAATACTTTAATGCCTGCAACAAGTACATGTGATCCTAATATTAGCTTCATTAATACAGTTAAGCCAATTTTAGATAAAGACTGTAATACTGCTGGTTGCCATGACGATAAAGTGATTACTGCGTTAAATATGTATCAAACGGTACATGATGGTGCAGCTCAAATACGGCTATCAATTAGTACAGGAAAGATGCCTAAAAATGGAACTATTTCTATTGCAGACAAGAATGCCATTTTTTGTTGGATAGATAATGGTGCAAAAAATAATTAAACTATTCCTTTCCACTTAACAATTAGAATACAATTACTTAACTATTTCGTCATGTTGTTTAACCTATTTTAAAACAACATTTTTGTAGGTTTGAGTTACAAACAATTATTAGTTTTTGATATTGTTTGAATTCAAAATGATAATAAAAAATTTAAAATACAGAAGTATTTTAGCTTCCTTTTATACTGCTTTAATTTGTTTTTTAACTTATGCATGTGTCTATGCATTTAGGAAACCATTTACTATTGGACTATACATTAATCAACCTACATTTCTTGGCATTGATTTTAAAAATTGCTTAGTTATTAGCCAAGTATTAGGCTATACTTTTAGTAAGTTTTATGGCGTAAAATATATATCTAGTCTAAAAAAAGTAGGCAGAGGTAAAGCAATCGTACTTTTACTTTTTTTGTCCTGGATACCACTTTTTTTCTTTCCCATAATACCTGCTCCTTTTAATATGCTATGTTTATTTTTAAATGGTGCACCATTGGGCATAATTTGGGGTATAGTGTTCTCCTTTGCAGAAGGTAGGCGAGGTACCGATTTTATCGGAGCCGCCTTAGCGGTAAGCTTTATTATATCTTCAGGAGTAGTTAAATCGGTCGCTAAATGGCTTCAGTTGTCGTTTCAGATTGCTGAAATGTGGGTTCCATTTTACACTGGACTTTTATTTATCATACCAGTTATAATTTTAGTGTTTTTATTGGATAAAATTCCACCACCTACAAAGGAAGAAATTGAACTAAAGTCTATAAGATTGCCTATGACAAGTATTGAGAGAAAATCTTTTTTTATTCAGTTTAAATTTGGTCTAATCTCCTTTATTTTCATCTATGTCTTATTAACCCTATTCAGAGATATTAGAGACAATTTTGCTGCAGATATTTGGAAGGATCTTGGATTTGTCAATGACGCCTCCATTTTTACGGGTACAGAAATAACCATTGCAATTATTGTTTTAATATTAATTGCAAGTATGATATTTATAAAAAATAATAAAATTGTATTTTATATAAGTCAGTTTTTGATAATTCTTGGATTTTTCATAGCAGGCATTAGTACGTATTTATTTCAACATCAATTTATTTCAGGTTTTAATTGGATGTTACTTGTTGGATTGGGCTTATATATGGGTTATATCCCATTTAATTCCATATTATTTGATAGAATGATTGCTGCTTTTAAACTAAAAGGTAACGTAGGTTACTTTATGTATATGATGGATTCATTCGGCTATTTAGCATCTGTAATGGTGATTAGTTTTAAAGGCGCATCTCATGTTAAAATGAATTGGCTAGTTTTTTATGGAAATGGTGTTTTATGGTGCTCAATTTTAGGTACAGTATTATCAATAATCACTTTGTTATATTTTATTAAAATAAGCAAACAAAATTTAATTTATGAGTAGTAAAACTGCCATTGTAGTTGGCGCTGGTATACTAGGTATGGCAACAGCTAGAGCCTTAGCTTTAAAGGGATATAAAGTAACTGTATTTGAGCGTTCACTTCAGTCTGTAGGCGCTTCAATAAGAAATTTTGGAATGATTTGGCCAATTGGACAGCCCGATGGCAAATTGTATGAAAGAGCTATAAGGTCAAGAGAAGTATGGAAAGAATTTTTAAATGCATCAAAAATTGGATTTGATGCTTGTGGTAGCGTTCATTTAGCATATAATGTGGAAGAGCAGAATGTTATTGAAGAATTATATGAACATTTTTTAAAAAACAACAGGCCTGTTAATTTATTAGGTGCAAATGAAATACAATCTAAATACAGCGGAATTGTAAACGATAATTTAAGTGGAGGATTATATAGTAATGATGAAATTATAATTGATCCAAGAGAAGGCATTAAAAATTTGCCTGCCTATTTAAATACCTATTACAATATTGATTTTAAATGGGGCACTGCAATTACGAATGTAAGTACAAATACCGTGTGGTCATTTAAAACTAAATACAATGCAGATATAATATGTATTTGTAATGGAGCAGACTTCGAACATTTATATCCTTATGTTTTTAAAGAACAACCTATCATAAAAACTAAACTTCAAATGATGCGTTTCGTCTCCAATAATCCTCATTATAGAATAGGAACATCTGTTTGTGGCGGATTATCATTATTACATTATAAGAGTTTTACAGCATCCCAATCTTTAGAAATTTTAAAAGCTAAATTAGAAAATGAATTGCCGGAATATATAAAACATGGAATTCATGTTATGGTTTCACAAAATACGAAAGGAGAATTAACGGTAGGAGACACACATGAATATGCACTTGATTTTGATCCTTTTGACAATATCGAATTAAACAATTTGGTAGTTAAATATTTAAAAAAAATGATGCATATGGAAGATTGGACATTGCAACAAAGTTGGAATGGGGTATACCCCAAAATGACTAATGGAGAAACCGATTTATTTTTAAAAGTGGAGCCGGGTGTTTATATTATTAACGGTATTGGAGGTAATGGGATGACTTTGTCATTTGGATTTGCTGAAGAAACTATTGAAAAAATTTAATTTATGAAAAAAGATATTGTAGCCTTTATTATTGAATTATTTAATACCAAAGGAGGGAATTTATATGGTGGGGAAGCTGTAACGCAGTTAGAACATGGTTTACAGGCAGCTCATTTTGCAATACAAGACAATGGGTCAAATGCACTCATAACTGCTGCATTGTTGCATGATATTGGCCATTTATTGCATGACTTACCTGACGACGCTACCGACAAAGGGATAGACGATGTACACGAAGCGTTGGGGGCTCAATTTTTAGAGAAATATTTCATAAATGAGGTTGTGGAGCCCGTGAAGTTGCATGTAAATGCAAAAAGATATTTATGTTTAATCGAAGCAGGTTATTATAGCACACTATCTCCAACTTCACAAGCCAGTTTAATATTGCAAGGTGGGATTATGACAAGTAAGGACAAAGAATTATTTGAAAAAAATGAATTCTACCTTGAAGCAACAAAGCTTAGGAGGTGGGACGACCTAGCAAAAGACCCTACTTTAATTACTAAGCCAATTGAATTTTACTTTGACATTATAAAAAGCGCTTTAAAAAATTAATTATATGAAGATTTCAATGATCGTTTTTGACATGGCTGGTACAACAATAGATGAAGATAATATTGTTTATAAAACACTTCATAGGTCAATTAAGGACGAAGGAGTAAATGTTACATTAGATGATGTTTTAACTTATGGAGCTGGAAAAGAGAAATTTAATGCAATTCAAGATATCGTTAATTATTTTGGAACAAAGGAACAGGAAGCTTTGGCTACAAAAATATTTGAGTCATTTTTAATTAATTTGAAATTAGCGTATAGTATTGCAGAAGTAAAATCAATGAAATATGCGGAAGAAGTTTTAGTTAAATTAAGAAGTGAGAACATCCTTGTAGTGTTAAATACAGGGTATGATAGAACTACAGCAGTTTCATTATTAGATAAAATTGAATGGAAACAATCTTATCACTACGATCTATTAGTAACTGCTACAGATGTTTCTAATAGCAGGCCGGAACCTGATATGATCACTTATGCTATGAATTTATTTTCAATAGAAAACCCCAAATTAGTTATCAAAGTTGGCGACTCTAAAATAGACATAGAAGAAGGTCAAAATGCCAACTGCATTTATAGTATTGGTGTAACTACTGGCGCACATACAAGTACTCAATTAGCAGAAGCCAATCCCGATTTTATTATAAATAGTTTGGCCGAATTGTTCCCGATAATTAATAATATCAAAAATTAGTTTTATGCTTGAATTTAATATACGTAATGCTACAGAAGGAGATGTAAATTATTTTTTCGAATCTATTGAACTTACATATAATACTAAATTAGACAGTATAGTTTTTTTTGAAAGATTCAAAAGCTTAATCAAAAATAAAAATTCATTAATATTTGTAGCCTACAATAATCTTCAAAACATTGTTGGAAGTATTATTTGCGAAAAGAAAGCTAATTTGGTAGACGGGTTTAACTGTGTTTTAATAAAAGAGTTTTATGTTACTCCAAAGTATAGAAAACTTAATATCGCAGATAAGTTATATGAACACGTTGAATCAAAAGCCGCTAATTTATCTATTTATCGAGTAGAGGTGTTATGTAATATAAATGCTACTACAACTCAAAGCTTTTATATGAGAAAGAAATTCAAGTCGGAAAAGAAATTGTTTACTAAAATATTTTAAAATATATTTTTATTCATTAACTAACTGATCATATAAATGATGAATTAAACCGTCTGCAAGACCAATTCTGGGTACATTAATTTCATTAATACTGCCCCATTTAAGAATGCTATTGTAAATTGCAAGTGCTGGAATAATTACTTCTGCCCTGTCTTTCTTAATTTTATATTTATTCATTCTTTCTTCTACGGTAAGCGGTTGCATTTCTTTATAAAGTTCTTTTATGGAATCAAAAGACAAAGATTCTCCGTTCTTTGCACCTATCAATGAAAATATTTTATTAATATTACCACCAGATCCTATTCCAATTAAATGTTCATAATTCTTTGCAATTTCTTTTAGCGCTTCTTTTAATTCATCCCAACTATCATTTCTCACTTTACTAGTAAGCATGCGTACAGTGCCTATATTAAATGATTTTTGAAGCACTACTTCCGATTTATGATATAAAGTTAGCTCTGTACTTCCACCTCCTACATCAATGTACAAATAACTATTTTCGGTATCTAGTAATTCTGCAATATGGTTTTCATATATAATTTCAGCCTCTAATTCTCCTGTTATTACTTCAATCTCAATGGAAGCTTCTAAATCTATTTCTTTGATTATTTCTTTTGCATTTTCTGCATCTCTCATTGCACTAGTTGCACATGCCATATAGTGCTCAACGTCATATACTTTCATCAAATGTTTAAAAGCCTTAATGGTGTCAACAAGCATTTTTCGCTTCTTAGTTCCAATAAACCCTTTTTCAAACACGTCAAACCCCAATCTTAATGGAATTCGAACAAGATTTAGTCTATTAAATTCAGTTTCCTTACCCTTTTTTTCAACTTCGCAAATTAAAAGTCTTGCGGCGTTACTTCCAATATCTATAGCAGCTAGTATCAAATTAGTATTATTTTTTTACTTTTAGATAGTTATAAGTCTCCTCTTGAGACTTATATTTCTTCCCTACTAAAGGTACATATTTATTGACCAATTCGCTGTCTAATATCCTGGCTTTTTGGTTATCCTTTAATTGAATATTCACAATATCAATCAGTTCTTTTTTAATAGCTGGATCAAGGATTGGGGTTGCTACTTCAATCCTATGGTCTAAATTTCTAACCATCCAGTCTGCACTTGAAATGTAAACTTTTTCATTTCCGTTATTATGAAAAATCATAACTCTAGCATGTTCTAAGTATTGGTCAACAATACTAATTGCATTCAGTTTATGATTAATTTTTTCGTTTCCTTGTTTTAAAGTCAAAATACCTCTTATGATTAAATGTACTTCAACTCCTGCTTTAGCAGCTTTGTATAAATGCTCTAATAATATATGATCTGTAAGTGAATTTAATTTAACTATGATTTTTGCGATTTTCCCTTGTTTTACATGTTTAATTTCATTTTCAATAAACAGTATTATGGAATTTCTCATATTAATTGGAGAAATCAACAGATTTGTCATCTTAACAATTGGCTTATCCCCAAGTTGCCAATTCTCCAAATAATTAAAAATCCTATTTGACTCATTCATTAACCTGATATTTGCGGTTAATAAACAATGATCAGCATAGATTCTGGCTGTTTTTTCATTTAAGTTCCCAGTACTTATAAACCCATATTTTACAAGTTTGCCTTTTATTCTTTTTTGAATCACACAAAGTTTAGCATGTACTTTTTTATTAGGCACACCTACTAATACTTTAATACCTTCCTCTTCCATTATAGACTTCCATTCTATATTTGCTTCTTCGTCAAATCTTGCTTTTAATTCAAGAAATACAGTTACTGATTTTCCATTTCTAGCGGCATTTATTAATGCGTTTATTACTTTAGAATTTGATGCAAGACGGTAGGCTGTAATTTTTATACTAATAACATCATCGTCCATCGCTGCCTCTCTTAAAAGGTCTATAATTGGGTCATATGAATGATATGGAAAATGCAACATAACGTCTTTTTGCATAACCACATCCGACACTAACTCTTTCTTTCTGAATGCAGGATGAATAATTGCATCTGGTCTTTTTGTTTTATTTGGTATTACATTTGGGAAGTCCATAAAATGTCTAAAATTATGAATATGACCTCCAGGTATTAAACTACTTTTCCTAGTTAATTTTAATTTTTTGATAAGAAATTCAAGCATTTCAGCATTCATTTCTTTTTCGTAAACAAATCTTACCGGCTTTCCTTTTCTTCTGTTTTTTATTCCTTTGGAAATTTTTTCTATAAAGTTGATCCCAATTTCTTGGTCCAAGTCAATTTCAGCGTCTTTTGTGATTTTAAACACATGAGCCTCGAATTTATTGAACTTAAAATGTGAAAATATAATTGGCAAATTATATCTTATTAAATCCTCCAATAAAATAATACTTGAAGTGCCTGTCTTCGAAGGCAATTGAATAAATCTCCCTATTGACTTCGAAGGTATTTCAATCAATGAAAACTTTTGCTTGTAAGCATCTGCTTTATCACCCATTACAATAGCAAGATACAAACTCTTGTCTCTTAAATAGGGAAGTTCTGGGACGTTTTCGATCATCAAAGGAATAATGTAAGATCTTACTACCTCATCAAAATAAGTTTTTACAAATTGCTTTTGTTCGGTAGTCAATTTTTTATCATCAACTAAATATATTTTTTGAAGCTTAAGTTCCTTATTTAAATTTAACCATATTCTATTAAACTCGGTTTGTTGTCTCAATACAATACTTTGTATTTCGTCCAATATAACTTGAGGTGATTCAAGGACATCAATATTATTTACATGTCCTTTCTTGTCAATAAATTCAGCCATTCTTTTTAAAGTGGCCACCCTTACTCTAAAAAATTCGTCAAGGTTATTGGAGAAAATTCCTAAAAAACGAATTCGTTCATTTAATGGAACAGACTCGTCATTGGCTTCCTGAAGCACTCTTCCATTAAAACTAAGCCAACTAATATCCCTTGGTATAAATTTATTTTTCATATAAATGACTAATTATCAGCACTAAATTAACATTTTCCAAGGTATTAAAAATTTGAGTAATAATAAGATAATGATTCGTTAACAATGAGGTAATACACTAGTCAACAATTTAGTCGTTTTTTACTTAAAATCTAAACCCATGGACAAACGCAAAATGGAAATTTGTGTTATTAGTGATATTCATTTAGGAACTTTTGGATGTCATGCTAAAGAAGTACTAAACTACTTACGCAGTATCAATCCAACTACATTAATCCTAAATGGGGATATTATTGACATTTGGCAGTTCAGCAAAAGGTTTTTCCCTGCAAGTCATATGGCTGTTATTAAGGAAATATTTAACATGGCGAGTAAGGGAACTAAAGTGGTTTATATAACCGGCAATCATGACGAAGCAATGCGTAAATATGCAGATTTTGAGATGGGCAATATATTTTTAACAGATAAAATTGTTTTTGAGATAAACGGTGAGAAAAACTGGGTTTTTCATGGTGACGTATTTGATAGAACTACCAAAGGAAGCGCTAAAATTTTAGCTAAACTAGGTGGTTATGGCTATGACTTGTTGATTTTACTTAATAGCCTGTCTAACTGGATTAGAAAACTAATGGGTAAAGAGAAAATGAGTTTTAGTAAGAAAGTGAAGAATGGAGTTAAAAAAGCAGTTTCTTGGATTGGTGATTTTGAACAAACAGCAGCTGAATTAGCCATAGAAAATGGCTATCAATATGTTATCTGTGGTCATATTCACCAACCACAACAAAGAATAGTTACAACAGAAAAAGGAAGCGTTACTTATTTAAATAGTGGAGACTGGATCGAGAACCTAACGGCATTGGAGTATTTCCAAAATGCTTGGCATTTATATCAGTATGAAGCCAAAAATTTTGAACATGTTTCTTCTGAAAAAATAAAAATAGTCCATTTAAATAATGAATTGAATGTTTTAACAGATGCTATAGCATTTCAAGTTTCTATTTAATGAAAATATTTTACGCAATTCAAGGTACTGGTAATGGCCATTTAAGTAGGGCAATACAGCTGTACCCTTATTTGCAAAAATATGGTACAGTCGATTTTTTCCTTAGCGGCTCAAATTCGCAATTGAATAACTCAATACCAATAAAGTTTAAAAGCAAGGGGGTAAGTTTATTCTATAAGCAAACTGGGGGGTTGGATTATTTGAAAATTCTTAAATCCTTGTCTTTTAATTTATACAATGAGGCAAAAAATTTACCTGTTGAAAACTACGATCTTGTAATTAATGACTTTGAATTCGTTTCTTCTTTGGCCTGTTCTATAAAAAAAATTCCTTGTGTTCAATTTGGACATCAAGCAAGTTTTCAAAGTAAAAGTACTCCAAGAGCAAAGTCATTAAATCCAATTGGGAATTTGATTTTAGAAAATTTCGTGAAAAGTGAATCTTATGTAGGTCTTCATTTTAATTCCTATGATGAAAATATTTACAATCCTATAATTAAAGACGAAATTATTGAGGCTCAGCCCATTAATGACGGACATGTCACTGTATATTTGCCTCAGTATTCATTGTTGCTTTTAGAGCCATATTTGCTAGAAAAAAGAAATTTTCATTTTGAAGTTTTTACAAAGGAAGTAAACAGAATTGTATGTAAAAATAATATCACCTATTTCCCTATTAATAATAGTCAGTTTTCTAATAGTTTAATAAGGTCTTACGGTATTATTACTGCAGGCGGATTTGAAACACCTGCCGAAGCTATGTATTTGAATAAGAAAGTGTTAAGCATTCCAATAAAGAATCATTTTGAACAAGCATGCAATGCAACTGCTTTATCGGCACTTGGAATAAAGGTATTAGATAAAATTGATAGTAAATTCAGTAATCATTTTGACGACTGGGTCAATAATTACAACCCTGTAAAGCTTGACCTGAAACACTCTACAGCAGATATAGTTGAAATTCTAATGAAACAAACAAATAAATAAATTATGTATACTATTTTGAATGAAAAAGGAGATGAGATTGCTTATATCCAAAATATGATGATTTTAGATACGAAGTTAGATGGTGTATTGGGTATCCTAATTGGAGATTGTTTTTTTGGCAAACAACAAAACGTAATTGGAAAAATTTTCAATAATACAGCCTATTTAATTAATGGAGAAATCGTAGGCAAGATCCAAAATAACAAAGAATATAAAAATATTAATCTTAAGAAAGCACATATGATGGAAGCTTGGGATTTATTGTCTAATATTAAAGAACACACTAGTGATTGGATAGTAGAGACTAAAAAATGGTCAAAGAAAAGTTTAGTTGAAAGCCTTTCTTAATTTATTGGGTTCCCTTTTTTAGCAATAGCTTCAATAATATTATCTGCATGTATTCTTGAGTTTTCAATAAATAATCTATGTGTGTCCATGCCGCCACAAATTACTCCTGCAAGATAAATTCCTTGAATATTGGATTCTTGTGTTAATTCATTGTAGGTTGGTTTTCTAATAGCATCAGATGAAAGCTCGATACCGATTTTTTCTAGAAAAGAAAGATTGGGCTGGTATCCTGTTGTAGCTATTACCCAATCATTTTCAATTGTTTGCAAATTATCACCTGTTTTTATAACAACCTCTTTTTCACTTATCTCAACTAGGGTAGCGTTATAAATTGCTTTTATAGAACCCTCTTCAATTCTATTTACTATATCTGGCCTTGCCCAATATTTAACTCTTTTCCCAATTTCTGGCTCTCTAACTACCATAGTAACTTCTGCTCCTTTACGCCATGTTTCAAGTGCTGCATCTACTGCTGAATTATTAGCGCCAACTACTATAACTTTTTGGAAGGCATAAAAATGAGGATCCTTATAATAATGTGTCACATTAGGCAAGTCTTCACCTGGGATATTTAAACGATAGGGTATATCATGAAATCCAGTTGCAATTATGATATTTTTTGTTTGATATTTATTTTTATTTGTAATTATTTCAAACTCAGCAGTTACAGCTTGAACTTTATTTACTGAAACCACTTCTTCGAAAAGTTGAATAGATAATGAGGCAAAATTGGCTACTCTTCTATAATATTCCAGTGCTTCATTTCTATTTGGTTTGGGATTAACGCAAACAAATGGTATTTGGCCTATTTCAAGCTTCTCTGAAGTAGAAAAAAAGGTCATGTGTTGAGGATAATGATAAATTGAGTTTACTAAACACCCTTTTTCTATTATAATATAATTTAGTCCTTTTGACTTGCATGCTAATCCACATGCCAAACCAATAGGACCGCCGCCTATAATAATTACATCAAATAAGAATTTATTTGTATTCATTTTTGCCAATTTAGATTCAAATTTACTCTTTTAAAAATTCATACTTGTAAGGTTATAAAATCATTTTATTAACTTTGTGAAACTCCTAAGACATGATAAAGCGCA
>Ga0075464_10000313_pt1 | contig 20966 bp, 30 predicted proteins | sample DEB19_08_DNA_5_FD_75068 | JGI IMG/M metagenome (GOLD analysis project Ga0075464, IMG submission 75068) | Aqueous microbial communities from the Delaware River and Bay under freshwater to marine salinity gradient to study organic matter... | ecosystem: Environmental > Aquatic > Marine > Coastal ...
GCCAACACCAAAATAAGAAAAAGGGCCTTTCGGCCCTTTTTTTCTTTTAGGTGACAGCACCCTTTACAAGCTTGGCGACCTCTTTTGCGCCCTTAGCTAGCTCAATCCCTTTGACGGTGGTCGCAGCTCCTTCCACGAAGCCTAGGAGGCTAACACCAGCCTTAAACGCACCCACAAGACCATTGTAGGCGAAGTAAATCAGCAAACACTTGTAGACAATCCCCTTCGTGGTTGCCTTGGCTTTTGAGGCCTTAAATGCATTTGCGTCGGCAATCTTCTCTGCAGAGATCGGGATGCCTTTGCTTGTCAGGTACTTGTAGATCGCATACGCCAAGAGATCTGGGATCACAGTGTCGATGACCTTGTTCTCGAAAGCGTGAGCAACATGCTCGGCGTGCTCTAGGTGCTTAGCAGTCTTCTCTGCCTTCAGGAGCTTTGCTAGCTTAGCTAGGCCGCCCAAGACCATTGGGACAGCTCCCATCGCTGCCAAGAATGTACCCAGGACCGTTGTGATCCCAAGGCTCTCTTCGAGCTTCTTTTTCTGGACAGACGGAGCGTTTTCAGACAGAATGGTATATGCCGGACCCAAAAACACAGACTCAGCTGTTGTGGCAGGGGCCGTCTTTGCATTCTTCACGAACTGATAAACAGGCCCCGCAATATCCGATTCGATGTCAGCATTCATGGCGTTCGCCTCGGCGCCAAACTTCTTTGCAGACATCAAACCTTCATCCAACTTCAGCGACTCTTTGCTTTCGGCCATGCCAGCCTTCAAAGCATCAATTACGACCTGAAGCTCTCGCTTAACATTCGGCATCGAGGTCATGATCTGATTGATGGAGTTTGTCCATTCTTGAGTCACACCCGAGAATTGCTTCCCTAGCCACGAAGCCACGCCCTTCAGACCTGCAGCGATTTGATCCCATGCGCCTTCTGAAATAAGAGCAAGCTGATACTCTTCTCGAACAATTTGGCGAACGGCACTTTCCTTGAAAACAGTTCTCATGAACCTAAATACGACCCAATTTCATTTTGTTGCAGCGATCATCGCTTGTGCTACCATTGTGGCGTCTTGCGAAGACCCGCAACCTTTCCGGCTGAAGAATAAGGGTGCAACCTACCTTGTTACAGCACAAGTTCCAACCGAAACTGTCAGCCACAACCGCTGCGGTGAAGGAATGGTTTTGGTGCACGGAGATTACTGCCCACAAGCAATTGTAGAGTGCAAAACGGCAGATGATAGCCGTGGCGTCCGCATTTGCCTAGAGTACAAGCCATCTCGCTGTGCGGGTGAGAAAACCCACATGGAGTTTTGTATCGACAAGTATGAATGGCCAAACCGCAAAGGGGAGCTCCCAATTGCCTGGCAGACATGGCATCAAGCAAAATCCTTGTGCGAGAGTCGAAGTGAGCGGCTTTGCTCAGATCACGAATGGACGTTTGCATGTGAAGGCGAAGCCATGAAGCCCTACCCCTATGGCGACGGGCTGCATCGAGACCATACCGCATGCAACACATCCAAACCCTGGAAAGACTACACAAAGACCCCTAGGAGCCAACTCTATCAAGGCGAACCTTCTGGTTCTTTTGAGCGCTGTGTAAGCCCATGGGGGGTTCATGACATGCCAGGCAATGTCGACGAATGGGTCGTCAACAGCTCTGGAAAGCCGTACGTGAGCGGCCTTAAAGGGGGCCATGCCAGCTTTGTCCGAAATGCGTGCCGGCCCATGACAGATGGCCACGGACCGACATTCTCTCTTTACGAGACGGGGTTCAGATGCTGCAAGGATGCACCTTAGGCTGCATCTGGCGGAACTGTTGACGGAACCTCAAGCTTTGAGCCATCTTTGCGGAAATGTTCAAAGCTTGAGATTTTGTTGTTTTTGTAGTGCGTGATCATCATTGGGCGTGACGAGCTTGAGCTTGGGTGCTCTGTACAGCCTCGCCAATATGTGGTGGTGATGATTCGCTCTTTCTTGGTGAGATTAAAGAGTTCGCTCTTCTTCAACATACCGCTTGAGTACCACACCCTCTCCTCTACTCCAGGAGCAATCAAGGCGACAAGGGCCGGCTCGGACCCTCCATCAAGCTTACCCTCCACAAAAGTTGCTTTTTGCGGATAGTGGAAATTGCTGATTGGGTCAAACTCTAGAGTTCCGGTGTATTTGGTCGAGGTGTCCCATGCCGATTTGGGCAACGCATTATGTGTTTGCTTCAGACTATGCTTGCTTGGATCTAGCGGCGGAGCGTCTGGATCTTTGTGGTAGATAGCTGCGAAGAACTGATCGCTAGCCTGACCAATACCCACATTGAAAGGCAGACGCCCCATCACATAATCCGTCACATCTTCAGGCTTCGCTGATGGATACAGATCAGTAAGCCTTTCTGCGATTTGCTCTTGCAAGTCTGTAAGCCCAATCTCAAGCTCTCTCTTTAGTGCGCCGAGGTTGGTTTTGCTGTCGACAGGCCGGTACATGTATTTCAGCGCCACAGGCATCTTTCGGCCATAAAAGAAGCCGTTGTCATCTTCGTTTTCAACCTCCGGTCGAAGCTCCCGTTGCACTTTTTTGTCGTCGTAAAAGCGCTGCCAGACACCCTGAGCCTCTGGTCGAACCTGATCGTCCGAAGCGATATATCCGGTTTTGGACTTCTTCGCTAGGATGTAGTACATCATTGGCCCATAGCCTTTTTCAGCGGCGACGGTTGCAACACCATAGTATTTTGACCGCTTCATGAAGCTCATTTGACCAACTACAAGCCCTAGACGCATCAAGAATGAGCCCAAGGCCTCGCCGTCGACGTCAATCAGGTTCTCTGTTCTCGACATCTGAAATGTCTGCTTGAGCATGTTATCAGGGGCTCGTGACAATTTCAGGATGGCTCGATTGAAGTCCAGCAAAGAGAAATCTTGACTGTCTTCCCAGATTGCAAGTCCTTCTGAGGACGCTTCTGCAGTGGTTTTTCGGGCCTCTAGCTTCAATAGCGTGACTAGGCTTTTCATGAAGATTAAATAGAGAAAGGAGGCCGGAGCCTCCCTTTTTTGTTTCTCTTATTTTGTGACCTTTGCTAGGGCAGATGCGTAGAGCTTGTGGATGGCATCTTTTTGCACAACACCCGACACCTGCTCCAGAACATTCCCTTCGGGATCCACAAATTCCAATCTAGGCACCCCTCGCACAGAGCGTTCGACGCAAAGATCCGTGGAGTCGTCAATGTCAACTGCCAGAAACGGAACCTGACTCTCTTCCACAAAGGTGGTCACGATGGGTGCCAAAACCCTGCAGGGCGCACACCAGGACGCCGAATACTTGACGAGAGTCACGTCTTTGCCTTCCAGCTCGGCGAGAAATTCAGACTTGTTCACCAGCGCACCTCAAATTTGTAAGACCATCCTCGCATAGGCTCTCCTTCATACTCAAAGTCGTAAACAACTCCATTAGGTTGCTCAACTGCAGACACAATCTTGCCCTGAATGTCGTGGTGGGCAATCATTCCACCTTGAAGGCCAAGATCAAGCATTTCTTTCTCCTTTACTCTGCGAACTCTAGAGCCAGCAAGGATTACGATTTTATCTCCGGGTTTCATTCTTCATCTCCTAGAATGACAGAATCAAGCTGCAAAAACACAGATGCAACCGACACTGCATTTGACACCGAAAGCTTGGTTACTTTCGCAGGATCGATTACGCCATCCGCAATCAGATCCAGAAACTTCATGCTATAGATGTTCCAGCCCATCCGTGGGTTGTCCATCATCTCGTCTTTGTGCCGCTCCAACAGAACGCTAGGGTGCTCGCCGGCATTGCGACAGATCGTCTGGAACGGGCCTAGGAGCGCTTTAGACAGCAGAAGCTGTCCTTGGCTTGCACTTGGGTCTCGGCCAAGCAAAACTGCAATACGAGCCAACGTGGAGCCACCACCGGGCAAGATTCCACCATCAAGGGCGGCTCGGGTTGCGTTCAGGGCGTCCTCAACCCGATATTTCTTCTCGGTAAGCTCCATTTCGGTGGCGCCGCCCACTCGAATGCAAGCTGCCCCCGAAGTCAAGCGAGCCAGCCGCTTTTTAAGGTGTTCTTGCTCATCCTTCATGGTCAGCGGGTTTTCGATCTGCGCACGAAGCTCGCTGGCTCTTGCAGCAACAGCAGCAGTAGTGCGTCCAGTGCCCACAATGGTTGTGGTGCGACCATCTACAACAAAGCGCTTACATTGGCCAAGATCTGCCAGAGTGGTAGTGCTAATGGAACCTCCAGAATTCTGAAACGGATGGTTCCCTCCAACCAAAGCAGCAATATCCTCAAGGATCGCAAGTTTTTGATGTGGCATGCCAGGAGCCTTCACTGCAGCGACCTTGAGAGCGGCCTGGGTGCGGTTGAGAACCAGCCCCTGCAGAGCGTCATCTGTAATGTCATCCGCAATAATCAAAAGACCTTTTCCGGATTGCTGAACCAGCTCAAGGACCGGAATTAGCTCTCGCAGGGAGGTGAGCTTGCGATCCGTAACGAGCACAAATGCATCATCGTAAGTTGCACGAAGACGCTCTCGGTCTGTAATGAAATAATGGGAGATATACCCACGATCAAGCAAAAGACCCTCTGTCAGTTCCAGTGTGGTGGCCACACCACGAGCATCCTCAACAGAAACCACGCCATCACGGCCAGACTCAAACACTGCAGAAGCAACAGTCTTCCCAATGGAGCTGTCTCCATTTGCCGAAATGGTTGCAACTGCCTGCAGGCTTTCAAGGTCATCAATTCGAATGACTTGTTCCTCAATGAGTTTTTGAGTCAATTCTGCGGCCGCATCAAGCTCATGACGAATCCGAATGGCATCATGACCAGCTGACAGCAGCTTCTCGCACTCATGAATGAGGGCACCAGCAAGGACTGTAGAGGTGGTCGTGCCATCGCCAGCTTCATCGTTTGTCTTGAGGGCCGCTTCCGTGATGAGCTGCGCTCCGATGCGAGCAGCATTATTTCGGGGACGAATCGATTTCGCCACTGTGATCCCGTCCTTGGTGACCACTGGCGACCCCTCATTTGTCTGGATGATAACACAGCGGCCTTTGGGTCCCATTGTGCCGCCAACAGCAGCAACAACCTGATCAATCCCCACCTTCAAGGCCTTCCGGGCAGAATCCTTTGAGAGGACTACTGTGGTGCCGTCATAGATCTTGTTTTGAAGCTCATTTTCGAACATGAGACAATCATAGCTTCTTTTTCGGCGTTAGGCTGTAATAAGGCACAACGCCATCCTCCCAGGCGATCTGAATGAGACCCTTGAGGTATTCCGCAAGCAGCTTTGCAATGAAGTTTTTTTGCTTTTGGTCTTTTAGGACCTCCAGAAGCCGCCGAAGCTTGTATTCAGTCAGATCATGGACATTGGAACAATCATGAGCATGAAACTTGACATGCCGATGGAATGCCGATTTTGAGTGGGTAGTTTTCTTTCTTGTCGACATGGCATCCCTCGTTACCTAGTCGAAATTGCGTCAGAAATCTTTAGGGCAATCCAATTCCTCTGGGTTGCAGTGATGAATGTCGCAAAACTCTTGCTTATCCGCTTGTGTCAAAAGAACGTCATCCGCACCCTGACTGTCATTGATATACGAATACATCAATGACCTTGGGTTGTCGTTGTCCGCCAGCCCAAGGTTGTGTCCAATCTCATGAGCAACAACATGCTCAACTTCTGAATAGTTCACACGATCCCGCAAAAGGTAAATCAGATTACCCTGCAATCTCCCAGACGTTCTTGCATACGCAATCAAAGAGCCCTTCTTGTCGAACTTCGATTTTGCGTCGTCAGAAATCTCTTTGGAGTCCAGAATGAAAATCAAATTTTCCTTCCCCTGGATCGCTAACTGCAGTTCATGAATGTCTTGGATATCATCACCCCAACTCACCCGAATGAACCCGCAGCTTGCCACTAATAGCCTCTCTCCACTTGGCTTGATGCGGTCGACATCAAACATCTCAAATGGCTCTCGAACTACTCTGTATTTGATGTCAACTCCTGCAGAGTGAGCCTCTGTTGTCGAGTCCATTCCAGAGAAAAAGACAGAAATTGCCGCCAAAAAAAGCAAAAAGCTAAGCTTAGAGAATTTCATGGTGCTCCCCTAAGCTTAGCTTCATTTTGCTCTCAATGCTTTTTGAAGTGATCGAAGATCCACTTGATGACCCACCCAATTGGAAGTAGGGCAGCCCAAGCGAACCTTAGCAAAGTCGAAGCCAGTGCAGGCGTCGGCGTCGGTTGAACGGAATATGTAACGACTTCACGTCCCGGCGTGACTGGCTGCAGGCTTACAACAGGCTCGACAGCAGCTGTTTCCGGGACAGGGTGCTCCTGCAAAGAGCGCTCGACCATTTCTGAAATTTCAGGGTCGGACTGCTTCTGCAGTTCAGCACGTTGATGCTCGAAACCCTCTCGCTCAATATCACCCTTTGGAAGCTTGGCGATCAGGGACGTAAGCTCATCAATCCGCTTGGCGGGGGCCGAAGGCGGTGACACATCCTTGAGGCACGGATGCACCCACAAGGGCGAGGTCCACCGGCGAGCAGCCAAGTCATTCCACGAAGGAAGCTCAATTCCAAAGATGGCTTTGGTCGCAGCAATTTGTGATTTGTAGCGGTCACTCCAGATATTGATGCCTCCTTCAACGGCTACAGAGCGCAGCATCTCAAGGCACCAAATGGGGGACCATGCCGGCTCTTTGGTGCGGCTCAGAAAGGCGTCCACACGACGCATTGCTGTCGCTGGGGAGTTGACGGCATAAGACACCACGAGGGCTCGAATGGCGGCCTGCCAGCCATACTCTGCAAGCCCAGGCTGATTGAAGAGGGGTTTCGCCTTGCCCCACAAGAACGTCGTTAGGATGCGCTTGTATGTGTATTCAGCCTGCACATCAACAGCACCATCCAGAGTCATCAAGTTCATGATGCAGGCACCCCAAGTACGGCAAATTTTGCGCTTCAGGGGATCAAAAGTCCCCTTGACATTGCCAGTTCCGTCGCCGAAATACAAGATGTTTTGCTGCAGTTTGGTTGCAACAATTTTCCCATCAAGGAAGTAACGATACTTGCCGGAAACGGGTTCAATTTTGAATTCCGCTCGGACAAGATCAAGTGCAGGTTTAAGCGCAGCTTGGACGACGTCGCCCCCAAGGTTGCGAGCCATAGAGTCCAACATGTCGGTCACGAAAAACTGCGGCGCAACATCAATGAACTGAATGGCTCCCAGGGACAAAAGCCCTCGGTCGTACATGTTCATGGAGTTCCAAGCACCACCCTCGGCAGCGGCGACGAGCGCCACGATTTTCTCTGCAAAGGGCGCTGCAGCATCAGGGACGCCGACCTTAAGGGTACCCAGGTGAAAACATCCCTCTCTGTCGCCAAAATTTCCCCACTTCAATTGTTCGGGTGTTACTGTGTTCGTCATATGAGTTATGTAGTTTCCGGAAGCACGAGAAAAACGAATCCCCCATGTTGCCATGGGGGATAAACGTCATTGAGGGGTGATCGACTTCAGGCTGCATCTCTTATAGACGGCCATAGTTCGTTTGACATCTGTCACCAAGCTTTGCAGCTGCCGCTCATGCATGAATTTTGCAAACTTCATCCATTCGCACTTCTCTGGTCCTTGTGAAATCACCACAGTTTGGCGCTCCTCAACATTCAGACAGTCCAGCTGGACCAGCTGATTATTCCGCTTGAGTGCCTCAGATTGCTCTGGTGTAAATGTTTCATACAGCGCCTGCAGCTGCATATCGTCCATGGCTGCAACTTTCGCTGCCGAAGAAGGGCCATATCCTGGAATCGGTGGAATGTTGTCTGATTTGTCGCCTGCAAATGTTTTGTAGGTCGCCACATCATACTTTGGGTATTCCAGCAGCTTTTTACGCCGTGGGTCATACACATCAACCGATGGAAGACCAGAAAGCTGCAGCAGGTCTTGATCAGCTGTGATTACAGTAATGGATCTGATATCGCTTTTCTCCCCCATGTCGTAATCCTCATGGGAAAGCCTAGTAGCGAGATCGAACATCAAGTCGTCAGCTTCTAGTACTGGCGACTCATAGATGTAGCATGGCAAAAGTTCCAAGAGGGCCGCTTTGACCAATGGGGATTGGCGTCGAAACTCAGCCTCAGCCTCTCGGCTTTTTTCGGATGCTTCTCTTGCCTTTGCTCGGTTGCCCTTGTACTCTGGATAGATGGCTTTCCGGCGCACCGGGCGGCCGTCAATCGTAAAGTGAAGAACGACCTCGTCTTCCGGCAATGTTACAGACTCCACAAGGGGCCGTAGCGTCCGAAAAAAAGACCAGAGGAGACCATGCTCTCCTGCAGAAACGCCCATGCCGTAAGCCCGACGGGCGAAGTTCGAGAAGTCAATGATTAGGTGATGCTTCAAAGACTGGCACCTCTTTCGGCAATGCGACCTCTTGTTCGGCGGCCAAATTCTTGACCTCCACTCGAATACGCTCTGCAAAGAACGCACTGATTCTCTCAATCATTTGATCGGATGAAGCGGCCAGAATGTACTCTTGATGGTTGACAGGCCAATCGTGGGAGGTTCCGGTCGGGTCATAAAATCGGATGACTGAAGAGTGCTCTTCGCCTTCCAGCGTTTGCTTTGTGATCTTCCCTGAGACCACTCCAGAAATGATCTTGAGTGGGAACTCGTAGGACCGCTTGAAAACCAAAACTGTTTGGCCAAGCTGCGGCTGCTCCTCACGAGGATTTGTCATCTTCGCCCGGCTCCTCATCGTCAATAAGAACGGCACGATCGCCTTCTTCGTCATCCGCCTCTGCAGAGTCACCCTCGTAGGCAACCTCCATGATCGGAAACTGCGTCACAATCCGAACAATCAAGTCGGGATTGTCAAGCGAGATATCAGCAGCCTCAAGCTGCTTGTCAAGCCGCTCTACAAAACCCGCAAACTCTTCTTCGGTTTTGTAGAAATCAGCTGCGATCATCTCAGCGACGTAGCTATCCTCCATTCCGTCCCCCTGGTGGTTCAAGGAGGGGATCTTGACGCTCATGAGCGCCTGCAGGAATTTCAGGTCACTTTCATTGAGCGAAAGCGAAAACTTCTTTTCTTTGGACTTTACAGGTTTCTTGATCATGAAATGCTCCTATTTAGAGGGTGGGCGACTCAATCAACTCAGAGTACTCGTCGAAGGTTCCCTTGTTGTCTACCGACGATTTGATCTTGGCGACGCTCATCGCCTTCTTCATGGTTTTCATGTCGATGCGATCAGAGAACTCTTCCTGCAGAGCTTTCCGGTCTTCACCAAGCATTTCGATTTCGTTGTCGATGTTCTTGAGGCGTTCAAGAAACTCCTTGACATGCGTCTCAAGGTCTGCGCCCGTTGCGTACTCAGTGACTTTCTTCTTCTTCGCCGCCATGATGAATTCTCTTTCGTGTGGGTTGCGTGCCCGAAAGCACGAAAGAGAATTTACCCCAAGACGAAGAAACAATCAAGGCTTTTTTTGATGCTCGGCGTCTTTTTTTGGAGCGACGAAAGGCACGACTGCAGAGCGCTTCAGCTTGCTTTCAATCACCGTCAGCATTGACGAAAGATTGCGATAGATGATGGTCTGGCGGTTCATTCCAAAGCGCCGCAAGCGTTCAAGATTAATCTTGATTCCCTCGCTAAGCTGTTGTGCCGCCGCCGTTGAAACTTGGCCAAGAATCTCCCGCTCAATGCGCTGCCTTTGCTCATCAGGAAGCTTGTCGTAGTCCTTAGAAAGCTTGAACTTGCCATCCGTGAGCCTTTCAAGGTCACGCAATGACTTTGAGTTTGCAATAGAGTTCACCACAGACATCATGTCTTCTCCCTGGTCTGCAGAGATAGACCTGGCCGTCCGGCGCATGTCGCCATATTGTCGTGTAGATGCAATCGCATTGGAAAGCCTACCATCCGCCAAAGTGCTGCGAGTCAGCTCAAACAATTCTGCGCCGGCAAGCGTGTTGGCTGCAGACTTTACTGTGTTGCCAATGTCAATAATGACATCCATTACAGCCGGGTTACTTTGGCCAAAAATGTCCTGATACATCCGAAGTGTATCCATTGGATTCCTGGCTTGCGTCAGGATGTCGTAACCAAGATAAAACAAAGGGTTGGCCATAAAGGCAATCATCCCAATATTCACTGCCTTGAATGTTCTCGACACAGCCTGGTAAGATGCAGCGTATTGCTTCTCGATGGCATCCAATCGGCGATCTCGTTTGTTGATGATCGACTGAATGTCAGCCTGCATTTGGGGAATAATCACAGAAAGGCTAGATGACAAAATGCCAGTACCAAGGGCAACAGCATGCACAGCAATCTTCTGCAAATCCCCCATAGATGCCTTAAACGCATCCACAAAAGGCTTCACAAATGCAATAAGCATCGAGTGATCTTGCGACAGGTGGTGGTGGCCCCACTCAGCTGGCATTGGGCCAAGCTCTTCGTACGACTCAAGAAGTTTGGTCTTTTGATGGGATTTCATTGCCCTTAACTAGTGTCTTCGAAGGCCTCAATTTGAGCTGCACATTTGTAAGTTGCCACCATCTAGCAATGATCTTGCGCTCAAACTTATTGATTCTTGGGCCCTTACCAGGCTTAATCCTTGAGAACAAACATCTTTGGTCAGCCGGTGAGCATGCCACAAGTTCAAATTTGACTGTCAACCAATCGTCTGTTCTATTTTTGATCCAAATGGCCGTCTCCAGGACGAGGATTTCTAGCCAGTCCGGAAGAGCGCCGTGCTTCGATGTGCAAATCATGGATGAACTTCTCCTGATAGGGGATAAGTTTTGGTAGGCGAGCAAGAGGCCACCAAGCGCTAAGCTCAATGCCATCTGAATGAGACGGTGTAAGGGACTCAAGGATCTCGCCCTTATACACATGGAATTCTTTCCGACAAATTTGGTTTTTTGTGGAACGCAATGTCGCCATCTTCTCGCCAGAGATATCGATGACAAAGCCAGTCTCCTCCAGCGTTTCTCGGATAGCACACATTTTGTGATCTTCATGTGGCTCAACTTGGCCTTTTGGGAGGCCCCAGTCGATTCCTTTTCTGTGCTTCACAAGCAGAATATGAGGAGCGTTACCAATGTCCTGCAGGATCACCACACCAGACGAAACAACCGGACTCATGCCAATTAACTAGGGCGAGTCATCCTCAAACTTGGCCCGGCCCGATACCCTGTGAGACCAGCGGCGTTTATTTGTGTTGTAGATCCGTCGCTTCGAATCGGTTTTTTGACCGCTCATCTTGCGTTCCAGGCGCTCTTTGTCGAACATGGCCGTTACGCCATTTGCGTCTTCTGTGCATGCGAAATCAAACAGAGCTTCGAATCCCGTTTCGTTAATCTCCTCGTCAGCCAGCAACGCCACAAAATCCTCTTCAGTGAACTCAAGCCGAGTCTTTCTTCGAAGGATGGAAGTTAGCTCTTCAAGAAATTTATCAGCCGAAACCCAAAAACAGAAAAGCTCGCTGGAGTCAAGGAACATCAAGTTGCCTTGCTTATCAGCGAGCTTTTCTGCCAACTCCTTGATCTCGTCTTCTAGTTCGTCATCAACGAAAAGCTCTTGATCGCAAAGAAGGAGTTTCATGGGTGTTGGCTTTCGGTATGTTCTTCGTTAGATCTGGGTGTTTGGAATCGGCTCCCACCCATCTTCATCTTCAACTCTGTTAACAGCTTGAATTGACTGCAAGAGCGCCTGCTTGTATTGTTCATCTACGACCGGCTCGTCGGAACCAAGATTGAAAAGACGGCGAGTCATATCCTCAAAACGCTGAGTGATATGGAGAGTTAGCTGCATTCCATCCTCCCAGGGCACTTCAATGATTTTGATAACAGGCTCAGATGTGGTTGTCATGCGTTCCCCATTCAAAAAGGCTGAAGGTCGTGCTCTTCATACATTGCAATATCGGAGTCGTCAGCCGATAAAGTGTCGTGCCCATAGACGTCTGGCTTGAGTTTCACACGCACAATAGAAACATCCAATCCCCTACGGCCGAAGTATTCCTTTGCTCGTTTTGCTGATTCTAGCGTGCGGTACTTGACCCTATTCGACTTTGAAGACAGTGCGTTTTTCGCTTTTGAGGAAACCCACAATTCCCCATTACGCAAACACCAAACTTTCATCGTTGTTTCACTTGAATGGGGTTGGCTTTGCTGGGCGGGGTAGCTGCGGGAGCAGCTGTGTCTTCAACAGCTGGCTTGTCTGTGCTGCCAGCCTCAACAGGGCGAACAATGTTCGGCTTGATTGTTCGGATCTTGCCCTTGTTTGCCACAACTTCAACGCCAGAATCTGACGGAGAGGTCGCCTGGTCTGCGGACACCGAACCAGTCACAATTTGCGAAATGCCGTCCAGAAAGGACACCAGCAGACTCTTCTCCTGTTCTTTCAGCTTCGAAAGATAGACAGTGAGCTGTTTTGCGATGTCATCGTCCTTAAAGCTTCGCCCAGAACGAATTGTATTCAGCTTAAGAATCAGCTGGTCATCCGAATCTGCCTCGGCGGCCTCAGCCTCATCAAGCCGTCGCAAGTTCTCTTGCACACGCTTGTTTGCTGCATTGTATTCTTGAAGTAGCTTCTCAACCGTACTCATTTGTCTTCCTCAACAGGCCTTGGTGAATGGTATTTCCGCTCGGCGGTTTTGGTGGGTGATTCTGGAGCAACAGGCGCCTTGGCCCGTTTCTCACGTTCTTGCTCTCGCTTGATGGTGTCTTCCATCATTCTGTCCCAATAATCATTCATAGCCTACTCCTGCTCGTGCCTCTTCGTAAATACCCTCAAAAACCTTTGCCACCTCAAGGTCGTCATCCATAAGCCCAAGGGCATCTGAACCAAACAGCCGAAATGTCACAGTGAAACCCTCAACCACCAGCTGGAATCGTTCCAAAGGCCGTTGGCTCTGGTCGTAATACCTCAAACACGCAACGATAAAAGCGCACCGCTGCTTGCCTTCCGAAAATTCGTAGTTCTTACGAATCTCTTTGCGGTCAACCAGCACCCATTTGTCCTTTACGGAAATGGGTGGCGTTGGCGGCTGTGGCTTGATCGGATTGTCGTTTTTGAGGCTGAAAAATTCAACCAGCTTCATGGTGACGCTTGCCTCGCTCTTTGAGGATTTTGTCGTTCAAAAATCGCTGGAACCCCTTGTCTTCAAAGATCGCATCAGGCTCCCTCTTCAGGGTCGCAACAAGGGCCTTTGAGAGCCTCCCTGCGAGCTTTTCACCACGAAGATACTCCAGTGCCGCACGCTTCAAGTACGACTCGTTAGAAACGGTTTTAGAGACATTGGGGATATAGTTTTGGACGGGGACAGCCTCTCGAAATGGAGGTTCCTCGCCAAACATGACCTCGTGCTGGTTGGCCGCATCAATCAATTTGTCGTGCAGCTGCTTTACTTTCTGGTAAAACTCTGGGACGACATCATCCGGAAGGTCTCCAAGTAAAGGAGCGATGATGATCTTTAGATCTGCAACATTCTTAGGGGAAACGTTAACGAGATCTTCTTTCGCCTGGATCGCAAGATAGTTCTTGTCGACAATAGGATCACCAAGCCTCTGAAAGGCAAGATCCTCATGCACAGAAACATTCTTGTTCTGCATAGCCTCAGCAAGGAATTTCTTGACCTCGGAGCGCTTGATTGACTTCATTGTGCGCCTGTCCCGAATTTCGCCTCGGTATAACGGCGGCCAAAGTACAAACTGAGCAAGGGCACCATGTAAACACCACAAGCTGCCGTATCGAATTGCCTGAATTCAACTGGGCCTAGTTGGTGGATTGTTGATGTCACATAGGCCAAGGTCGTAACCCAAAATGCCACTGTGACGAAAGTGATTGTCGCCGAGGGATTTCCTCGTGTATCTTTGATCCAAAACCAAGCCGCTTTTGGAGTGGCTGGTACATCTGCGGCCGCTTCAACAACTGCCGGCTGCTCTTCAAATTGCTGAGTATCCATTCCATTACTTAGCTAGCAAGACGACAGTTCCGCCAATGACAGCACCAGTAATTACCCCTACGCCAGTCGCCAAAAGAATCTTGAGCCAGGTTTGTCCATTTTTAGACTGCTCTGCCTTGACTTGCTCTTGGGAAGACTTCAGCGCCACCTTTTGAAGATCGAGGTCTCGATTTACTGAGGCAATAAGCAGATCTTTTTGATAGCCCGTTTCCAGCGAGGCTTTCGCAGCTGCAAAGTTGGCTTCATAAACCACTCGGCGCTCACATTCGCTCTTGTCTGCAATAATCTTTGCAACAGCTGGCGGAGAAAGCAATGTTCCTGCATAGGGTGCTGGCTGACCAACATGGAGCGTGGTAGCCTCTTGCCCCCAAAGCGCTTTTGCAAACGCCATGAAGACCAAAAATACAAAAGTTGCCAGCTTATTTTTGGTCTTCATTGTGGTAGATCCTTGTTCTTGAGCTGGAAGCTCTTGGCTAGCTCACCTGTAAGCTCCTCCACTGGCTTACTTGCAAGCTCATTAGCCTCTTTCTGAGCCTGCTCTGCAGAAGCAGCGGCGACAGTTTTGTGCTGATTGTCGATAGCAACATTTTCAGCGTCATGTGACGCATGAAGGTCTGCAACTTTCTTGTCGTAGGTCTTTACGACCTCTGCAACCCCAGCTGGGTCGCTCGGGTCACCTTTCTCAGGCCAAATCCAGTCCTGGATCAGCTCGACCAAGTAGATGAATGGCGACAGGAGAAACTTGTAGAAGTTAAGAACGAAACTCAATTTAGTAACCGCTTTCCGCTTTTTGCTGGGGCGGGCACATCCTGTTCTTCACCGTGCCCCGACTCGGGCTCATCGCCCTCATCAAACTCATGCTCTGACTCTGGTTCTGCTGCCGTCTCATCATGCAAAACTTTTAGGCTTCGCACCGCCTCCAAAATACCCTTGTTGTAATTGGTTTGACTGACGTTGATCTCTTGCTGGTTGCTACAAAAGCGCTCAGACTTCACGACACTGTTAAAAACAGCTGGCAGGATCGTAATGATCTCTACGACCTCCCGGGCATAACCTAGGCGATCCTTAGCTTCGTTCAATTTCCGTGTAAGGATCCCAAGAATCGTCGTCTTCAGGTTCTTCATCTTTGGTTCTTTCAGTGGTGTCTTCGTTGTCTTCTTCGAAATAGTCAGATTCACGCTTGCGAACAACCTTTGGGAAGATCTCCTGCTGCACCTTCTCCAGCTCTTCGTAAATGAAATCCCCATAGGGTCTTGTCCCTCCGGCGCCCGCCACCAATGGGGCAAGCTCGCCAGAAAGCTTCATTTCATACAGCCTTTGCAGGAACTTTGATGCCTGCTTGTCTGAGCGACCAACAAGGACAAAAAGAGAGCAGACAATATCTGAAAATGACAGCCCATACTCAAATGTTGCTGTCTTTGCCTGGATGTATGCCTGCCGGTTTAGCTGAATCGTTACGGTCCGACGAGCCGGAACTTGATTGAGTACGCTCTTCCCAAGCCGAGGAAACCGATTTGTGTTGTTGAGCTTATTCCTCAAACAGAGCCCCCGCTCGCATCGCCCCCCGCACCTGCTGCAGCTGGGATAGAACCATTAAGTTCGTCTTCAGAGCTAGACTCTAGCTTAGTCTGAAGATCAAACTCTGTCAACAAAACTTCTTCGACTGCCTCTCGAAGCTCTGGCTTGTTGGCAGACACCCAGTTCAATGCTCGGTTCAGCAAAACCGCCGAGGGATCAACCAGGTTTTCAAAGTTGATAACGAGGTTGTTGATGTTAGTGGCAATGACGCTCGGAAGGTCATCTTCCTGTACGTCAGAGCCATCATACGTGTTTTGCGCCTTCGAGAGGATGGCATCTACCTTTGTGTCCAGCGATGCATTAGAGAGCTTCTCAGCCTCCGCCAGAGGGTCTTTCTCCTCGGTGGGTTCGGCGGGGGCTTCAAAAAGCAATCGGATCAGTTTGTTGCGTTTCATTTCATCACCTTTTTCACAGCATCGATTTTCTCAACTCGCTCTTCAACCACATTCCAGTTCACCTGCCTCAGCATTGCATTGACATAGGACGCTTTGTCGGAAGCGTAATCAGCAACATAGCTGTGCTCCCACATGTCAATGACAAGCACTGGAATGAAGCCAAGCGGAAGGCCACTATCATGACCATCTACGACAACATTCAGCATACGCTTGAGGAACGTGCTGTATCCCAAAACCACCCACCCATTTCGAGCAGTCTGGCACAGAGAACGGAACTCCAATGTCCACCGATCAAAGTTCCCCCAGTCTTGCTCGATTCGAATGAAGCAAACAAGATCCTTGAACAACTCTGTATTCGGTGCAAAGCAGTTTGCGAAAAACAGCTCATGCAAATAAACAGCGTTCAACAGATACGCTTCGTCTTTCTTCAGGCTTCGAAGCGTGGAAGATGACGAGTTTGCCGACTCAAAATCCTGCGAGACAGAATCAATCTCTGCGGAGACACGAGTAAGCTTTTCTGCGTATCCCTTGTACAGATCCTCATGATTCTGCTTGGTTTTGTTTGAAACGTAGTCCGAAACCTGAGCATAGCTTTTAGGGCTGACTACATACGCCTCTTGCAGATTTTTCTTTGGCAGCGCCCCTTTGACGGCGTCCTCAATCACCTGCGTTAGATCATCAAATTCTTGGCTCATTTGAGTTCAAAGTCCTTTTCTAGTTGATCGTTGTCAACTTCAACAACAGGCCCTTCCGGAGCCTGCAATGCAGTGGCATTTGCCCCAACATTGACGACAGTATAGAGAATGCCCTTTTTCGATTTGATCTTCAGGCCTGGAGCCAGCAGGCTCTTCTCTTCGCCATCCACTTTTGCGCTCAGTTCAAGCTCCTCACGCAAGCTCGCCTTTCGCTCTGCCCAGACCTCTCGCAAGATCTGCACAGTGGTCTTGTTGTCCAGAAATTTCATGCTTCTAAATAGAGAAACGTGAAGTCTTTTATGGCCAAATGATGGCTTCGGCAATGTACTGCGGCAAAATGGCTTTGTTCTTTCGAAGGAAGGCCACGGCGCATGAATCCAAAACATACGTGACAGCTGAATCATCAGCATGGCGAACGCTTCGGCCAACAGCCTGGACAAACGACCTCATGGTAAGGTAGTCGTAATACCCCTTCATCTTGAGCATACGCTTTTTAAGCGCTCGGTCGCCGAGGTTCGGATAAGGCATCTTTGCAAAGATCTGAAACCTTGAAAGATGGTCTTTGAGATCTACGCCTTCTGTCATGGACGGCGACACCAAAACCGTAGGCTTTTTGTCTTTGATGTGTTTCTCCAAGATCAGATCTCGGTTGCCTTCCATTTGAACCAAAAGACGCTTATCCTTAATGTTCTCCTGCAGGAACTTGGCTACCTTGAATGAGCTTGTGTGAATGATGCCCTTTTCCCCGGGGTGCGACCGAAGGATCTCTTGAATGGCTGCTGCCATGGACGGCAATGTGGCGTCAATGTCTTTTGCTGCCATGGAGCCGACGGGCGCAACAAAGATTGGCCGATTCTCTTTCGGGAAGCTGCTGGGCGTTGAGATGTAACCCCACTCGCCATCTTTAAGGTTGAGCTGGCTAGCAATGATCTGAGGATCCACAATTGTGGCGGAAAGCAGCAAAGAGAAGCGAGCGTGGCCCAAAAGATAGCTTTCAGCCCAGTAGGCTGCATCCACAGGCTTGAACGTAATGTAGTTGCCATTCATCCTCCGGTCAAATGAGCACACCCACTGATCTTCTTCGTAGTTGTCCTTGAAGTACTCAATCTTGCCGTAATGGTTTCTGGTTTGCTCCAAGCGCTTGGCAAGCTCATCTGGCACCTCCTCGTCCGCATCGATGTATTTCTGCACCTGGGCCGCCATCTTCGCCACAAATGCAGCGAGGGCGAAGAAGTACGTTTCAGTAATCCAAGTCGCCACCTTGACTTCGTTGTCTGCATTCTTAAGGAACGAAAGCTCCAAAGCTTTTGCAGCGAATTTTTCCGAAATTTCGAACTCAATCTGCCGACAGATCTCCTCTGGGGCGTTGTGCGCCTCATCCAGAACGAGAACGTTCCGAGCAGGCAGACCGCTTTTTGTCCGATTCATGCTTAGCATGAAAAACGCATAATTCGTAATGCTGTTCTTTGCCTCAAGAAAGCGGCTTTTTTCTTGGACATATCGGCAGTTGTAGCCTGCACACTGATTTTTCCATGCAGGATCAATCTTAGACTCCTTCACGAGCAGGAGCTTTTTACGGCTAGCTCCACATGAAAGATCCGGATGGTGCAGACAGTCATAGTTCGTGGCGCTTTTCAGTTCGCACATTGCCACGGCGCCCGTACCAAAATCCCTGAGGTACTGCTGCTGCAGAATTTTCTGCGTTGTCAGGTAATATGCCCCGGTCTTGAAGTCGTCGGATGGGTCTGGGGCAAGCTCGTTGAGCGTTCGGGCAATCGTCACTGCAATCGGGCTTTTGCCTTCACCAGTAGGAAGCTCACAAATGTATTGCTTTTTGCCTTCATTCAGGAATCCTTCCAAAATCTTGTTGATGACTTCAACTTGGGAGGGCCGGGGCTTGTCAAACGGGAAGTTGTGAATCCAGAGCTTTTCGTTTACCTCAAACATGTATTCAGCCTTCTCCCATGAGTCGCAGATCTTTTAGTGTGGTTTTGGCACCAAAGTACTGGCACTCCATAACCGTGGCGCAATACACTCGATTTATATGGAGCTTGCCAATGTCCTTTGCGTGTGCCCATACCTGAATGTTCTTCTTGATGCCCATTTCACCCATGGTATCAAGCATAAGGTACTCTTTGCCGTTTTTTGTAGTTCGAACTCGAACGCCGGTCAGAACGAACCAATATGCCCCTGACGTCTCCATAGCGCTGATGGGTGGGATCCCCATCTCTTCAATGGCATCAATCGCTTCCTGAGAAATAACGACCGTTGCGTCAAAAGAGCCCATCAACTCGATGCGATCGGCGATCTTCTCGTCGGTCGACCAATCCGGGATGCTTTGAGCTTCACTGCAGTACTGCTTTAGCAGCCTGTGGTGGCGCTCAGGGTCGCTTTTCAGCTTCTTGCGCAGGTCGTCTGCGTTGTCAACCAAAACGTATTCTAGCGCCTTCCAGTTCGGGAATTGGCGGCCTGGGCCCACAAGATCCATGGACTTGAGGCTTTCCGTTCGAACCAAGAGCCTCATCGCAGATTTGTTGAATTTGGAGTGCTTCCAGTTTCCATCGTCATCCCACAGCAAATCCTCAAGATTCTTGTAAGGTCGAAGCTGCTCAGCTTCAGCGATCGCCGCAACGCCAATGCCTTTGATGGAACTCATAGACGGCAAAAACACTTTCCCATCGGCACTGATGCCCCAGCGCTGGCCAGAGACATTGATGTCAACATCGCCAATGCAGTAACCTGCCTCCTTGATTTCGGAGATCGCCTGGGAGCGCTTCTTGGGATTTGAAATCATGTCCTCGATGTATGCACACAGCCATTCCGATTCATAATCGTGACGAAGCAAAGCGCACTGATACGAAGTCAGCGAATAGGCTACAGCATGCGACTTGTTGAAGCCGTAGCGGCTGAAGTATTCCAGCTTCTCGTAAAGCTCTTCTGCTTTCCGCAGCGGGTATTTGTTATGCACTGCGCCGTCGAGAAACTTCTCTTTGAGAACAAGCGTCTCTGACTTCTTTTCGCCTTCCTTTGGTGCAGCTGACTTTTTCGTGATCGCTTTACGGAATTTGTCGGATTCAACATCCGAAAACTCTGAAAGCTGCTGCGAAATGGACATGACTTGCTCCTGGAACAGACAATTGTGAACAATTAGTCCGTCATTGGCGGCAAAGTTATGATGATTCCTGGTCTCAATGTCATAGACATCTTGGTGACCACAACTTTTGACTGACAAAACCTTCGATGTTTTGCCACACGCCCTGCAGGGTTTTTGCTTCCTGGCCGCTGCGTATGCAATTTTCTGCTTTAACCTTGCGCAAAAAAGACACCTTTTACCACGAGTGGTTTGGCACCCATCGGGACCACAAATTTCGACTCGAATGATCTCGTCTCCAGGGAGCAGCGAGGAGGCCTCTTTCCATCCATTGGTGGTCAGAACCTTGTGGTCTGCGGTTAGGCGGAGTGGGCCATTTTCTGTTTCAATCTCAAGCACCTCTTTTTTGCCTGTATGGGCCGCCTTCACAACCTCATCCCATGCAGCGCAGCGATTAGTTTCGTCGTATGACAAAATCATGGTGCCGGGTTCTAGGGTGGATTCTGCTAGTTCTTTTACTGTCTTTGGCCCTGTGGACATGTGCACATATGTGTCTCCGGCCAGACAAAATCCGAAGGTTGGCCCAAGAACCTCTTTTAGTGCTGGATGATCCATTTGGCCAAGTTTCCCTTCGTTCTTGGCCTCAATGTAGAGCTTGTCCACCTTTGCCCCCAAAGGGCCAGGCCGATAAATGGCAGTTGCGGAAGCGAGATCAACAATTGTTTCCGGCTTGATCGCCTTGATCATTCGCTGCACGCCCTTTTCAGAGTACTGAAAGACACCAGAAAAGCGCCCTTCGTGAAAGACATACTTGTACACCTCTGGACGATCAAAGCTGATGGCATCCGGATGAATATGACTCATCAACCAGGCCTTGACGTTAGGCCAAGTTGGTTGGTTATTGTACCGATAAACCTTTGACACGTCTGGGTTGAACTCAAAGGCTTCAATGAGTTCTGAATCCGAAAGTTCTGAAGCCTTCTTGTCATTCACCAGATCATCTTGTCGAAGGATATGGCGCTCTTTGAACGGAGACACAATAGCGCATTCTCCGCAGGCTGGCACACGCCTGATCAGCACGTGTTCTGCCGTTCTAGTGAACAGATTGAGAGTGTTCAGTCCGAGAAGGTCAAACTTGACGAAGCCAAAAGGCTCAAGATGGTGGGCAGTCTGACCTTCAATCCATGGCGTCTGAAATTCTCGTTCGCCAGTCTTGCTGCCTTTCTTGCTCACCGAGATCAACGGC
>Ga0075464_10000314_pt1 | contig 20956 bp, 32 predicted proteins | sample DEB19_08_DNA_5_FD_75068 | JGI IMG/M metagenome (GOLD analysis project Ga0075464, IMG submission 75068) | Aqueous microbial communities from the Delaware River and Bay under freshwater to marine salinity gradient to study organic matter... | ecosystem: Environmental > Aquatic > Marine > Coastal ...
CTATTTTGATTGTTAGAACGCTTCTTTTTTGGTTTCTCAAAAGTAATTAAAACATCCTTACCCTCGAAACTTTTAATCGTTTCTAAAATTTGGCTTCTGTTCCTTTTTAGGTTGCCGTTTATAACGTTTGATGTGATTTGTATTTTCATATAAAAAAAAGGAGCCGAGATATCCCTTATCGGCTCCTAATTTATTTATTTAAAAAGGTAAGTCTGACTCGCTAATAATATCAGCTCCTAAAACCTCAATTTCAACTGGAGCACTTTCTTTTAAGTTACCAAAGTAAAACCGGTCCTCTTTACTGGCTCCTTTAAAATTACTTTGAAAACTTGCAACGTTTCCATATTTGTCAAGTTCGTCATTTACCCAAACTCTCACGTTTAAATAAATTTTTCCATTTTCATTTTTTGAAAACGCTCTGTTTCCAACTTTTGCTTGTTCCATTAATTTGCTAAAATCAATTGATCCGTAGTACGAAGTTTTAACTCCCATTGTAATAAAATTTAAAGATTAATAAAATATTGTTCTAATTCAGCACTAACCGAATATTTTGATTTAATTTGCTCAATTGTAGCGTTTGCCTCTTTTGCTTTTTGCATAACTTCTCTTGAAGCGTTTGGTTTGTTTTGTACAGCTCTTTGTCCGTCATCATCGTCAGCTCCAACGCAAACAAATGATTGTAAAGCGTATCGTCTGGCGTAGCTTATTCCTGATCCTTGTGCCTGAGCGTCATTTATTTTATTATAAACAATCTCAGTAAGTGATTCCATTAATTCGCCAGACTCGTGCAATAAAATAGTTTTTACAAAGTTTTTTCCGTCTGTATGTACAATTGGTTGTAGTACACTAATTCCGTTTGAGTTTAATACTGGAATAACTGCCTCTCTAATTGAGTTTAAGTCAGCATATTTTGACTTAAAGAAAGGATTTGTTGAGCCTTTTTTTGGGTTGCTCATTTCCGTTTGTGCTTTTAATAAAGCTGTTGCAATTTGTTTCATAAGATAAGATATTTAAAATTAAAGATATTTAATAAGTAATTGATAAACTAGATTTTCTATTTGTTGTTGAAACTTTTGGTATTTCAATACCCTCAGAGTCGTAAACTGGGTTTTCTACTTTTCTAACTGTTTTAAGTAGTTCCTCACGTTCTTTTAATTGGCTTTGCAAGTCTGCATAAATTGGATCCTCTGAGTAGTTTAAAGTTTCGCCTCCATTTCTGAAAGTGCCTTTGATTCCAAAAGCCTCAAAGTTTTCCTGTCCTAAGCTCTCTTTTAATTCAGCCTCAATAATTGATAAAGCCTCTTTTAATCTTAAAGCCTGAGCATAAACCTCAACTTTGTTAACTTCTCCAGCATCCAACAAATCGGATACAAACTTTTTACTTGTTAATTGGATTTCTTTTTTTGACGGTAAGAAATTGTTTGTTTGCAATTCCTGTTCACGCATCAATTCGAATAATTGTTTTGACATGATTTTGATTTTTTTGGTTAAGCAAATTTAATAAATATTTTTTAATTAAAAAAATAAATACCTTTTTATTTTTTAATAAAGCTAAAAATATGTTCAATAATTGGAAGCGTCCAACCGTCTCCTAACAAGCACGCGGCTTGATTTCTTGTTAAAATAGAAGTATAACCGTCTTCAAAACCTTGTAACCTTTCAAGTTCTGTTTGAGTAAAATATCTAATGTCATTATCTTGAAAAACAAAATATTCGTTATTTCTTAATAAACAATTTGATTTTTCTTTCATCGACCTACCTCTTCTTGTTTTTGAAGTTGGATAACTTAAATCAACAGCTTCGTTTTCAGCAATATCAACAAATCCAATAGTAGTTGCTTCTTTAACTCTAAAAAAAGTTTGTTCGTCTTTAAAAATTAAATTAGCCATTCCTATTTCAAAATATCTACGAGCCATTTTACTTGGTGTTGTTAATGGTCTTGAGTTGCTTTCTAATAAACACATTGATTTTTGTTTTTCACTAAATCCATTTTCAAGAATATCTTTTATAAATATTTTTTTGTCAATAGGTTCTGGAATATCTACAACAGTATCAAACATTGTTTGTTTTGTTTTTATATTTGTCCAATAATACCTATCTCGCATCTGAGCTGTTAATTTAGAACTATTAAAACGAGCAGGGTAAACTCCTAAAGCTCTTGACATAATACCAACATCCAACTTATTTGCACTACCTACGTTTTCTTGTAAAAATAAAACCTTTGGGTTTAATTCTTTAATGTGGTTTAATACATCAACAAACGTAAAAAATAAACTTGATTTTTCTCCATTTATTCCAGCTCGTTTTCCAGCTGCTGACAAATCCTGACAAGGTGATCCGCTTAAAACCAAATCAATACTTTTCCAATCAATATCCCATTCTCTCCATTTTGTAACGTCTCCGACTTGGATTGTGTCTGGAAAGTGATGTTGAGTTAATTCAATAGCGTAAGGTTTTATCTCACTTGAATAGTATTTGTCAACTTTTATACCTACATTTTCCAACGCTTGACGTCCTGTATTCATTCCGTTAAATAATGATAGTACGTTCATTTTTTTACTGGTTTTAATATTTGTAATTTTACATTTAATCCGTTTCTAATAATGCAAAGGTCCCTGGCTCTTACAGCTTCTATTTCAGTGTCAAAGAATCCGCAAAAATAAGTAACTCCAACGTGAGTAACTTTTGATTGATATTTGCAAATACCTCTTTTATAATTTACTCCGGTGTACTTATTCATTTTCTAATATTTCGGTTATTGCCTCACGTTCCTGAATGATCAATATTTCTAATATTTTCCTTTCGTGAATCGTCAATTCGTTCCAGGTTCTGCCATTTAATGTAACTCTGCCGTTTACTAAAACTAATTTAATTTCATGTGATAATCTCTCTCCTTGAACCATAGGTTCCGTTCCAATTAATGTTTCCATTTTATTTTGATTTTGATTTTGACTTTATTATTTCGTCGTTTAAATATGGTTTGGTTATTTCTGCTATAAAAAGTTTTATTTCATTTTCAACTGGCAACGGCAATAAATCGTTGTATTTAAAAGTTTCAATTCCTCTTTTGTACTTTGGCTTTCTACCGGCTCCTCTTTCGTTTTGTATCATTGTTTTTATTTTAAAGATTTCATGTATTTAATTGCTGTCTCTGGAGTTTTAAACTTTTTTAATAAGACTTTATTAATTGTAAATCCAAAAACGTTAATTTTTTTGTGTACATAAAAAACATTTTTATTGTACGTTAGTTCGTAAACTTTTTTAAATGGTTTCATAAATTTGCAGTATTTGTTTTTTTTCTTGTTGTTCCTCAAATGTTAACTTTCCAAAAGTTGAGTATAATAACTCAAACTCAGATAAACGTTTTAATTGAGCTTGTAATCTTAAAATATTTTTCACTTGATTATCTAGTTGCCTCTCTAATCTTTCTATTTGCTCAATAAGGATTTGCTCCTCAGTATATAACTCTTCATCTCTTTCGGTTTCGTAGTTACCAGCTTTCCAGTCGTCGTAGTTGTTCATAGTATTAAGATCTAAAAATTATTTGAAATAAAATGTACATTGCCATTAAGTAAGCGAAGTTTTGTTGACAAATTGCTTTTGATAAAAATGTTTTCATGATTTTTGATTTTGATTTGTTAATTAATTTATGGTACAAATTTAATATAAATTTTTTAATTACAAAATAAAAAGATAAAAATATTTAATAAAAAAAACCATTCGTTTGGAATGGCTTTATTTTAAAGGGTTTAAAGGTATTTTAAAAAATGTAATTATTTATTGTTTTTTGCTTTTCATAATAATTCATTGTCGTAAAACTACTTTTTGTGTTTTTAAAATTAACCTTTACCCAATCCGATGGAGGACTAAATGCTCCAAAGTTTTGGTATTCAAAAGCTGTTGAGCTGGTTAGGTCAAAGAGTAATTGATGACTGTCTCCCTTTGAGAATTCAATTTGATAGCAATGTAATTTATATTCGTCAATATAATTTTTAATCTTTTCTATTTGTACTGCATCCAGGTGCGGTTTAAATCCAAACTTTAAACTTTTGTCATCTTTTCCATGTGTTAGAATAAAGCAACGATTGTCAAATATATAATGATCAATAAATTTTCTTTGATTAATAACGGAAACGTTTTTATATTTTAATTCAATGTAAGCTTTAAAAGCTGAATTAACAATATAACCAAAAGCACCGGCATGATTATCATTGCAAATATTTACAACTTCTATTTTGCTATAATACTGAAATAAAGCATCGATTAAAGTTATTTTAAAACTTAAAGCAACGTCAAAGGCTTTTTGATTATCCATGTTTTGAGGCAATTCGTGTCCTCCTCTAGTAGTCATTCCGTTATAGCCGTCCATAAAGTCGCCTAACTCGTGAATCAAAAGTTTGTTTGATTTTTGATTGTTTATAATTTCATTTACAAATATATCACGTCTTTTAAATAGCTCCTCTTCATTCCAGGCTCCATCATATAAAGAATGTCCGTCACTTACTTTCATTCCAACGTGAACATCGGTTAAAACAGCTCTGTCAAATATAGCCTTTTGATTAATTGATTTTGGCTTTATATCAACAGGTGTTATTTTGCCCTCGAAAAATTTTGTAAAATCAATTTGTTCCGGATCAACAATTGCCTCTTTTATTGGCTCCGTAATAATCCATTGTTGCCCGTTGGTAACATTTGTCGAAACTCTTTTAATTTCGTGATTTGACGGAATGTCAATAAGTTTCTTTTGCCCTAATTTTTCAACCGTAGAAATAACGTTTCCGCTTTCGTTTAAAGTTCGTCTAACTTCTTTAAATTCAGTAGAATGGAAACCTCTTAATTTTTGCAGTTGCTCAAATTGCTGTTTTGTAATGAAATAACGTTGATTCCCTTTTGAATTATCTTCTCTTTTTTTTAATTCCAAGCCAAGTGCAATGGCTTCCATTTCGCTTAATCTGGTCCTTTGTTTTATCATAAGTAGGATTTTTTAATTGCAAATCGCAATTTGAGATTATTTATAGAAATAATTTATTTTTAATCTCTCTATAAATGTAAATGCCAACTGGGATTAGCAACAACCAAAAATAAACAAAATAGTTTACTTTTTTGTCTATGTTTTTAGCTTTGTTGATTTTGATTTCTTTTTTCTGTTTTGAAACTTGTTTTAAAGCCTTTTTTGAGACAATTTTATTTGAGTTATCTGAATATACCTTATTTGCTTTTTTATATCTTAAAACAGCGTTTTTATAGGTAATTCCGCCAACTACCATTTCAACTCCACAAACTTCTGGTTTGATTTCAATCTCCTCAAAGTTTTCCGTTATTTTAATGTTGTTGTTTATAGTAGAAATCGAGTCAGTTTTTACAATTGCAGTAGAATCGATTGTAATTTTAGTATCCTCTTTTACAATAGCAACTTTTCTGGATGCACATCCAAATAAAGTAATTACTAAAAATAAAAGGATTAATTTTTTCACTCGAAATTGGTATAATAAGTTTTTATCCCGTTTCTCTTTGCTCTTAAAACTTGTTTTCTGTTTGAGCCTTTTTTAAATGATACATGTACCCAATCCGGATTTGAATCATTACCAAACTCATGAATAAGCTGATCGTACTCCAAATTTTCTTTAATAAAGTCAAAAACTTGTTTGTTTGTTATGCTGGTCCCATCAACGTCAATATCAATTGCCTCTCCTAAGCAATGTTGACTCTTTGCGGCTCCGTTTACGGCATTGTTTAGTATTCTAGATCTGTAACCACTTGAAATATGAATTGGTACTTTAAAATGGTCTCTAATTGGCTGGAATACATTTAAAGCTAATTCCTTTAAATTTTCTAAATGATCAGCGGTTGGCATATTGTTTATGCCTCTTCTTTTTGCTGACTCACTTCGTACAACTTCGGCAAGTGATAAATTTTTAGATAGTTGCATTACTTTGTAATTTCGTCTAAGTCGCCTTTTATCTCCTTAGCTCTGTTAAATGACTTTTTTAAAAGCTGCCAAATATCAACTTTGAAAGTTTCCTCAATGTTTTCTTTAATTGAAACAAGCTCAACAAAAATTAACAAAATGGAACATATTTTCGTAAACATAAAATCAAACCCAAAAGCGGATTTGATAAATTCATTCAAAACAAAATTGTCAATCAAATATAAAAAAATTATACAAATTTCATACAAAGCCATTTTAGAAATTACGTTAGATAACTTTCGGCTTCTTATTGAGCTCCAGCCATTTAATTTAATTGACTTAAAAATCCCCGTAAAAGTGTCTAAAACAATAGCCGATCCAACAGCAATTAAAAGTCCGTAAATTGGAACAAATAATAATATTAAACTTGTAAAAATGTAATTTATATATTTCATTTAATAAAATGGGGTGCCGTAACACCCCGATTTTTTAATTAACAACCTCTTTTTTAACCTCTTTTTCCTCTTCTTTTGGAGCCACTACGTTAATTGCCTGAGCTACTGCAACGGCATCGTTTAACTGTAATAAACCTCCTTTTTGTGCTAAATGTGCAACTTGTACTAAAATTTCGATTGCTTGTTTTGTTTCCATTTTGGTTATTTTTTTAATTTAAGTTGTAAAGATAATAAAAATTATTTTTTAAATGATTTTGAAATTATATTATTTACTCTTCTGTTGTTTCCTCCTCTTCAACTGGAGCAACTTCCTCAACTACCTCTTCAACTACTGGAGCTACATAATCGCCAGTAATTACTAAATTTAATTGACCTGCAATCCAATCCCAAGCAAAAGTATCTACATCCCAAGCTGAATAATCTTCTCCTGACATAGTCAAGTTTCCTTGTGCTAATTGTTGCATTGATTCAGATAGTAAGGAATAGTAAAATGTAGCTGAATTTCCAAGTGATACATTTACTGCGTAAGCATTTAAAACAGTTGCTTCCTGTGTTTGTCCGTTATCCCAAATTGAGATTGATTCAATTGTTTTCATTTTTGTTTATTTATTTGTTTATTTATTTGTTTATTTATTTGTTTATTAAAAACCACAATTGACTTCATCAATTACTTGTCCTGACGAATTTATTTGGTAAGCTACCCCTGATGTTGCCGCAAATCCAAACCAATAATCCGCGCCGTTAAACGGTATTGTTAATGCTTCGTTATCATACACTATTGTTCCTAAAACAACATATTGTTCTGCGGTATACGAAGTATTAGGATATGTAAGTCCAAATACGCACACCGAACCAGATGTTAATCTTTCAAAAGATCTAGGTTGTACAAAAGATGAAGAAACCCAGTCACTTTTAGGTACTAATTGATTCCCTCAATACCCTGATACACTTACATAATATTTAGTAGTTATTTCATCTTTTGTCATACATTGATTAGATGTAACGTGAGACTGTCCAGGTTTTAATGAGAATCCACTAGTCTGGGCATCTGTAAAACTTACCATTTGATTAGATTGTACGTCACTCCAAGCCATTATTTTTCAAGTTGTTTAATTCTGTTTTCTAATTCGTCAACGTATTTAAAAACATAACCTTTAGTTTGTTTTAATTTACCCTGACACACATATCCTATATTAGCTACACCTAAAGTTCTCGATGCTTCAGCTATACTTTCATAAATAATATTATTGTTCACGCATAATACTTTTCTGCATTTACCCATATTAATAGCTGACTTTCTCATTTTATCAACTTGTTCTTGAGTATTTTTTCTACCTATTAATTTTTTTACTCTCTTTTCAATAGTTTCCTTTGACTGAGTACTTCCTGTATTTCTTAATTGAGCAGCTTTAACAAAATTCCAACAAACAATACCTTTCTGTCTTTTAGATTGATTTTCTACAGCCCATAGTGGTTTTTTTATCCCTTTCATACTTTTAGACATTTTTTCTTTTGTTTCTTCTGAAACAATAGCACCTAAAGCCCCTTCTCCACCATTTGTTAAATTACATAAAGTACCTGTATTTAAATTTGTTCTACCGTATAATTTAATAAACTCAATTTCTTTTTCGATAGCTTCTTCCCAAGAAATATCATCTAATAATATTTCTACTTCGTATTCTGTTTTATTTATAATATTTTTCCAAAAATTATTTCTACTAAAAACATTATTGGCTCTAGTGTATTTACCATCGTTATCACTACCTATTCCAATATAGAAAGGTTGGTTTTTGTCAAGTCTAATATGTCTATAAAGATATGCCATTATTTAGATACAATTTTTTCTAATTCTTCTATTCTTTTAGTCAAGAAATTTACCTGAGCAACTAACACCTCAACGTAGTTAACAGATAAAAATCCTTTTTCGTCTTCGTTAACCGCATCTGGCATAACTTTTTGAACTTCTTGAGCTGAATATCCAACGTGTTTTTTATTATCCCTACCGTCTTTCCAAAGGTATGTAATTGGTTTAATATCTGAAACGTTGTAATCGTAATCTGTTAAGTCTTTTAATCTTATATCAGAGTTAAAGAATCCACCACTTGCGGTTACTGTGCTTGAAAAGGTGGCTGCTCCGTTTGAAGCTATAACCATCAACGAAGACCAAGACCCCCCATTTGGTTTATAACCAACAGTATATGAATTTGTATTTGTTGTAGAATTTAAACATCCACCTAAATCAATAGACCAACTCGGTAAAGAGTTTGCTGCATTATAATTTGAAGCAATCATAATACCATTAAAACTTCCTGCAGCTCCTGAATTTGACCTTATTTCACTATAAGAACCGTTTTGGCTATTTATCGTAATTACAGAATCTCCAGCTCCAGAACTACCTAATCTTAAATTTTGACCTGTAAACCTACCCGTTCCATTAACATCTAATCTATACCCCGAATCTGTCTGGGTATTAATAAGTACATTTCCGCCTGAAGTGATACGCATACGTTCGTTAGTAGCAGTATTACCGCCTCCGGAATTTGTATAAAATCTCATATGGGTAGAAGAAGAATTTGACGGGCTATCTTGTACAACCGCTAATCTTCCTGCATATCCATTAGTTACATTTTGATCTCCAAAAACTATTCCTCCAGCAGTTGTAGGTGCCGATACTGTTCCTCCACTTGCAGAAGCACTTATACTTATATTTCCATCTTCAGCATTACCATAAGTAGCGGGAGGAGCCACTGACAGTTTATAATTAGGACTTGAAGTACCAATACCTACATTTCCGCCTGAAGTGATACTTAACCTTTCATAAGTATCTCCTACACCACCTGTCATAATTCTAATCCTTCCGCTTGAATTACCAATACCACCTAATACAGATGAACCTGCATAGTTATAAAAAAGTAAATTAGAAAAGTCATCTGAACTTCTATTTAAAATCGCAATAGCTTGAGCCGAGCCATTTGATTGAACTGTTAATGGGTTAACAGGACTTGTTGTGCCTATTCCAACGTTGCCTGAACCGTCAACAGTTAATCTTCTTGCGGAATTTGTAGATAAATGCAATTTATTAGCACCATATACAAAAACACCACCGTCACTATTAGTTCCGCCATACATATTTTGGTCTCCACCAATATTTAAAATATTTGTTGCTCCATTTCTGTATAATATAACACCTTCGACTAATCCATTGCCAACAACGTGAAGTTTTTGACTTGGCGAAGTTGTTCCTATTCCTATATTTGTACCATTATCATAAATCAAAGAATTACCAATAGCACTTGAACCCGTAAATTTAGAAATGTAATTTGTTGTTCCTGTTCCTGTAACCGTTCCACCTGAACCAGTTGATACAGAACCATCCGCCATTAAAAATTGTGAACTTGTACCGCCTGTTTTAACAAATGATTTTGCAGTTAAATCCCCAGTACTGGCTAAATTAAATAATTCAGTAGTTCCATTTAACAAACGTAACATTCCATTATCCGAAGTGATAAACCCATCATTATAATAATCCGCTACAATTAACTTTAAAGTTGTTGCAGTTTGATTACCTAAAAAGGTTTTAATTCCTCTTACATTTTGGTCTGTATTTACTTTAACAACTGCACTGTCTAAAGCGTAAGTACTATTATCATAACTAATTGTTGTCCCTGAAATTTTAACAAAACCCGTTCCATTTAAAGCAGCTTGTTTAGTGTTAAATGTGGTCCAATCAGTTGAACTTAAATATCCGTTTACTGAACCACTTGCAGCTGGTATTGAAATTGTACCACTTGTATTAACCAAAGGACTGCTAAATGTTAAAGCGGATTGTTTTGCGTTCCAAGTTGCCGCACTTGCAATATAAGCATCCGCTAAATCAGTATTTAAATGCAATTCGTCTAATAAAGTAACTCCACCTAAAATACTCGCAGCGTTTCCACTTCCTGAGCTTTTTGTAACTGTTAAAGCCTCTCCGCTACCCCCCTTGCTTATTGTTGCTGCTGCACCTGATCCACTTGCGTGGTTTACAACTAAATCAGAAGCAGTTAATTTATGTGTTCCTAAATCAACGTTTCCAGTTGCACCAGTATAAGGAACTTTTAAACCTAAAGATGTGTTCAAGTCTGTTTGACTTGACAAAGTACCTTCAATTAATCCCCAAACAGCATTGTTTTCAGCAATTTCAATATATGCCGAACCAGACCAACGATATACTTTATTATTGTCTATTGTTATGTAAATTTTTCCTGTCTCTCCAGTTGAAGGCAAAGCTGCGTAATTAGCAACCTCAACAACGTCATCCACATAACTTGGCAATTGAGAAGCTGGAACCTTTCCGTCAACTAAGTCAGCTTTTAAATCCAAAGCGTCTTGTAAGTCTGTTTGAGTTTCAATATTTCCTTCAATTGACCCCCATGCTCCATTTGCTGCAATTGGAATTTCTACTCCAATAAACCAATAAGTTCCATTTGAAACCAAAGCGTTCAAAGGTTCCGTTGTTGTTATTGCTGAGCCTCCTCCAACGTTTGGAAATGTTCCAGGACCTACTAAAATAAATTCCTCTTCTGTTGTGGCTGGTAAAGTTTGTCCGTCTGTAACATTAACAGCTCTAAAACCTACGCTTCCCTCAACGTCAATAATAGAACCTATAAAAGTCGCTAAGTCTTGTAAATTACCTTTCTTTAAAATACCCGCTACCTCGTGAGGTATTAAGTCCGTTGTATTGTACCCCGCACTTGCGAGTTCGCTAACCCTTACGGTCGTTGTAGTTGTTGGATCTATTGCCATTTTTTTATACTTGTATTAAGTTTGAATTTCCGTCTTGTATTATTACGCTTGGATCGCCATTGTTTAATAAAACCAAAGCGTATGATGCCATTAAAGGCTGTCCGAAGCCGTTTAAAGTTCCGCTAAATGTAATTAATTCATTTACAGTAGCCGCTTCCGAAATATCAGTTATGTATGCTTTTCCGTAATCAACAATAGGGAAATTTTCCCCTTGTATTTTCCATTCTAATAATTGACGATCTCTTTTAAGCTCTTTTAATCGATCATAACTTGCAACTTCAAAGTCTCCTCCTGCTATTGTAGAATTGACTTGTATGCCGTTGAAACCGATGCTATAACTTTGCATTGTTGGTCGGCTTGTGGACCAACCTGCATTGTCTCTTGTTGTTGTGTCAATTGTTTCTGAGCTTTCACTAAATGAATTGTCAGTCAAACAACCTATCGGAATATACTCTCCGGTAAGTTTTATATATAAGATTCTCTCTTCTCCTTTAAAATATTCCATACTACAAAATTAATAAATTTTATGATGTGATTGTGACCTTTGTTGTGTTTCCATAATCCAAAGTTAGATTATAGTTTATATCGGTAAGCTCCTCGCCAAATAATTGTAAAAGTTTTACGCTTGTTATATTTCTTGAAGCGTCAAAACTCCATTCCAAAGGTAAAAATTTACCTTCTAAATTATTTATTGAAATAATAGACAAATAAGGCAAATATCCATAAATGTCTCCAGTAAATATTTTTTGAGGTCTTTGATGAACTCTTAATATATCCTCAACGGCAATTTGTAAAATTGCTTTACTTTCTGTTTTGTCTTTTCTAAACCATAAAGATGTAGGAGTTTCTGTATCGGATTTCCATATTGCACCCTCGTAAATTAACGAAGGACTATCTCCGTTAAAAATAGTTTTTGTTTCCGTAGATATTGAACTTGGTCTGTTTTGTCTTTGTGCTGAATGAAATTCCCCAACTGATCCACTTGTTGAAACTGTCGCATTGTTTTGAATATCTGCGTAAGTAACCTCGTAAAGAGTTGATCCAGAAGATGTTTGTAAGGCTTGGTAAATTGTCATACTTACAGCTCCGTCAGCCGGTAAAGCCAAAGATTGAATTGTTACGTCAAAGTTTGGGTTTAATCCTAAAATAATTGATGTATCTGTTGCCGTCCAAGTTCCGTCAAATTTTAAATAACTTATTGCTCCAGAACCTTCTGTTAATGTTACTCTAAATTTTGCCTGAGCTGCAACACTTGAATTTGTTAATCTACCTCTTAAAATAATACTAATTGTATTTCCAGCGTTCAAATCAACGTCATCTGAATACATAATTGGGAAAACGGGAGTAGAGAAACCACTTGAAATAACTAGAGCCGAAATTAATCCCTCGTTGTCTGTTGGGTCTAAAATAACATAAGGCTCGTTTATAACAGTCCAACCTGGGAAAGTATAACCGGTATGTGTTAAATTAGGATTTGAGTTTAATGATTTTAAAAATCCGAATTTATAATTTATTCGAGTTGCCGAAATAGAGCCTTTAATTTCTATTTGTTGATTGCCTCCAGCATGATGTGGATAATAATTATCAATTTGGCTACCTAAGTTAAAAGCTAAATTTTTAGTGTTTAATTTAACGTAAGAATTATCCGTTTGACTATATTGTCTAAATTTTACAATATTGTTTTCAAATATTTCACTCGGTCTATAAATAAACCATTCGCCATCCATTTGACAAATAACGGCATTGAATAAATTTAAAATCGAAGTTAAAACCTCGTTGCAATCCATTATTGTGTCGTTGTCATCCTTTACAAACCTATCCACGCTCACATAAACCTCGTTTAAAGAATCTAAAGTATCACTTGGAGTTAATCCTTCGTAATAAATATTAACGCTTGTGTTGATGTTCATTTCAAGCCCAGTTCTTTTCAAACAATTATAAACAACATCAATTGCTTTTTGTTTTCCTATCCAATGCAATCCGTTGCTTTGAACAAAAGCTAAGTCTTTTAATAAACCTAACCCGTCAACGCATGATAAATTCAAAATCCACTGGTCTTGAACAAATGATTGATAAACTCCGTCTGGCTTTAAATAGCCGTCAAATAATAGATTATTTTTTCGATACATTTTTACAGAGAAAGAATTTTCGTCCTCTGTATATAAATCCTCCAAAGTTAAATCGTTTGAAGCATTTAAAAATAAATTTAAACCATTTCCACGAATAGGCTCTAAATTGTCATTAACTGATCCGTATTGTAATGTGGCATAACCAGAAACCTCTGTTGAGCTTCCGGTATATGCTTTTTGGTAAATTCTTACTGAGTAGTCAACGTTTTCTGTATCCGCCCAATCAACTACATATTTAAGTTTATAATTTATATCTGGAGTATATGCTTCGTCAGAAATTAAAATGTTTTCGTTTGCGTCGTCTGGATATGTAATTACAGCATCCTCAATATTAATTATAACTTCGATTGAATTTTCAACTCTTGAATAACTAATAAAAGAACTTGCGTAATAAGTAACTAAAAAATTTAAAGTAGCGTCAATTGTCTCAGTTAAAGTTGCTTTTCTACCTATTGAGGTATTTGCAACGTCTGAGCCTGAAACGTATTCTAAATTTAGAGTATCATATCCGTTTGGATATGAAAAGGCAACCGAGTCTATTGTTATATCATAACTGAAAGCATTTCCCAAAGTTGGGTTTGCTGTAAAATCTATTAAAATTTTTCTTAAAGCCATATTATCCTATTGCTAATGATCCGCCTAATCTTTTATTTGCTCCCAATGTATTGCTCAATACTCCAATCAATTTCTGTCCTGATATTTCAAAAACAACTGTTCCGCCATTATTACTAAAACCTCCTCCGCTATTTACTGAGCTTGTTGGAGTTGAAATGCTTGCTCCTGTTTGATAATTTGATCCTCTTTGTCCTAATCCATCTGAACTATTGCTATTTACTCCTGAATTTGATTGTGCTCCAATTGATGTTCCAATTCCTTTAAGAATTACACCACCTGCAATAGCAGCTAAACCAGCTCCAATACCGCTAATTGTTCCAAATAATTTAACAACAGTTCCAGCTAAAATTGCAGCAGTTCCTAATTCAATTAATTTATCTCCCATTGCAGAAAGCAAACCTCCTAATCCTTGAATTAATGCACTTCCTGCGGCTTTTAAAATATTTCCACCTGTTGCAAATGCGTTACCAATTGCATCACCAACCATTGAAAAAGTATTTGCTATACTTCCTTCAATTATTTGATTTGCAGCAATGTCAAATTTTGAAAGCATTCCTAAAGTTTCTTCAATTTGAGCTCTTGTCCTTCCTGGTTTTAATTGAATATTTAAAGGAATTTTTTTATCTTGAAATTCTTTTAAAGGATCTCCATAGGCAACTTTCATTGCATCCTTAATTTTTGCGGCTTCAGCAGCTTGTTTTGCTGGGTCTGCTAAATCTAATTTAGGTAATTCTAAAACATCACGTTTTCCTGCTTTTGTTGTTTTCCCTGCTTTATTATCCTCAAAGAAATTAAATCCTTGGTTTTTGGATATTTGAGCCGCCATTTGATTGTATTTTTTAGCAATCGTCATGTTGGCATTCATTTTTTTGCGGCTATCCTCAAAAGCTTTTGCTTGTGCCTTAATACCCTCAACAGTTGCAAACATTCCTGTTGACATTATACTTTGTCCAGAGGCAACAGCAGTAAAAGCTCCTTTCATTACCTCTAAAACTCCAATATGATCTTTTGCACTTTGTTGAGATATTTTTTCCTGATTAAGCATTTCTTTTGCAGCCTCAGCTTGAGCCAATGTTGCAGTAGCTTTATAAAGTTGCATTTTAATAAATGCGTCTCCATTTTTAATAAGTTGTTGCTCAACACCGTTTAAATCTGAAACTAATCCGGCAGTTTTGCCCATTGTTTCGTTGTAATGCTTTACAACTTTTTCTTTATCTAAGAAACCGTCTTTTGCAAGTTTTACCTCTTCTCTAAGTTGGTTTACATCTGAAACGGCTTTAACAACTCCATCGTCATTGTATGCGGCTAAATTTGCTTTTTTAAGTGCGTCAGCATATTCGTCAAAGTCTCCAGTTAATTTATTGAAAACATCCGCCACAGACATCCCTTTTTGAGCCATTACTGTCAATCCAGTTGTAAGTAATGAAACTGCTAATAAAATACCTCCAGGACCTAATAAAGACGCTCCAACAGCTTTCAAAGCATTTCCAGCACCTCCAGAGCTTTTTGCTAAATAGGTAAAACTTTCCGCTGTTGCAGTTAAGTTGTTTCCAATACCCATAATACCAAAAGGAGCATCTTGAGCAATACGAGAAAATTGTGTCAATGTACTAGCCCCGTTTGCTGTTGCTCTAGCGTTTGTATTTTGTGCGGCTGAATTTGAATTAATTTCTTTTGTTAAGCTTGAAATACTAGCTTTTGCGTCATTAATTTGCATTTGCAAACCTTTAACGTCAAGACCAATTTTTATATCGTTGGCTTTTTGTTTTTTTAATTTTTCTAGTAATAATTCGGATTCGGCTAACTTGGCTTTTAATTCGTCATTATTAGCTCCAATTCCAACTTCTAATTTAGCCATTTTTTTTCTGGTTTAAATATTCTTTGTATGCTTTTAAAAAGTTTTCCTTTTGCTCAGTACTTACTCCTTTTTTTATGTTGTTATTACCTAAACTCATAAATTTTTCAATTGACTTAGGTAACTTTTTTGGGTCCTGGTGCGGTGCTATAAATGCACTCCAAGCTATTTGTCTGACCTTTTCCCATTCTCTTAACTCCATTCTTTTATATGCAAAAAGGCGAATTTGGAACTCTGCGAAAGTCATATCATAAACATCACTTAAACGCAAAATTCCAAGTTCGCCACAAGCAAAAGCGATAACATCCGCTTTAAAATCTATTTCTCTGGATTCACTTTTTTTTTGCTATTGTAAACTGGGACGTCTTTATTCATAGAGTCATTAAAGGCTTTATGGAAATTAGTCCAAAATTCGCCTCCTACGCCTCCATTTTCATCAATCCAATCATTCACGTCATACATAGTAAAATCTATTTCCTGAGCTTTTCTTTTGTAGGAATATAATAATGAATAATACATCATTTTAGGAATTAAAACTGCATCGGCTTGTGTGCCTAATTCGTCAAGTCTTAAACCTGTTCCGTCTAACAATTCATTTAAAAACCCTATTCCAAAATGGAACTCTTTGTCTAATAATACTACTTTATTCATGATTTGATTGTTTGGTTAAAATATGTCTTAGTCTAATGGATCAACTGTTGAAATTAAACCGTCTCCATTTAATGTAAGAGAGAAAGTCGCTAAGTCATCTCCTGATCCCATATCCAAAGATAAGTCAGAGATTAAAGCACTACCGTAGTAAGTTGCTCCAGTTACTCCAGTAACTAATTTCCAAGTTACTAACGCTTTGTCAAGTTGTAAATCAACTAAAAAGTCGTGAGATACTTTTGTGTCGTCTCCTCCTACTGATGTTGTGTCAATGTACTCTCCTTCAGCGTCTAAAGTGTAAGAGTAGATACCTCCTTGGATTTTTGTAACTCCAGGGTTACATTTTGTGTTTGATTCAATAACCGAAACGGCTGTTGATAAACTGTTTGAAGTCAAACAAGCTACTGGCTTGTAAGATGCTCCGTCTGCTACGTAAAGAATTCCAACTTCTCCTTTGATTGGTGTTGCCATAATTTTTTTTTAATTTAATGTTAATTCCAAAGTTAAAAAACTTCGGTAAATGTTTTCTGTGTCTGTAACTGATTCTAATTGTGTATTGTAGCTCAAATCCTGAGTAACAACGTCAAAATTGTCAACTGAAATTTGAGGTAATAATAAATCGTTAACCGCTTGCTCAATATCGTTTAATAATAGCCTACTACCAGCATTCCCTTGAGAGCTTGTCTTGGTAAATATCTCTATTAATACGGAAGAGTTCCAACGGTACTCGCATTTATTTGCTTTCTCAATACTTTTTGTTTGATTAGTAAGTAAGATGTAGTTTGCAACTTTAGCGTTTCCTGCAATCCTACTATCATAGCATTTAATCGTTTTGCCTGATACAACAATATCATTCAATAGATCAAAAATTGCCTTTCTAATGTATTTATCTGGATTCGTTGTTATCATACGTCAAAATTACTAAATTTTTTTATTATATTTTGATAATAATTTTTTTAAGTTATCCAAATAATCTTTTTTGCCTTTTGTAAAGGCTGGATACATAAAAGGTTGAGCGTGAATGTTGATTTGTTTTATTCCTTTACCAATAAATTGAGAAGCCAAAGCCTCCCATCCTGCTGGAACATTAACCAATCCTCCGGTCCCAAATTCAACGTAAGGAGCATAACTTTCGTTAGCTGTAATCTTATAATTACTATCTTTTATTTTTGTTGTATAAATGCTTTGTCTTAATTTACCAAAATTAACTGGTGCAATTCTTTTTGCATCTCCTTCAATTTGTAAAGCAATGTCGTAAGTTACAGCATCGATTTCCTTTTCAACGTCTTTTCCGATTGCTCGAAGCTCTTTTACAACTTGGTCAATTCCTTTAATCGATCCCTTTGCCATTTGCAGTTATATTTATGAATCTGAATAACTCGTCATCATATTCAATATTATTAACAACGTATTTATTACCTCTATAAACAATACTAAGATTGTCTTTATCCAAATCAATAGTTGAGTTATTTCTAATCTTAAAAGAATAATTATCTTTAATATAAGAACCTCCGTTTGCGTTGTCTCTAAATGAACTGGCTTGTTTTACGTTTGCCCAAAAACTCCCAATTAAAACGTCATCAATAGTATAACCGCCAAAACCGTCCTCAACGTTTTCAGTTTTATATATTTCAACTTTTCTGGATAATTCTCTAGCTATCATAAAAATCGTCTGTTAATATCAATCGCCTGAATTACTGCCTCCGGAATAAGCGTTGTATTGACTTGTTTTTCGCTTTCGTAATACCAAACTTTAATCATTTGTAAACAAGCCTGCAAAAGCTCGTCTGGAACGTCTGTCGGGTCCTCATACCCAACGTTCAAAGTTACAGTTGTCTCGTTTGGGAATACATCGTAAGTCGAAAAATGAATTACAATCGGATCCGCTGGAGTTACAATTTCATTTATTGGATAATCGTAAACTTTTAAACTTAATTGATTTGTATAAGTAACGTCACGATCATAAAACAAATGATTAGTTCTTTTCTCAACAAAACGACAAGCTCCATTAATCATTGAAATGATTTCGTTGTCATCGTCTGTCAAATCCTCGTCTATTCTTAAATAGTTTTTGACCCTTGCCAGTGTTAATATGTCAATATACGCCATTATTTTTTTGCTTTTGTTGCTTTTTGTTTCTCAACTAATTCATTACGCAAAAATCTTTCAGCATCGTCTTTTGACAATTCAACAAGGTCTCCAACGTTATAATCTTTTTTCTCGTCCGATTTGAAAAATGATTTTATTACAATATAGTTTTCCATTTTCTTTAATATTTTAATTTATACAAATTTATAAAAAAAGCCTATACAAATTGCATAGGCTTTTAATTTTTAAGAACTTACAACTTATGCAGCAGTAAAATCTCCGTAAATGATTGCAGCTGGTTGCTCAACAGCTAATGCAGTTTGAGACTCAATTCGAGCTGTAATATTATTTTTCACGAAGTTAGTTCCTTCTTGCTCAGAGAACTCTAAAGATAAACCTTGAGTTACTACTTTGTTTACTCTTGACCAATCTCCTACGAAATATTTGTTAGCAGCTAACCATGTAGCTTTGTAAACAGCAATTCCGTTGATTCTCAATACACCACCTTCGTAAACAGCGATTCCAGGAAGACCGTATCCAGATGAGCTAGATTTTGCAGTTTTCATAATGTCGTAGAAATCAGAAGGACGCACAACGATTCCGTTTACAGCGTAGTTTGAGTTTTCTAATGTAGCGATCTCGTTGATCAACATTTCGATTTTGTTTTTGTCAGTGATAACTTGAGTAGATGCAGTTGCAGCTCCAGCCAATACAGTATTAAACGCAGAGTTTTCAGCGATAAAATAATCTCTTCTCAATGCGTTTGGAATAAATGAAGTCAAGAAAGGCAAGTTGTTAGCCATTTTCTTACTGTAACGTGTAAAACCAGCAATAAAGTCTGTGTTTACATCTACCATTGTAAAATCGTAGTCTCTTTGTGCTTTAGAAGAACCTTCTGTTTGAGTAGCGATTGAACCTTCTCCAGCTCCCTCACGTGGGAAAGTATAAGTACCTCCAGAAATGTTAACAGAACCAACTAAGTCAGCAACGTTAACCAATTGACCTGGAATCATTACAGTATTGAAGTTGTAATCTTTTGGTTGAGCACCTGTAAGGTTAGCCAAAGTCATATCTCCAACAGCTTTCACTTGTACTGATTTTCCTGATCTTACTTCTTTGATTTCGTTAAAGTTTTCGTTTAACGCTTTCTCCATTACGTCAAAATAACCAACTGATTTTGTTTCAGCAGTTTTTTCTTGTAATTTAACGTCTAACAAGTCAGCGTGATCTTGAATAGCTTTTAAGTCAGCTTTCAATCCTTCGATTGTTTCGTTGTTTTTTGATTCCATTTTTGCCTCTAATGCTTCGATTAAAGACTTTACTTCTACTGATTGCTCAGCAGTTTTTGTTTCAACTTGTGCTTTGATTCCTTCCAAAGCAGCTTTAATTTCTAATGCTTCCATTTTGTTTTTTTTGTTTTAAAGTGTAAAATTTTTCAATGTGTTTAATATAATCGGCTCCTCGTTCAAAGTGGCAACCTCTGCCGGCTCATCTGAAAGTGATTTTAATAGTTGTTCGATATTTCTTAATCTTTGATCGCTATAATCTAAGTTGTAGGCTTTCTCGATTAATTCCATAATACCGTAATGGCTTTTGATGCTTTTTAAACCTTGTACGGTGCTCAATTCGTTTGCTCCCCAGCTTGACAAGAAAGAGTATTCCATTAACTTGTATTCGTTAATTACCGCCTTGTTTTTAGCGTCTCTTTGTAAAACTTGGTAACCAATACTCAATTCAGCATTTAAACCGCTCTCGTGCATCAATTTTACGTCTGTGAACATGTCTTTACCTAATGGCTTGTTCATGTTAAATTGAGACGTAGTTAATAATCCGTAAGGATCATTTGCGTTTATTTCCAAAGGCACTCCAATCATCATAGTTGGATTGTGGTCCTTTAAAACTCTAATTCTTTTGAAATTCTCTGTTACTGTCTTATTGAATGAACCTGGAGCCGAAATGTCTCCGTCTGAGTCTTTAAAGTTGTAAGCGTTTGCGTAAGCAACCACAATTCCTTTATTCTCGTCCAAGTCTTTCAAATCATAAGACAATTGTTTAAATTTAAAATTTTCCATTTTATACGTAAATTAAATTTGTTTTATTAGATCTTTCTCCTCTTAACATTTTATTTATGTGTGCCTCAGAATATCCAATTGATATAGAGGCTTCTTTACACCCAAAATAAAATATGCCTGTACTTTGATCTAAAATTATTTTTATACTTCTTTTGGTTTTTGCTATTGACATTTTAATTCTTGACTCAATAGATGGTTTTTTACCTTTGTTACTAAAAGAAATTTTATTCTTTTGTTCTTGGCTCATTTTACCATAAACCCTACCATTTTTAATATTTTCTTTTTGTTCAAAATTTCTTTTTAAACCTATTCCTGAAATTCTTGACTTTTCAATTTCTTCAAAAGTTCTTTTCCTATAAGAAATTTTAAATTTTGTTTGCTCATGTAAATTGCCTCTTTTA